>WNGQ01004126.1_pt1 | contig 27299 bp, 20 predicted proteins | sample 5407661 | NCBI WGS metagenome assembly WNGQ01 (sample SAMN13153382, study PRJNA577476) | soil metagenome | isolation source: 60 cm soil or saprolite under Garry oak tree replicate 2 | place: USA:California | collected 2016-06-15 | reverse complement strand
GCCAAGCATCCGTGGCACCGGGGCGATCAGGACGATGATCAGCACCAGGGGCACGCTGAAATGGCGGATGCTGATGTCGAGCGGGCTGACCATGCAGAAAAAGGTAAACACCAGGAGGCTCACCCAAAGCACGCGCCAGTGCGTGGCAACTTGTTCGGGAATCGCAGGAGCGCCGCCGCGCCATTTTCGGCCAAGGGCAATGAGCAAGGACACAAGGAGCAACAGCAAAAAGGACAAGGAGGACTTCTGCGCAAAAACAACGGGGAAGTAGAACCACACCCCGTGCACATAGGTGCGCCCTAGAATAAAGGTCGGGCGTACTCCGCTGATGAGCACCCAAAACACTCCGCGCAGATAAATCACGGGAGGCAGAAGAGCGCGGCGGAAGAAAAGCGCTATCGGCCCAGCGCCGAGCTTGTAGAGGGCGTTCGTCGGTTGATGCCAGGAAAAAACCAGGTAAAACAGATACACAATCGCCGCCGCGCACAAAATGCCCATAAGCGTTGCGCGCCACCGCGGACGCCGCCACAGGCGCGCCTCACCTTTGCTTTCTGGCTGGCCGGTCACGGCGCGCAGGCGCAGGCTTAGCGCAAACGCCAAAAAGGCGAAGAACAAGATGCCGGCGGTAAATTTTGACAGCAACGCGCCTGCGAGGCTCAACGCAAAAAGAAGGACGTTCTTCCGGCTGGGTTCCCGCCATACACCGGCAAATGCCCAGAGCGCCAGCAGGCAGAACAGCGCCACGGCGATGTCCGTATGCACCAGAGGCCCGAAAGCGAGAAACGCCGGCGTGCTTATAAAGGCGATCACGCAAAGCAGTCCGCCCCACGGACTTCCGAGCTTTCTTGCGAAAACGTAGATGACGACTCCCAGCAGCAGCGTCAACAGCAGCATGGGCAGCCGCGCCCACTTCAGTACGGTCGCAGGATTGTTCCAGCGCTCGAGGAGCCATTCGCCGAAGACCCACTGTCCGAGGTATGCCGGGAAAAACTTTTCGCTGAAGGTCCAGGAGATGTGGTTGTAGTCCACGCGAACCCCGCGGATGACAAGAGGAATCGCAGCCAGCACCTTCGGGAGAGGTGGGTGCTCGGGATTCATGCGCAGGTCGAGCTTTTGCAGATAACTGACGCCGGCGCCGATGTGGGACACTTCGTCCACAGTGACGGATTCGCGCAGGGCCGCGCGGCCCGCCAGCACCGCCATCAGCGCCAACAAGAGGAACGCTAGCAGGGCGCTCCAAACGCCGCGCGATTTGGAATCTGGTTTCATTTCACTTCGAGCACTTGAATTGAGCTTTCGACGACAGGCCTGCGATTCTAAATCCAATACGCGCGGGCGACATTAATAATTGCGTTCTGTTTCTACGCGCAAAACCAATTGCGCTGAAGGCATCGCAGTTTAATTAGCAGTTTTCTTTCTTGGCGGGTTCGGGCATGACGTAGCCGGACTTGGCGGGCAAGCCGGCGCGCTCGAGCTGGATTGTGGTGTGTTCGATGTGAAACTGTTTTGCGGCGATTTGGCGGATGGCGTCCAGCAAGCGTTCGCACTCATCCAGATGCATGTCGGGAACGCGGGCGTGGAGACTGAGGGCATTGTGACCGCCGCCTAACGACCACAGGTGAACATCGTGAACTTCCTCGACGCCTTCCACGGTCAGGATGGCGCGGGCAACTTCTGCAACTTGCAAATCGTGGGGGCGGCCCTCGAGAAGAAGGTGAGAGGATTCGCGAAGGACGCCGATGCTGGACCACAACACGAGGACGCCAATTCCCAAACCGAGAAGAGGATCGATCCAGGGCGCGCCAGTGATGCGAATGAAAACTGCGCCCACGATGATGGCGATATTGGAAATAGCGTCGCCGAAATTGTGAATCAGGATGGTGCGGAGGTTGAGGTCACCGCGTCCGCGCACGAGAGCCAGGGTGATGCCGCCATTCACTGCTAGAGCGGCGGCGGAAGTCCAAATCATCCAGCTTTCGACGACTTGCACGGGGGAGCGGAAGCGCTCGATGGCTTCATAGCCGAGCCAGAGTGAGAGCAGAACGAGGACGAAGGAGTTGGTGAAGGCTGCAAGCGTGCCGGCACGGTGATAACCGTAGGTTTTCTCGCTGTCGGCAGGGCGCTCGGCCCAACGCATGGCGAGATAAGAGATGCCGAGCGCGGGAACATCGGAAAGGTTATGCACGGCGTCGTTAAGCAGCGCCACGCTGCGGCCGATAAACCCGCCAAAGACTTCGGCTACGACCAGACCGATAGTGAAAACCATGGCCCAGCCAAGAACGGAAGGCTGCAGAGTGGGATGAGCATGCCCGGCGTGGCCATGATCGTGAGAATGGCTGGCGTGGCTGTGGCCATGATCGTGGCTGTGGTTGTGAGGAAGCTCGGGCATCAACCCATTCTACCCACAAGAAAGCTAGCACAGCCATCCAACGCGCTTATTAGGCACTTTGACACCGCACTTGGCGGAATGGATTGACGGTCTTAGCAACCACTGCCACGATGAAGACAAGCTTCTCGCTCCGCGCGTTTTGGCGCGGACGGGCCATTCTACTGGGGACTTGCGATCACAGATATGGGAGTTCCGGTCACAAAACTGAATTTCTGGGGCGTGCGCGGGTCCACACCGACGGTGGATCCGGCGACGTGGCGCTACGGCGGCAACACGCCTTGCGTGGAGCTGGAAGCGCCGGACGGCACGCAAATCATTCTGGATTGCGGGACGGGGCTGCGCATGCTGGGCAACCGCTGGACGGCTCCCAGCGGAGAAAAAAGCCAGGGAACGCACATTCTGATTACGCACTACCATTGGGACCACATTCAGGGAGTACCGTTCTTCGCACCGCTGTATTTGCCAAACAACGAATTCAAATTCTACAGCTTCCGCTCGAAATTCCTGGGCCGCGACAGCCTGAAACAAGTGTTCGAAGCGCAAATGGCGGTGCCGTACTTTCCCGTGGACATGTCGGTGATGAGCGCGAAGCGAAAATTTCAGGAAGTAGACGGCGGGGAAACGTTCACGATCGGCGAAAACAAAATCAGCACGCGCTGGCTGAACCACCCGCAAGGCTGCCTGGGATTTAAAATCGAGACGCCCGCCGGCACAGTTGCATACGCCACCGACAATGAGCCCGGCGACACAAAAATGGATGAAAGCCTGCGGGAACTGGCGGCAGGCGCAGACATTTTCGTCAATGACGCGCAGTTCACGCCGGAGCAGTTGGAAACCAACCGGAAAGGGTGGGGACATTCTTCGTGGCGCGAAGGAGTGAAAGCCGCGCGGCATGCGGGTGCTAAAACGCTGGTGCTCTTTCATCACGACCCAGATTCGACGGACCGCAAGGTGGATTCGATTCTGCGGCAGGCCCGGGAGGAATTCGATTCGGTGTTTGCGGCGAGCGAGGGGATGGTGATTACGCTGGGAGCGCCCGGGGAACCGGTGCAAGCGCACATGCCGGGCACACGCACGGCCCTTCGGCGGGAAGTGCAGTTTCACGCGAAGGTTTGCGGATTGACCGAAGGCGGAAAGGAATTCGCGGAAGAGACAGTAGTTTGCGACCTTTCACTGCAGGGCGCTATGATTACACTAAAGCATCTGCCTCAGCTGCAGTCCGAACTGCAAGTGACAATGAATGCGCCGGGAACCAATGGAGAACAGCACATCCAATTGAAGGGATATGTCGTGCGGATTGACGATACCAATGACAAAGGACGTGTTTCCGTGGGAGTGGTGTTTACAGACTAGCGCGGAGGCGCGCCTCGCTAATCAGCGGAACGAGCAAGCGCTTGTTGTTGAGGCGAAACTGAAGCTTCCTCTTTTCCCTTGGGCTCGGCATCGTGGATGCTCACCGGTTGCTTCGCGCGCGCATCCACCTGGAGTTGAAAAATATCTGGCCGGGCATAATGGCCGACCACATCCAAGTCGTATTTTCCCCGTACAATCTGGGCGCCATCGATTTCTGCGATGAGAACCGCTTCGCCTTCCGTGTTGGGACCGGCGAGAAAATTGCCGAAAGGATCTACGATGCAGCTGCCGCCGCAGCAGACAATGGCGTTGGGGTCTTCGCCATAAATTGAGCGATAGTCCGCCGGGAAATCGCGGCGGCGATTGAACTGGTTGCACGAAAGCACGAAGCAACGCCCCTCAACGGCGATGTGGCGCATCGAGGCAATCCAAGAGTCGCGGGCGTCCGCCGTCGGAGCGCAATAAATCTGAATGCCTTTCGCGTACATTGCTGCGCGCATGAGAGGCAAATAATTCTCCCAGCAGATCACCGCGCCGAGTTTACCCAGGGGGGTGTCAAAGACCGGCATCGTGGAACCGTCGCCGAGGCCCCACACCAGGCGTTCCGAGCCGGTAGGCATAATCTTGCGATGCTTCCCCAGGAAGCTGCCATCCGGCGCGAAAAATAGGACGCAACAATAGAGCGTGCCGCCTTCGCGCTCGACGACGCCCATTACAAGATAGATGTGGTTTTCGCCCGCGATTTGAGCAAGTTCGTCGACGGCGGGCCCGGGAACATCCACACTACTCTCCCAGTACCGTCGAAAATCTTCGCGGCCCTGATCGGTTCGTGAACCGACAACGGCGCCAAAGTCGAGGCCCCTGGGATAGCCGGAGACAAAAGCTTCTGGGAAAAGCGCGAGTTGGGCGCCTTTACGGGCTGCTTCGCACGCAAGAGAACGGACTTTTTCGAGAGTGCGCTCGCGATCGAATACGATGGGCGAGGCTTGAACCACGGCCACTTTGAAACGGCGCAGCGAGGACGCGGCGGCTTCGTCCTGGTCGTCCTGGGAATCGGGACCCGGCATGAGCTCAACGATACTGCTTCAGGCGGGAGATTCAAGCGTTTTGTCGAGGAGCTTGGGCTGGGCGTCTCGCTGTTCTACGCGCGGGGTAGAAACTGCATCAAAAACGTGAGGGATTCTCCCTGACTCCGTAGCTTTCTGGCTTCATTCTTGACTTGCCGTTCGAGCGTTTTCGGCATCTAATTGACGTTGGCCCGCGGCAGACGCATGTTTTTTTAGATGGGCCGAATTTCAGAAGTCTAGGACAGGAAGGGAACCGTAGCAGGTTCTTCAGCCCCTCATTCCTCGCAATTGCCCCTGCTGGTCCCCGCCCGAGGGGCTTTATCAACCAGAGTGCACGTGGCGGAGTCTCTGTGGCAGTGGAAATCAACTCTCTCCTTGGGTGCCGCAAGAAAACGGCGAAATGGCCGGCAGCAGTGGCATGCTTCCTTTGTTTCTTTGCACCTGCAAGTGTTTCCGTAACGGCCAGCGAGGATGCAGGCCCGGCCGCCGCGATTTGCCCCGTGGTTTATCCTCTCGACGAAACTCCCTCCGAAAAGGGGTATCACTATCTTTTTTACGGGAATGCTTTCTTCATCAACGAAGACGGTTATTTGATTACCGCTGCCCACCTCATGCATTCGTTTCGGGACGGAGGACAGCCCCATGTATTGGTGGAGTTGCCCTCCGGTCAGCGCCATTTGCTGAAAGCCGATGTTGTGGCCACGGATTGGGAACATGACGTGGCTATATTGCGCGCGACGCCGAATCCGTTTGAAGGCGGCTACCGCGTGGCTTACCTTCCACTCGCAACTGACCGGCTTGAGCCCGGAAACCACGTCGTCTCGATCTCCTTGCGTCCTTCCAGGCTGAAGGAAGCCTATACATTCGACGCGCCTCTCCAAGAAAGTTCCGAAGGCGAGGTTTTGAGTTACCAATACACGCGAACGGAAGCCGGGCGGGAAATCGAGCTTTTGCTTTATAGCCAGAAAGTGATTCCCGGCCAGAGCGGTTCGCCGGTTATTTCGGAAGAATCCGGCGAAGCTGTGGGCTTTATCGAAGGACGTTGGCTGCATCCTACCGCGATTCCTTTTGTTAATTCGCCGGAGCAGATTGATCCCTCGCCCGGAGCGGCGGTGCGCATTCATTACGCAATTTCTCTGTTGCAAGCGCACAGCATTCCCTGGCACGCCACTCTAGATTCCGGGGTGCATGCAGCGGGTTCCTCGGAGAAAGCCAAAGACTATTCTGGTCCCACTCCTTTGTCGCTGGTGGCGGCGCCTTTCCCAGCCCAAGCGTTTTCGGGGGGCGAGATTCTCCTCGACGCCAAAGTAGACACGCGAGGAAAGGTCACTGACGTAAGGGTGGTTCAGGGCCAGTCGCCTTTCCTTGAGGAGGTGCTGGGCGCAGTACAAACGTGGACGTTTCTGCCCGCGCGGCAGGATGGCCACGACGTGGAAGCGAGAGTTGGGATCGTCTTCCAGTTTGCGCAACCCTATCTGCCCAAACTCATGGCGCGTGTGCACGAATACAAGGAGACGGGAGCGGACTCCAAAGATCGCGGGGCTCTGCCCCTCTATACTCTGGAGCCGGAATATCCCGTGAATAGCGTGGGCGAAGGAAGCGTGGTTCTCAACGAGATGGTGGACCGGGAAGGCCGTGCCACCTCGATCCACGTGGTCCGCGACCTCGCATCACTCACTTCGCCGACCGTAAGTGCCGTCCGGCAATGGCGGTTTGCTCCGGGAAAACATGGGGGAGAGGCGGTAGAGTCCGGAGTCATCGTCGTGGTTACGTTCCGGCGCCCCGCCGTGGCCAGCCGGACGCTTCGCCAAGAAAGCGGCGACGGCGCTTGCGGGGTAAGCATGAGGGGGCGTTGCTTATTTCGGCAGGAGGGCCTACATCTGGCAGGTGCTCGGCTCAAAGGGCCGAATTGACACTAGCCTAGCTCCGAGATTTTCTTATCCAGGTGGGCCAGAGCGGCTTCGAGAGATTTGCGATGGTTGGGGTGCGTAGCTGAGGCCAAGTCGTTCACAATGCGGGTCCGGGACAACTGCAAGTCCTGGCGTTGCTGTTCGCGGTAAATCTGCTCAGGGGACTTGGTTCCCGGTTGACTTTTCTGCTGTGGAGCCTGTGTCGCCTCAACTTGGGCTTCTACGTCCTTGCTTTCCCAGCCACGTGCCATACCTTCTATTTTGACACAGATTGACCCGAGCGAGCAGGAATAAGAGAAAAAATCGCAGAAAAAAAGAGTGAAATGAGGTGAGGCAGCACGAAATGACCGCTAAAACGGCCTGCAAGTGACGTTTTGTGTCGTTACAAGTGCTTGCGGCTGACTTTTTTCAACCCTTCAAGCCTTTAATTTCACGCATGCGGGCAAAAGCGCGGCGGACGTGAGGGATGGTAATGGAGCCGCCTACGATGAGAGCCACATTCAATGCGTCAATGACTTCGTCGCGCTTCCAGCCCTCCTCGCCGCAGCGGACCAGATGGTAGGTGATGCAGTCATCGCACCGGAGCACCGCGGAAGCGACCAGGCCGATAAGCTCCTTGGTCTTAGTGCCAAGCGGGCCAGGCTCGTAGGCCTGATGGTCGAGGGCGAAGAAACGCTTCATGCCCAGATGGCCGCAGCCGAGAATTTCCTCATTCAAGTCAGCGCGAAATTTCTGAAAATCTTCCAGGCGATCGGCCATGGTTCCTCCGGAAAGCATCTCGCAGCCAGGACAGAAAAGCTGCGGTCGCTATTATGAACGATTTGTGCGCATGAGAGGAACGCGCTGCGCCGCGCGAGAATCATGGAGCGTAGCCGGGGCCGCGAAGGACTTTTCCGGGGCGGGCTCCGGTCATTTTGCCCTGATCGATGACGGGCACGCCGTTGACCAGCACGTAGTCCATTCCTTGGGAAAGTTGGTTGGGATTGTCGAACGTGGCGAGGTCGCGAATGGTTGCTGGATCGAAGATCGTGATGTCCGCCCACATGCCCGCGCGAAGCAAGCCGCGGCCTTCGAGGCGCAACCGTTGGGCCGGCAGCGCGGAAAACTTGCGAATCGCGTCCTCGAGAGTGAGCTTGCGCTCTTCGCGAACGTACTTGCGGAGGATTCGCGGGAACGTGCCATAAGCGCGGGGATGCGAGTGCTCTCGCCCCAGGATTCCTTCCGGAAAGACGCCCGAAGAATCATTGTCAATGGCCACCCAGGGCTGTTGCATTGCGAGGGCGACATCCGGCTCGGACATTCCATAGACCGCAACGCCCGTAGCGGCATCGTCCTGAAGCAAAAGGTCGAAGATGGTGTCCATGGGATCTTTGTTCCACAGCTTGGCGACGTCGGCGATCGTTTTTCCCTGTAGAGGCAGGAGCTTCGGATTTTGCACCGAGCCGATCAGGATGGCTTCTGGGCCGGGGATTTGCTGCCACTCGTTTTCCCATTCATCGGAGGGCGTGAGCATATCCTTGCGGATGCGCTCGCGGGCCGAGGGATCTTTCAGGCGCTCGAGAAGTTTCGAGGTTCCACCGTCATGCGCCCAGGGAGGAATGAAAGCGGAAAGTCCATTTCCCCACGCGGTGTAAGCGTAAGTGTCCGCGGCAATGTCCACGCCCTGCACGCGAGCGACTTCAATTTTCGCGATAGCTTCCGGCATGTGTCCCCAGGAGGGCTTGCCGGCAACTTTGAAATGCCAAATCTCCACAGGGATGTGCGCCTCGCGTGCGATGCGAATCACTTCGTCGAGCGATTGCAAAATCGCGGTGCTCTCACTGCGCATGTGCGTGGCATAGATTCCGCCAAGACGCGAAGCTTCGGAGGCAAGCGCGATCAATTCCTCGGTCTTCGCGTACGGAGCGGGAGGATATTCCAGGGAAGTGGAAACACCGACAGCGCCGTCAAGCATCGCTTGTCGAACCAACTGCTTCATCTGGTCGAGTTGCGCAGGCGTGGGTTGAACGTCGTCGTCGCCGAGAACCACGCGGCGGACCGTGGTGGCCCCGACATAATCCGCAACGTTAATCCCGATGCCTTGCTTTTCCAGCCGCGCGAAGTATTGGCGGAACGTTTGCCAATCCGGTTGGATTCCGAGCAGATCGAATCCTTTCTTACCGGAATGGCGAATGGCGTCATTCAATGGCGCGACGGATTCGCCTTCCCCCGTAATTTCCGTGGTAATGCCCTGGTAGATTTTCGACGGCAGGCGCGGGTCCACGAGGATCGTCAACTCCGACTGGCCCAGCATGTCAATGAAGCCCGGCGCGACCACTTGGCCATGCGCGTCAATGGTGCGTGCACGCTTCGCGGCGGTGAGATTGCCGATCGAAGCGATTTTTCCCGCGCGAATACCGATGTCGCCCGAGAACCAGGGCGAGCCAGTGCCGTCAATGATGCGGCCGTTCGTGATGACGATGTCGAGGGGAGCAGACTGCGCGGCCACGCGCGAAAGCATCAGCAGGGAAAAGAGCATCATCAGGAGGACAGACTTCCAGCACCGAAATGCAGCCTGCGTCATTGAATGCCTCCGAATCTAAGGTTGTTCGATTAGCTCCCGGGCCTGGGCACCGAGGCTCCGGGATCGCAAATGATACCAGAAGACGATGAGGCCAACCGAGACTACAAAAATCAAGGTAGAGATGGCGTTGATTTCCGGTGTGATGCCGCGGCGGAGGCGGCCCCAGATTTCAAGGGGGAGCGTATTGTCGCGGCCGATGAGAAAGAACGTGACGGCGATTTCGTCCATCGAGAGCGTGAAAATGAGTAGGCCTGCGGCAATGAGAGAAAGCTTGAGATTCGGCAGAGTGATCCGCCAAAACGTTTGCCAGGGAGTAGCGCCGAGGTCGAGCGAGGCTTCCTCCTGCGCCCGATCCAGCTTTTGCAAGCCCGCGAAGAGTTCCGTGGTTGCGACGGAAATCAGCGCGGTGCCGTGACCGAGAAAAACCGTAAGCAAGCTGAGCTTCACTCCAGCAAAAATGCCGAACATCAAGAGGGAAAGGCCGGTAATAATGCCGGGAAGAATTAAAGGAAGGAGCACGAGACGGCGAAAGACCCCCTTGCCCGGAAAGCTGGCGCGGTCGAGTGCGAGAGCGGCGAGCAAGCCGAGCGTCAACGACAGCACGACGCTGCCGGCAGCCACAATCAAGCTGTTCAGCACCGAATCCCAGATGGAAGAATCGGCAAAAAGTTGGGCGTACCAGCTCAATGTGAGATGGCGCGGAGGAAAGCCGCCGACGCCGTCGCGATTGAAGGAATAGACGACAAGTACCACGATGGGCAAATAAATGAAAGCGAAAACGAACGTGGCGTAGATGGCGAGGATTGGCGAGCGGCGAGTTGTGAGCCGCGTTTTCATTTGAAGGCCCAGCGTTTTTCGAGGATTTCGCTTAGGAAAAGCAAAGAAATCGTAATGACGAGAATGCCGACGGAAATCGCCGCACCTAGCGGCCAGTCAAACGCTGCGCCAAAGAGGCTTTGCACCACGTTGGCGATCATCGTGCCCGAAGGGCCGCCGACGAGGAGAGGCGCAAGGAAGTCACCGAGCGACAGAACAAATGCAAACGTTGCGCCCGCCAGCAAACCCGGCATCGAGAGCGGGAGAATGACGCGCGAGAATGTTTGTAAGGAGCCGGCGCCGAGATCCTGCGAGGCTTCAACAAGCGGCCGCGGAATGTGTTCGAGCGCGGCATAAATGGGCAGAAAAACGAAAGGCGTGTAAATGTGCGTGAGCATCAGCACGACAGCGAAAGGGCTGTAGAGAAAAAATCCAACCGGCTCGTGCGTGAGATGCAGGTATTGCAAGAAGCCGTTGAGGACGCCGTCGCTGCCGAGAATGGTTTTCCATGCATAGCCGCGCACAAGGTAACTGACCCACAGCGGCACGATCACAAGCTGATAGAGAAGCTCCTTTCGCGCGCCGGCATGAAACGCCAAATAGTAGGCAAGTGGATAGCCAAGCAGGAGCGAGCAGAGAGTGACAGAAGCCGCGATGCGCATCGTGCAAAAAAGTACTTCGGCATAGAGCGGATTCGAAAAGAGCGCCTTGTAGTTCTCCCAATTCCATTGGTGAACGATGACGCCTTCGCGAACTGTCCAAAGGCTGTGCATGAACATGAGCGCGTAAGGAAGCAGAAGAAACGCGCCGACCCAGAACAGCGGCGGAATGGAAACAAGCGACTTGTAGGTGCGCGAATACATGATCGAGCCGCGAGCAGCTACTCCTGGACGCGGATAGCATCCGAAATCGAAAAGACAAAGTCGTGTTCACCCGTGAGCGGGCCGCTCGCCGGGATGCGAACGCGCAACGTTTGGCCATTGCCGCAGTCCACTTCGAGCAACTCCGTTGACCCGCCATAAAGTTGCTGGCGGATCGTAGCGCGAAACTTTACTTCGCTCGCCTGTCGCTTCCCATCCGCGGAAAGGCGAATCGCCTCGGGTCGCAAAGAAAAGACCATCGGACCGTCGGTTTCTTCCATGGGCCAGCGGAGGACACCGCAAGTAGCAATGCTCCCGCGTATCTCACTGTGAAGCAGGTTCGTTTGGCCGATGAATTGAGCGGTGTAGGCCGTGGCCGGGCACGCGTAAATTTCGCGCGGCGATGCTACTTGTTCGAGCGCGCCGTCGCGCAGCAGCGCGATGCGGTCAGAGAGCGCCATCGCTTCTTCCTGGTCATGCGTTACAAAAAGAAAAGTGATGCCGATTTCGCGCTGCAGTGATTTCAATTCGCTCTGCATCTGTTTGCGAAGATTTGCATCCAGCGCGGAGAGCGGCTCGTCGAGCAAGAGCAGTTGAGGGCGATTCACCAGTGCTCGCGCAAGCGCGATGCGCTGCTGCTGCCCGCCGCTTAATTGAGAAGGCCGCGACGCCGCGAAGCCTTGCATTTTAACCATGGAAAGAGTTTCTTCCACGCGGCCGCCGATTTCGCTGGCGCGTGTACCCTTGACGCGAAGCCCGTAAGCAACGTTGTCGCGCGGGCTGAGATGCGGAAATAACGCGTAGTTCTGAAAAACGGTATTCACCGGGCGCTTGTACGGAAGCTGGGTGTCCAATCGCTCGCCGCGCATCCAGATTTCTCCCGAAGTTGGCTGTTCAAATCCAGCGATTAGGCGAAGCAGGGTTGTTTTGCCCGAACCGCTTTCACCCAAAAGAGTAAGGAACTCTCCAGAGGCTATGTTCAAAGAAATGTTTTTCAGAACTTCCGTGGTGCCAAAACGCTTGCCTACATTCCGCACTTCGACGAGCGCTGCACCTTCTGCCATGTTTTGCTCCGGCGGATTGGCGGGAGATGCGCTCACTGCGCAGCCTTTACCTCATTCCAAATCTCATTGTATTTGGCGCGCCGCGGAACGTCCTGCCAAAAGTAGATTCGCTGCATGTAAGCATCAGGATTGTCGAGATGCAGGCTCTTGATTTCGTTCGCGGTGAGGAACTGCGCCGCGCCGGGATTCGCGGGAGTGTAATGTGTTCGGTCGGTGACCAGTTTTTGCGTCTTGGCCTCGATCATATATTCGAGAAAAGAGTGAGCCAGCTCCATGCGGTTGCTGGCGGCAGTGATCATCAAGTGGTCGATCCAACCTGTGGTGTTTTCTTTCGGAATGACTTCTCCAATGGGGAAATTTGCTTTTCGAAGATCATTGGTATTCAGCGGCCACCCCATGGCGAGAACGATCTCATGATTTTGAAACAAGTTTGTGAGTTCCCCTCCAGTCGTCCAAATCTTCCGAATGTTGGGTTTCAGCTCGATCAGTTTTTTCTTCACCGCCGCGAGTTCTTCGTCGGTCAGGTTGTAGAGATGTGAAGGATCGGGCTTGTCGTAGCCGAGAATTTGCGCCGCCATATACACCGTCGAGAGATCGTCCCAAACAGAAATCTTCCCTTTGTATTTGGCATCCCAAAAGATGGTCCAGGAGTCTGGTGTCTTGGCAAAAGCGGTTGTGTCATAGAGAAGCGGATTTGGCCCCCACATGAACGGAACTCCGTAGATTTGACCATTGGTTTTGACCAGAGGCAAATCGCGAAGTTTGGAAGAGAGCTGCGCGTAGGAGGGAAGCTTCGAAAGATCGAGCGGCGCGGCCAGCCCCGTGCGCGCGATCGAAGCAGCCACGTCGCTCGAAGGAGAAATCACGTCGTAATTGGAAGCGCTGCCGCCCCGTAGTTTCGCAACGAGCTCATCGCTCGAGCCCATAAAAGACGAATGGATTTTGCACTTGTGACTTACCTCAAAATCATGGACGGCGTTGTCGTCCGAGTAGCCTTCCCAAACGAGCAAGCTGAGAGACTCTTCCTTTTTCCCGCAAGCAGCGCCCGTCAGCGCAATGACAAGAATCCCCAGAAGCATCGCGCGAGGTTTCATCGCTCCTCCGCCTACTTGGAATCCGCTTGATAGACCAGGCGCCCGCCAACGATGGTGGCAATCACCTTGGTTGCTCCAATCTTATGCGGATTAATGTCAAAAATGTTCTGCGAAATGATAATCAGGTCAGCGAACTTGCCTACTTCCAGCGAACCTTCGGTTTTTTCGCGGCGTCCCGCGAACGCGGCGCCCAGCGTGTAGCCATCGACCGCCTGCTCGACCGTCAGGCGTTGTTCCGGAACGAAGCCGTTTGCCGGCGTGCCCTCTGCCGTTTGCCGCGTCACCGCGGTTTGGATACCTTCCCATGGACTGAGCGTCACCACCGGCCAATCGCTCCCGAACGCCAGATGGCCGCCTCCATCCGCGATACTTTTCCACGCCCAAGCCCGCGAAGCGCGATCGAGGCCGATGTTGCGCGCCCACACGTCGAGCGTATCGGCATTAGGATAAGAATGCAGCGGTTGCATGCTGGCGATAACGCCAAGTTTCCCGAATCGTGGAATGTCGGCTGCATCGGCAGTTTCAATGTGCTCGATGCGCGAGCGGCGATCCTTCAAGTGGTTCTGCTGTGCTGCATTTTCATAAGCATCCAGGGCCATGCGAATGCCGTAGTCCCCGATGGCGTGTGTGAAGAGCTGCAGACCGCGCTTGTCGAGTTCGGCAACCGCTGCGTTGTAATTCGCGGGTTCCCAGAAGGGTTTGCCTTTCAAAGAAGGATCGTCGCTATAAGGTTCAAGCATGGCTGCGGTATGAGATTCGATCACGCCGTCCACCATGAATTTCACGGCGCTCGCGTCAATCCATTCGTCATGAAACTTCTTGCGCGCCGCCTCGATGGCGTCTGTATCTTGGGGCCGCAGCGAAGGAGGATTCAGAAAATAAGCGATGCACATTCGCAAGCTGAGGTCGCCGCGATGACGCATCTCTTCATAAAGGTCGAGTATCTCAAAGTCACCGCCCGCGCTGTGAACCCGAGTTATGCCATGCTCATTTGCCCATTTCATTCCCGCGCGAAGAGCGAGAAGTTTGTCGGCCCTCGTCGGTTTGGGAATAACTTTTGCGACTAGGTCCTGCGCTGCTTCTTTCAAAGCGCCAGTAGCATCGCCGGTTTGCGCATCACGCACGATAATGCCGTTTGGCGGATTGGGTGTCTCGCGTGTAACGCCTGCCAGCGTCAGCGCTTTCGAATTGGCCCAATACGTGTGCCCGTCATAACCTTCCAGGAAAATGGATGTTCGGAAGCGTATTCGCGCAATCTCTTTTGGATATCGATAGCGTCCTTCGCGCCTGCTAGATTCACGCGCCCCAAACTCAGCGAGCCATCCAGAAAATGAATGTGGCAGTCGGTAAATCCGGGGAGCACGAGCTTTCCGCCGGCGTTGATTACTTTCGTCCCCATACCGCGCATTTTCTCGATGGCGGCATCGTCGCCGACGGCCACGATTTTCGCTCCGTGAATTGCGACAGCTTGCGCCCACGGCTGCTTCGAATCTTCGGTGTACACGTGCCCGTGGATCACGATGATGTCTGCGGGTTTGACAATGAGTTCCTGCGCACGGGCTGCGCTTGCGACGCCAAAAAAGATCGCAAGAGCCGAAAGTATGATGCTGCTGAAGCGGATATTCATCGCAACGAAATCCCTTTCCGTACCATTTCTTTTTAAAATGTTGGCGGAGTGTTGACCCACAACACCCAGGTTTCCTTACGCCCCGGATTTTTCCAGCGGTGCGGAATGGAGCTTTCAAAATAAAGGCTGTCGCCGGGTTTCAACCGGTAATGCTCGCCTTTATTGAGCCAAATTTCAAAATCTCCGCGAAGCACGTGGAGAAACTCCTCTCCCTCGTGAGAGTAGGACTCGCCGCTTCCACCGCCGGGCTTCACGCGAAAAAGGTGAGGTTCCATCGCAGTGTTGCCCCACGCAAGCAGTTCCATGCGAACATCCGGCGTGGTTTCCAGAATTCTTCTCTCGGAAGGCCGGACGAGGCGCTGATTTTGGCCGGCAGTTTCGAAGAGCGAAAGGATATTCGTGCGATAGAACTTCGCGATGCGGCGGAGCGTCGCCACGGAAGAACGCATTTGCCCGCGCTCGAGTGCGCTGAGGAAACCGACGGAAACACCAGTCGCTTTGGCGACTTGCGCGAGAGAAAGGCCGCGCTTCGCGCGCAAGCGGCGAAAACGCTGCCCCGGAGGGAGCGTGCCTTCCGCCCGCGGGGACACTACGCCCTGGTGCTTGAGGACGTGCACGATGGCCGGCGGATTGAGGCCGCGCGCGCGCCTCAAAAAAATCGCGCGCTGCAGCAGCCGCACGTCGGATTCTCCATAAAGTCGGTAACGGCTCTGCGTGCGTTGCGGAGTCACCAGCCCAAGCGTTTCCCACGCGCGCAGCGCAGAAGAAGAAATTCCCACACGGCGAGCCACTTCGCTGATGCGCAGCAGCCGCGTTCCTTGGCCCGCCGCTAATCCTTCCGATAGATTCTTTCTGCTTGACACCGCAACCAACTTTCTCTAAGTTTGCTGGATTATAGTAAGGTTTCCGGGGCACAGCAACCACGAAGATGCGCTTCTCTCCAAGCATCTTCGCGGGTAAGGGGTGAGTTCATGAAAGCTAGGGGATTCTTCTTGGGATTTCCCTCGTTGTGTGGTCGCAGCATTCCATTAGCACTTTCTCTGATTCTCGCACTTTGTTTGAGCGCGCCGTTTGCGTACGCGCAGAGCACCGGCGGCCGCATTCGCGGCACGGTGACGGATCCCAGCGGCGGCGCAGTGGTCGGCGCCACGGTCACTCTCCTCAATGAAGCGACCCACGCCACACGCGAGGCGCAAACCGGCGCCAATGGCGAATACATCTTTCTCGAAGTCCCCGTGGGAACGTATGAGGTCGACGCGGCCAGCCAGGGTTTCAAGAAATATGCGCGCAAGGGAATCCCTTTGGACCTCAACGAAGTTATTACCGTGGACATCGCGCTTCAGGTCGGCGGCTCGACGGACGTTGTGGAAGTCACCGGAGCGCCTCCGGTGGTAGACACCACGTCCACCCAGCTGGGCGCTATCGTCAATGAGCGCTCCTCCACGCAGTTGCCTCTCAACCAGCGCGACGTCTATCAATTGCTTCAATTGCAGCCCGGAGTTCAGTCGCAGCTCGGAAACGACCTTTTCTACGGCTCTGACAAAGCGGGCGTAGTAACCGTGAACGGCGGCCGGGGGCGCTCCAACAACTATTCTGTGAACGGTGGTGACGGCAATGATCTTTTTGCCAACCTGCCTGCCATTGAGCCCTCTCCGGACAGCATCGAGGAGTTCAGAGTAATTGCCAACGCCTTTGACGCCGAATACGGTCGCAATTCAGGGGCTGTAGTCAACGTGGTCACCAAATCAGGCACGAATGATTTGCATGGGAGCCTCTACGAGTTCTTCCGCAACGATGTCTTGAACGCGCACCCATTCACTTTTTCCGCATCTCCCAAGCCAGCCTTCAAGCAGAACCAGTTTGGCGCAACTCTCGGCGGTCCCATCAAGAAGGACAAGAGCTTTGTCTTCGGTACTTACGAAGGCCGCCGCATTGTGCAGGGGATCGTCTCTCAACCGGTTACTGTCCCTACGGCTACGGACCTTAGTGGGAATTTCTCTGTTGACCCAGCGCAAACATTCTCCGGTTCTTTGGTCGACCCGACGGTTGCCAGCATCCTGCAAAACCGCTGCGGAGGTGGCAGCGCCAATCCCGCACTCAACGCAAATCAGCAGGTTCTGCTCAACGACGTGATCAATGGAACTATTCCCTCACAACTAGGAACTCCGGGCAATCCAGCGCCCGGCATTCCCTACAACAATGCCGCTTTTCCCCAATTCAGCCTGTTTCCTACAAACACGATTCCCACGCAGTGTTTTGACCCCGTGGCCCTTTCTCTCCTCCAATACGTCCCGGGCTCTGGTGGGAGCAACAATCAACTCGTGAGCGTTCCGAAGAGGACCGACCGCGGTGATCAATTTACGATCAGGTTCGATCACATCTTCAACAATAACCAGAAAACTTCGATCTACTACTATTTCGACGACGACAACACACTCGATCCGTTCGCAAAATTCCAGGCGGAGGGAGCCCCTCTCGGGAACTTTCCGGGCATATATGCCACGCGCACCCAGCAAATCAATGCGAGTCATACATCAACCATTGGTGCGACTTCCGTGAACGAATTCCGGTTCAACTTTCTCCGTGAGGGCCAGCTCAAATTTGATACGCCTTTAAAGACAAATGCCATCCAGGATTCCTGCGGGAGCGGTGCAGCCAAAGCATTCTGTTTTACCGGCCAGACTGACACGCCCCTCGTGGATTCTAGTGGTAACTGCCTGTCAACGGGCCAGCCGCCCACAAATACTTCTCCGCCCTGTCCAGCCAATCCGGACTTTGGCCTTCACAGCGGTCTGGGGCCAACTAAGGAAGGCGTTCCATTCATCCAGTTGAACGGTGGCTTTTCCATCGGCAACAACGCAGGCGGACAACTGCCGCAGGTGGGCAACACTTTTCAATTTAGCGATAATTACAGCAAGATCATCGGAAATCACAGTCTCAAATTCGGCGGAGACTTTCGCTATCAGAAGTTTGACCAGCTGCTCTACTTTGACGTAAACGGCTGGATTGTCTTTAACAGCGATCCGGGCATTTGCCCGCCTCCGGCAGATCCGAAACAACCCGCAAACTGCTCCGCGATTGGCAGCGATGACTTGGGATCCGGCAGCATCTATCCGGATTACTTGCTCGGATTGGCGAACAGTCTCACCCAGGGCTCTGCCCAGCATGAATTGGTTCGCAGCAAGTCCGTTTACTTGTTTGCTCAGGACAGTTGGAAGCTCAAACCCAACGTGACCCTGAACTACGGCTTGCGTTGGGAAGTCAATTCGCCGTTGTCGGATATCGGCCGCAAGGTCCAGACGTTTAGGCCAGGGCAGCGTTCGACCGTCTATCCATGTAAGCTCGACCCGAGCAGCCCGCTCTTTGATTCCACCCAAGCCGATGGAGGATGCGACGAAGCTGGAGTCACTCCGGTCGGCCTCGTTTTTCCGGGAGACAAGGGTGTTCCCAACGGTCTGACCAGCACCTACTACAAATCCTTTGCACCTCGGCTGGGCTTGAACTGGAGCCCGGGCGCACGCGACGGTTGGCTCGCGAAACTAACCGGCGGACCCGGTAAAATGAGCGTCAGCACCGGGTATGGGATTTTCTACAACCCCATCGAGCAGTTGGTCCTCGAACAATTCAGCGCCGAGCCCCCCTTCGGCGGCAGCAATTTCATCGGAAATCCGTTTTTGCAGACACCTTTTGTGGATCAGACCGGTGCTGTGTTTTCCAACCCTTTTACTGGCATTTTGAACCCGCCGCGAGGAACAGCGCTGGATTGGTCCAATTTTCTGGGAAGTGTCTACTTTGGCCAGTTTCCTGGGCATATGCGAAGCCAGTATTCGGACCAATACAATCTGACCATCAAGCGTGAGCTGCCCGGTAACACGCTTTTCCAAATCGGATACGTGGGCTCTCAAGGACATCGTTTGCTTGCGACTTATGAAGTGAATCCCGGCAATCCGTACACCTGTCTCGACCTGGCCACTCTCGGGCAAGGTTGCGGTCCTTTTGGCGAGGACTCCAACTATCAATTCATGCTCAACCCCGGGGAGAGTATTCGCCTGCCCTACAAACCTGGGGGACCGAACGGACAAAACATTCCCTGCCCGATTGTCGCGAACCCCGACCCATCCTGCGTTGCCAGCGTTCCGGCGGGGGGCGCCGCAATGCAGGTCACCATCGCTGGAACTCGTCTCTACTCGTCGCCGCTCTGCAACCCCATTTCGCCAACAGGTCAAGGATGCCCGATTGCAGCCGGCGCCCCCGTGTTCTCAGGTATCTTTAGCGAGGACACCATCGCGCACTCCAATTACAACTCCCTGCAAGCCATGTTCGAGAAGCGCTTCTCGCACGGCCTGCAATTCCAGGCTTCCTATACTTTCAGCAAATCTCTAGATAACGCGTCTAGCTTCGAAAGCGCTTTGAACCCTCTCAATTTCAACGCGACTTATGGCTTGTCTAATTACGATGCCCGGCATCGCTTCGTTTTCAATTATGTTTGGGACCTGCCCGTCCCTAAGATGGACGGATTCAAGGGCAAGTTGCTTGATGGCTGGGAAGCGTCGGGAATCTTGTCCTTCCAGAGCGGGTTCCCGGTTCGCATCACTTCCCAGGACGACGTCGAGCTATTGGATACAACATTCGACTTCGAAGAGCCTGGCCAGCCGAACTTTGCTCCCGGGGCTACCTTCAAAACGGTTAACCCGCGCAGTACAGTTTGTGCCGCGGGCACTGGTCCGCTGGCGCAGAATCTGGATCCGGGCGCCCCGGCATGCCAGTCCGTTTCTGGATTTGCCTTCGATCCCAACATATTTACAAATTCCACTGTTCCCTTGGGAACGATCGGCAACGCTCCCCGTTCAATCTGCTGTGGCCCGGGAATCAACAACTGGGACATGAGTTTCTCGAAAGCGACCAAGTTCGGTGAGAGACTCCAAATGGAATTTCGTGCGGATATCTTTAACGTCTGGAACCACGCGCAGTTCTACACCGTTGATGGCAACATCTCCAATATCGGTGCCACGTTCGGCCAGGTGTTGCACGTTCGCGATCCACGGCTCGTGCAATTTGCGCTGAAGTTCCATTTCTAGTAAGGGCGCCAAAGAGAATTCGTGCGCAGGCGCAGCTTATAGAAGCCGCGCCCAGCGCGCGTGCGATAATAGTTTCACCGCCTCAAACTGACCGCAGGGAACAGACCTGCATTTCCACGGAGCTGTCATGCACGACGCACTACAAAAGGAACTGGCCACGTACGAGAAGCGCACGCCCAAATCTGCCGCCGCGCACAAACGCGCCCTCGAGCGAATTCCACTCGGCGTTGCCAGCAATTATCGCCACTACGAGCCTTACCCGATTTTTGTCAAAGACGGCAAGGCTAGCCGCATTCACGACCTCGACGGCAACGAATACATTGACCACAACCTATGCTTCGGCGCGCTGATGGCCGGGCACTGCCATCCTGCCGTGGTCAAAGCCGTCGAAAACGAACTCCACCGCGGCACTACCTTTGGCATGCCCCATGATCAGGAATGGGAGCTCGCCGAAGAAATTTGCAAGCGCTATCCCGTGGAAATGGTGCGCTTCGGTTCGAGCGGCACGGAGGTTACCATGCACGCCTGCCGCATCGCACGCGCTGCCAAGGGACGCGACAAAATCCTGAAATTCGAGGGCTGCTATCACGGCTTGCACGACACCGCGCTCGTCAGCGTCAAGCCCAAGGCCGAAGATTACGGCGATCCCGACGCGCCCAGCAGTGTTCCCGGCGGCGCCGGCATCCCCAAAGCTTCGGTCGCCAATGTGGTCGTCGCCACCTTTAACAATCTTGCTAGCGTCGAACGCCGCTTCAAGGAAAACCCTGGCCAAATCGCTGCCATCATTCTCGAGCCCATTATGATGAACGTCGGCCTCTGCCTGCCGGAGCCCGGTTTTCTCCAGGGCCTGCGCGACCTTGGCAACAAAAATGGCGCGCTGCTTATTTTCGACGAAGTAAAGACTGGCGCCAAACTCGCTTGGGGCGGCGCCAGCGAATTTTTCGGCGTGAAGCCCGATATCATCTGCCTGGCCAAGTCCATCGGCGGTGGTTTGCCGCTCGGCGCGTTTGGTGCCAGCCGCGCCGTCATGGACCTCATCTCGCAGCACAAAGTTTTTCACGGCGGCACCTACAACACCAATCGTGTGGCTATGGCCGCGGGCCTCGCTACGTTCCGCGAAGTCCTTTCCCGCGAAGCCTACGGCCACGTCGGCAATCTCAGCAAAAAACTCACCGAAGGCTATCGCGCCATCGTCAAGAAATCCGGTTTGTGCGCCTACGTCGCCAGCGCCGGCGTCAACGGTGCACTGATGCTGTATCCCCAGGAGATTCGCAACTACCGCGACTGGACAAAGATTGACGTCGATCTCTGGCGTCACTACTGGTTCGCCATGGTCAACCGCGGCGTCCTCGCGCAACCGTATTGGTGGGACGAGCAGTGGACCATCTCCGTTCAACACACGGAGGCCGACATCGACAAGCATCTCGCGATTTTCGAAGAGGTCGCTCCTGCTCTCGCTAAAGCGCAGCAGGAGCGCGGCATGGCCCACGTCGGCGCGGCTGGGCATTAACTTGCGTCCGCGACTTTGTAGGGGCGCGCTTTAGCGCGTCCCCGCAGTTTCACGATCTGTCGGGACGGGACACGAACTCAGTCGGGAGAGAGAGTGCCAAACGAGGTCATCACCGCGCTGCCCGCGATCGAGGCGCAGGAAGCGCCCCACCTGAAGCGTGTGCTTGGCCGTTGGGACCTCGTTCTGCTCTTTGTTGTCGCTGTCTTCAACCTGAACGTAGTTCCCTCCATCGCGGCCAACGGTGGCGTCACCGTCTGGCTCTGGATCATTTCTTTGCTTCTCTTTTTTTGGCCCCAGGGTATCGCTGTTATCGAGCTTGCCCACCGCTATCCCGGCGAAGGTGGCGTCTACCTCTGGGCGAAGGAAGTCTTCGGCGACTTCCACGGATTTCTTTCCGGCTGGTGCTACTGGACCAACAACATGATGTATGTGCCCACTATCATGCTGTACTTCGTCGGCGTTTCCGTCTTCGTTCTCGGTCCCGCGAACTCTGGGCTCGCAGACAGCAAATCCTTCGCCCTTGCAGCTTCGCTCGCGCTCCTCGTTATCCTAGTCGCGCTGAACGTTGTTGGTCTTGGCGTGGGCAAGTGGGTCAACAATATCGGCGGCCTTGGCACACTCATTGCCGGCGGCCTTCTAATCAGTCTCGGTGTCGCCATCTGGTTGCGTTTCGGAACCTCTGTCACTTGGGCGGATTTTCAGATTCCTGCCGGCCGGCACTCACTCTTCAACGCGTTCGGTGTGATCTGCTTTGGCTTGGTGGGCCTGGAACTCGCTTCGGTCATGGGCGATGAAATTGAGAATCCGCGCAAGACCCTTCCCGGGGCCGTCGCCTGGGGCGGCATTCTTTCCGGAGCGCTCTACATCGGCACGACTCTGACCTTGCTCGTCGCCGTCAGCAAAGACCAAATCAGCGTCCTTCAAGGGATCGTCCAGGCCGTCAGCCACATGTCCGCTCGCGTGGGCATTGGCTGGATCATCGCGCCTTTTGCCCTCATGCTCAGCCTTTCCATCGCGGGAATCGGCTCCGCCTGGCTCGGCGGCTCCGCCCGCATTCCGTTTGTCGCCGGCCTCGATTCCTACATGCCCGACTGGCTCGGCAAAATTCATCCGAAATACTCGACGCCCTACGCTGCGCTGATCGTGCACGCCACAGTTTCGCTCATCTTGGTCGTCATCAATTTCTCTTTCACCGGGGCTGGCGTGCAGGAAACCTTTCAGAAACTTTTGTCGCTCGCCGTTGTTCTCCAACTCATTCCTTTTCTCTACATGTTCGGCGCCTTGCTGCGGATCGCCTGGCAAAAATCCTTTACGCGCGGGCGTTATGGCAAGACCACTCTTATTGCCGCTGGTCTCAGCGGATTGCTGACCACCATTGTGGGAATCGCCCTGGCGTTTTTCCCGGCGCAACAAATCACATCACTTCTTTCTTACGAAGTATGGATGTTTGGCGGCACTTTGGCTTTCATAAGCCTCGCGGCATTTTTCTTTTTTATCTACGGCAGGCGCAAAGCCGCGCGCAAGCTTGCTTCCGTGGCCTCCGCGCTGTGAAATGAAGTCGGAAGGGAGTCAAACCATGTCCACCATCGCCAAAACAAGCGTTCGCACTCATCTAAACTACGTCAACGGCCAATGGGTCAGCAGCGCCTCCGGCGAAACGTTCCCCGTCTATGATCCCTCCACCGAAGAAGTCATCGCACAAGTCGCTTCCTCGAACGCCAACGACGTCGACAAGGCCGTCAAGGCCGCTCGCGCCGCGTTTGATTCCGGCCCTTGGCCCGCCACCACGGCCCAGGATCGCGGCCGCATTCTTTTCAAACTCGCCGAAAAAATCCGCCAGAACACCGCGCAACTCGCCGAACTCGAATGCCGCAACACCGGAAAGCCCATTGTCGAAGCAGAATTCGACATCGCCGACGTCGCCACCTGTTTCGAGTATTACGGCGGCCTCGCCAACAAAGTCAGCGGCAGCGTGAATCCCGTTCCCGCAAACGCCCTCAGCTTCACCATGCGCGAACCCGTCGGCGTCGCGGGACAAATTATTCCCTGGAACTATCCGCTCCTCATGGCTGCCTGGAAGCTTGCCCCTGCCATCGCCGCGGGCTGCACTTGCGTCCTCAAACCCGCCGAGCAAACCCCGCTCACCGCCCTCGAATTTGCAAACTGTTTTGAAGAAGCCGGACTGCCCCCCGGCGTCGTCAACATAGTCAATGGTTTCGGTGAGTCTGCCGGCGCCGCCATCGTCGCTCATCCCAATGTGGACAAAATTGCTTTCACGGGCAGCGCCGCGGTCGGCAAGATCATCGTCAAGAGCGCCGCGGACACCCTCAAGCGTGTCACCCTCGAACTCGGAGGCAAATCGCCTAACATCTTCTTCCCCGACGCCGATTGGGAAGCCGCCGTGGACGGCGCCCTCTTCGGTGTGTTTATCAATCAGGGCGAAGTTTGCTCGGCGGGCAGCCGCATCCTCGTCGAGAAAAAGATTTATCCCAAATTTGTCGAAGCCTTGACCGAAAAGGCCAAGCGCATCAAGCTCGGCGCGCCGCTCGAACGCGATACCAAGATGGGTCCGCTCGTCAGCAAGGAGCAATACGACCGCGTTAGCTCCTACCTCGATCTCGGCAAGAGAGAAGCGAAAGTCGCCATCGGCGGGGGCCGCCCCAAGCAATTCAGCAAGGGCTATTACGTTGAGCCCACGATTTTCTACGACGTCGAAAACTCAGCGCGCATCGCCCGCGAAGAAATTTTCGGACCTGTCGCATCCGTGATTCCCTTCGACGGCGAATCCGAAGCGATTCGCATTGCCAATGACACGCCTTACGGCCTCGCTGCCGCCGTCTGGACCCGCGACATCTACAAGGCTTTCCGCGTCGTCAAATCGCTGCGCGCGGGGATCATCTGGGTCAATCACATGCAGCCGACCTACGTCGAAGCGCCCTGGGGCGGCTACAAACAATCCGGCTTCGGCCGCGAACTGGGCCCCTGGGGCCTCGAAGAATATCTCGAAACCAAACAGGTCTTCGTCAATCTCGATGAAGCTCCCATCGCCTGGTACTGAAATGTTGAAACCAGACCAATCCGGTTTCGTAGAGGCCGGGCTTCAGCCCGGCTCTTCTCCAATCACGACCAAACCTGTTTTTTCAACACAGACTTTGGTGCGCCTCTGGCCAAACCGCGAGCACGAATCCAGTTGGCTCAAGAGTTTGGCCTGCCGCTTCGGTTTGCACCGCTGGCGGAACATGCAATTTGGATCTTCCCCATCGGCGCAGGTTGCACAATTCTGCCGGTGGTGCTCCAAGATAAAGACTCTGCAGGGTCCGCCTTCTGAGGCGGACCGTTTGTTCCACTAGAGAGGAACCAATGAAAACCATTCAAATCCGCACCGAAATCCCCGGCCCAAAATCCCGCGCCCTCATGGCCCGCCGCGAAGCTGCCATCCCGCGCGGCCCCGCGAACGCTACGCCCGTTTTCGCCGCGCGCGCCGAAGGCACCATCATCGAAGACGTGGACGGCAACCGCTATCTCGATTTTGCCGGCGGCATCGGCTGCCTCAACGCGGGCCATCGCTCGCCTCGGGTCCTCTCCGCCATCCGCGAGCAGCTCGAAAAATATTTACATCTCTGCTTCGCCGTCACTCCCTACGAAGGCTACGTCGCTGTCGCCGAAAAATTAAACGCGCTCGCTCCCGGCAACTTCCCGAAAAAAACCATTCTCGTCAACTCCGGCGCCGAGGCCATCGAGAATTCCATCAAAATCGCGCGCGCTTATACGAAGCGTCCCGCCGTCATCTGCTTTGAAGACGCCTTCCACGGCCGCACGCTTCTCACCATGTCGCTTACCAGCAAAACGCATCCCTACAAAGCCGGCTTCCAGCCGTTTGCCAGCGACATCTATCGCATCCCCTACGCCTATCCCTATCGCGGTGAAAAAGGCGTCACCGCGGAAACGTTCGCCCATCATCTCGAAGACGCCTTCAAGCGTTCTGTCGCGCCCGAATCCGTCGCCGCCGTCATCGCTGAGCCGGTTCTCGGGGAAGGCGGCTTCGTCGTTCCTCCGCGCGATTATTTCAAGCTTTTGCAGAACATCTGCCGCAAACACGGGATCCTCTTCATCGCCGACGAAATCCAATCCGGTTTCGCCCGCACTGGCAAATGGTTCGCTTCCGAACATTTCGGCATCGAACCCGACTTGATTACTACGGCCAAGTCGCTTGGCGGCGGAATGCCCATCGCCGCAGTCACGGGCCGCGCCGAAATCATGGACGCGCCCGGTCCCGGCTCCCTCGGCGGAACCTATTGCGGCCATCCGCTTTCTTGCGTCGCCGCCCTCGCCGCCATCGAAACCATCGAGAAAGAAGGTTTACTCGCGCGCTCCACCGCCATCGGCGAACGGTTTGAAAAGCGCGCCCTGAGCTGGCAGAAAAAATGGGATCTCGTCGGCGACGTTCGCGGCCTAGGCGGCATGTGCGCGATGGAACTTGTGCGCAACGCTGCCACCCGCGAGCCCGCCGACACGGAAACCAAGCAAATCGCGCGTTATTGCTACGAGCACGGCCTCATCACCATCACCGCCGGCACGTTCAACAACGTGATTCGCATCCTCGTCCCGCTTGTCGTCACCGACGAGCAGTTCGACGAAGGCCTCGACATCATCGAAGCCGCGCTCGCCTCCGTCACCGAGCCGCAGCGCGCTGCCCTCTCTCGCGCCTGACCCGTGTCCTCCTTTGTATCGCGCGTTGCCCCGGTTCGATTGGGAAAATGGGCTTTGTTCTAGCTCAAAAACTTGAGATGACTTCTCCGGCGCCAATCACGTAACATTTCACCGCCTATCCCCGTAATAAGGAACAAGTTCCCGTAAGAGGAACAAAAATAAGGAGAATCCCATGAAGACCCTTGCCGTATCTCTCGTTCTTCTAGGCGCAACTGCCACCGCCCCAGCCGTCCGCGCTCAGGGCGGAGCAACGCCCCCGCAACAACCGCCCACCGTCTCCTCTGTCCTCAACACCCTTTACGGCGTTGTCGAGCAGCAAGTCGTTTCCGCCGCCGAGGCCATGCCCGAAGAGAAATATTCCTTCGCGCCCACCAATGGCGAGTTCAAGGGCGTGCGCACTTTCGCTGAAGAGTTGAAGCACATCGGCTTCGCCAATCACCTTTTCTTCGGCCCGCTCATGGGTGAGACCATCGACGCGAAGAACATCCAGGCAGAGTCCAACGGTCCTGCCGAGCTGAAGACCAAAGTCGAAATCGTCCAATATCTGAAGGACTCCTTCGCGCTCGGCCATCGCGCCATCGCCACCATCACCTCCGAAAACGAAGTCACGCCACTAGCCAAGCCGCCGCTCCCGTTCCTCTCCACGCGCCTTGCGATCGCCAATATCGGCACCTTTCATCCGATGGATCACTATGGCCAGATGGTAGAGTACCTGCGAATGAACGGCATTATCCCGCCCGCCAGCCGCCCGCGCCCGCCGCAGCAACAACCGCCGGCCGCGCAACCCAAGTCCCAGCGATAAGGTCGGCGTCTTCTCTTTTTAAGGGCGCAGCATCGCTGCGTCCTCTGGTCCGCATCTTCTGCTCTTGGTAGGGGCACGATATATCGTGCCCTTCTTATTTTGTGCTGGCTTCCAGCCGGCGGCTTTCGTTCTTGAGCAGACCGCGCCAGGATGCCATTGCCGATTTACTTGGCGGGGGCTACGGGCAGCGCCTGCAGGCGTTCCTTGTTAATTTTCAGCACGACGCCTGCGTTCCGGTCAGCAACTTCGCTCACTTTATACTCCGCCGATGTGCCCAGCACTTCCGCCACTTCCGGCGGCGTCAATGCATATTTCTCCTCAAGCCATGCCGCCATATTCGCCGTTGCGTCGCGGAACGCGTCATCAATCGACCCATCCAATCCCACGGCCATGATGTGCGTCGCCGACTCTACTCTTGGCCCCGGCACTCGTTTCCCGGAGATCACGTCTACGCTG
>WNGQ01005692.1_pt1 | contig 27337 bp, 23 predicted proteins | sample 5407661 | NCBI WGS metagenome assembly WNGQ01 (sample SAMN13153382, study PRJNA577476) | soil metagenome | isolation source: 60 cm soil or saprolite under Garry oak tree replicate 2 | place: USA:California | collected 2016-06-15 | reverse complement strand
TACGCGTGGCCGAAGAAGACGTGCCGGTGCCGCAGCGCCGGCGGGTGCTCGGGCAGCTCCTTCAGACCGACGATGTACTCCTCGTCCGGGGCGGCCACCCAGCTGCCCGCGCCGGCGACGAGGCAGCCGGCGTCGGCGTAGTCCGAGATGTCGAACGACCGCTGCGGGGAGTCCTCCACCGTGAGCGCGATCCCCTGCTCGACGATGCGCGCGGCGTCGGCTGGCACGATCGACGCCCGCCGTTCGGTCGCTCGCACCTCGTGTCGCATCGTGATCCTGAGACCGCGATCGGGAGTTCGTCCGTAACCAGCACGTTCCATGCAGCGCACCATCTCCGGCTCTCTGCCGAGCCCTACCTAGAAGAGCCGGACCCGGCGCTCCTGATACACGACCCCAGCGCCCTCGCGCCCGCGCAGGCTCCGACGTCACCGGCCACGAGCTCGCCCGGCCGGGCGCTCGATCGCCACCTACCTCCTGGTCTCGTGGACGGGCCCGTATCAGGACGGGGTGCTCGAGACTCCTAATCGTGAGCGTCACGGTGTCGTTTGCCAGGGCTTGTCGGATGGCGGCGCCAGCGCCAAACGAGTCGTCGGGCCGGCGCCGATGCGGCGGTCTGTCACACGTCGTGCATTGAGTGAGGACATTGGTGAGCAACTCGTTGCGACCAGGCGGCGACTCGGGTCATCCGGACGACGAGGCGGACGCCTTCGACCAGTCGAAGCAGGGAAATGTGCTGCACGCGATAGCCGAGGCGGACCGGCCCTTCGGAGGCCGCGGCTCCGCGAGGCGCAAGCCCGACTGCGCGCACTACCGCTGCGTCGGCATCGGCGTCGGTCCGGCCAATCTGAGCCTGGCGTCGCTGCTCCACGGCCATCGTGAGGTGCCCAACCTGTTCGTCGAGAAGAAGGACACCTTCGGCTGGCACGACGGCCAGCAGATCCCCGGAGCTTCGCTCCAGGTCTCGCCCCTCAAGGACCTCGTCAGCCTCGCCGATCCGACGAGCGCCTTCTCGTTCCTGTCGTACCTGCACGCCCAGGGACGGATCTACCACTTCATCAATGCCCAGTTCGACGCCGTGCCGCGCCAGGAGTTCCGCAACTACCTGGAGTGGGCCAGCCGGAAGAACGAGAACATCGTGTTCGGCGAGGAGGTGCTCTCGGTCGCGTTCGACAAGACGTTCGTGGTCTGCACGAGTCGGCGGATGGTGACGGCCGACAACGTCTCGATCGGCGTCGGCACCCGACCGTGGGTTCCGGCGCACGCGCAGAGCAAGCTCGGCGAGACGCAGTTCCATGTGAGCGAGTTCGTCCAGAGGGCGCGTGGGCTGGGGGGCAAGCGCGTCGCCGTGGTCGGCGGCGGCCAGTCCGGGGCGGAGGCCTTCCTCGACCTGATCTCACGTCCGGGCGGGGAGCTGCCGCGGCGCGTGTCGTGGATCTCCCGCCGCCGCAACTACTTCCCGATCGACGACTCGCCGTTCACCAACGACTACTACATGCCGAGCTACTCCGACTACTTCTACAACCTGGAGCGAGGGACCCGCGAGCCGTTGAACGTCCTGAACATCCTGACGAGCGACGGCATCTCCGAGGCGACCCTGCGCGACATCTATCAGCGCGTCTACACCCACCGGTTCATCAACGGGGCCGAGGGCCTGGTCGAGCTCTACCCGAACCGCGAGGTCACCCACGTGACGGGCGGCGCCAAGGGCTGGGACATGACCATGGTCAACAGCGATCAGGCGGGCAGGGTGGGGCATGCCGACGTGGACGTGATCGTCTGGGCAACCGGCTTCCGCCCCGCCCGCATGGATTTCCTCGCCCCCATCGCGGGACGGCTGGAGCGGGAGGGCGACGAGTACAGGATCGACGAGGACTTCGCCGTGCGCTGGGACGGGCCTCCCGACCGCGGGATCTTCGTGCTGAACGCGGCGCGTCAGCAGCGCGGGCTGGCCGAGATGAACCTGAGCCTCATCGCCTGGCGAAGCCAGCGCATCGTCGACCGGCTGCGGGGAGTCAGGACCACCGGGCAGCTCCCATCCTTCATCGAGTGGTCGACCAGCCCTCCCGCGAGCGAGATCAAGGGCCTGCGACGAGGAGCGTGAGGATGGGGCGTGCCAGCATCGCCATCGTGGGCGCCGGGATCGTGGGGTGCCTGACCGCCCGAGAGATCGCGGCCCGCGCACCGGATGCGTCCGTCCTCGTTCTCGACCGGGACATGATCGGCTGCGGCGCCACACGGCGGTCGGCAGGACTGCACGTCCCGCGCGGCGCCACCGACCGCGTGAGGCGCATGGCGGCGTACAGCCAGGGCTACTACGAGAAGCTTAAGGAGGCCTGCCCGTCGCTCCCGATCCACCCTCTCGGCATGTCGGTCGTGGCGTCCGAGGCGATCGAGCCGCCTCTGCAGGAGGTCTACCTCGACCGCGCCGGACTGACCCGCGCAGAGGGGGTGGCGAACCACCTCGTACGGGTTTCCGAGCGTGCCGGCGTCTGGCGCGGCGAGGGCTGCCAGTATGCCGACGTGCGCGGCCTCACGCAGGCCCTCGCGCAGGAGCTGCGCCCGCGCGTCGGCTTCCGCGAGGGCGTGCGTGTCACCGCCATCGAGCCCGGGGCCGGGGCCGTCGTTCTCGAGCTCGGCACCGGCGAGGCGCTGACGGTGGAGCAGGTGGTCCTGGCCCCGGGTCCGTGGCTCACCGCCCCTCCCTGGGAGACGCTGGTTGCACAGCTCGGCGTGCGCGTGAAGAAGATCGTGGCGCTGCACATCGAGCAGCGCCCGTCGGAGCGCGACGGCGCGATCGTCTTCCAGGACGAGGACGCGTTCCTGCTGCCCCTCCTCGACAGGGGGCACTGGCTCTTCAGCCACACCTGTCAGGAGTGGGACGTCGATCCGGACGCTGCCGCGGCCGGACTCTCTCCTCACAACCTCGCAGAGGCGCTCGACTGCCTCCGCCGCCACGCGCCGGCGCTGGTGGACCACTGCGCCGGAGGTCGAGTCTTCTGCGACGCCTACAGCACCGACAGGGAGCCGCAGATACGGGCGCTCGACGGCGCCGGGCGCGTCGTCGTCGCCGGCGCGGCCGGCGGCTCGGGCTACCGGCTGGCTCCCGCGATCGCGCTGGAGGCCGCCGACCTGCTGCGCCTGCCGTCCGGCGCTTGCTGAGCCTTCGGGCCAGGCGGGGCACGACGGTGGCGGCGCGGGCGTGGAGAGCCGCCCGCGCCGCCGCACCGGGTCAGATGACGAGGTCGGCCATCGCGTCGTCGGACGCTTCGGACCCGGACGCGACCTTCTTCAGGAGCGGCTGCTCGAGGAAGTAGGCGAAGGACGCGTAGCCGCGCCAGATGCGGCGCCACTCCTCCTGGACGACGGCGTCGCCGAGCGTGCGGCCGATCCCGTCGAGGTAGGAGACGATGATGTCGGCGGCCTGCCTGGTGTGTCCGGCGGAGAAGTTGTCGATCGTCAGGTGCGCCTGCTCGTAGCAGGGATCGAAGCCGTGGTGACGCAGCTTCTGGATCTCGTGGAGCCGCACCTCGCCGGCTCCGAACATCTCGATCGCGAGGTTGTAGCCGAGTATCTCGTTGTAGAACCGGTCGGGGAACAGGCACATGCAGAGCTGCTGGATCGCGAAGCCGTACGGCTGGTCGGGCAGCTCCACCTGCGCCATGAACGCCGCGTCGCGGATGTGCGGCAGCTCGATGCCCATGCTGCCCATCGCGAGATGGGTCAGCGTGATGTGGTTCTTGCGCAGGTCGCCGTGCCCCATCTCGTCGGCGTAGATCGCGAACAGCATGCTGTCGCTCTCCCGCTCGCTGCGGCCGAGGTTTCCGGTCCGGTGTATCCAGGCACCGTCGATCAGGTAGGTGAGGTGGTACGTCGTCTGCCTGAAGATCACCTCGTCGCGGTCGGGGATCTCCTCGAGCGGCTCGTAGGGGTTGACCAGCTTGTCCCAATAGACCCGCTCGGCGCGCTCGTACAGCGCCTGCGGGCTGTAGTCGAAGTAGCTCGCGTCGGTGTACCTGCCCTCGGCGCCGTGCGTGAACAGCACCTCCGCCTCCTCGAAGCACCGGGCCGCGCGCTCGGCCGCCAGCGGCAGCGTGTTGGCGAAGTTCTCGATGTTGACCAGACGATAGAACAGCTCGCGGTCGTCGCGCGGGCTGGCCTCGGCCACGACGACGTCGGCCGGAGCGCTGCGGGCGATCGCGGCGCTCCACCGCTCGGCCTGCTCGTCCCCCACCGTGTTGGCCGAGATCTCGATCCTCGGCCGCTCACCGGCCTGCACGGTGGCCACCCAGGCGCGGAAGGTCGCGGCTTCGCGCTCGTCGAAGATCCCGAACATCGGACCGCCGAACTTCATGGCCCGGATGAACCGGCAGGTGCCGTCGCCCGACGGCTGCAGGTAGCCCGACTCGCGGAACGCCGTCAGGAATGCCGCGAGGTCCAGGTCGGGGTCGCCGAAGGCCTCCGACAGCAGGCGGTCGCCGACACGCACGGCGCCGTGCTGCCGCCCGGCCAGCGGGGCGTGGCGCGCGATGACCTCGGCGACCCTCGACTCCAGCGACAGCTCGCTGCGCCGGGAGCCGAGCTCGGCGAGCATCGCGACGTGCTCCCGCTCCAGCGTGAGCGTCAGGCGGATCGCCGCCTGCAGGCGGCGCCGCTCGGACCGCCCAGCCAGCGCCAGGTACTCGGCCAGCGCCTCCCGCACCATCGCCTCCGAGAGCGGCGGCGGCGTGCCGAGCAGCAGATCGTCGACGCCGAGCGCGTGGAACACGTAGTGCACGCCGACGACCTCCGGCAGGAAGTTGGCCGGCAGGCGCGACAGCGCGAGATAGAGGCACCCGTGCAGCGCGGTGAGCGGACGGGCCTGCGCCCTGGACAGGAAGTCCGCCGCGGCGATGTCCGGCAGGTAGACCCCCAGGCGCTCCAGCGCGCCGCGGCGGAGGTGGTGCACGGAGCCCTGCGGATTCCCCTCCCCGCGCTGCGCCCAGTGATGGGCGAACAGGCGGTTCACGACGATGGAGGGCTGGGTGGCGGGCTGCGAGACCACGTCCAGCCAGCAGCCGCCCAGCAGTCCCAGGGGCGCGCGCTGCCGCGCGACGGCCTCGCGGACGTCCGGCTCGAGGTGCCTCAGCGAGTCGATCGTGGCGGCCAGCACGCGGCGCACCGTGGTCACGTGGGCGGCGATGGTGTCGGCGCCGGCGTCCTCGGGCAGCATGTCGGCCTGGGCCGCGGAGGCGCTTCGTGGGCTCAGGAACGCGGCGATGATGCGCCGCGAGGCCAGCAGGGTCGACTCCGACTCCTGTTCGTGCAGGAGGCGCTGGAACAGCTCGTCGGGTCCGGTGGACAGGATGGCCGCTGCCCGGTCCCATCCAGACCTGCTGAACTCGAACGGCCTCTCCGGCAGGGAGGCGATCGTGTCCGGAAGATCGAACGTGCGGTCCGATGTGGTAGGCATCGCAGCCCTCCTCAATCAGCGAGCTTTCGCAGCAGGACGCCCATCCGCAAGCCGGGAACGCTCGACGCCAGCATGTACGTGCGGTTGGGCCGCACGTGGCCGGCGGGAGTCCGATCGACCAGGTTGATCAGGGGGTCCGCGGCGAAGCAGTGTCCGACCCGCGCGATGTTGTCGGTGTAGATCTGCTCCGGCGTGAATCCCGCCTGCCGTTCCTTCATCACGACGAGCGGCTTGAAGATGTTGGCGTGCATCAGCCCGGACACGTCTCCGAGCCTCATCTCCAGCGGTGAGATCAGCTGGTAGCGGTCCCGACCCTCCCCGTCGGCCGCCACGATGCAGCTCGCCGCTCCGTCGCTGAGCAGGGCGTAGGGCAGGACCCGGTCCTCCTCGTCCCGGACGCGGTCGGTCGTGATGACGAGCACCCGGCGGTACCGACCGCTGGCGACGAGGGAGCTGGCCACGTCGAGCGCGGCCAGGAGGTTCACGCAGCGGTTGAGGTTCAGCCCGTAGAACGCGATGTCGCCGAGACGGATGCCGGTCAGGATGGTCTCCACGAACCGGCCGTGCGCCCTGGCGGGCCCTGGGACGTCCGTGCAGCACAGCACCAGCGCGTCGACCGACGACGGGTCGACTCCGGCGGCCCGCAGGGTGGCCGACCCGCTGTCTATCGCCATCTCCTCGAGGCTCCGCTCGGTCCGGAACACGCTTCCCCAGCCCCACAGCTCCGGCTCGGGCACCATGCGGAACTCCTCCGCCCGCGCCTGCAGGTTGTCGATCGTCGAGAAGTCGGACTCGAGCTCGCCGAGGACGTACTGCGGCCCGCACAGGAAGACCGTGGAACGGCTCGTGCCGGTGTCCCCCACGGGCTCGGGACGGCGCTGTTCACGTGGAGCAGGCTGCACTGCGTTCCCTCTCCTCAGATCAGTACGACGTGCTGGTCGGCCCGGACGACGGCGCGCAGGAGATCGGTCACGACCGACGGCTGCCCGTCGAAGTAGAAGTGCCCCCCGTCCGCCCAGTGGCGTTCAGGGGGGGTTCGGCACTCGTCTCGCCACGGTCGCAGCTGGGCGGGTCCCACGTGGGGATCGTCCCGGCCGGCGATGAGGGAGACGCCCACCGCGAGTGGGGCGGCCGGCCGGTAGCGATACCCCACGGCCATGCGGAAGTCCGCGATCAGACCGGGCAGCAGCAGCTCGAGCACGCCCTCGTCGGCGAGGACCTCCGGCGGGAGGCCGCCGAAGAACCGCAGCGCCTCGGCGAACGCCCTTCCCTCGAGCTGCGCGAGCTCGCGCACCCGCTGCGAGGGCAGGAGCGAGGGGGCCGCTATGCCGGATGCGACGAGATGGCGCAGCGCCGGCAGGTCCCGGAGCCGGCGCGCCACCTCGAACGCGACGAGGCCACCCAGGCTGTGTCCGAACAGGTAGATCGGCCGGTCGTCGCTCTGGCTGGCGGCGGAGATGGCGATGGTCGCACCCTCGATGAGCTCGTCGATGGACGGCCGGCGCTCCATCACTCGATGGCCGCGTCCCGGCGGGCAGACGGCGACGATCTCCGCGTCGGCCGCGAGATATGGCTGCCAGTCCAGGAACAGGCGCGGGTTGCCGCCCGCATAGGCGAAGCAGAAGACGCGAGCGGCCGCGGTGGGCTCGGCGGCCCTGGAGAGGAACCAGTCAGACGCCGGCACGCTGCTTCCTCTCCTGACGCAGCCCGAAGGACCGGGTCGCGGAGCGTGACGGGTCGCCCGGCCGCACGTGCATCTCGGCCCGGCCGGGCAGCATGACGACCGCCGCGACCGTCCGCTCGCGACGGATGTCGCCGATGCCCTCGACGCAGATCGGCGCCGCCGACAGGAGCGCGAGGTGATCCTCGACGTTCGCGTCGGGCGGCAGGGCGGCCAGTCCGGTCCGGCAGGTCTCGAGCCGCAGCAGCGAGAAGTTCCGCGCGAAGACGTTGAGCTCGTCGTGCGGCGCGAAGTCCGGGTGCAGGAAGTGGTTGGTGTGCGTGGTCTCCCGCGCCTGGAACACGCGAACCTCGTCGCCGAGGATCTCGACGGCGGCGGCCTTCGCGGTGTCGCACAGCGTGAGCGAGCGGGAGCTCGCCAGCCGCAGCGACCGCAGGATCTCCACCGCTTCGTCGACGCCGGCGGCGGTGTCCAGGAGGTGGCGGATGGCGAGGTAGGGCGGCAGGCCGGGACGCCACTCGCCTCCGAGCACGAGGTTCAGGCCGACCGCGAGACCGTCGCTGTTCACCCCGAGATAGCCGAGCAGCCCGGCGAAGCTGAGCACGAGGACCCGCCGCGACGACCCGACCCGCCCGACGTCCAGGACGCAGATCTGGTCGTCCAGGTCGCCGTTGAGATCGACGGTCTGCGCCAGCACCGGCTGCCGGTCGCCTGACCGTGCGTACGTCGTGCAGTCGCCCGTCGCCGGCACCCGCTGGTAGCCCATGATCTCGCGCCGCAGCTGCAGCAGCAGAGCCTGCTCGGCGCTGATGCCGGCACCCTGGGCGAGACCGCTGATCTCCTCGGCGAGCAGCGGCGTCGCCCTCGCGATCTCCGCCCGGTAGGCGGCGAGCGCGGGCCGGAGCGACGCCATCGACACCGGGCCCGGCAGGACCCGGTCGAGCCGGCAGAGCCCATCGTCGATGAAGGCGCGCAGCGCCTCGGCGCGAGCCGCGCCGTGCCGGTAGCCGCACTCGAAGGGGTCGCCATCGGCCCGCACGAACGGGATCGCGGCGCCGGCCGTCATGGGGGCCCCTCGGCCAGCACCACCTTCGGCCGGGTCAGCAGCTGCTCCCGCACCGACGGCCATTCGCGGCGCAGCACGCTGTAGAAGACCGCGTCGCGGCGCCGGCCGCCGGGCATCGGGTTGAAGCTGCGCAGCGTCCCCTCCTCGGTGGCCCCGATGTTGCGCAGGCCCCGGCGCGCCCGAAGGTTCAGCGCGTCGGTCTTGAACTCGACGCGCTCGGCCCCCATCCGCTCGAAGGCGTGCTCCAGCATGAGGTACTTCGCCCAGCGGTTGACCCCCTGTCCCCGGTGCTCCCGGCCGAGCCAGGACCAGCCGATCTCGATCCGGCCGTCCGGCTCGGCGATGCTGCAGAAGCTCATGCTGCCGGCGGCCCGTCCGGTGCGCTTGTCGGTGATGTGGTACACGACGCGGCGGCCGGCCTGCTGATCGGCGATCGCCGCGTCGAAGAACGCGTCGAAGTCGGCGTCGGTCTCGATCATCGTCACGAAGTAGCGCCAGATCTCCGGATCCATCGCCAGGGCGTGCAGCGACGCGCGGTCCCCGGCGACGATCGGCCGGAGCAGGACGTGGTCGTTCTCCAGCGTCGTCGCCGCGACGTCTGCCCAGCCCATCTCAGGCCACGACTCCGGCGTGCCGCGCCAGCGCCGCCGTCACGTCTCGCAGCGTGTGCATCCGGGCGACGTCGGGCTCGGTGAACGCGGACAGGCTGACGCCGGTGTCGTCACAGGCCGACATGAGGAACAGGACCTTGTTGAGCGAGGTCAGCCCGTAGCCATCGACCATGTCCAGGTCGAGGTCGATGCCTTCCGGCGCGATGCTCGACCCCAGCACTCGCGCGAGGTTCCGGCGCGCCGCGGTCTCGATGTCAGCGTGCAAGGATGCCTCCCTGGTTGTCGTGGATCTCCGCGTGGTAGGCCTCGAGAATCCGCCCGCGTCTGGGCTTGAGCTGCGACGTCAGCAGGTCGTTCTCGACGCTGAACCGGCTGCGCGCCACCACCACCCTCCTGATCTGCTCGTCGCGACCGGCGGTCGAGTTGGCGAGGGCGAGCTGCGCGGCGATCGCCGCCTCGTCGGCGGGCTCCTGCGACGGCGAGACCACGGCCACGAGATGCGTCTGCGCCGGGCAGAACAGCACGCACTCCTCGATCGCCGCGCTGGCCTTCATGCGCTCCTCGATCGGCCTGACGATGATCTTCCTGCCGTTCTCGAGCACGATCACGTCGTCGGCGCGGCCGCGGATGAACAGGAAGCCGTCCTCGTCGAGGTGGCCGAGATCGCCGGTCCTGACGACGCCGTCCTCGCCGAAGACACGCTCCGACTCGCCCGGCGCTGCGCACTCGTAGCGGCGGCACACCGGATGGTCGCTGCGCACGCTGATGACGCCGTCGGCGTCCAGCAGCACCTGCTTGCCCGGCAGCACGCGCCCCACGCTGCCCTCTCGGCTGGCGCCCGGATGGTTCTTGCTGACGATGTCGGTCTCGTTGAGCCCGTAGCCCTCGAAGATCGGCAGCCCCGCCTCGGTGAAGAACCTCAGCATCCCGGTGGCGGCGGGGGCCGAACCCGTCCAGAGGTACCGGATGCGCCTCCCGAACAGCTGCCGCGCCGCGGCGCGCACCGCCTCGTCGCCTGCGACCTCGGGCCCCGCGCGGCCCGCCTGCGCCTCGATGTGCCTCTTCGCGGTCTCATAGAAGGCCGGCACGCCCATCACCACGGTCGGCTGAGTCCGCCCCATCGCCGGGAAGGCCGCCTCGTAGGTGCTGACGGTCACGTCGTGACCGAAGCGGAGCGCGGAGTAGATCCAGTACCGCTGCTGGAGCACCGACAGCGGGAGGAACACGAAGAGGTTGTCGCCGGGGCCGTGCGCGAACATCCCCTGGACCGCGTGCAGCGAGCTGTCGATGCTGCCCACGCTGGCCGTGAGCGCCTTCGGCACCCCGGTGCTGCCGGAGGTGAGCTTCAGCGTCGTCACGTCGTCCGGCGCGTAGCCGACCGGCCGGAGCGTCTCCGCGGCCGCGTGCCGATCGGCCAGTCGCCTGACCTCGCCGATCGACCGGGCCCCGAGCGCGCCGGCGTGGCGGTCGGCGAAGAGCAGCGTCAGCTCGTAGCGGTCGACCAGCCCACCGTCGGCGTCGAACTTGCCCGGGTCGAACCCCACGGTCACGGCGCCCAGGCGCAGCGCCGCGAGGTCGAGCAGCACCCATTCGAGCGAGTTCGCGGCGAAGACGCCGATCCGGTCTCCCCGTCCGGCGCCCAGGCCGCGCAGCGAGAGCGCGAGACGGCCGGCGCGCGCGTGGAGCTCCCGCAGCTCCAGCACCTCGACCCCATCCAGCCGGGCGAAGGAGATGCGGTGTCCGGCCGCGGGCGGGTTGGCCACGATGTGGTTGATGACGGGTGGCGTCACGTCGCGCTCACCGTCCCGGCGCGGGCGAGCCCGATCTCCGCCGCCATCGCGCGCACCGTCTCGACCTGCGGCAGCCGGTCGAGCGTGATGGTGACGCCGAACTGCTTGCGCACCCCGGTGAGGATGCGCGCGGCGCCGAGGGAGTCGCCCCCGAGGTCGTACAGCGTGCTGGTGACGTCGACGTCCGCCATCCGCAGCACCCGGGCCCAGAGGCCGGCCACCTGCCGCTCCAGCTCGGAATCCGGGGCCACGCCACCGGCCGGCGCCGCCTCGGCGGCCGCGCACGAGCTCAGCCTCGCCCTGTCGACCTTGCCGTTCCTGGTCAGCGGCAGGCTGTCGTGCCAGGCGATCGCCGAGGGGACCATGTACTCGGGCAGGTGCCGGCGCAGCGCCTCCCGCACCGCCGCGTCCGGTGGGCGCTGGTCGCCGGCCGGCACGAGATGAGCGACCAGCCGGTCGCCTCGCGCGCCGGCCTGGCGCACGACGACGGCCTGGCGCACGGCGTCGACGGCGACCAGCCGGGTCTCCACCTCGCCGGCCTCGATGCGGTAGCCGTTCACCTTGATCTGGAAGTCCCTGCGGCCGAGGATGTCGATCTCCCCATCCGGCAGATAGCGGCCGAGATCGCCGGTCCGGTAGATTCGCTCCCCCCGGCGGGAGTCGTGGAGGAAACGCTCGGCGGTGAGGGCGTCGTCGCCCCAGTACCCGCGGGCCAGGCCTACGCCGGCGGCGCAGATCTCGCCGGCCACCCAGTCGGGTCTGTCGCATCCGTCCTCGTCCAGGATGTACGCGCGGTTGTGGGCGTTGGGCCGGCCGTAGGGGATGCTCCGCGAGCCGTCCTCCTCCGCGCCGACCGGGTGCAGGATGTTCCAGATCGTCGTCTCCGTCGGCCCACCGAGCGAGACGACCTCCAGGTCGGGCTTCAGCTCTCGCAGCGCGGCGGGCAGCGTGGGAGGGATGCGGTCTCCGCTCATCATCACCAGGCGCAGCGCCGCCAGCGGCGCCGGCCCGGCCGCCGCCACCTGGTCGTGCAGGAGCGAGACGATGGCGGGGACCGAGTTCCAGACGGTGACGCCGGCGCCGCCGCAGAGCTCAAGCCAGTGCGCGGGGTCGGCGGCCCTGTCCGGGTCCGGCAGGACGACGGCCGCGCCCGTGGAGAGCGCACCGAACACGTCGTAGACGGACAGGTCGAAGTTGAAGGCGCTGATGCCGAAGAACCGGTCCCCCGGTCCCACGCGGAACCGGGAGGTGCAGTCGGCGACCACGTTGGCCACGCTCCGCTGGCTGACCATGACGCCCTTGGGCTCACCCGTGGTGCCCGACGTGTACAGGACGTAGGCCAGGTCGTCGGGGCTCGCGCCCGGTGCGGGCGGGACGTCCGCCGGCGCGCCGGTCGGGACGGGCCGGGACGCGTCCAGCTCGAGGACCCTGTGCTCGCGGCCGCCGGCGGCCGGCCAGTCCACATTGGTCAGGACGCAGCGCACCCGTCCATCGGCCAGCAGGTAGCGCTGGCGATCCGCCGGCAGCACAGCGTCGACCGGCAGGTAGGCCGCCCCGGCGACCACCGTGGCCAGGATGCCGACGAGCTGCTCCGGCCCACGTCGCATCACCAGGCCGACCAGCTCGTCTCGCCCGACCTGCTGCGCGCGCAGCCAGGCCGCCGCGTGCACGACGCGGCGGCGCAGCTCCGCGTAGCTCATCGCCCCCGCAGTGGTCAGGATCGCCGGCGCGCCCGGCGCGCGGTCGGCCCGGGCGAGGAACGCGTCCCGCAGCAGCCCGGGCTCCGGCAGGGAGGGGCTGGCGGTGTCGTTGGCCGCGCGCCGGCGCTCCCTCTGCTCTGCGGGGAGCAGGTCGAACGTCGTCGCCGACCAGGCGGTCTGGTCGAGCAGGGCCTCGAGGAGTCGCCGGTAGCCGGAGACCATGGCGTCGATCAGGCCCTCGGGGTGCAGCCCGTCGACGCTGTCGAACTCCACGACCACGCCGCCGTGGCCAGACCTGCGGCGTCTGGCTGGAGGTGTAGACCTCGGGCCCGAACAGCTCCAGGGCGGAGCCGTCGACGTCGCCGTGCAGGTAGCCGAGTGCGCTGTTGAAGGTGTAGGGCATGCGCGCCTCTGCCGTACCGCCACGACGACGACCCAGCTCGCGCATCACCTCGATGCCGGAGAAGTGCCGGTTGTCGAGCTCCCGGCGGAGCTGCGCCTGCAGGGCGCGGGCACGGTCGCCGAAGCTGGTCCGCCGATCGACGGCGACCTCCACCAGCATGGTCTCGCCGAAGTTGCCGATCGCGTCGAGGATGCGCGGGTGAATCGGCGGCCGGTTCGCGACGGTTGTGTTGATGGTGAAGCGCGGACCGGCGCCCCAGCAGGCCAGCGTCTCCGCGTAGGCGGCGAACAGCAGCCCCGAAGGGGTCAGCCCGGCACCCGCCGCACGGGCCTTCAGGGCGGTCCACGACTGGGCGTCCAGGCGCACGAACGTGGACGAGAACCGGGGGTGGGTGATCGTCGACGGGCTGGTCGCCAGCGGCAGGTCAGGGTGCGGGGCGAGATCGTCCAGCCGGTCCAGCCAGTACCTGCGGGCACGCTGCGCCGGCGCGCGGGTGCGGGCGGCCTCCAGCGCCGCGACGTGGGCCTCGAACGAGGCCTCCGGCTCGGCGCCGGCATCGCGGTCGCCGTTGTAGGCGGACCGCCACGCCCGGAAGAACAGGAACATGCTGATGGCGTCCATCACCAGCCCGTCGTGGCTGACGTGGAGCACCATGCGGTCGTCCGCCAGGATCGTCACCTCGACCGCCAGGAGCGGCGCCCGGTCGGGGCGGAGGATGCGGTGCGACCGCTGCTCCCGGAGGGCCATCCGGCGGTCGTGCTGCGCGGTCTCGGTCCGGCCGCGCAGGTCCAGGCGCTCGATCCGCAGATCGACCCGGGGCTCCTCCACCTGCGCACCGTCCGCGGTGAAGCGCGTGCGCAGCATGCCATGTCGCGCGACGACCGACCGGAGCGCCGTCTCGAGCCGGTCGAGGTCCCAGGCGCCCTCGATCTCGTGGTAGACGTGACTGGCCACGCTGCCGATCTCGAAGGCCTCGCCGCGGCCCACCAGGTAGCTGCGCTGGAGCTCGGTCAGCGGAAAGCCGCCGGGCGCGTCGAGGTGGGCGATGAGCTCCGCCTTGTGCGCCCTGACGAGCCCGAGGAGCCCGGCGTCCATCCGCTCGCGCGGGCCCTGCAGGCGCAGGTCGGCACCGGCGGCGGTGATGCTGAGCCCTCGTGCCTCGATCTCCTGCAGGACCTGCACGTAGCTCACGCGGGCACCTCCTGCGCCTGCGCCGTGACGACCTCGGGTGCCAGGCCGCTGGCGATCAGGGTGGCCAGCTCGGCCACGTCCCGGCTCCCCAGCAGGTCCTCGATCGAGACGTCGGCCCCGACCTGGTCCAGGAGCTGGTACTGCAGCGCGATGGCCTGCAGCGACTCCATGCCGAGGCTCACGAGCGTCTTGTCGTGCACGGGCTCGTCCTCCTGCAGCCGCAGCACGCCGCGGACCAGGCGGGACAGCCACGGCAGCAGCGGCGACGGCTCCGGCGAGCCGCCGAAGAACACCTGAGCGGCCAGGTCGATCCGCGTCCCGGGCTGCACCAGGGCCACCCGGCGCGGCCATTCGGCCGGTGCGGGCGCGCCGAGGGCGGCGGCGAGGCGGGCGGCGAACCTCGGCATCACGGGTGCGCTGCAGGTGGCGAGGAGCTGCGCCGCCGCGAGCTCGAGGGCGATCGTGGTACGGGCCTCGTCCCTCCAGCCCTCGATCTCCGCGAGCGGGGCCTGGAGCCGTGCGAACGAGGTGACGTCCTCGACGATGCCGTGCAGCGCCTCGGCCGCGCGGTTGAGCGAGAACGCGTCCTGTCCGAGGCTGCCGGTCAGTGCGTCCAGCCACGTGTCGAGCCGGGCGAGGAACGCCGTGTGCTCCGGCGTCCAGAGGCCGGCGTCCGGAGCGAGACCGCCGTACCGGGTCTCGACGCGGGCGCCGAGATCGTTCAGCCAGCGCTGCCACGTGCCGATCAGCGTGTCCTGCACGCAGGCCTCGTAGGCGCTGAGCTCGAAGTTGGTGCGGCGTCCCTCGGGCCTCGTCAGCGCCAGGTAGAAGCGGATGGCGTCGACGCTGCTGGGATCGAGGATGTCCTTGCCCCAGATGACGTGGCGGCGGCTGGTCGAGAACTTGCTGCCGTCGAGCAGGTAGAACTCGTTGACGTGGTAGTCGATGTCCGGGGTCCACTCCGGGTAGGCCAGCCGGTACAGCGCCGGATGGAGAATCGGGTGGAAGAAGGTGCCGTCCGAGCCCAGGAAGTGCACGATCTTCCAGTCGGCCCGAGGTGCGTCCGCGCGCCAGTCGTATCCCAGGCGGCGGCCCAGCTCCTCGATGCTGTGCAGGAAGTTGAACGCGACGTCGACCCACGCCCAGATCACCTGGCCGTCCAGTCCGGGCTCCGCGGGCGGCACCCCCCACTGCGAGGGATGCGTGAGCGGCACGTCGAGCCGCTCGCGGCGAAACACTCGATCGGCGAGCTCCTTCACCGTGGCCGGGACGCGCCCGAGGCGATGATGGGCGGCGACGTCCGCGCGGAGGTCGCGCAGCGACAGCGCGTACTGGGCGATGCGGCCCTCGCGGGGCCTGGCCTCGGAGGCGGTGGCGCGCGGCTCGACGAGGTCGACGCAGAAGTTGGGCTCGCGGCAGACCTCGCAGACGTTCCCTCCGGTGTCGCTGCCGCAGGTGGGGCAGCCGCCGGCCACATCTGCCTCGTAGAGGTAGCGCCCGGTCCGACCGTCGAACAGCCCGGGGCATTCCCTCGGCGCCACGGCCGCAGACGCCGCCAGGCGGGAGAAGAACGCCTGCAGCCCGGCCGGATAGGCGGCGTCCCTGCTGGTGGCGGTGTACTGATGGACGTCGATGTCCATCGACTCCAGCGTGGCGAGGATCTCCTTGCTGTAGTGAGCCGCGGTCTCCGCCGGCTTACGGCCCTCGTGCCGGGCGGCGGCGACGACGTAGCTCTGGAAGTCGTCGCTGCCGGTTATGTGCCAGGCGTCGGCGCCGGTCATGCGCTGGTAGCGGACGAACACGTCGGCGGCGAAGAACGGGCCGGACAGATGGCCCAGGTGGAGGTCGCCGTTGGGCGTCGGTGCGGAGGAGAAGACGAATATCGGACGTTCGTCGAAGCGCCGGTGCTCGACGCCGCCCGCAGCGCGCCCGGCACGTTCACCGTCTCGCCAGTAGAAGCTGGCGAAGACCAGGTCCGTCTCGCCGGTGTTCTCGACGAAGTGCGTCTCGAACGGCTCGAACTGGACCACCGTGGCGGGGGACACGGGATGGCGTTCGGCGTCGACGATCGCCTCGCCGGCCCCTGCCACGATCACCCACGTCTCGATCTCGTCATGCTGGTTCGCGACAGATCGAGCGCCGGGAGGGACGCGGGCCCAGGCGGCGCCGACCCCGAGCTGCCCGGCGGGCCCCATGTCGACGGCGCTCACGTCGATGCCATAGGACTCCCGCAAGGCAGCGGCACTGTACGTGCTGGTTCTCACGGTTGGCTCCTTGTCAGATGACGCAGGTCCGGCGCGCCGCATCTCTCACCTCGGCGCTGACGTTCGCTCGACTATTAGAGTCGGCGCGGCGCCGCCTGATACAGGTCGTTCCGGACAGCGGCGCGCGGCAGCATCGGCGGTGCGCCCGGGCGGCGACCCGGAAGCGCGCAGCAGCGGTCCGCACCCGCCGTCCTGTCCGGGTCGTTCAACGGGTCGTCGGCGCGGCCTGCGCCACCGCTTCCGCCTGGCTGGCCCCGGCCGGCTCCGGCCGGTCCTCCCTGGGCTCGGCGCACGGCCGCACTTGTCGGACCAGGGCGACCGTGAGGGTCGCTGATCGTGACGGCCGCGCCGATCAGGGCGGTCACGTGCCGCCCCTGGGTGAATGCTTCGCGCGCGCCCGCGACCAGCGCGGCGCCGACCGGGTCGGGCAGCGCAGTACCTCGCCCACTGCTCACAGCTCCGCTCCGTCCCGGCCTCGTCCTCACGCAGCCCGCCAGGTGCACCAGGTGGTGGCCGCCCACCGCCATCGTCGCAGCCAGCGAGACCCGGCAGCTTGCCACCGCTGCAGCCAGCCGAGAGCCAGCGCCCTCGCCGCTGACCCGCTGGCGCCGACTCCGGCAGCGGCGCCGCCATCGTCGGTGCGCCTCGCAGCCAGCCGGGCCCGGGGCCCAGGGCGCTCGGCTCCGGAATGTCGAACGCCCGGCTCGCGGTCCTTCCCAGCCTCACGCACTACACGATGTCCTCGGCCCCCGCGCTCGCATCCACCATCGGCGCGTACCTCGACGGCGCCGGCGGCTAATTAGCGCTCTCGATGGAGATGTTGACGCAGGGAGTCCGGTCGCGATGCGGCCGGGACGAGGTGATCGGGGCCGTATGACCATGGCGCGCCTGCACCGAGTCGCTCGCTCGGGGCCCGTGCGAACCGAGCGATCCGGGGTCGCTCTGTTCGCAGTGCCGTGGTTCTCGCGTCAGCTCATCCCCTTGCGGACCGCCGGTCAGCCTCCGACTCCAACGTGCGCGATAGCCCGAGCCACGCGTGCTCGGTGTCCGCGGTCCGGCGGTGTGCCGACCTGAGTCGCTCCACGAAGACCGCGATGTCGTCCAGCTGCCACCGCAGGCGATACAGGCGAATCGCTGCGTCATCGACCTGCAGGCCCGACGCCGCCGCATATCGCGCCAGCTCATCGCCGGCGCCACCATCGAGCATCCACAGGTCGCGCTCGGGCCGAGCCAGCGCGACGGTGTCCCAATCGACCAGGAGGAGACGACCGTCGGCCCTGAGGATGTTGCCGGGATGCGGCTCACCGTGCGTGACAACGGGCTGCGCGCGGGCCGCCACCACCTGGTCGGCGAGGCGGTCGAAGGTCTCCAGAAGCCGGCGGATGCCTTCTGCGTGGCCGGCGACCAGCGCCCTGGCCGGTTCGGAGAAGGGCCCGCCCGCCCACTCCCGATCCAGCTTCCGCAGGGCCTGTTCGAGACCGCCACGTTCCGACAACTGGAGGTTCGCCGGCCGTGCGATGGAGGCCACGGACGGTGTGGCCCGATGCAGCCGGACGAGCACGTCGACCAGTTCGACGCCCTCGGCGGGCGGGAGGCGTTCTCCAAACCGGTAGGAGCTTCCTTCGACGAGCGGAAACACGGCGACCGCGTGGCGCGCACCCAGCCGCCGCACGGTCTCGCCTCTCGATGTCGGCACGGGTGCGACGACGAACTCGAGGCCGCCTGCGCGGAGGGCGAGGGCGGTGTCGAATGCGCGTCGCAGGCCGTCGAAGGCGGAGTCCCGCGTCTTGTCCAGGTAGCCCTTCTGGTCCAGGTCGTCGACCGTCACCCAGTGACGCTTCCCGGCATCGTCGTCCACGAGCCAGTGGTAGCTGCCGCCGCCCACCGCGGCGTACTCGACACCAACGACGTTCAGCCCCCAGCCGTGGAACAGAGAACTGACGAGATCGCTCTCGTCGAGGTCGTCCGGCGCCGCTCTCACAGGTCAGTATGATCAGCCCCGAGGCGAAGCCCAAAGAGGAGGCCACGCCGAAGAGTTAGGGTGGTAGCTAACGCATCCACCGTGGGTTCCGCCCCCCGGAGCCTCGGCCCGGTCCTCAGCAGCTGCTCCGGATCGGCGATCGCCATTCTTGGCCGTATCGCTGGCAGGGAGGAGGTGTACGGCGGCACGGGTGTGCCCTACGCGGCCTCCTCGGTGGCCCGGCGGCCGAAGTCGGCGAGGCCGGCCCGGCGGTGCAGCAGGCGCAGCGGCCGCGGCGCCCACCAGTTCAGCGGACCGAGGACCCGCATCACCGCGGGCACCACGAGGGCGCGGACGATCGTGGCGTCGAGCGCGATGGCGATGGCGAGGCCGAGGCCGATCGCCTTGATCAGCACCACCTCGGCGAGACCGAAGGCGAGGAACACGGCCAGCATGATCGCGGCCGCCCCGGTGATCAGGCGCCCGCTGCGCTCCAGCCCCGCGGCGACCGCATGCGTGTTGTCGCCCGTATAGGCGAACTCCTCGTGGATGCGGCTAACGAGCAGCACCTCGTAGTCCATCGACATCCCGAAGACGATGGCGAACAGGATCACGGGCACGCTGGGGTCGATCGACTGCGGGGTGAACCCGAGCTGGCTGGCCAGGTGGCCGTCCTGGAAGATCCAGACCAGCGCGCCGAACGACGCCGAGATCGAGAGCAGGTTGAGAGCCACGGCCTTGAGCGGCAGCACCACCGAGCCGGTCAGCAGGAAGAGCACGAGGTACGTGACCAGGACCACGAAGCCGACGGCGATCGGGGTCCGGCCGACGATGAAGTTGATGACGTCCACGTCGAAGGCAGTCTGGCCCGTGACCAGGATCTCGCCCCCGTACCCCGGACGCTCCGCGCGCAGCGACTTCAGGATGGTCCGCGCGGCGTCGCTGGAGGCCGGCTGGTTGCTCACCGCGGTCATCAGGACGACGTCGCTGCCGACCGACTGGTCCAGGGCCAGGCGGGCGTCGGGCGGGAGCTGCGCCTGGTCCCCGGTGTACAGCCGCTGGTAGTCGGAGCGGCCCAGCGAGCTGCCGCCGGCGTAGAGGCCGTTGACGCGCAGCACGCCGGGGATCGCGGCGATCCGCCGGCTCAGGTCGTACTGGTCGCCGATCCGCGCCGCGGTCAGCGGGCCACCGTCCCGATAGCGCAGCACCACTGTGAAGTCGGTCTGGTCCTGGCCCGGGAAGCTCCCGACCAGGTTGTCGTAGCCCTGGCGCGCCTCCAGGCGCTGCGGCAGCTCGTCCACGCTGCCGTTCGCGAGCCGCAGGTGAAGGAAGGGCGTCCCCATCGCGACGAGCAGGCCCAGCGCGGGCACGAGGGCGAGCAGGGGCCGGCGCATGACCCAGCTGGCCAGGCCGTGCCAGACGCCCCTGCCGGAGACCGGGCGGCGGCCCACGACGGGCAGCGTCAGCCAGTTCACGCGGGGACCGAGGATGGCCAGCAGGGCGGGTAGGAAGGTCAGCCCGTAGAAGACCGCGGCGGCGACGGCGATCCCGCCCGCCGCGCCCATCGAGGCGAGGAAGGTGCCCTGGTAGAACAGCATCGCCGACAGGCCGACGGCGACCGTCAGGCCCGAGAAGGTGACCGCCCGGCCGGCGGTTGCCATCGTCTTCGCCATGGCGTCGGCCCGGCTGGAGCCGACCTGGAGCTCGTCGCGGAACCGGTTGACCACGAAGAGCGAATAGTCGATGGAGACGCCGAGCCCGATCAGCGTGACGACGTTGAGCGCGTATTGGGAGACGTCGGTCACGCGGGTCAGCAGGAACGCGCCGGCGAGTCCGGCGACGATCGTCAGCACACCCACGCCCAGCGGCAGCCCCGCCGCGACGACGCTCCCGAAGATGACGAGCAGGAGGAGCAGCGCGAGGGGCAGCGACACCCGCTCGGCGCGTTGCAGGTCGCTCTCCAGCGTGCTGCTGAAGGCACTGTTGATCGGGACGTTGCCGGTGCCGGTCACAGTGAGGCCAGTGGCGTGCACCTGGCGGCGGAGCGCCGCGTAGTCGGCCACCGCGCGGTTCCCGGTGCTCTTCAGGTCCACCTGGACCAGGGCCTCGTGGCCGTCCTTCGAGGTGAGGGCCTGGGCGCCGGCCGGGGACGGCGCGTCATACGGCGTATGGACACCGGTGACGCGTGGGTCGTGCTGGATCGGCGCCAGCGCCGACTCGACCGCGGCGCGGAAGCCGGGATCGCCGACCGAGCGGTCCCGGCTGGTGAAGATCAGCAGAAACGACGCGCCGGTCGTCCTGCCTCCACCGAGCTGCTGGTTGATCAGCGTCTGCGCTCGCGCCGCCTCGAGACCGCTCGTTCCCGAGTTGCCGCTGGTCAGCGTGCCGCCGGAAAGGAGACCGACGATGGACGCCACCAGCACGATCCCGGAGATGGCGAGCGTCGCCCATCGCCACCGGACCACGAAACGACCCCAGGCTGCGAACACGGCGGGCTCCTTCTCTCTGTCTCGATGTCCAGGGTCGATCACCGGCGCGGCTGCGCCGGCTGTCCCTGTACGCGTCTGCTGGGTCGAACGTTACCTTCCCGCGGTGCCCGGTGAGCGGCCGTGCAGGCACCGGCCAGGGCCCAGCAGCCGCCGTGGAGCTCCGAACGAGACCCCATCCCCGGCAGCTCGCCCTCGCGGCCGGCGAAACGGGTCAGCAGCGGCAGGGCTGCGACCAGGGCGAGCAGGACCAGCGTGCCTCCCAGGACCCGGCGCCGCCGGTCGCCCCACTGCGCGAGGTGTGCGTGACGCCGGTGAGGTCCCCGCGCCCCGTCGGGCGCCTCTCGTGGGCAGGGTCCGAGCAGGCGGCGAGCTCTCTACGTCCGGGCCGGCTCACCGGCCGGCTGGCGCGCCCACAGCTCGCGCCGGGCGTGCGTCGGGTCGGGGACGGTGCCGGCCCCGGGTCCGAACACGCGGGCGGCGCGCCGGCCCTCGTCATAGCGGTCCCAGCCGGGGTCTCCGGAGGCCGCGAACGCGACCCAGGCGGCGTGCATCTCGGCGGCCAGCGCCTGCGCCTCGGGGCCGCTGCCGGTGAACCGGTCGGAGGGCCGGGGTCAGGGTGTTCCACGCGAACGGCACCTCGATGGCGTGGCAGGACCCGAGCACACCCTCCATGGCCGGCGACTCCCACGCGAAGAGGTGCATCCAGACGTCGCGCGTGTGGCGGGCCTGGGCCGCGGCGAGCTGGATGGCCGGCGCGCCGAACCTGCGGTCGGTCTCCGCCGCGACCCACACCTCCCTCGGCCCCGCGCCGGCGCCCAGCACCGAGCGGTAGGCATCGTAGAGCGCGCGGCCGGAGCCCCGGTTGGTCAGGTCCAGCCGGCGGACGGCGTCCTCCTCGGTCAGGTCGCCGCCCTGCCGGCGGCCAGGAAGAGGGCGGCCTCGTCCCGGTTCGTGCCGGTCATCAGCCCCACCTGCGCCGCCGCGCCGGCCGCGATCGTCTCGATCGGCGGGCGGGGCAGCACCGTGCCGTCCACGACCGGAGCGAACGGCAGCTGCACGCCGTGGCGGACCAGGTCACCGAACACCTCTCCCTGCGCCTGCAGCAGGCGCTCCCAGGGGGCGGCGCGAAGGGCCTCCCGGCCGCCGAGCCTCGTGGCCATCCGCCCGACCACCTCGGCCGCGGTATCAACGCCGTTGAACGTCGACGCCGCCCCGCTCTGCAGGATGGCGCGGTGGAACAGGCCCGACGCGGCCGGGTTCCCGAGCAGCGAGCCGACGCTCATCGCCCCCGCCGACTCGCCGAAGAGGTCACATTCGCCGGGTCCCGGCCGAAGGCCGCGATGTTGTCCCGCACCCATGCGAGCGCCGCCACCTGGTCGAGCAGCCCCCGGTTGCCCGACCCGGCCCCTCGTCGTCGAGGTGGGGGAACCCGAGCGCGCCCAGGCGATGGTTGATGCTCACGACCACGAGCCCATGGCGGGCGAACGAGGTCCCGTCGTACCAGACGTTGCGGTTCGAGCCGGCGATGAAGCTGCCGCCGTGGAGCCACACCATCACCGGGCGGGGCTCGCCGGCCACGGCGGGGGTGGTGACGTTGAGGTGGAGGTGGTCCTCGCTGATCTCCGGGTGCTCGGCGCCGCCGAAGTCGGCGATGCCGAAGATGGCGGAGACCGGCGACGGCGCCTGCGGCGCCACGGGCCCGAAGCCCGTCGCCAGCCGCACCCCGGTCCACGGCTCGGGCGGCTGGGGCGGGCGCCACCGCAGATCGCCGGCCGGAGGGGCGGCGAACGGGACCGCGAAAGTGCAGGACGCCGCCCACCCGGATCCCCCCGACCCTGCCGCTGCGCGTCTCGACCACCGTCATGGCGGTCACCGTGCCGTCGAGCCCCGGTCGGTCACCGGCTCACCCAGCCAGGCCCCGCCGCGCATGACGTCCCGGCCCGGCAGCTCTCCGTATCCCCGGTAGGCCTGCACGCGCACCGGCAGGAGGCGGAAATACAACCAGTCGGGCCCCTCCTCGGCGGGGTCCCAGCCCACGGCGGCGGCGAAGCCAGCTCGCAGCCGAGGATCGGCGTCCTTCACGGCCACGCTGCCGGCCACGGTGACGTCGACCATGACCACGTCGTCGGGGGAACCGAGCGCCAGGCGGCCGCGCCGGGTGGCGGCGAGGTTCCGAGCTGTGCGGCTGGCGCCGGTCGTGGCCACCACGACGTGGCTGCCGTCCCACCACGAGGACACGGCGATGAGGTGCGGGCGGGCCGACGGGCTGGCGGTGGCCAGCCAGGCGTCGCCGTTGCGCGCCAGGGCATCCTGCACGTCCGATCTGCGCTGCTCGAGGCTTCGGGACTCACTCATGGAGATCACCCTACCCAGCTCAATTGGCATTAGGGGAGGTCCAATCCTGGCAACATCGACTGGACGGTCATAGACTGCCGCCGCGGACTTCCGGAACGGTCGAGCAGCCGAGCAGCAGGCCAGCGCCACAGGCGGCGGTCACGATCAGGAGCAGTTCGGTCTGCTCTCGGCTGACGATCGCGGCGCGACCCTGCTCTAGCGCCCAAGGCCCGAGAAGGCGGCGAGCACCTCGTCGCTGAGCACCAGGATCAGCAGGCCGGCAATGAAGGCGGGGACCGTGATGGGAGGGATGATGGCGCGGAATCTCGATCGGATGCGAACCGCTGCCGCTACGTAGAAGATGCCGGCGACCATCGTGAGGTAGAGGACGAATGGCGCCCCGCCGACAAAGGGGACCCCAAGGGCTTCGAGCGAGGTCGCCGGCCCCGTGAGGCCGATCGCAGCCACGCCTACCGCCGCCGCTCGAATCAGGCCGACCGAGTACTCGCCGCGGAAGAGAACGCCGCGGCCGGCCCCGTACTCGCTGGCCCGCTGGGTCAGCGCCCGCGCTGACCCCCTCACATCGGCGATCACCACCAACGCCACGACCAGAAGAGCGAGGCCCGCCAGCGACGCCGCGGCGTACGCGACATACCTCACCACGGGAGCATAGTCGGCACTGGTCCCCACCCCATCTGAGGCGGTGCCACCAGCCGCCGCGTCCCACACATCGGTGACCTGGGGGCCCCGGCCTACCTGCTGGAGAATGCCTGGCAGAGCTGGGGCGCCGTGCTGCTGGAGAGCGAGCTCGGCTCCGGCCCCGCCCTCGGCTCGGCCGCGGCCGCCACCTTCGCCGCCGCTGCGGCCGCCGGGCGGGCTGCTGGCGGCATGGTGGCCAGGCGCGTGCCCGGCCCCCCCTTCTCGGCGCCGGGGCACTCGTCGGCGCGGCCGGTCGGCGCTCGCGGCGCTGGGGTGCGCGGCTGCAGGTCGCCGCTCGGGTCGACCAGCGCCTCGACGCGCTCGCCCGGCAGCCGCGCCAGGGCACTGCCGTGCCGACTGACTCCAGCCACTGCCGGCGGACGCACCGGCGACGGCTGGTCCCGCAGTCCGCGGCTCGCCTTCCACCGGCGGGCGTCGGCCAAGCCCGTCATGCCGGCTGGTACGTCGCGATCACCACGCCGGTGGTCGTCGTCACGGTGCTGACGAGCCGGAGAGCGGTGAATGCACCGCCATCGGTGAAGAGACGGCGCCCCGATCCCAGGACCAGCGGGTGGATCAGCAGCACGTACTCGTCGACCAGGTTGCGCCGCATCAGCGACTCGACCAGCTCTCCGCTGCCGAGTACCACGAGATCCTTGCCCGGCTGCTCCTTGAGCCTGGCCACGGCTTCTGCGGCGTCGCCCTCGAGGAGCGTGGAGTTGCTCCATGGCAGCGGCTCCTCCAGCGTCGTTGACGCGACGTACTTCTGGACGTTGTTGAGCACCTCGGTGAAGGGGTTGTCCTTCCGGTTGGGCCAGACCGCATAGAAGTCCTCGTAGGTCCGTCGCCCGAGCAGTAGCGACCCGCCCTTGGCCATTCCCTCCCCCATCACGCGGCCCATGACGGCGTCGTTGTAGGGTAGTGCCCAGCCGCCGTGCTCGAAACCGCCGCGGAGATCCTCGTCGGGCCGGCCCGGTGCCTGCATCACGCCATCGAGCGTCAGGTTGTTGGTCACGACGACTTTGCTCATTTTGTTCCTCCTCGACCTTGGCGGAATCGACATGCACGCCTGGTCCTCCTCTGGCCGGGCGTGGGTTCGTCGTCGTCGCCCAGGATCACCGCTCCCTCGGGCGATGCGGAAGGCTTACGGCGCCGGCTGGTCGAGGTCCTCGGTGGCCGGCGGGGAGCCGGCCGGCCGCGCCTAACTGGCCGCTATTGGCTGCAATAGGGTAGAAGGCGAGCACGGCCAGGGGGTAGCAGTGCGACGACGCGGCGCGCGGCGCTATGGCCCCCCCTTTAGACTATCTCGGCCGTACCCGACCATCACCACGCCGACAGGAGGAGGGAATGCCTGCGGAGCATGGGGACCAAATCGTCGAAGGCTACCTGGCGCGACTTGAGGCCGCGCTCGGCGACGTGCCCAGCGCTCAGCGCGCGGACATCGTGGCCGAGACAAGGCGTCGGATAGACGGCTCGCTGGCCCGTGAAACCGACGCCGAGCTGCTCCGGCTGCTCGACGACATCGGCCAGCCAGCGGTTCTGGCGGCAGAGGCCAGGTCCAGATACTCTGCTCGTGCCACGAAGGTCGCGGCGCCTTCTGCTGCTGGCCGGAATGTTGTACCTGATCGGCGGCCTGGAGGGCGTTGAGGTGCTGCGCCAGCGACGGCGCGGGACCAAGCGCTCGCTGGTGACCTCCAGCTCCGACCGCGATCCGGCCTCCGTCCGGCTGCTCGCGCTCACCTGGTGGCCGGCGGGCCTCGCTGCGCTCGAGGCGGCTGCACGGGCAACGTTCTGAGCATGGCTCAACCACTCCGGCGGCAGCAATCGACCATTCACCGATATATACTGCTGAAGTGACCAAGCGGACGACGCAGGAGGCGACCTTCCTGATCCTCACGGCGCTGGCTGCGGGCAAGTCCTCGACGGACTCGGCTGGAGGATCACGTCGGCAGCGTTTGACCGCGAACGGCTCATCACCGGTACCAAGTGATGAGGTGCAGATACCTCACCCCTCGTGAAGACACGGCTGCCGAGGTCAGAAATGATGCCGGCCTTCCAGAGTGAGCACCCCGCGCTAGACCACCAGCATTCGCGTCGTGCAGCCGTAATCCTTTATGGAGGTGCTGCAGCAAGCGTCATTGTGCTTCATCTGGCAACCAACAGCACACTGGGTTTCCATACCGATGAACTCTACTATCTCGCCTGCGGCCGCCATCCAGCGCTTGGATACGTTGACTTCCCACCGGTCGTCCCACTCCTCGCTCGACTGGAGACCGGACTCCTCGGGGTCAGTCCCTGGACCCTTCGCCTGCTCCCATCGCTATTGGGCGGTTTCCTCGTTGCGCTCTCCGGCGCCTATGTCCGTCGGCTTGGCGGCTCGCTGCGGCTCCAGGGACTTGCGCTGCTCACTGCCATTGCGGCGCCATACCTGCTCGGTGCGAACTGGGTCTTCCAGACCGTGACCTTCGATGAGGTGACCTGGATGGTCGCCCTCTACTGGTTTCTCTGCCTGGTCACCGACCGGCGGCCCCGGTACTGGATCTATCTGGGCATCACGCTCGGGATCGGGCTCGAGGTGAAGTACACCATCGTTGGTCTCATCTTGGGCATCGGAGTCGCGGTCCTCCTCACCCCTTCGTTGCGGATGGGGCTTCGGACGAGATACCCCTGGCTCGCCGCCGGGATCGCATTTCTCATCTGGGCGCCGAATCTCGCCTGGCAGGTCGCTGAGGGCTTCCCCACGCTCACCTATATCACCAACCATCGAGGCTCGGGCGGTGGCCCGGTCGCTTACCTCATCGAGTTCACCGTCTACTTCTTCTTTCTTCTTCCCTTGTGGCTGGCGGGCATGATTTCTTTGCTCCGCAATCGACCCCTGCGACCGATCGGAATTGCCTGTGCGGTCCCGCTGCTCCTCTTCCTCTTCGTCGGAAAGTCTTACTATGCGGCCGGAACGGTTCCGATCGCCCTGGCTCAAGGGCTCATGGCGATCTCCAGAATCGAGCGTCCAAAGCTTCGCTCTGGCCTCAAGATCGCTGTCGTCGTCGCGAGCGTGCTCGAATTCGTCGCGTTCTTTCAGCTCGTCGTCCCGATCACTCCTCCAGATCGACTTCATGCTGACGGTCTCGACGCCAAGAACGAAGTCTTTGCTGACAGCGTTGGCTGGGCCGACATCTCGAACCAGATGACCAGGATCTATGGCAATCTCCCCGCAGCGGAGCGCGCAAGCACGGTCATCATCTCGGCCTACTACGGCGTTCCGGGGGCACTCGACATCTATGGCAATCCACGGGTTGTTCCCGTTGCCATCAGTCCACAGCTCAGTGACTACTACTGGCTGCCGAACAATCTCACGGCCACCGATGCGCTCATGGTGGATTACCAACCGTCCGACGTAGCGTGGATGTGCACGTCACCAGTGGTCATCGCACACCTGACCGTGCCCTACGATGTCGCCGGTCTGGAGCAAGGGGCTCCGGTCACCTTCTGTCAGCTCAAGGCTCCGATCCCAAGGATCTGGGGAAAGCTTCGCAACTTCTCCTGATCCCTTCCGACAACGGGCTTCGCCAAGCTCTCGTCGACTGCACGCCGTCGACGCCTCCACGTCCTCGGGTGATACGTTTTGGTATTCGTTCAGCGGCGGCGCAGGTGCTTGTCGATGAAGCCGACCATGGCGTCGGATCGCTAGCGGGAGTTTCCG
>WNGQ01004828.1_pt1 | contig 27344 bp, 23 predicted proteins | sample 5407661 | NCBI WGS metagenome assembly WNGQ01 (sample SAMN13153382, study PRJNA577476) | soil metagenome | isolation source: 60 cm soil or saprolite under Garry oak tree replicate 2 | place: USA:California | collected 2016-06-15 | reverse complement strand
CCGCGTCGACCATCGAGCAGGCCTGGGTCAGCAGGGTGATCTCGTCGGGGGTCTTGGTCCGCCGAGCCTCGAGGAAGACCTGCTGGCCGTCGGCGGTCTCGATCCCCTCGTCGCGCAGCGCGGCGAGTATCGGCATCTCGGCGACGTCGATCCCGACCGCCGCCCCGGCCAGGCCGTGCTCGCGCAGCACGCCGGCGACCTGGCGCGCCACCTCGCGCGCGATTCCGGCGTCGGGGTGGAACGCGCCGCGCAGCGTGGAGATGCCGGCCCGCGCGCCGGTCCTGGCGGCGCCCTCGGGGGTCGGCGGCCCCGGCGAGTGGTCCAGCCACGGGTTGTAGATCTGGTGGTGCCTGGCGGCCGACCCGAAGTCCCAGACCACCGGCTCGCCGTTGCGCGGCAGCAGCGCGAACCTGATCAGCTTGTCCATCGCCCAGGTGCCGATGTGGGTGGCCGTCATGTACCGGGTGTTGGGCATGTCGAAGCTGAGCAGCGCGCCGAGCTCGGACCGCTCGAGCCGCGCCTTCAGCCTGGCCAGCCGGTCGGCGCGCAGCCGCCCGAAGTCCACGCGCTGCTCCCAGTCGACCGCGTTGGTCCCGAAGGTACGTATCGCCATGTCCGCTACCTCACCGCTTCGTGATCGATCTGCCGAGGTCCGCCAGGATGACCGTGGCGGCGTTGCGTCCGGGGGCGCCGGACACCGACCCGCCGGGATGCGTGGTCGCCCCGGTCTGGTACAGCCCGGCGATGGGCATCCGGTGGCTGGCCCAGCCGGGGACCGGGCGCAGCTCACCGGACTGCGCGGGACCCGCGTCGCCGCCGTGGCAGGACCCGTGCCAGTTGTGCGCGTTCATCCGCTCCAGGTCGAGCGGGCTCTTGACCGCGCTGGCCAGCAAGACCTCGTCGGTCAGGTTCGGCGCGTACCTGCGCAGCTCGGCGAGGTTGGCCGCCGACACCGCGTCCTTCAGCTCGTCCCAGGGCCCGGTTCCCGGCGCGAGCTCGTACGGCTGGAACCCGACCACCTTCAGCGTGTGCGCGCCAGCGGGCGCCCTGGACGGGTCGGCGACCGTCGGGCAGAGCACGAGCAGGACGGGGTCGTCGGTCGCGATCCGTCCGGCGCGGAAGTCGGTGGCCAGCCGCAGCATCCGGTCGGCGGACTGCGGCGTGCCGGACGCGACGCAGCTCAGGGCGGCGCCGTCGACCGCGAACCTGGGCGGCTCGATGGTCGCGTAGTGGCTGACGAACATCGAGATGCCCGGCTGCCAGGTCGCGACCCCGTCGACGAAGTCCTCGCCCCAGGCCGATGCGGGCGCCATCTCGACCAGGTGCTTGACGTGGATGGTCGACAGCACCGCGGTGCGGGCCAGGTAGCGCTCGCCCGACTCGGTCTCCACGCCGGCGCACCGGCCGCCCTCCAGCACCAGCCCGGTGACCCTGGCGCTGGTCACGATCACGCCGCCGTGGCTGGTGATCACGGCGGCCAGCGCGCGCGGCAGGGCCGCGGAACCGCCGCGCGGCAGCGTCCAGCTATGTTGCTGCCTGCCGTAGGCGAGCGAGTAGGCCAGCAGACCGGTTCCGGGGCGTTCGGGCGGCTGCATGGTCATGAACGACATCCACAGCATGAACGCCCGCGTGTGCTCGTCGGCGAACTCGCCGGCGATGACCTCCCACGCCGACATCGCGTTCCTGCGCACCCACCCAGACCCGCCCGGCTGGCTGGCCAGCGCGGAGGAGGCCGTTTCGCCAAATCCAAGAGGCGTGTACCGGGCGCGGCCCAGGGCGGGAGCGACGGAGCGGTAGGCGGCCATCATCCGCCGGTACGCCGCGGCGTCGGCGGCGGAGAACTTCGCGAACTCGGCGCAGGTCCGTTCCTCGTCGCGCCACATGGTCAGGGACGTGCCGTCAGGGAAGGGCAGGTGCACGACGGGATCGGGCTGGATGTACTCCAGGCCGAGCGCGGCGAGGCCAAGCTCGTCGCCGCGCAGTATCGGGCTCGCCTGGATCAGGTTGTGGGCCGTCGAGCAGGTGTCGTGCCAGAAGCCCGGCAGGGTCAGCTCCTCCGAGCTGGTGTCCCCGCCGACCTCGGCCCGCGCCTCGAGCACCAGGCAGGACAGGCCGGCCTTGGCCAGGTAGGCGGCGGCGACCAGGCTGTTGTGGCCGGCTCCGGCGACGACGACGTCATAGCTATCGCCCATCAGGGTGCTCCTATCCCGAGCAGGCGCCGGGCGTTGGCGCGCAAGATGAGGTCCTGCGCGGCCGGGTCGTCCAGGGCGCGGACCTCGTCGACGGGATGCTCGGTCCCCATGTCGAACGGCCGGTCCGAGCCGAGCAGCACGTGGTCGGCGCCGGCGTAGGTGACCAGGTCGGCGAGCAGCGCCCGGTCGTGAGTGAGCGAGTCGTAGAAGAACCCGCGCAGGCTGGCGTCTGGCCCGGCGGCCGACCGGGAGCTGGCCTCTGGCCGAACCGCGAAGGCCCGGCGCAGCCTGCCCCGGACGGCGGGCAGCCCGCCACCGCCATGGGCGAGCAGGATCTTCAGGCCCGGGTGCCGCTCGAGCACTCCGGCCGCGGCCAGGTGCGCCGCGGTGACCGCGGTCTCCAGCGGGTTGCCGACGGAGTTCCACAAGTAGTAAGGGCTCAGCGCGTCCAGTCCGAAGCCGGTGGTGGTCGGGTGCACGAAGATCAGTGCCCCGGTCGCCTGCGCGGCCTCCCAGAACGGCTCGAACCGGTCGTCGCCGAGGTAGGTGCCTCCCACGCTGGCCGGGATCTCCGCTCCCCGCATCCCGGGCAGCCGCATCAGCTCTCGCAGCCGGGTCGCCGCGACCGACGGGTCTTGCAGTGGGACGGCGCCAAGCACGCTGACCTGGCCGGGCCGTGACTGCGCCAGTCCGGAGAGCGCATCGTTCTGCACCTGGCAGACGTGCGACGCCTGGCCGATCTCCGCGTCGACGGGCACCAGCATGATCCAGGGCGACAGCAGCAGGTGGTCGACTCCCTGTGCGGCCGCCTGGGCCAGCATGAGTTCAAGGTCGGTGAACTCGCCGATGACTGACCTGATCACCTTGCCCCGAAAGCCGATGACCGTGCGCTCGCCGTCGTCGCCGGCAAGCTCAGGTCGCCACCGCAGCGGAACCGCCGCCGTGGCCATCTCCGCTGGGATGACATGGCAGTGGCAGTCGACGATCAAGGGCCGGTCTCCGAGCGGCCAGCCTCCGTTCCCGACGCGGCACCGACGGTGCCGCCGAGGTACAGCGCGCCGATCTCGGGGTGCTCCAGCACCTCGCGTCCGGTCCCCTCCAGCCTGACCTGGCCGCCCTCCATCACCACGCCGTGGCTGGACAGGCGCAGCCCAGCCCTGGCGTTCTGCTCGACCAGCAGCAGCGTCTTTCCGGCCGCGTTCATCGCCCGGACCGCGTCGAACACGGACTTGCGGATCTTAGGCGCCAGCCCGACCGACGGCTCGTCCAGGATCACCAGCTTCGGGTCGAGCATGAGGCACCGGGCGAACTCCACTAGCCGCTGCTGCCCGCCTGACAGGCTGCCCGCTCGCGTGCCGCGCCACTCGTCGACCTGCGGGAACATCTGCTCCACGGCGGCCAGCCGACTGGCGATCAGCTGCCGGTCGGAGATCGTGTAGGCGCCGAGCTCGATGTTCTCCCGGATTGTCATGTGCCTGAACAGGCTGTGGTTCTGCGGGACGTGGACAATGCCCGCGGCGAGCACCTGACGCGGACTGAGCCCTACCAGCGACTTCCCGCGGAAGGTGATGCTGCCCCGGCGGGCTCTGAGCAGGCCGCTGATCGTGGCCAGCATCGTGGACTTGCCGCAGCCGTTCGGTCCCACCAGGCAGGTAATGCCACCCTCCGGTACTGCGAAGCTGACCCCGCGCAGCACGTCGCCGCCGCCGTATCCGGCATAGACGTCCTCGATCACCAGCGCCGCCGCGGCCGGGGCGGAGCTCACTGGCTGGCCGGAGCCGACCGGCGCGTCAGCTGGCAGCGTCATCGTCATCCTCCGCGATGCCGAGGTAGGCGTCGAGTACCCGCCGGTCCTCCCGGATGATGGCAGGCGGGCCGGTGGCGATCACCGTGCCGTAGTCGAGCACCGTGACCTCGTCGCACAGGTCCATCACGAACTGCATATTGTGCTCCACGATCAGGAACGTCGTGCCTGACCGGTTGATGTCGCGGATCCGGTCAGCGATCAGGTGGATCAGGGTGGGGTTGACCCCGCCAGCTGGCTCGTCAAGCAGAACCACCCTCGGGCTGGCGACTAGCACGTAAGCCAGCTCGAGCAGCTTGCGCTGGCCGTAGGAAAGCTGCTCCGCCGGCGTCTGCGCGTACTGCCCGATCGTCATGAACTCCAGCAGGTCCGTCGCCCTGCGCCGGTCCGCCGCCCCGCCGGCCCGAGCCAGCGGGTTGCGCACCTTGTGCTCGCCGGAGTGCTGGGCGGCGATCAGCATGTTCTCCATCGCGGTGAGCCGCGGGAAGATCCGGGTCAGCTGGAAGGTCCGCCCGATCCCGGCGATGAATACCCGGTCCGGCGACAGGTTGGTGATCCGCCGGTCACGCAGGAAGACCTCGCCGCTATCCACCCGCCCATATCCGGTCATCACGTTGAAGAGCGTTGTCTTGCCGGAGCCGTTCGGGCCGATCAGCCCGCTGACGGAGCCTTCCCGAACCTCCACCGAGCAGTCGTCCAGCGCCTGCACTCCGCCGTACGCCTTGGACACGCCCTCCACCCGCAACAGCGCGCTCACAGCACTCCTCCGCTCTCCCGTGGCGCGCTCCTGCTCAGCGTCGCGGCGTCGCCGGCCACTGCTTCCCCGGCCGCGGCGGGCGAGGCCGGGCCCGGTGCCGCGACGGCTCTGCCGCGCCTGGCTCGCCACGCCGTGAGCTTCTCCCCGGCGATCGGCAGCACGCCTCGCGACATGAAGAGGATCACCAGCAGGAACAACGAGCCCCAGATCAGCTCGCCGACATAGCTGTTGCTCACGCGCAGGGTGAGGAACTGCTCGCCCGGCTCCAGCACCAGCGCTCCGAGGACCGGCCCCCACAGCGTGCCGAACCCGCCGAAGAAGGTCATCAGGGCGACCGACAGGTCGAACAGCGGATCGAACCCATACTGCGGCAGCACCTGGCCGATGAAGAAGAACCAGAGCGCGCCCACCAGCCCGGTCACCACACCGGAGATCACGAATGCGGTGAGCTTGACCCGCATCACCCGCACCCCGAGGCCGCGGGCACGGTCCTCGTCGTCCCGGATGGCCCGCAGCTGCAGGCCGAACCGGGACCCGTGGATCAGCCAGGACAGCACTCCTGTCCCGGCCGCGAGGCCGAGCGCGATGTAGTAGAAGGGGTTGTTGAAGGTCTGCGGCGCCCAGGTGAGGAAGGGCGCGGACAGACCCACCGAGCCGCCGGTGAAGCCGAAGTCGAAGGCCATGAGCTGGAAGATGAAGAACACGGCGATCGTGACCACGACGAACGTGTGTCGCCGCACCCGCAGCGCGATCAGCCCGAACGGCACGGCCACCAGACCGGCCGCCAGGCCCGCCAGCGGCAGCAAGGCGAACTCCATGTCCCCGGTCACGTGCCAGTCCTGGGCGGCGATGGCGACGGTGTAGGCGCCGGTGCCGAAGAACACCGCGTGCCCGAGCGAGATGTACCCGGTGAACCCCGAGAACAGGTTCCACGCGATCGTGGCCGTCACGAACAGCAACGTGTCCACGCCGATCTGAGTGGTGACCTCGTTCGTGATCACCTGCGGGAGGATGACCGCCGCGATCAGCAGCACCGCGGCGGTCACCGAGGTGCCGCGCGGACGACTAAGCCCGGACCTGCGGGAACCGGCGCTGCCCGGGGGTCGCGCCGTGCTTGCTTGCTGACTCACTGTGCCCTCCCCTCGGGCTGTCCGAGCAAGCCCTGCGGGCGGATGGTCAGCACAACGACCAGCGCCGCGTAGAAAACCACCACCGACCAGGTCGGTGACCAGATGTCCACGACAGACTCCACGGTGGACATGAGGACCGCCGCTCCGAGGGCACCGCCGATGCTGCCCATGCCGCCCAGGATGATGATGGCCAGCAGACGGGAGATCAGGTCATAGCCGCTGTTGGCGTTGAACGCGTTGGTGGCGCCGAACACCATGCCGCCGGCGGCCGTCGCTGCCACCCCGATTCCGAACGCCAGCGCCGACACGCGGCCGATGTCGATGCCGATCAGCCGGGCCGCGGTCTGATCCTGCATGGTGGCGCGCAGGCTGCGGCCGAACCTGGTCCGGTAGAGGATCAGGTAGAGGGCTGCCACCAGCACCACCGCGAGGGCGAACCCGAACAGGTAGATGTCGGACAGGTAGAAGTCGAGGACATGCACGCTGCCAGTGACGTACCAGGCGCTGAGCTGCACGAAGTCCGGGCCAAAGGCCAGGTACAGGACGCCCTCGATGATGATCATGACTGCGTAGCTCGCCAGCAGCGACATCGAGGTCCGCTCGCGGCCGCGCAGTCGCCGCATGAACAGAACCTGGATCACGACACCGATGACGAACATGACCGGCGTCGTGATCAGCAGGCCAAGGAACAGGTCCAGGTGCAGGTGCACGGAGAGCACATAGCTGAGGTAGGCGGCGAGGATCACCAGAACGCCCTGGGCGATGTTGATGATGTCGAGCACGCCGAATATCAGCGTGAGCCCGACCGCCATCAGCGCATACACGCCGCCGGTGAGCACCCCGTCGACGATCGCGCGCAGCAGTTGGGTTGCCATCTCAGCTCCATGTCACTCCGTGCACCTTCGCCCGCCTAGCTAGCCCAGTTCGGCTTGGGGAAGAGGATCTTGCTCGAGCCGGGCGCCCCCACCGGAAGCACCTGGGCGTATTTACCGTCCTGCCACTGGAAGACGAAGAGCACCGGCTTGATGTTCATCCCCAGCGAGTCGAACTGCACGGGGCCCTGCACGCTGCTCAGCGTCACACCGCTGTGCAGGTAGCTGATGATCTTCGCCTGGTTGGTACCGCCAGTGGCCTTGATCGCCTGCGCCGCTACCTGGCCCACGCCGTAGCCCTCGGCTACGTCCGAGTTGATGTCGGACGGCGTGCCGCCGAACTTGGCGATGTACTCCGACACCATCTGCTTGCTCTGCGAATTGTCATAGCCGCCGTACCAGCCGTTGGCGGTCATGACCCCGGTCGCGTTGGCCGTGCCGACCGCCTTGAGGAACGCGGCGCCCTGGTCCGGGCCGGCCGTGGCCGCGAAGATCTTCGGGTTGTAGTGCTGCTGCGCGAACGCCTGCATGAAAGCGGCCACCGTCGGCACGTCCACAGAGCCGAGGAACACGGCGTCGGCCTTGGCTGCGGCTACCTGGTCAGCGACGGACTTGGCGTTGGGCAGCTCCGCCGGCAGGACCTTGGAGTACACGGTCTTCACGCCGAGCGTCTGCAGTGCCTTCTGGGTCCGCTGCTCGGGCGGGATCGTGAACGGGTTGTCAATGATGGGGTAGGCAGCGGTCTTCGGCCGCTGGCTGGATGGCAGCGACTTGATCCAGGTCACGATGGGATCGAACTGGGCCACGATCGGGTAGCTGACGTCGAACACGTTGTGCTTGGCCTGGTTGGACGGGGTGTCGAACACCGCTGGCGCACCGCCAGCGCCCTCGATCATCGCGAAGCCGTAGCGAGCCGCCACGGTGGCGGTGGGCCCGGTGATCAGCGACGAGAAGGGGCCGAACAGCATGTCCACATGGTCGGAGTTGATGAGCTGCTGCACGTTGGTGCTGCCCTGGGTGGGGTCGCTCTTGTCGTCCAGGTAGACCATCTTCACCTTGCGTCCGAGCAGGCCGCCGGCCTTGTTCACGTCCGCGGCCCACAGGTTGTAGCCGCGCTGGAACGCTTGCCCGTCCGCCGAGAAGTCACCGGTCAGCGAGACCGACGCGCCGATCAGGATCGGCTGCTTGGATGAGTTATTGCCCGAACCACCTGACCCCCCGCTGCTGCACGCAGCGAGAAGGGCCGCCAGGGCGGTCGCGGTGAAACCGACAGACAAGAACCGGGCGCGGGTTGCTCTCATCCCCGGTCCTCCTTCCGAGTTGATGGAATAATCCGATCAATCGCTGCTGGCGGGCTCCAGCCCGTCAGATACCTCCGCGTTCTCGCTGGTCACGTCCAGGCCGGCGGAACGGGCCTGGAGCACGAGCAAGGTGGCGAAGTCGTCCTCGCCGAATCCGTAACCGACCAGGCCCTGCACGAGCTGGTGCACCGCCGAGGCGATCGGCATCGGCACCTCGCGCCGCCGCGCCGCCGCCAGCCCAAGGTCGAAGTCCTTGCGCAGCAGCGACGAGGTGAACGTCGGGTGGAAGTCGAGGTTCACGAAGGCCGGCGTCTTGTACTTGCTGAACGTCGAGCCCATAACGCTGTTGTTCAGGCAGGCGAGCAGCGCCTGCCTGCTGATGCCGCTCTTCTCGGCCAGCACCGTCACCTCGGCCAGCGACTGGGTGACGACGCCGAGGAACAGGTTGTGGCAGAGCTTGACCGTCCTGGCGAGCTCGCCATCCCCGACATAGGTCGCGCCCGCGCCGAGCAGGTCCAGGTACGGATGGACCTCGTCGAACGCCGCCCGCGAGCCCGACACCGCGAAGGTCAGCCTGCCGACCTCGGCCACCTTGGGATTGCCCATCACCGGCGCCGCGAGCAGCCTGCCGCCCTGGGCCGCCAGCGCCGCCCTGACCTGCTCCGACGCCTCAACCGAGACCGTGGAGCAGTCCACCACGATCGACGGCGCCCGCCCGCCCGCGGTCAGCCCGGCCGGTCCGGTCAGCGCGTCGACCAGGTCCTGAGAGCTGCCGACGGTCACGAAGACGATGTCGGCCGAGGCGAGCCCGGCGGCCGAGTCGGTGACCTTGGCTCCGGCCAGTCGGTGACCTTGGCTCCGGCCGCCGCGAGCGGTTCGGCCTTGGCGCTGGTCCGGTTGTACACCGTGACGTCGCAGCCCGCGCCGAGCAGCCGGTGTATGAGCGAGCTGCCCATCCGCCCCGTGCCCAGCCAGCCCAGCCGGTGCCCGCCATTCCGATCGGCCATACTGTCCCACCTTCAACGCTCGATGATGCCGCCCCCGCCAGCCCGCTGGCGCGTTCACTGCGGGCCCGCTGGCGCCGTCACCGCGGGCCCGCTGGCGCCGTCGCCGGCCGACCACGCCGTGCGCCCGCATCGATACCCGACTCGTTACCCGACCTAGCAATCGTTTGCAGATCGAGCGTGATCTATCGGACACCATCTTGTCAATGGGCAATCATCCGGCCTATGGCCGAAGCGCGCAGGCAAACCACAGAGCCGCGCAGGCAAACCGCCGGGGGAGTACTGCGATGGATGGCACATGCATCCGGGTTTCCGATGATGGAAGTGCCATCCATCGGCCTGGGTGGGCGGCCGCGCAGCGTTTTCGGCCTGGGTGGGCGGGCCGCGGAGCGTTTTCGGCCTGGATGGGTGGCCGCGCAGCGTTATCGCCTGGTGAGCGGCCGCGCAGCGGTTATCGTCTGGCCTGCAAACGTGTGCAATGCTGGCGGTCAGGTACATGTCACGACTTGGAGTCAATCCGGTGCCCGGATTGCGCGCTTTGCGGGACGCAAACTCGTGATATCTCAAAGTTTGAGGAGGGCTCATGGCAGACAGCCGGGTGTCCGCGGCGGTGAGCCACTGGGCGCCGCGCTTCGTGGCGAACGGTATCGACTACAACGACTTCCTCCGGGTGACCTCGGCGATCGGCAGCTGGGATGCCTGGTGCGAGCAGTGGTGCCTGGCCGGCGCCTGGCACGAGCAACTAGGCCGGACCGCGCTCGCCGAGGGGCGGGAACGCTCGGCCGGGGCGCATCTCGCGCAGGCAGCCGTCTACTACCACTTCGCGAAGTTCATGTTCGTCGACGACGTCGGCCAGATGCGGGCCGCCCATCTGATGGCCGTGCGGTGCCTGACGGACGCGCTGCCGTTCCTCGACCCGCCGGGCGAGCGGGTCGAGATACCGTTCGACGGCGCGACGATCGCCGGGATCCTGCGCCGCCCGGCCAGCCATGGACCGCATCCGATCGTGATCTTGATACCGGGTCTCGACTCGGCGAAGGAGGAGTTTCGGCCCACCGAGGATCTGTTCCTCGGCCGCGGGCTCGCCACGCTGTCGGTCGACGGCCCTGGACAGGGCGAGGCCGAGTACGACCTGCCGATCAGGGCGGACTGGGAGGTGCCCGGCGCCGCCATCATCGACGCGGCGGCCGGCCTGCCGGGCATCGACCCAGGCAGGATCGGGATCTGGGGGGTCAGCCTGGGCGGCTACTACGCCGCGCGAGTCGCGAGCGCCGATGACCGGGTCCGTGCCAGCATCGCGCTCTGCGGACCCTACTGCCTGGGCGACGCCTGGGATCAGATGCCCGAGCTGAGCCGCGCGGCGTTCACGGTCAGGTCCAAGTCCGGCTCGGACGCCGAGGCCAGGCAGCGGGCCGCGGGGCTGTCCATGGCCGGGCGGGCCAACCGGATAACGGCGCCCTTGCTGATCGTGGCGGGCAAGCGGGACAGGATCTTCCCGTGGACCGACGCCGAACGCCTCGCTCGGGAGGTCGGGGACAGCGCCGAGTTGCTGCTGCTCGACGAGGGCAACCACGGCTGCGCCAATGTGCCGTACCGGCACCGCTACTACAGCGCCGACTGGATGGCGGACCGCCTCGGGGGCGGATAGGCGACACGCCGAGCGACAGCAGCCGGTCGTCAGCAGCTGGGCGTCAGCTCGCGTCGGGGGCGCGCGGCGGGGCAGTCGAGCCCCTGACCCTAAGTTCAGGAGCGAGGTAGAGGATCTCGGCGTGATCGCCGGGGACCGCTCCGTGCTGGCCGGTGGCCGCGATCAGCTCGAGCATCAGCCGTCCCGCCTCGGTCCCGACCTGGTAGTGCGGGAAGCTCACCGACGTCAACGGCGGTCTGAGCCGGTCGATGAACGGCATGTCGTTGAACCCGACGACCGAGATGTCCCGCGGGCAGGACAGACCTGCGGTCTCGAGGGCCGCGTAGCAGCCGACGGCCAGCATGTCGTTCCCTGCGGCCACCGCGGTGCAGCCCAGGTCGCGCTCGAGCAGCGCGCGGCAGCACCGGTCGCCCTCCTCGAGTGAGTAGGCGGCGGCGTGCGCAACCAGGGCGGGGTCGACCGCGAGGCCGTGCGCCGCCATCGCGTCCGTGAACCCGCGGTAGCGCAACAGGCCGGTCGAGACATCTTGCGGGCCCGCGATGTGCGCGATCCTGCGGTGGCCGAGCGAGACGAGGTGGGATACCGCCAGCCCGATGCCGCGCTCGTTGTCAACGGACACAGCGGGAAAGCCGTAGCCCTTCGCGTACCTGTTCACGAGCACGACGGGGATGCCGGCCGAGGCGGCCTCGGCGAGCAACGGGCTGCTCAGGTGCGCGGTCGCGCAGACGAAGCCGTCGACATGCCTGGCGCGCATCCGCTCGAAGACCAGGCGCTCGCGCTCGTCGTCGGAGTCCGTGTTGCCGATCAGCGCGACGTAGCCGTCGGCCGCCAGCCGGTCTTCGATCCCCCTGACGATCGGCGGGAAGAGCGGATTGGTGAGATCGGGGATCAGCACGCCCACCGTGTGCGAGCGCCTGGTCCGCAGGCTCCTCGCGACGGTATTCGGACGGTAGCCGAGCGAATCGGCCGCGGCCAGGATCCGTTTCGCGGTCTCCCCGCTGACCAGCGGCCGGGTCTCCAGGTTGAGCGCCCGCGACGCCGTCGCCGGATGGACGCCGGCCAGCGCTGCGACGTCCTTCAGCGTCACCGGCGGATCAGGCCTCATCGGCGTGTCACGCTCCGATCTGCGCAAGGCCGCCATGTGCGCAACTTGCCAAGCCGCCTCACGCATCGTAACCGCTACTGCCGGATTTGCACCATCATCCGTATGATCGGGCGTGATCTACGGACCGTTCGCCCGGCTCCTATTGGGCAGGCGGCTCGGTGCCAACCGCCGGCCGGAGTCGCGGTTGTCATCGCTGGCCTGGTGTCACTCGGCCTGGCACGGCTCATGACGGGCGCTTACCGTGTACCATGCGAGCACTGTATTTCCGGTTCGCGAAATTGGTGTTCCAACCTGTTGCTGGTGCTCACCTGCATCCGTCAGGATCTAGGCTCGATCACAGCATGACGCCCTACCGTTTGCTGACCGGGCCGCCGACCCAGGGTGCGGGTCGGGGCGCCGACCCGACCGGCTAGATCGTCCTGGAGCTGCGCAGATGACACTTGCACTCCGCTACGCGGTCCGCTCCGATGTCGGCCTGCTCAGGGAGGGCAATGAGGACTCGGCCTATGCCGGGCCGCATCTGCTCGCGGTCGCCGACGGGATGGGCGGGTACGAGGCAGGCGAGGTCGCCAGCGCAGCGGTGATCTCCACCGTGGCGCCGCTCGACCGGCGGCCGATGCCCGAGTCTGAGCTGATCGACGCGCTCGCCGCGGCGGTGACCACCGCGAAGCAGGCATTGCGCCGCATCGTCGACTCCGATCCGGCGGTTGGCAGCATGGGAACGACGCTGACCGCAATGCTGTGGGCCGGGGGATCGGCCGCCATCTGCCATATCGGCGATTCGCGCGCCTATCTCGTACGCGACGGCGACCTGTATCAAATTACCCGCGACCATACCTTTGTGCAGGCTCTTATCGACCAGGGCAGGATCCGTCCCGACGAGGCGTCCACGCACCCGCAGCGCTCCCTGCTGCTGCGCGCGCTCGACGGGCGCAGTGACGCAGACCCTGATCTGTCGATGCTGGCCGCGCAGGCCGGGGACAGGTACCTGATCTGCTCCGACGGGCTACCGGTCGCGGTCAGCGACGACCAGATACTGCAGGCGCTCGTCTCCGTGCCCGAGCCCGCCGACGCCGTGCTCACCCTGATCGACCTGGCCATCAGGGGCGGCGCCCCCGACAACGTCACGTGCATCGTCGCCGACGTCATCGACCTCGAGCTGAGCGACCAGCCGCCGACGAGCGCGCCGGTCGTCGTCGGCGCCGCCGCGGCCAGCGGCGGCAATCACGACACCAAGCCGTTCTCCAGGCCGATGATGGACGGCACGGGCGGGATCACGACGCTGGGGACCGTTCCGGGGACCGCCGCGGCGCCGTCGCGTCCCAGGGACACGCTGCCGGGGCAGGCCCGCCCGCAACAGGAGCGGCCCGCGACCATCCCGGCCGGCCGGCACGCCGTGGGTGCCGTCGCCGACGACGACGAGGACGACATCCCAGCGACGCGCCGCCGCCGGAGGTGGCCGGTGATGACCTCGATCCTGGCGCTGTTCGTGCTGCTCGTCGGGGGCGGAGCCTTCTTCGCATACGAGTACGTGCACAGCCAGTACTACGTGGGGACCGCCGGCGGCAAGGTCGTGATCTACCAGGGCCTGGACCAGAAACTGCTCGGGGTATCGCTTTCCAGCGTCTACCGGCGAACCGACATACCGGCCGCGGGGATAACCTCGGCGTCCACGCAGGCGATCAAGCGAGCGCCGGCGGGCAGCCTCGCGGAGGCCACCCAGTTCGTAGCCAATATCCGCAAGGGCTACGACACCTGCCAGGCGGCGTACGCGGCGGTCAGGAGCTGGGTGGCGGGCAAGCCCAAGCCAAGAACGATCAAGGTCAAGGTGAACGGCAGGCTGGAAACCAAGACCGTGACGCCGAAGTACCGGCCGAAACCCCCGATCCCGGCCGACTGCCCGCCGATGCCGCCGTCGACGGCCCCTCGGTGACCGGCACGGCCCGGATCGCCCGATGAGCGGGCGGGCGGTCCTGGTCACCGGCGCGTCGCGCGGAATCGGCCGGGCCATCGCCAGGGAGTTCGCCGCGGCCGGTGACCGGGTCGCCGCGCACCACCGCGGCTCGACCGATCTCGCCGCGGACCTGGCCGCGGACCTGCCCGGTTCGGGACACGCGGCCGTCCAGGCCGACCTGACCGACCCCGAGGCCGTGCGCGCGATGGTGGACACAGCCGCCGAACGGCTCGGCGGCCTGGATGTGCTGGTCAACAACGCCGGGGTGTTCACGCCGCACCCGATCACCGAGGTGACATACCAGCACTGGCAGGACCAGTGGCAGGCCACGCTCGGGATCAACCTCGTCGGCGCGGCCAACGTGACCTGGTGCGCCGTCCGGCACATGAAGCAACGCGGCGGCCGGATCATCAACGTGTCGTCACGCGGGGCGTTCCGCGGCGAGCCGAACTCGCCGGCGTACGGCGCGAGCAAGGCGGGCCTGAACGCCTTCAGCCAGTCTCTTGCCCGCGCGCTGGCACCGCACGCGATCGCGGTGTCGGCGGTTGCGCCAGGGTTCGTGGCCACCGACATGACCAACGAGCACCTCAAGCCGCCGCGCGGCGACGAGATCAGGGCGCAGAGCCCGTTCGGCCGGGTCGCCGAGCCAGAGGAAATCGCCGCGGCGGTGCTCTACCTGGCCTCTGCGCGGGCCGAGTGGGCCAGCGGAGCCGTACTCGACCTCAACGGCGCCTCCTACCTGCGCTAGTCGCCGCCCGAACTAGTCGCCGCCCGAGCTAGTCGCCGCCCGACCGTTACCTGGCCTGCCTCGCCTGGACCTACCCCTGAGCGGGAAGTCCGAGCGCCAGCCGCAGGAACGCCAGCGCATCCGCCGACTCCGCGATGATCTTGCTGACCGGCTTGCCCGCGCCGTGCCCGGCAGACGTCTCGATCCTGATCAGCGCCGGGGCCTCGCCGCCCTGGGCAGCCTGCAGCGCCGCGGCGAACTTGAACGAGTGACCGGGCACCACCCGGTCGTCGTGGTCGCCGGTCAGCAGCAGCGTCGCCGGGTAGGCCTGGCCCTTGCGCAGGTTGTGCAGCGGCGAGTACGCGCGCAGCCAGCGGTACTGCTCGGGGTCGTCCGGGCTGCCGTAGTCGGAGGTCCAGGCCCGGCCGATCGTGAACTTGTGGAACCTGAGCATGTCGAGCACGCCGACGTAGGCCAGGCAGGCGCCGAACAGCTCTGGCCGCTGGGTTAGGCAGGCGCCGACGAGCAGTCCTCCGTTGGAACCGCCAGCGATCGCGATCCGGCCGGCGCGGGACCAGCCCGACTCGGCCAGCCAGCGGGCGCAGGCGCAGAAGTCGGTGAACGTGTTCTGCTTGACGGCCAGCATGCCGCCTTCGTGCCAGGCCCGGCCGTACTCGCCGCCGCCGCGCAGGTTGGCCACCGCGAGCAGGCCGCCGGTCTCCAGCCACCCGGCGTGCAGGACGGAGAACCACGGCGTGATCGAGATGTCAAACCCGCCGTACCCGTACAGCAGCACGGGGACGTCCCCGGTCGGCTGGAGGTCGGAGCGCCTGGTCAGGAACACCGACACCGGCGTTCCGTCGTCCGAGGTGACGAACACCTGCTCGGTCGCGTACTTGCCGGGTTCGATCCGTGCCGTCGACGGCCGCGCCCGCGTGGCGGTGCCGGTCGCGACCTGGTACGACCACAGCGAGCCTGACTCGGTGAACGACGTCACGCCGAAGTGCACCAGGTCGCTTTCCGGCCGGCCTTCCAGCCCCGGGCCGTTGCCGCAGGCGTCGGCGATCGAGGCCAGCCCGGGCAGCGGGATCTCGCCCGCCGGACTGCCGTCGAGCTCGCGGACGCGCAGCACCGAGTGCGCGTCGTGCAGGTAATGGCAGACGAAACGGCCGCCGAAGTAGTGCGCGCCGAGCAGCGTGTCACCGGCCTCGCCGACGACCTCGCGCCAGTGCTCCCTGGCCGGCCTGCCCGACTCGACCGCCACGAGCCGTTTGCGTTCTGCCTGAAAGTCGGTGACCAGGTAGAACGTCGAGCCGACCGTGGTCACCACGTCGGCCGTCGACTCGAAGTCACCGATCAGCGCCGTCAGCTCGGCGCCCGGCCGGGACAGGTCGAGCGCGTAGAGCCGGACCTGCTGCGCCGTCCCCTTGCTGACCGTGATGATCAGGTAGCGGCCGTCGTCGCTGACCTGCGCCCAGGGCAGCCAGTCGGGCTCGTCCGGCCTGGCGAACACCAGCTCGTCGGCGGCCTGCGGGCTCCCGAGCCGGTGGAAGAAGATCCGCTCCAGCCCGTGGGCCGCCAGGTACTCGGTGCCCGCCTCCGGCCGGTCAGGCGCCCCGTAGTAGAACCCGCTGCCGTCCTTGCGCCACGCGGCGCCGGAGAACTTCGACCACTCGACCAGGTCGCCGGTGTCCTTGCCGGTGGCCACCTCGCGCACCCGCCAGGTCTGCCAGTCAGAGCCGCCCGCGCTGGTCGAGTACGCGAGCAGCGAGCCGTCGTCGCAGACCGACGCGCCGGAGACCGCGACCGTGCCGTCGGACGACAGCGCGTTCGGGTCGAGCAGCACCCGCCCGGGGTCGTCCGTGGAGTCCATCAGGTACAGGACGGGCTGGTCCTGCAGCCCGGAGTTGCGGAACTGGAACCAGCGCCCGCCGCGCTCGAACGGGACCCCCAGCCTCGGGTAGTCCGCCAGCCCGGTGAGCAGGCCGGTGAGCGCCGCCCGGTCGGCGCGGCCGGCCAGCACTGATTGAGTCAGCTCGTTCTGCGCCGCGATCCACGCCGATGTCTCGGGCGAGCCGGTGCTCTCCAGCCATCGATACGGATCCGCAACAAGCTCGCCGTGGTAATCGTCACCATCATGGCCCATCGCCGTCAGCGGGTAACTAAGCACGGTCGTGCCACCTCCAGGGGAGCGCTTCGCCCAGCCGATGGTAAGCCGTGGCTGCCGTGCCAACAATTCGCGCCTGCCTGCGCTACGTTGTTGCGAGTTATTTGCAATAACACTAGGGTGACGCCATGGCTGACCGGAGCGGCCGCCTCGCCACGGTCGGGGCTGCGCTGACCCGCGCCGAGTGGAAGCGGATGGGCGGCATGACTGCCGTCGTGATCGGTCTGCACGCGGCGGGCTGGGGGCTGCTCGCGCTGGCGGTCGCGGGCCGCTACCACGTCAGCCGCGGCAGCGCGTTCGGCGTCGGCACCGGCGTGCTCGCGTACACGCTCGGCATGCGGCACGCGTTCGACGCCGACCACATCGCCGCGATCGACAACACCACCCGCAAGCTGGTGGGCGAGGGCAGGCGGCCGCTGTCGGTCGGCTTCTTCTTCTCGCTCGGCCACTCCTCGGTGGTGTTCGTCCTCGCCATCTGCCTGAACTTCGGAATCCGCGCGCTGAACGCCCAGGTGCGCGACAGGGGCTCGGTCCTGCACGGCGTGACCAGCGTGGTCGGAACCGCTGTCTCCGGCACGTTCCTGTACCTGATCGCCGCGCTGAACGTGGTCATCCTGGCCGGCATCGTCAAGGTCTTCCGCGAGATGCGCTCCGGGTGGTTCAGCGACGCCGAGCTCGAGGAGCAGCTGGCCAAGCGCGGCCTGATGAACAGGCTGCTCGGCCCGCTGAACAAGCGGGTGGACCAGCCGTGGAAGATGTACCCGATCGGCCTGCTGTTCGGCCTGGGCTTCGACACAGCGACCGAGGTCGCGTTCCTGGTGCTGGCGGGCACCGCGGTGATCAGCGGACTGCCGTTCTACGCGGTGCTCTCGCTGCCATTCCTGTTCGCGGCCGGGATGAGCCTGTTCGACACCGCGGACGGCTGTTTCATGAACTTCGCCTACGACTGGGCGTTCGCGCGGCCGGTGCGCAAGGTCTACTACAACCTGATCATCACCGGCCTGTCGGTCTTCGTGGCGTTCTTCATCGGCACCGTCGAGATTCTCGGCCTGGTCGGCCAGCAGGCCCACCTGACCGGCGCCTTCTGGGCGTTCCTCGCGGGGTTCAACATCAACAGGGCCGGGTTCGTGATCGCCGGGGTGTTCGTGATCACCTGGCTTGCCGCCCTGGCGGTCTGGCGGCTGGGTCAGATCGAGGAGAAATGGGACGCCGCGATGCGAGCCTGATGGTCGAGGCACCCGTAGAGCGCCCCAAATACAGCCGCCAGAGCTAGCGAAGTCTCCCGAGTCTCCCGAGTCTCCCGATATCGGCGAAACTTCTATAAGTTCCCCGAGATTAACCAGTATTATCTGTGACGGCCATGCGCACCGGGACCTCTAGCAAGGTGCGATACGGCACATCGGAGGTATGGCGGATGACGCAGGCCGCGCCGGCTCGGCAGCGCCGCAGCCCAGGTGCCGTTGGCTACCTGGACCACGGGCAGCGAGCGGACATGCAGGCCGCAGGGCTTAGCACCCTGTCCGACCTGGCCGCTGAAGGTGGGACGGGAGTACGCCATGCACCAGCCCTTCACCCACTTCCTGCCGGCGCTTATCGGCATCATCGCCGGGACAACGGTGGCGATAGCGGTCGCCGTGCGGTTGTTCTTCCGGCGCGGGAAGGACGCGCTGGATATCTAGGTCACGATTACGACATACCTGAGATTACATTCAGGCCGAGGCGATGGCTGGCCGTGCTGCCCGTCATGGCAATCGTCGGAGGATCGTTCTATCTGCACAAGGCAGGCGTCCTCAACCGCATGGTCGCCGACCCTGTGCTGCTTGCCAGCTGGGTGGTCACGCTGCTGTTCATCGTGACCCAGCTAGTGCTCGCGTGGTCGCAGAAGCCGCTGACCGCTAGCCGGGGCCAGCAGGAAAAGCTCGACCGGCTTTACGTGAGCGTGGTGATCCCGTGCTACAACGAGGACCCGCAGATACTGGACCGGACGATCGTGTCGCTGATGCGCCAGACCAGGCTGCCGAACCACGTCGAGATCGTCGACGACGGCTCGACGGTCGACTACGCGCAGGTGCGGGACTTCTGGCTCGCTCATCATCCGCCGGGGGTCAGGTTCACCTGGGTGCGGCAGCGCAATGCCGGCAAGAAGCACGCCCAGGCGGTCACGTTCACCACCGACCACGACGCGCAAGTCTTCGTCACGATCGACTCCGACTCGGCCCTTGACCGCCGCGCGATCGACGAAGGGCTGAAACCGTTCGCCGACCCGCGCGTCGTCTCCGTGGCCGGGCTGGAGACCGCGATCAACATCGATCGGAACCTGCTGACCAGGGCCATCGGCCACCGGTCCCTGGTCTTCCAGCTGTTCGCGATGAGCGCCCAGTCGGTCGCGCGCGGCAGCGTGCTGATCAACCCCGGCGCGTTCTCACTGTACTGGGCGCCGCTGATCCGCAAGATCGTGCCCGCCTACCTGGGCGAGACCTTCTGCGGGATTCCCGTCACGCTCGGCGACGACACCGCGCTGACCATGTACGCGCTGCTGCACGGCCGCGCCGTGCACCAGCCGACCGCGGTCTCGCTGCCGGTCTACCCCGAGACGCTCGCGCATCACCTGCGGCAGTGGACCAGGTGGATGCGGGCCTCGACGATCAGGATGCTCTGGCGCCTGCGCTACCTGCCCGTCGTCTCGTACGGCTGGATCTTCACCGCCTACACCATCGGCTCTTTCCTCACCTCCGTCGCGATCAGCCTGGCCATCCCGCTCACCTGGCCAGGCAGCAAGAACCTGCTGCTCGCCTCGCTCGGCGCGATGGTGCTCTGGCCGCTGTCCATCTCGCTGCGGCTGGCCACCATCCGGCGCAGCGACCAGGGCACGCTGAGCCGGCTGGTCGGCGTAGCGCTGCTGCCGGCAGCGGCACTGTGGTATCTGCTGGTCTTGCGCCAGATCCGGTTCTACGGCATCGCTACCTGCTGGCGCCAGGGCTGGGTGACCAGGCAGCACGTCGAGGTCAGGCTGGACGGCAGTCACGAACCGGCGGGAGGCCAGGCACCTATGGCACGCGAAACCGCAGGCGGCATGATCCCGCACGGTCCCCGCGGCCTGCCAGCTGGCCGGGACGGCCAGGACGGCCGGGACGGCCAGGACGGCCGGGACGGCCAGGACGGCCGGGACGGCCAGGACGGCCGGGACGGCCAGGACGGCCGGACGATCCGCGACCCGCGCCGTGCTGCGCACCGCGGCACCGCGCAGCAGCCGAGGGTTTCCCAGGTCGACTGGTGGGGCGGACCGGGTTCGACGGATCGCCGGGATTCACGGGATCCGCGGCAGGACCCTCGCGATCGACGCAACGGCCGGGATGTCAGAGTTGCTCATGATCAGTGGGGTCCTTGGGATCCCCGGCGCGATCGGCCCGCTGGGCTAGCCCAGGACCGCGGCGCCCGGAGCCAGTGGCCTGCCCAGGACCCCCGGGTCCAGAGTCGCCGGGAGATCGGGCTTGCCCGCGACCCTGGGGATCCGCGCCCTGCTCGAGAGCCCCAGCCAGCCGGGCATCGCCGGCCCGAGCCGCGGCTGGATCAGGATCCGCGGTTTGCCGGGGACCGCCAGCCTCCCTGGGACCCCCGGCTTGCCGGGGACCGCCAGCCTCCCTGGGACCCCCGGCTCGCGCGAGACGCGCGGCCTGCCGACAGCCGGCAGAACGGCCTGAGCCGCCCCGGCGTCCGGGATGACTGGGCTGCGCTCGACTGGCGGAGTCGAGCGGATTCGCACGATCACCGCCGTGACTATTCGGCGGAGCCCGGCCGATGAATCGCGGCGTGCTCGCGGCGCGGATGTTCCTCGCCATCACCGTGCTGCCGACTGTCGGCGCCGCAGGGTACGCCGTCTACGAGTACCGCCACCAGCCGGCGGCGACCATCGGTTTCAACCCGGGCACCAATACCTCGCCAAGCGGAAACGCGTCAGCCGGCAAGGGCTTGCTGCTCGGCGTCTTCGCTCCGACGCTGCCTCGCAAGGGCCAGACGGTATCGGACACCGCCGCGCTGGCATCGTTCGACCACGCCGTCGGGCACAAGGCAACGCTGACCGTGGCCTATCTGAACTGGGGCAGCCCGTTTCCCGCCAGGTACGTCAGCGACGCCGCCAAGGCCGGCGCCAGGACCGTGCTCGAACTTGAGCCGAGAGGCAAGGGCGTCCCGACGCTCGCGCAACTCGCCGCGGGCCGGGGCGACAGCTGGCTCAGCAGCTTCGCCGCCAGCCTGGCGGCGACCGGGGACCCGATCACCGTGTCCTTCGGCCCCGAGATGAACGGCTCATGGTACGCGTACGGGTCGGGCACCGCCGGCGACTACGTCAGGGCATTCAGGCACGTGCACGACGTACTTCTCAAGGACCTCGGCCGGGACCTCACCCCGGCAAGGGCGGCAAGCCTGCTCAGATTCATGTGGCAGCCCTCGGCCATCCACAACTCGACCCCGTCACCGCTGCGCTACTGGCCGGGAGCCAAGTACGTCAACCTCATCGGCCTTGACGGTTACTACTACGTTCCGGCCGACACGTTCCACGTCATCTTCTCGCGCACCATCGGCCTGCTCAGGAAGCTGAGCCCGAGGACCGGGATCATGATCGGGGAGACGGCGGTGGGCCCCATGACCGGCCACCAGCCGGCCGGCATCAAGGACCTGTTCGCCGGCATCGAGCGCAACCACCTGGCCGGCCTCATCTGGTTCAACAGGAACCAGACCGGCATCTTCTACGGCCAGGGCAAGCGCGTCTACCACCAGGACTGGCGGCTCCAAGATCACCCGGCCGCGCTCCGCGCCTTCCGCGCCGGGCTCAGGGCCGACGGCCCCATCGCATCGTGACGGTAAGGTGGTCGAGTTGTTCCGGCTGAGGGTGACCGACGGACGGAGGGCGCCGTGACTGCTGAGTCGCCAGGCCGCGCACCGGTGCGGGCAGATACGCCTGCCGTGGTCTACCGGGCGCAGGAGCAGGACAAGCCCTGGGGGCATGAGCAGATCTTCGCGGCCATGGATGGCAGGTACGTCGGCAAGGTCATCCACGTCACGGCCGGGAACTCGCTGAGCCTGCAGTACCACGAGCACAAGGAAGAGACCATCTCCCTGATCTCCGGCGAGGCGGACATCCAGTACGGCCCCGTCGACGGCGACCTGACCACGCGCCGCTTCGGTCCAGGCGACACCATTCACCTCCCGCCCAGGGTGGTGCACAGGGTCACCGCGATCACCGACATCGTCTTTGCCGAGGCCTCGACGGCGCCGCCAGCCGGCGGGAAGCCGGACCAGGCCGGCGAGCAACTCCCTGGAGTGGTCGAACGGCGGCGGCTGCGCGGCGGGGTCCTTGGCGGCGTCGTCCCAGTGCCGCAGCCGGCAGGCCGCCTGCGCGTACGGGCTGGCAGCGAACTCGTCAAGCTCCGATCCGCGCATCGGCCCGCCCTGGACGCCGAGCGTGTAGACCGAGGCCGGGGAGAGCGTCCCGGCATAGCCGGGCTCGACCGCGCACAGATACCGCTTGGCCGCGACGTGCAGCCGCACGGGCTCGGTGACCTCGGGGCCGAACCACTGCGCCAGCCAGTCCGCACCGGCGTGGCTGTGCCGGTTGTCCGCGCCGCGCATCAGCTCGCGACCGCTCACCGTGCCGGCGAAGTGGCCGACATCGTGCAGCAGCGCGGCGGCGACCATGGCGTCGTCGGCGCCGTCGAACTCGGCCAGGTGCGCGGCCTGGAGCATGTGCGCGGCCTGAGTCACCGGCTCGCCGAGGTACTCGGCGGCTCCCTCGCTCGCGAACAGGTCCGCGATCCGCTCGACCGGATCAGTGCTCGTCATCGCCGTGGCTCCTCGTGGTTATGGGCTCGTCTACCGGTCCTGCGCCGGCCGGCCCGGCCCGGCCCGCCTGCCCCGCTGGCCCGGCGGCCGGCCCTGACCGCCGCCCTATTACCGCGAGAGTCGAGGCGACGCCGTCAAGATCGGCGTAGCAGCCCTGCAGGTGCCGGTTGCCCGCCGCGGTAAAAGCAGTCCGCGCGTGCAGCACGCGGGTGTTGTCGAATACCGCGCAGTCGCCGGGGTCCAGCCGGAAGGTGACCATCAGCTCGGGCCTGGACAGGATCTCGGCGAAGGCCAGGCAGGCGCCGTAGAAGGCGTCGGCCTCGCGCGCTGCGGCCGCCGGTCCCGCGGCCGGCCGCAGCGGCAGCGGCTGCATCGACCGGTTGTTGAACCGTATCTCCCTGATCAGCCCGCGCGGATCGAGGCCGATCAGCGGCATGGTCGCGCGCAGCTCGGCGGTGCTGTCCGCGTAGGCGAACGTCACCGGCGTGCTGGCGAGGGTGGCGAACGCCGAGGGGGACTCGGCGCGCAGCGTGCTGGCGGCCGCGAAGCCGTCGACCAGGCCGGAGTCGCCGCCCTCGGCCGCGCTGGCCAGGCAGTGCAGCAGCTGCACGGTCGGAACCGGGTCGCGGTACGGGTTGTCGGTGTGCGGAGCGATGGCCAGCGCGGTGTAGGCGAGGTTGGCCGGATCGACCTTCGCCCGCACGTCGAAGAGCAGGCCGTAGTTCGTTTCCCGGACATAGCCCATGCTCCGCGCCACGGCCAGCACGGTTCCCGGCACGGCCGGCACATCGCGCAATAGCACGAAACCGTCGGTGAGCAGCGATGTCAGGCAGGCGGCGCGGTGCTCGGGGTCACGCAGGTATCGTTCCCAGCGGCCCTGCGGCTGCCCGGCGGCGAAGTCGGCGGCGCTCCACAGTCGCTTGGCGTCCTCGGTACGGGGCGCGGCCGTCGGCTGCCACGCCGCGGCGAGCCAGGACAGAGCGAAGACACCGCGATGCCCGTCGGGCTCGAAGGTCACCCGCACCGTGCCGTCGTCGCGCGGATCCTGCGTGACCTCGCCGACCCGCACCTCAGCGGGCCGATCGGCGATGCGCGCCAGCCGCTGGCCCGAGCCCGGGTCCAGGCAGGACGAGCATTGGCAGCTGGCGCGCAGCCATGACGCGGGGAAGTCGCTCGGCTGCCACAGCTGTCCAGCGGGCGACATGCCCTAGACCCGCCCGGCGTCCTGCACGGCGGCGGCCCTGGCCGTCCTGGTGACCGCGCCGGCCCCGGCGATCCTGGCGGCGAGCAGCACGGGGACGATCGTCAACAGGATGACGATCGACACGACAGCGTTGACCTCGGGCAGCTGCTGGCCAAGCCGGAGCTGGCCGAAGATCCAGATCGGCAGGGTGTTCTGGGCGCCCGAGGTGAAGACGGTCACGACCACCTCGTCGAAGGAGAGCGCGAAGGCCAGCAGCCCGCCGGAGATCAGCGCGGTGACCACCGAGGGCAGCGTGACGTACAGCTGGGTCTGCCAGCCGCGGCCGCCCAGGTCCATCGACGCCTCGGCGAGCGAGCCTGGCATCCTGCGCAGCCGCGCGATCAGGTTGTTGAACACCATGACGATGCAGAACGTGCCGTGGCCGATCACGATCGTCCACAGCGACAGCTGGACGCTGGCGAAGGAGAAGAACGAGTTCAGCGCGAGGCCGGTGACGATACCGGGCAGCGCGATCGGCAGCACGAGCAGGAAGGAGATCGCGTCCCGGCCGAAGAAGCTGAACTGGTGCAGCGCGTAGGCCACGGCAGAGCCGAGCACCAGCGCGATGCCGGTAGCGAGCAGGCCGACCTTCACCGAGAGCAGGAACGCGTCGCGGACGTCCTTGTCGTGCCAGGCCACGGTGAACCAGTGCATGGTGAAACCGTGGATCGGCCAGCTCTCCACCGTCGCCGGGTCGAAGGCGTAGACGACGATCAGCAGGATCGGCACGAACAGGAACGCCAGCACGAGCGCCACCCAGACGCGCAGCGCCACCTTCAGGCCGGTCGACTCCATCACAGGTCCTCGAAGGAGCCGAGGGCCCGCGCCCCGAGCAGGTAGCAGATCATGATCGCGATCGGCACGATCGCCATCGCCGCGCCGAGCGGGATGTTGTTGGACAGGAAGCTGTCGTAGGCGACCGATCCGATGAACACCGAGTTGGTGCCGCCGAGCAGCTCGGGGATGATGTAGTCGCCGAGCGTCAGCGAGAACGTGAAGATCGATCCCGCCACGATGCCGGGCAGCGCCAGGGGCATGATGACGGACCGGGTCGTCCGCCATGTCCGGCCTCCCAGGTCCTGCGAGGCCTCGATCATCGATCCTGGGATCCGGTCAAGCGCCGCGTAGACCGGGATGACCATGTAGGGCAGCCAGATGTAGCAGAACGCGATGAACACGGCCCAGTTCGTGTTGATCAGGTTCAGCGGCCCGAGCGCGACCTTGCCCAGAGACCAGTTCAGCAGCCCGTCCCTGGTGAACACGAGCTGCCACGCGTAGACCTTCGCCAGGTAGCTGGCCCACAACGGCAGCAGGATCGCGACGTACAGGATCGTGCGGGTCTGCCTGGTGGCCACCCGCGCCATGAAGTAGGCGAACGGGAACGCGATGATCCCGTCCGCGACGGTGACCCCCGCCGCCATCCCGACGGTGCGCAGCATGACCGAGCGGTAGGCCGGCGTCTGGAACAGCTGGGCGAAGTTCTGCAGGTTCCAGATCTGCTCGAGATTGTTGGTGAACGGGTTGGTTTCCCAGAACGCCGTGATCAGCAGCACCACGAGGGCGGCGAGGTAGATCACCAGGAACCAGGCCAGCGGTGGCGTCAGCAGCAGGGTCGCACGCGCCCACGGCCGGCGCCACAGCGCCGCTCCGACCTTCGACCAGGCTCCGCCGGCCGGCCGGCGGCCGGCGATCTGATCGGTCACGGACCGCTCGCCCCCGGGCGAACGGGGCCCGCGGCGGGGCGGGCCCGGCGCTCGCCAGGCCCGCCCCGCCGCTGACTCATTTGACCTGGGTGTTCCATGCGGTCACCCACTGGGAGTACGGCACGCAGTCGGGCTTGCCGTTGTCGCACGTCGCCACCGGCGTCTTCCACAGCGCGACCGAGTTGAGGTACGCGGCCGGAGCGTTGGCGTGGTACTGCGCGCACGACCCGGCCTGGATCTTGTCCATGTAGGAGCAGGCCAGCTTGTTGTCCGGGGTCTCGCCGTAGGTCACCGCCTGCATGGCCTGCACCTTCGGCGTGCTGATGTAGCGCATCCACATGTAGGCGCAGTTCGGGTGCGGGGCCCTGGCCGCCAGCATCCAGGTGTCGGCCCAGCCGGTCGCGCCCTCGCTCGGGATCGTCGAGCCGATCGGGAACTTCGCCGCCTCGAGCGCGCTGACCTGGTACGGCCAGCCGGCACCCACGACCACGTCACCGTTCTTGAACGCCGAGATCTCCTGCGACGCGAGCGCCCAGTACGACTTGAGCAGCGACCGCTGGTCGGCGAGCAGCTTGACCGCCGCGTCGAACTGCGGCTGGGTCAGCTCGTACGGGTCGGTGATGCCCAGGCTCTTGTCGTGCGTCTTGAGGTACACCGCGGCGTCGGCGATCTGGATCGGGTTGTCCGGCACCGTGATCTGGCCCTTGTGCTTCTTGCTGTATATGACGTCCCACGACGGGGGCGCCGTCTTGAACGCCTTCTTGGAGTACATCAGCACGTTCGGGCCCCACTGCAGCGACACCCCGTAGTGCACCCCGTTGACCGTGTTGAACGGCGGCGACTGGAACTGCGGGAAGAAGTTCTTCCAGTCCGGGATCAGATTGATGTTGACCGGGTGCGCGTTGCCGCCGTAGATGATCCGCAGGTCGGCGTCGCCAGAGGAGGACACCATGTCGTACTGGCCGCCGCCGCCGTCGGCCATGAGCGCGACCATCTCATCCGAGGTATTCGCGTACTTGGAGTTCACCTGGCAGCCGGTCTGCTGCTCGAACGGCTTGACCCAGCTGGGGTCCAGATAGCCAGTCCAGGCGATCAGGTTCAGCTGACCCTCGCCCTTGCCGATGTGCTTGAGCACCGGCAGGTTCGCGGTCGGCACCCCGCCGCTCGGGGTGCCGCCGGAATTGCCGTTGCTGCCGTTGCTGCCGCCGCCGCTGCCGCACGCGGCGAGCAGCGCAGCGGCGCCGAGCACCGCGAGGCCGGTTGCCGCGCGCCGGTAGTTCGCGCGCCGGTGATGTGTGAGCGGGTGATGTGTGAGCCGGTGATGCGCGCTCCGATGATGTGTGCGCGGTTGATTACTGTGCTGACCGAACATGTTCCTGCCTGCCCTTCCGCGCGCCTGTTGCTAGGTACGCGCGCCCTCCCCTTGCGATACCGTGCTGGTCTGGTCTGGCGACCATGCGATCCTCGCCGGCCGGCCGCTGATGTCGTGTGTCGTATCAGGGGCTTGCTCGTTCTGCCTGGCGACCACGAGCTCGCCGCCCGCGTCAAGAGCGATCGTGTACCGCGTGGAGACCCCGACGTAGATTACGTCCCTGATGATCCCGGCCTCGGCGTGGTATCCGGCCGGCGGCTCCTCGCCGGCGGCCAGCATGCGGATCTTCTCCGGACGGATGGTGATGTGCCTGCCGTCCCGCTCGATCACGTTCGAGATCCCGATGAAGCCGGCCACGAAGTCCGTCCGCGGTCGCTCGTAGACCTCGAGCGGCGTGCCGACCTGCTCGATCCGGCCGCGGCTGAGCACCGCGATCCGGTCGCTCATGGACAGCGCCTCCTCCTGGTCGTGCGTCACGTAGACGAACGTGATGCCGACCTCGCGCTGCACGTGCTGAAGTTCAAGCT
>WNGQ01001159.1_pt1 | contig 27354 bp, 26 predicted proteins | sample 5407661 | NCBI WGS metagenome assembly WNGQ01 (sample SAMN13153382, study PRJNA577476) | soil metagenome | isolation source: 60 cm soil or saprolite under Garry oak tree replicate 2 | place: USA:California | collected 2016-06-15 | reverse complement strand
GCCGTGCGATTCGGCTTTGGCTTTGCACAGCGGCGAACAAACGTAACCAAACAATTCTTTGCATTTGGGACAAATCGGCTTTGAACAGATGAAGCACTTGTCCGTGGTCAACTGGCCGGGATGCTTCAGGCAAAGTTGCGGCCCATCTGCAGGCAGTGGCGCAACTTCTGCCTTGCCGGCCGCGGCGGCTTGAATCCGGAGGCGAGCGGCGGGTGGCGACGGCGCCACTGGTTGAACCGAGGTCGGGGCAAGCGATGGCATTGCCGCAGGCGCTGGAGCGGGGGCACTGGCCGTGGCCGCACCCAACTCTTGCCTGACGAGGTTATTGACGAACTCCGATCCATCCAAGCCGCAGGCCGGACAGACGAATTGCACCGGGTTGCGGGCCATTTCCGGCGAGATGTCGAAGGCGTACTTCGCGCCGCATGAACATTGAATCTTCATTTCGGGTTCAGCAACACGACGCCTTGAGTCAACACGATCGAGACGGTCGCCTGGGCCGGACTGAGGTCTGCGTGCCCATCGCAGAAGAGGAAATTGCCGCCATATTTGTCGTGATTGTTTCCCGGCGCCTTGCCGGTGCTGGAAAAAACATATTGGCCGGCGATTTTCGATTGCGTATCCACCTGCCGGTCGCTCATCAGGACCTCCGGCGCGTCTGCCGAGCGCCGCCCCATGTAGTAGGCATAGCTGATTTTCTTTTTCAGAAAGGACTCGCCCGCCGGCAGTGGCGAATCGTTGCTGCCGGGACAAATGAAAACGCTCGTGTCCGCGGTATAGCGCGGCACCAAAAGCGCGAGGGCCTCTTCGGAGGTGCGCGCGCCTGTCACGTTAGGGAATTTGCCGGCATGGTCGTTGGAATAAATTTCCATGGCGATGAAAATTTTTTGCAGATTTTTCTGGCAGGCCAACTGATGCCGGCGCTGGCGGCTGCCCGAGCTTGAGCCCCAGTAGAGCGTCATCAGAATCAAGATGAGCGCGAGCACGATGAGCACTTCGATCAGCGAGAAGCCGGTCTGGGGAAGGTCTATAGCAGCGCGAATGCGGCAGCGAGATTTCGCCGAGCAATGCGCGCTTTCTCGGCTGCCTTTCATGCAGCCCTTATAGCCCAAATGCCGCGTGGTGGCAATGAAGAAGTGGAGCAGTGGAGCAGGGGCGAGTCGAGCAGGAGCGAAAAAAGTTACCTCTCCCAACAGTCAGCGATATAGCGCATACATTCTTGTCGGAGGATTCACCGGCAGTTCCGGTTCCGTGTCGTCGGCAAGGGGCGAGATGCCCTCCCCAAAGGGACCGTGGCAATTTGGCTTGCCGGCCCGGGCCTTGCGCGCACAATCTGGCTGGGAGACGGCGGGCCCATAGCTCAGCGGTCAGAGCAGGCGACTCATAATCGCTTGGTCGGGGGTTCAAATCCCTCTGGGCCCACCATATTTACGCAAAGGTCGAAACCGGAAAAGCGAGGCTTAATCGTTTGCTCGGGGGGTTCAACTCGCACTTTTGCGTAATGCGAGGCGGGGATTGGGGTGGCAGATAAACTGATAAAAACAGATGGCTGATAAGGATTTGCTTTTGGCGCGCCCGCTTGTACTTGGCGCTGCGCGGGTGATTCCCGTGTAAACCCCCGTTCATCTTGCTTTCCCGTCTTCGTTGCCTCCGTTCACTTCTGTTAGGTTTCTTTATGTTTTTTGCGGTCTTTCCCATATAGAAGATGGAAATTCGGAAGCATTCGTGGCTTTCTCGTCCTTGCCTTTTTGCTCTCTTTCATGGCAATTAATCCGTGTAAATCTATATCTCTCAAAATTTGCCCGGCCCGTACAAGTCGCCTGCTTCGCCTTTCCCCTACTCGGTGGCGTGTCTCTGCAAGCAGCCGATTGGCCGCAATTTCGCGGACCCAACCGCGACGCGGTCTGGAACGAAACCGGTCTCCTGAAATCCTTTCCGCTTGGAGGCTTGAAGGTCCGCTGGCGCAAACCGGTCGGCTGGGGATGGTCCAGCCCTGTCATCGCCCAGGGTCGGGTTTTCCTCACCGACTCCGAGTTGTCCCACCCCTGGGCCAAAGAGCGCATCCGCTGCTTCGAAGAAACGACCGGCAAATCACTCTGGAGCTACGCCTATGAAGGGGCCCACTCCGAATGGGCCTTCTCTCTCGAACACGGCGGGGGGCCCGCTTCCACGCCCATCGCCGAGGGCGGAAAAGTGTACATGCTGGGAGGGAGTGGACATGTTCATTGTTTGGACGCGCGGACGGGCGCGCTGCTCTGGGAGAACAACCTGGGCCGGGAATACGAAATACGGGAGTTGAATTGCCGCACCTCGCCTCTGATCGAAGGCAACCATCTGATCTTACTTGCCGGCGCCAAGCCGGGAGCGTGCGTCCTCGCGCTCGACAAGAAGACAGGGAAAGAAGTTTGGAAAGCACTGGCTGAATCCATCTCGAACAGTTCGCCGATCATCATTAAGGCTGGCGGGAAACGACAACTGATCGTTTGGACCGGCGAGTCGGTGACTTCGCTAGACCCTGCTACCGGCGCACCCTATTGGCGCGAACCTATAACGACGAGTACGAACGATTCCACACCCGCGCCGGTCCTTGAGAACAACCGCCTGCTGATCAGCGGTTTGATGCTGGAATTAGACGCTCACCAACCGTCGGCGAAGGTGCTCTGGCCCGAGAGCAAAGCTTTTTCCAAGAGAATCTTGAGCAACACCTCGACCCCTCTTCTGCAAGGCGGCTACGTGTATTCAGCCAAATCTTCCGGCGAACTGGTCTGCCTCGACGCCGCCACCGGCAATCAAATCTGGCACACCAACACCGTCACCGGACTGACTACCGGCGCCAGCATCCACCTGACCGCAAATCGTGACCGGGTGTTTCTCTTCACCGACCAAGGCGATCTGATCCTGGCGCAACTCACGCCTCAGGGTTACGACGAGATCAGTCGCGCTCGGCTACTCGCACCTACGTCGCCTTTTGGAAGTAGAAAGTTCGCCTGGACTCCGCCGTCCTACGCCAACCGCCACGTCTTCGCCCGCAACGACGAGGAATTGGTTTGTGCCTCGCTGGCCGCAATGCCGTGAATGTAAGGCCTCGGTTTGTCGAGTGCCTGGCCGTCAAGTTCGCTGCGGAAATTGTCGCCGGAAGTGTCCAGTCGCGTGGTGATGTCCTGACGCCGGTTGGCAAGGCGGGTGGTGAATGTTTCGGCGTCCTCGTGTGACCGACGGAGATTTGTGCGAGCGATGGCAAGGAGCAGCGGTTGCGACTGGTCTTCGTCACGCGTGAAGTCATGCTACGCGGCCGCTCGCGGCGCCGCATCGAAACCGCAATGCAGCGAATGGAACTGTCGTTCCTTACGGCGCCGCCCGGCAATCAGCGGTCGCTCATTCCCGACGGGCAGCCGATGGTCCTGGAGATTGTAGCAGCAGAAGCCAAAGCCGCTCAAGCAGACGGGAGGTCGTGAAGAGCCTTGGCGTGGTTCGGGAAGCAGATGCGCTAACATTCGAACCTGTGGCGTGTGTGGCAAGTAGATTGGCGCGTTCTGCTAGTGACGGGCTTTTGATCGGAGTTATGCTGAAAACATGACTGCGACCAAAGTCCGAGCGTATGCGGCGGAAACCGCAACTTCGGCCCTGGCTCCGTTTGGTATTGTCCGGCGCGAACCAGGCCCGCTGGATGTCGAAATCGAAATTCTCTACTGCGGGGTCTGTCACTCCGACCTGCATCAGGCCCGGAATGAATGGCACAACACGATTTACCCGTGCGTGCCGGGCCATGAGATTGTTGGCCGCGTCACCCGAGTCGGCTCCCGCGTTACCAAGTTCAGGCCCGGTGACCTGAGTGCCGTGGGGTGCATGGTGGATTCGTGCCGCACCTGTGAGAACTGCCGGGCGGGGTTCGAACAGTATTGCCTGTCGTTTCCCACCTTCACGTATAACGGCGATGACAAATATCTAGGCGGGCCTACCTTCGGGGGATATTCCACAAACATCGTCGTGGATGAAGCGTTCGTGCTGCGCGTGCCGAACGGACTGGATTTGGCTGCCACGGCGCCCCTCCTGTGCGCCGGCATCACGACCTACTCGCCGCTGCGTCATTGGAAGGTGGGTCCCGGACAAAAGGTTGGCATCGTCGGGCTGGGCGGGTTGGGTCACATGGCGGTGAAATTTGCCCGTGCCTTCGACGCCCACGTGGTTCTGTTCACAACCTCTCTCAACAAAATCGCCGATGGTCTGCGACTTGGCGCCCATGAAGTCGTGGTCTCCAAGGATGCTGATGCGATGAAGAAGCAGCAAGGGAGCTTCAACTTCATGCTCGACGCGGTTTCTGCTGAGCACGACATCAATGCTTATCTGAGCCTGTTAAAACTGGACGGCACGCTCACACTCGTGGGCGCTCCCGAGCAACCCCTGCCTGTAACTGCGTTCAACCTGCTGCTGCCCCGTCGCAATTTTGCCGGTTCCGCAATCGGTGGGATCGCCGAAACTCAGGAGATGCTCGATTTTTGTGCCACGCACGGAATCGTCTCTGACATCGAGCTCATCCCGATTCAAAAAATCAACGAGGCTTGGGATCGGCTGCTCAAGCAGGATGTGCGGTATCGGTTCGTCATTGACATGGCTTCACTCAAATCATGAGCAATCAATTCAAGGTATCCAAACTCTGGGCACAGCGGCTGCAAGAGCATCACATATCGTTGCCGGCGGTGCTTCGGCGCGCCGGTTTGCCGGCAGGGTTCTTCCAGCAAGAAAAAATATACGTCACGACCGCTGAACTCTTCGCGCTTTGGCGCGCCGTCGGGGAGACGAGCGGCGATCCCGTGATTGGACTGAAGTTGGGAGCGGAAGCGCGGTTGGAGCGGTACGACCCGGCTGCCATCGCGGCCGTTTGCAGCCGGTCCTTCCGCGATGCCGTGCAGCGCATCGCCATCTACAAACAGCTCACCTGCCCCGAGGAAATCCGCATTCGCACTGCCCGCGACGAAACATCCGTGGAATTCGCGTTTATACAAGCTGAAGGAGACGAACCTGATGTGTTGGTAGATATATGCCTGTCCTGGATTTTTTCCATCGGCCACAGAGGCACGGATGGCAACATTAAACCGCTACGAGTTGAACTCATACGTCCCGTCCGACACCGCGAACTGTTAGAAGCTCACTTCGGGAGCCGAGTTCGATTTAGGGCCGACCGCAACGTACTGATCTTTCGATCCAGCGACTTGGACCGACCATTTACGACCCACAATGCAGAATTGCTTAAAGTCCTTGGCGCTCAGCTGGAAACTGAAGTCCAGGCACGCAATGCCAGCCCAGACGCAGGAGAGCGGGTGAAGCAGACGCTCAGGCAATCATTGGCAGGGAGACGCCCGACGCTTCAGCACGTGGCTAAAGAACTTCACTTGAGCGTGCGCACACTTCAGCGTCGGCTTACCGATGCCGGACTTACGTTTCAACAACTGGTGGAAGACACTCGACGCGACCTTGCGCAACACTACCTGAAACAAAGCGCCGTCGAATTGAACGAAGCCGCCTACCTGCTGGGCTACGAGGATGCGAACTCATTCTTTCGCGCATTTCACGTATGGGAAGGCACTTCACCTGGGGAATGGCGAACCCAGCATCGAACGCCCGAAATGTCTGCACGCCCATGCGCATAACATCATCGCCGATGCATTTAACAAATAGGAGATAAGCAATTGAAACAAGAACGTGACCAATCGAGAAGAGAGTTTATCCAGCAATCTTCTGTCCTGGGCACAGGCATAATCCTCGCAGGACCCGGAGCGCAGCGGCTTTTTGCACAAGGAAATCAACGGCCAAATCCCTCAAACACGGTCGCATCAAACGGGTGCTCTGAATCAGCTTCATGGCCTGAATGGAATGGCGATGGGATTCGGGCGCAAGAGCCTTGCGGGTTCGATGATCGGCGGCATCGCCGAGACTCAGGAGGTCATCAATTATTGCGCGGCCAACAACATCAAAGCAGACATTGAACTCATCAGCCCCAAAGATATCAATCGCGCCTACGAGCGAGTCGTGAACAAAGACGTTCGCTATCGGTTCGTCATCGACATGAAATCGTGAATTGTTGTCATGCTCTACGCTCGCCGCACATTTCTAAAAGGCTTTGGCGTTACGGTGCATTTCCTGCGATTCTACGCGCCCAAACCACCGCATTTTTAACTCAACGAAAGGAGTAAGATATGGAAATCAAAAGAGTTGGCACACAAGCGTCCACGAAAGGCCCGGCGGATTGGTTCACCGGCACGGTGCGCATCGATCCGCTGTTTCAGGCAAACGCTCCAGCACGCGCCGCCGGAGCGAGTGTCACGTTCGAGCCGGCTGCTCGCACAGCGTGGCACACGCATCCGCTTGGTCAGACGCTCATTGTTACAAGCGGTTGCGGTTGGGCGCAGCGCGAGGGCGGCCCGATCGAAGAAATCCGGCCCGGTGATGTGGTCTGGTTTCCGCCAGGATTGAAACATTGGCATGGCGCTTCGCCAACAACAGCCATGACACACCTCGCCATTCAAGAGGCGCTCGACGGCAAGGTTGTGGACTGGATGGAAAAGGTCAGCGACCAGCAATACCGCAAGTAACAACAAACAGCATCACACTCTGAAACAAGAATTCGAAATGAACTTATCTTTTGAAAACAAAGTCGCACTCGTTACTGGCGCGGGCTCTGGCATGGGGCTGGTAACAGCGAGAGCTTTCGCGCAAGCGGGAGCTGCGGTGGCGCTGGCAGACCTCAACGAGAATGCCGTTCGCTCCGCAGCAGAAGAATTCGTCGCCGCCGGGCACAAGGCGATTGGCATCCGTTGCAATGTCGCCGACGAGGCTGAGGTAGCAGCAATGGTTGCGCAGACCGTGTCCGCGTTCGGCCGCCTAGACGCGGCGTTCAATAACGCGGGTGTACAGTCTCCCGCCGTGGAAATAGCTGATGTGCCCGGCGAGGAATTCGACCGCGTAAACGGGATCAATCTGCGCGGCGTGTGGAACTGCATGAAGTACGAACTGCGCCAAATGCGCGAGCAAGGAAGCGGCGCCATCGTCAACAACTCTTCAATTGGTGGTCTGATCGGCATCCCCGGCCGAGCAACCTACCATGCCTCCAAGCACGGAGTTATCGGGCTGACGAAGAGCGCTGCGCTCGAATATGCCTCTAGAGGAATCTGCATCAATGCGGTCTGCCCGGGAACAATCGATACGCCGATGGTTGCGGACATGCTGGCTAAGGAACCAGACGCCATGAAAGACATCCTGAGAGACCTGCCGATTGGGCGACTCGGTCGGTCGGAGGAGATCGCGGCTGCCGTTCTGTGGCTTTGCAGCCCTGGCGCAAGCTTCGTGATCGGCCACGCACTCGTTGTCGATGGCGGATACACCGCGCGCTGAGAGGACAGAACGACGATGACACGCATTTATTTGGCCCTCCCTTTCGCAATGGCGTTGGTTCACGCCGGTTGCAGCGCCGATACCCGCACGGGCAACAGCACACCGCCCAACTCGCCAACGAACGCATCTCCTCTGAAGCCAGGTATGAAAATTAGACTAAAAATCGAAGACAAGGTCCTTACAACCACACTGCTCGACAGCAAGACCACTCGGGACTTCGTTTCGTTGCTGCCACTCAGCCTGACAATGAACGATTTGTTCCGCAGGGAAAAATTCGCTCATCTACCGCGCGCCATTTCGGAACAGGGGAAACAAACTCACACTTACGAAATTGGCCAGGTGGTTTATTGGTCGCCGGGTCCTGACGTGGCCATCTTTTATCGGAATGATGGCGAGAAGATTCCGAACCCCGGCATTATCGTCCTCGGGAAAATAGATTCTGGCGTGGAGGTTCTCGACGTAGCCGGCTCCGTAAAGGTCGCCGTCGAACTCGTCGGCGAACCATGACCTTTGGAAAGACAGGGCATGGCGCACTCGACCACAAATTCAAACCCATCAAAAAGAAAACAACCATGAACAAAACTTGGTTTATCACAGGCGCCGGCAGCGGCATCGGAACAGGAATTGCCAAGGCAGCATTGCGCGCAGGCGCCCGCGTCGTCGCGACCGGCAGAAATCTCGAAAAAGTGCGTAACGTCTATCCCGACGTTGCGCAGGAGAACATCGCACTTGTCCAATTGGACGTCGCCAACGAGGCCCAGGCCAAAGCGGCGGTCGATGAGGCGACGAAGCGCTTCGGGCGCATTGACGTTCTGGTCAACAATGCGGGCTACAGTCTGCTCGGTAATTTCGAGCAAATGACCACCGCCGAGATCCAACAGCAGTTCGCAACGAACTTTTACGGCGTCGTACATGTGATGCAGGAGGCGTTGCCAGTCATGAGGCGGCAGCGTTCGGGTCACATCATCAACATCAGTTCCGTGGCCGGCGTGGTCGGGCTGAAGCACTGCGCGGCCTATGCTGCGACTAAGTTTGCCGTCGAAGGTCTTTCTCTGTCGGTCGCGACCGAAGTGGAGAAGTTCGGCATCAAGATCACCGTGGTCGAACCAGGCTTCTTCCGGACGGACTTGCTCGATGCGCAAAACGTCCGATGGGTCAGCAAGGCGGTCGAGGACTACGCGCCCGAGGGCACAGCCCACGACATGTGGTCGCAATATCACGGCACGCAGCCGGGCGACCCAGGGAAGCTGGGTGACGCGCTCGTCAAAATTGCCGCGATGCAGAATCCGCCGAAGGTGTTCGTGGCCGGAAGTGATGCCCTCAGCGTGATTACGCCAGTGATCGAGGAGCGGCTGCGGGAGGCACGCGCAAACGAAATGCTGTCCAAGTCGACGGATGCCGAGTTAACGGGGTGATTCCACAAAAATCGAGGAATCACCCCTTTTCTATTTTTTCGACTCGGCATAATCCGGGCATCCCTTCACTTCACCGCCTCCCGGCTGGATGTCAGCACGAGCTTGGCCCTTGCTCGACCAAATGGAGACGCGCAAATGAAAACAAATGTGTAAAGCATACTTGACATATGACAAGTATGCTTTACAATACACGCATGAGTAACCCAATACTTCCGGAATCGGTTCAGCCGGGGAAACACTATTCCTTTCGCGCTGATTTGAAATTAAACGCCTGGGCCTTCGTGGCCATGCTGGTCTCCGCAATCACCCGCTGGCTGTTGCAACATCACCCGGAATTGAGCCGTCCGTTGCAATCGGCGGTCGCCTTGTCACCGCTGCTGCCCAGTTTATTTTACCTGCGGAGCATCGGTCGATGGCTCGGTGGAATGGATGAGTTGCAGCGACGCATTCAGCTCGAGGCTTGCCTATTTGCCACGACAGGAACCGTCTTGATCACGACCGGCCTGAGCCTCTTGGAAGGCAAAGGTATTTTTTTGTGGCGGTTTCAGCACGGCTTGGGATGGGAAGGGACTTTCGCCGTCGTGATTTTTCTGTACATCGTCGGCAATATCATCATCAACCGCCGCTACCGATGAAAAACCGGCTTCGGGAACTCCGCGCGGTCAAGGAATGGTCGCAATCGGATTTGGCTGAGAAGCTTGGCGTTTCCCGGCAAACCATCAACGCCATCGAAACTGAGAAATATGACCCGAGCTTGCCCCTGGCTTTCAAGGTGGCATGGCTGTTCAAACTTCCCATCGAAGAAATCTTCGAGCACGACGGCAAATGACTGGTTTTACACAAGACTATGACCGGCAGTGTGGCGCTAAATTTTTCGCGGCTGGGATAAAAGTCGCCTAAACGCGTTGAGGGTTTCCGGGCTGACATGATGCTCGATTCCCTCGGCGTCAAGTTCGGCCACCCGTTCCGGCACGCCAATGCCGCGCAGAAAAGCCACCACTGTCTCATGCCGCTTGCTGCATTCCTCGGCCAGCTTCTGTCCGCGCTCGGTGAGAAAGATGGCGCGATAGGGCTGGGTGCTGAGGTAACCGTCCCGCACCAGCCGCGCGACGGTGCGGTTGACGGTCACATGGGTCACTCCGAGCCGCCGCGCCAGATCCACCACTCGCGCTTCTCCCATTGAGGCCGATAGATGAGCGATGGCCTCAACGTAGTCCTCTGCAGTCTCAGCCGCGTGCTCACGCCGCGTTTGCTGCAGGTTCTCCGCCTGCCGCGCTTCCGGCCGGGCCACGTTTCTGGCTTTTGCAGGTCTTGATGGGCGGTAAGCGGACACAGGCGCTATTTTGTGAACATTCAACCAATTTGACAGTTGACAGTCGAGGCGAAAATATGTAGTCACGGCTACATATTGAATAAAACGCTACTTAAAACTCGCGGCGCCCCCTGCCGGCGTCCGAAAGCGTTCGCTGAATCCCTGCCAGGTTCCCGGGTCGTCGTGCTTTCTCTTTGGCTCGCGGGCGCGCCGCGGGCGGCCGCTGGCGACGCAGCCGAATCCTTGCCCGACAAGAGCGGCTACAATCTTTTCAATCCCACCCCGCGCGCGTTGATGCGGGAACTCAACGCCGACCGGCCGGACAAGACGGATTGCCCGTTTACGGTGGATGCCGGCCATTTCCAGATTGAGATGGACTTTGCCAACCTGACTTACAATCGGCCCAACCCGGAACGCGGGAATGTGCGGTTCACGGCCTATGAGGCTGCGCCGATGAATCTCAAGATCGGCTTACTCAACAACCTGGACTTCCAGTTGGTCTTTACGTCTTACCTTTGGGAGCGAACGGACGATCGGGTCGCGGGGACGATTGAGCGAAAGTCAGGCTTCGACGGCATTACCCCGCGTTTCAAAGTGAACCTTGTAGGCAACGACGGTGGTTTCTTCGCGCTGGCGCTCATCCCATTTGTGAAATTGCCGTTGAGCTCGGGACACCTCGACCATGGGGCGGTCGAGGGCGGCTTGGGGATGCCCTATTCCTTTGATATTCCGGGTTGGGACGTGGGGTTTCAAACCACGTTCCACTTCAACCGAAACGGGGCGGGCAGCGGCTACCACTCTGAGTTCGACAACTCTGTAAGTATTGGGCATCTAATCATTGGAAAACTTTCCCTTTTCGCGGAATTCTTCAGCAGCGTAAGCACGGAACGGAATTCGGATTGGGTCGGCACGGTGGACACCTGGCTCACGTATCAGGTCAATGAAAACCTGCGTTTGGATGGTGGCGTTTACATCGGCGTGACGCCTGCGGTCAACGACTGGCATCCATGGGCCGGCATGACCTGGCGCTATTGATCAATCTCTCAAATGATTCAGCCTTTATGAGTGAAGACAGCAACCCCTCCACCGACGGCCACGAGCCGGCGAGTAGCGGAGTCCCTGTGGTTTCGCCCACCGGCTCCATGTCGCTTGAAGGGATGCACGGCAGCGTAGCCGTGCCCCACCATCAAGCTGGCTTCTGGCAGCAATGGCGGGCGTTCGTCGGACCGGCCATTCTCATCAGCGTCGGCTACATGGACCCGGGCAATTGGGGCACCGATCTGGCGGGCGGCGCACAGTTCAAGTACGGACTCCTCTGGGTGGTCGGCCTCGCCAGCTTGATGGCCATCTTCATGCAGGTCATCGCTTCCCGTTTGGGCGTGGTCACCGGAAAGGACCTCGCCCAATGCTGCCGCGATTGGTACCCGCGCTGGACGCGCTGGCCCAACTGGTTGTTCTGCGAATTCGCCATCGGCGCTTGTGATCTAGCCGAGGTGCTCGGCAGCGCCGTCGCCATCAACCTGATGTTCCATATTCCACTGCTATGGGCAGTCATCATTACCGGACTGGACGTATTGCTTCTCCTGGCCCTGCAACGGTTTGGTATGCGGATGATCGAGGCGGTGGTGCTGCTGCTCGTAGCCACCATCGGTGTTTGCTATTTCATTGAAATCTTCGTTCTCCCGCAGACTCAACCCAGTTTCCTGGAGATGGGCCGCGCCCTGGTCACGCCGGGCCTGCGTCAGGCCGGGATGCTTTATGTGGCCATCGGCATCATCGGGGCGACCGTCATGCCGCACAACCTGTACTTGCACTCGGCCTTGGTACAGAGTCGCAGGCTCCAAAAGGACCAATCCTCCATCCGCAGCGCCATTCGGTTTAACGCCATTGATTCCGTCACGGCCCTGAGCGTCGCTTTCTTCGTCAACGCAGCCATCATGGTGTTGGCGGCGCTGGTTTTCTATGGCAAGACCAGCCTCAAGGTGGCGGGTGGCCAGATCGTCACGTTCAGCCCCCAGAGCGACTGGATTCGCATTGCCTACCTGACGCTGGCGCCTTTGCTGGGGACGGCTGGAGCCAGCGCGTTATTTGTGGTCGCTCTGCTGGCAAGCGGACAGAGCAGCACCATCACCGGCACGCTCGCCGGGCAGGTGGTGATGGAAGGTTTCATGCACTGGAGAATCCAGCCTTGGTTGCGAAGGCTCATCACCCGCACGCTGGCCATCATCCCGGCGGTCCTGGTTATTGGGATTCGCGGCGACAGCAGCGTCAACGATCTACTGACGCTCAGTCAGGTCGTGCTGGCCCTTCAGCTCCCGTTCGCCATGTTCCCACTGCTGCATTTCACCGGCTCCCGCAAGCGGATGGGAACCTGGAAAAACGGTTGGTTTCTAATCATCGCCGGCTGGGGAAGCGCGCTGCTGATTACTGCGATGGACCTTTGGGGATTGCCGGACTCGCTTAAATCGGCGTGGAATGTCATCATGGGCAGATGAGACTGTGTGGCAGGAAAGGTTGAAACATGTACAAAACCATTCTCGTGACGTTGGACGGCACTCCGTCCGATAAGGCGATTATCGAACACGTCAAACATCTGGCCAAGCTCGCGCAAAGCCGGGTGGTGTTGCTTCACGTGGCCGACGGTTGGGCCGCTCGAACCTATGGGCCGGATGCGGTCAGCCCCGAGATTACCGAAGACACCGCGTATCTGAAAAGAGTTCGGGCAGAGTTTCAATCCATGGGAATTCCCGCCGACGCCGAACTGGCTTACGGCGACCCGGTCACGGAAATCGTCAAATGGGTTCGGCAGAAAGGCTGCAGCTTGGTAGCAATGAGTACCCACGGACACCGCTTCCTGGCTGACCTGTTTCTCGGCACCACTGCCAGCCGAGTTCAACATAGCATCAGCGTGCCCGTTCTCTTACTTCGGGCGAAATGAACTGTTCGCTCCCTGGGATGACAAATCTGAGAGTTCAACTGGCGCTGTTGAACCAGTTACGGGTCGTCAATCGAGACGCCATCGGACTCTGAACTGGATAAACTGGCAGATTGCCATTTGATTTACAGCACCTTTTGAGATGCGTTAATTGACTTTTAGGGTTTATGATTCGAAGCAAGCGGGCATACGATTCAGTCGCCAAGAACGACGGCACACGGTTTCTGGTTGACCGCTTGTGGCCGCGGGGACTCAAGCAGGAGGCGTTGAAGGTGGAAAGTTGGCTAAAACCAGTGTCGCCGAGCGATAAATTGCGCCATTGGTTTAAGCATGATCCAGCGAACTGGAAAGCGTTTCAGCGCCGTTATTTTGCCGAGTTGGATGGAAAGACTGAGGCCTGGTTGCCATTGTTGCAGGCGGCGCGGGCGGGCGATATCACGCTCGTTTTCAGCGCTCGCGATACTGAACACAATAACGCAGTCGCTTTAAAAGCCTATTTGGAAAGGAAGATTACCGCCAAGCCGCGCGGGCAAGGCAATTAGCAACTAAACCGGCTGGCGGAGGGCTTTGGGTTTGCGCTTCTTGGGCACAGGCTTGGCGACGACAGGAGTCTCGACGAGTTGGGCTTCAGCAGGGTCCGGCAGGCAAAGATAACGGCCACAATTGCCGCAGACCTGAATGACGGTTCCACGCATGAGGGTCGCCACGACGGCGATGGGCACCTGCATGCGGCAATTAGTGCAGACCCGGTTGTGCACCAAAGCGATTCCCTTTTTCCCCCGCGCCCGCAGGCGCTCGTACTGCTGCAGCATCGTTGAAGGGATAGCGGCCCGCAATGCGGCCGCCTGGGATGCATTCTTGGGCTGTTCGCCAAAATCCAGTCGTTGAAGCTTCAGAAGATTCTGCAAAATACCATTCATACCGGACAGGATAGATGGCATTCCTTGCAAAAGGAAAGGTAAATCGCGGCAGTTCTTGCAACTCAAACCGACTCCGCACGCTCAATCGAATTGTGGGGCCTGGCGCACGACCTGCCCGGGCCGTCTGTTATTCGTCGGCGTATCTCGCCTTCAACATAGCGGAGAAGCGGGCGGCTTTGGTTTTTCGGCGTTTTTTGGCGCTGGGTTTTTCGAAGCGCCGATGCAGGCGGACCTGCTGCAGAGTTTGTTCGCGGTCGAGTTTCTTCTTGAGCCGGCGGAGAGCCTTTTCCACGGGCTCTCCTTTCTTTAGCTTAATTTCAGTCATGTATAATTTCTTTCCACTGGATCTGACCCTCAGCCTAGCATGGGGACGGGGCCGCTGTCTGTAGCTATTTTATCGGAATAAATATTGTTGGCAATGGCTGTGGCATCGCGTAGAGTGCCTGTGGTGTTAACCAACTCGTCGTTTTCAAGACATGGAAGATCCTCAGTTGAATTCGTTTTCAGTGATGATTTGAAACCCGATCGTCGGGAACAGTCTGCGAAGGACCAGTGGGTCTAAGCCAAAATCCATTATGGGCACAAAACTATACGTCGGGAATCTTTCCTTTGATATCACCGAAAACGAACTCCGGGACATGCTTTCCCAACACGGCCAGGTCAACGAGATCAATGTCATCATGGATAGAGAGACCGGACGCGCCCGGGGTTTCGCGTTCGCTACCATGAACACCGAGGAAGGGGCCAAGGCGGTTATCCAGGCCTTGAATGGCAAGGATTGGAAAGGCCGCGCCCTGACCGTTAATGAGGCTCGTCCTCGCGAGGAGCGCCCCGCCGGCGGTCGGGATAGCCGGGGTGGCGGTGGCGGTCGCCAGCGCTATTGACCCGTTCGAATCGATTCATAAACGCCGGGGGACTCTGCCAAACCGAGTCCCCCTTGCTTTCGACCTTATGACAAACCATTCAGCCAACCCGGGCATTGAAACGACGCAGCAGAGGTTCGAGAGCATTTTATCCCGCGAACCCTTCACAGGCTTGAAAGCCATCCTGGACTGCCTGTCCCGCGACCGCGAGGGGCTCTGCCAGGAGGTCCGCGGGTCGAATTCCTACGAGGACCTCCTGGCCAGGCTTGGTTATCGGATCACTTTGACCAAACAAATCCACATCCAGGATTGCTATTCCCGCGTTGGCTCCGCCGGCGGTATCAGGGCCGTGCTTGCTTATCACGACATCCCAACGCAGAGATCACTGCCCACGCTGGTGAACTTCGATTCCACCGTGACCACCACCCCTAAAGCCGCCGGGTTCTTCAACGAAATGCTGGCCGCGCTTAAGACACAATTGAGCGCTCAGAAATAATGGTCCTGGTCAGGCCAGGATCGCTTTGACTACCGTGCCGGCCACATCGGTTAGTCGAAAATCGCGACCACCGTGGCGGAAGGTGAGTTTCTCGTGATTGAAGCCGAGCAGATGCAGAATGGTCGCGTGAAAATCATGCACGTGCACCGGGTCCTCCACGATAGAATCGGCGTAATCGTCGGTCTTGCCATAAACAGTTCCGCCTTTGACGCCGGCGCCTGCGAGCCAGGAAGAAAAGGCTGCGTTATGGTGACTGCGGCCTTTCGGGCCGTCGGCCTTTGGCGTGCGGCCAAACTCCGTCGTCCAGACCACCAGCGTGTCATCCAAGAGGCCGCGACCCTTAAGGTCCATGAGCAGTCCGGCGATGGGTTGGTCAACGTTTCTGGCCAGCGGCGCATGGGATTGCATGTCGGCATGAGCGTCCCAGTTGTCGTGCGAGCCAACATCGATCAGCTCGATGAAGCGCACGCCGCGTTCGGCCATGCGCCGGGCGACCAGGCATTGCCAGGCGAACCCTTTGGTGCTTCCCCGCTCCAGGCCGTAGAGCCTGAGTGTGGCGTCAGTTTCTTTTGAAAGATCGAGCACCTCCGGCATCTCTTTCTGCATGCCAAAGGCGGTTTCAAACGACTTGATTCGCGCGGCCAGAGCAGGATCGGGCGAACGCTGTTGCTGGTGCTTGCGGTTGAACCGCTCCAGCAAACCGAGTTCGAGTTCCTGGATTTTTTCCGAAGGCGAGCGGCGGTTCAAGTCGGGAATTGGCTCATCGCCGGCGACGACTCGGGTGCCTTGATGGCAGCCGGGCAAGAAGTCAGCGCTCCAGACCTGGCTGCCGGCGTAAGGCAATTCCGGGGCCATGACGACGAACGAAGGCAGGTTTTGGTTTTCAGTACCCAGGCCATAGCTGACCCAGGAGCCAATGCTTGGCCGCGCGACGGTAACCGAACCGGTGTGGATTCCGAGCGTGGCCTGGAAATGATCGTTGTGATCGCCATGCATCGAGCGGATGAGACAAATTTCGTCCATGCATTCGCGAACGTGCGGAAAGAGGTCGCTGACTTCGGTGCCGCACTTGCCGCCCGGCTTGAATTCCCACAACGGCGAGAGATATTTCGGCCCCTTGGTATTTTTGGAGGCTGGCTCGCCGCCTTCGGCAAAGAGTTTTGGCTTTGGGTCGAAGGTGTCCATGTGCGACACGCCGCCAGTCATGTAGAGGAAAATGACGCGCTTGGCTTTACCGGGGAAATGGGGGGCCCGGGGCGCGAGCGGGTTGGCCTGGTCGCGCGCTTCTTCGGCGAGAAGCTGAGAGATTATGGCCGGCAACACCAGCGAACCGCTCATGAGCGAGCGGATCATCTGGCGGCGAGAACAACCACAGTCGGTGTGTTTCATAGTGATTGGCGACTGGTGATTGATGATTGGTAAAGGGTGACGGGTGACAAGTGGCTAGTCGCTAATCACCGATCATCAGTTACCCATTTCGCGTTATATCAATCCACAAACATAAATTCATTACCGCTGAACAGCACCCGGCAAAAACTTGCCAACGCTGCGCGGACTTGCTGTTCACCGGGGATGTCGGTCTGTTTTAAGTCTTCCCGGCACTGCTTCAGGAACGCTTTGCCCAGCCGGATTTCTTCTTTCGTCGCCGGGCGGCCAAAGGCGAGCTGAAAGGCGAAATCAATGCGTTTGGATTCGTCGGCAAAGGCCAGCGCGATGCGAACGGCGAATTTGTCCGCCTGTTCGTGAGCAAAGGGATCGTTCATCATGAACAACGCTTGCAGCGGCGTGGTGCTGACCGGGCGCTGGCCAACGGTGACGTTGGTGTCGGCGCCGTCGAACAGTTCGAGGAACGGCTGTTTTTTGATGCGCTGTTGCATCAGATAGACGCTGCGGCGATTGGTCGGGTAAACCGCAACAAACGGCTTGTGCTGAGTGTAGTGCCACTCATTTTCCGGCGGAAACGGCTGCGGGCCGCCCATCGTGCGGTCCAGCGCGCCGCTGACGATGAGCATGGCGTCGCGGATTTCTTCCGCATCGAGCCGGCGCCGGTTGAAGCGCCAAAGCAAATCGTTTTCTGAGGCGCTCTTGCTTGTCGAAGCCATCTGGTAAGCATGGGAAAGCATGATGAGCTGGTGCATCGCTTTGATGGACCAGCCGCTCTGCACGAAACGCGCGGCCAAATAGTCGAGCAACTCAGGATGGGTCGGGGGCTTGCCGCGCGTTCCGAAATCGTTCGGGGTCTGCACGATGCCAAGGCCAAAATGATGTTGCCAGATACGGTTGACCATCACCCGGGCGGTGAGCGGATTCTTCGGATCTGTAAGCCACTGCGCCAACTCAAGCCGGCCGCTCCCGGTTTCGTCCTGCGGCAGAGTGGCTCCGCCCAGCACTTGCAGAAACCCGCGCGGGACCAGTTCGCCGGGATTTTTGGGATCGCCCTTCTGCTGCACTTTGGCGTCGGCCGGTTTGCCTTCGCCGACGGCGTAAGCCAATTCAACCGCTGGCGGATCGGCTTCCAGTTTTCTTTGCTTGGTGCGCGCGTCTTCCAACGCGGCTTTGACTTTCAGCAAACGCGCTTCGAGGTCCTGGTCCTTGTCTTCTGGTGATTCACTGTGGGCATCGCCGCCGGCTGCCTGCCGTTCCAGCGACCTTTTTTGCTCCTGTAGTTTCTCGATCTCGTCATCCAGGGCGGCCAAATCAGCCTGGTATTGAAAGACGGCCTGGACGTTGGTGCCGGAGGCCAGCGGCACAAACTCTTTCGGGTGGCGATAAATCTCGGTGCCCGGGAAGGCGTAACGGGTGCTGTTGAAGATGCCGTAAAGGGCGTAGTAATCCCGCGTCGGAATGGGATCGAACTTGTGGTCGTGACAGCGCGCGCACCCGACGCTTAAGCCCAGGACGCCTTTGCCCAGGTTATCAATGGTGTCCTCCAGCGTGAGATGAAACTCATTGGCGCGCGAGCCGAACCGGCGCGAGATCGCCAGATAACCCGTGGCGATGATGTGCTCAAATCTTTCCGCTTCCGTCCTGGCAGGCAACAGGTCCCCTGCAATCTGTTCGCGAATGAATTCAATGTACGGTTTGTCCTGATTGAAGGAGGCAATGACATAGTTGCGATACTTATAGGCGGTCGGCACCGGAAAATCGGAGTTGCACCCCGAGGTGTCGGCGTAGCGCGCGACATCGAGCCAATGACGGCCCCAACGCTCGCCATAATGGCGCGATGAAAGCAAGCGAGTCACAACTTTGGCGAATGCCTCCGGCGAATTGTCCTTGAGGAAAGCTTCGATCTCTTCTGGCGTTGGCGGCAGTCCCAGCAGATCGAACGTGGCGCGGCGGATCAAGGTCCGCTTCGGGGCATCACCTGCCGGAGAGAGTCCTTTTTCTTCCAGCTTGGCGAGGATGAAATTGTCTATGGGATTCCTGGGCCAGGTCTGATTATGGAACGCAGGCGCCGGCGGGCTTTTGATCGGTTGAAACGACCAGAACTTCCGTCCTTCGGCGATATCCACCCCATACTGCGGGTGTGGTCCGGCTGTTGCCCAGCGCGGGTCCGGCGCGCCCATCTTCACCCACTCTTCCAGATTGCCGATTTGTTCGGCGGGCAGTTGGTGGTGCGGCGGCATTTTCAAATCTTCATCGGTATAATGCACCGCTTTGATGAACAGACTTTTCTCCGGTTTGCCGGGCACAATGGCCGGCCCCGAGTCGCCACCTTTCAAGAACCCTTCGCGGGAGTCGAGCCGCAATCCACCCTTGAGTTTTTTCGCCTCCGCGCTATGGCATTCGTAGCAGCGCTCCACCAGCAGGGGTCGGATTTTCTGCTCGAAGAACTCCAATCCTTCGCGGCTGAATTCGGTGGGCGCTCTCGATGGTTCGGCGGCCGCCGCAACCTGTGCGCTCCCGGCTAGAAGAGGGACGACGAACGCCAATTTCAACATCGGTACAGGCAGAGGCATCTAACGAAAGTCTATACCCTCAGCCGGAAATTTCGAGCAAAAAATCAGGCTTTTGTGGGCTGGAAGCTCGCGCCACGACCTGGCGGCAAGATTCGGTTTAATCGCGCACACGCGGCAGGAAGAAGGAAATGATTGAGGCGGGCAGAAAAAGGAAACTGGCGTAGAACAAAGCGGCGCGATGGTCGCCGACTTTTGAGAGCAGGCCGAAAAAGACGGTCCCAAGAGCGGCGATGGTGCGCCCGATGTTGTAAGAGAATCCGGCGCCAGTGGTGCGCAAGAGGGTGGGGAACAACGGCGGCAGGTACATGGTGAACAGGGCAAAGGCGCCCTGGCAAAAGCCAATCAGCGGAAACCAGCAAAGCAAGCTGAGGTGGTCGCGCGGGACACAATAGGCGCCGAACATCACCAGGAGATAGCCGAACAGCGACGTCGCAATGCTCGCGCGATAGCCGATAAGGCGGGCCAGCCAGCCGCAGAAGAAATTTCCCAGAATGGAGGAGGCTATCACCAGGAACATGGCGGTGTTGACCAGCTTGTTTTTGCGTTCGTCGGTCCAATTCAGGACTTCGGGCAGGTTCCGCAGGTGCTGTTGGTGCCAGAACATGAACGCCCAGTGCGCGGTGAGCGATACGCCGCAAACCAGCACGACCCAAATCGTGATGCGCCTGACGTCGCTCCGGAACAAGTCACGCACGCCAGGTTCGTTGTGGCGCGCGGCCAATTTGGCCGAACGCCACTCCTCAGGTTCAGGCACCGCGCGCCGGATCCAGAAGACGAGCAAAGCGGGCAGGATGCCGACCAGAAAGAGATAACGAGGCGGGGCATTGGCCAGGAAATGGTTGGCCAGGACCGCCACGAGGATGCCGACGTTGACGCCGCTTTGGAGCACGGCGGCAATCCAGGGACGCCACTTGCGCGGCCAGGTTTCCGACAGCAACGACGCCCCCACAGCCCACTCGCCGCCGATGCCCAGGGCGGCGAGAAACCTGAAAATGAACAAGTGCCACCAGGTTTGAGCGAAGAACGAAAGCCCCGTAAACGCCGCGTAAGTCAACACCGTCAGACTCAAGGCGCGGGCCCGCCCGAGCCGGTCCCCGATGCGCCCGAAAAAACCCCCGCCCAATGCCCAGCCCAGCAGAAACGCGCCTTGAATAACCGAGCTGTAATGGCCGACCCGCGGGTCGGTGGTGCTGGCCGCGCCCAGCAGTTGTGCGACGAAGGGCGCGGCTACGAGGGTGTAGAGGTGCATGTCCAATCCGTCGAAGGTCCAACCCAACCATGCCGCCGCGCCCGAGCGCCATTGGTCGCGCGAGAGCTGCCGAAAATGCGTCACGTCAGCGGCGAGGGCCGCCGGGGCGGGCGCAGGCAGGTTAAGGTTGGTTGCGTCCATGGGTGGTTTGCGGCCAGAATGAAGGAATCATCCGCTGAGGCGAGCCAAAAAGATCCGCGGCGCGACGCGGCCCTGGAGTTTGCTGGAGAGACATGCGGCCTTTGTCCGCGCCCTGGGAGCGCGTTTGAAAAATCAAATCCATTGTAGAAGCCGACGTGAGGAGGCTCAAATTTCAGACGATTCGGCCAAGAATCAGAGCCTGCTCACGTCGGCTCCTAGAATTTTAAGACACGTTCTGGGCGCTAGAAGCGGGCTGTTGCCGCAGCTCGGGTTCAAGCTGGAGCAGTGACTTTTACGACCACCAGAGTCAAGTCGTCCAGTTGCGGCTGGTTGTTGGAAAAGTCGCGCACGTCGGAAAACAACGCTTCCAGAATTTGGCCAGCGGTGGCACCGGAGTGGGCGCGAACGACGTCGAGGATGCGTTGAACGCCGAACAGCTCATTTTCGGGTGATTCGGCCTCCTCGATTCCATCGGTCAGAAGGAGCACGATGTCTCCCACCGACAACCCAACAGCGGGGGCTTCGGCGTAGGGCGAATCCTGCTGAACACCCAAGGCCGCGCCGGTGCGCTTGAGCAAGGTCTTGACTTTTCCAGAGGCTTGGAGCACGTAGCCTGTGGGATGGCCTGCGCTGGAATAGACCAAGGATTGCGAGGCCGCATCGAGCTTGACCAGCATCAGCGTTACGAACCGTTCGAAATCCACGTCATCAGCCAACATTCGATTTGCCCGGGTCAAGATTTCACCGGCGTCCAGGGCGCCGGTCACCAGCGTCCGCAAATAAGCGCGGGTTTCGGCCATCAGCAGGGCGGGGCCAACTCCATGTCCAGTTACATCGGCGATGACGATCCCCAGGCAGCCGTCGGCCATAGGCAAATAATCGAAGTAATCGCCCCCGGTGGCTTCGGCGGGATAGGAGGCGCCGGCGATCTCGAAAGGCCCGAAGATCGGGGCGAATTTTGGGAAGAGTCGTTGCTGGATTTCGCGGGCGACGCGGAATTGCTCCTGGGTCTGGCGAAGTTGATTTTCGGCTTGTTTTCTTTGACGCCGGTCCATGGCTTCGCGCAATTCGCGTTGCACGGCGGGAACCAACCGGGCCAGGTTACCTTTCATGATATAGTCCTGCGCCCCATTTCTCATGGCGGCGACGGCGAGTTCTTCGCCGATGGTGCCTGAGACAATGATGAAGGGCAAGTCGAGGCCCTTTTTCTTAAGCAACTCCAGCGCGGCCAGCGCGTTGAAACGCGGCATGGAGAAATCGGCGACCACCAGGTCCCATTCCTGCCGGTCGAGGGCGGCGCTCATGGCCTCAGGGGTATCAACGCGTTCGAAGGTTGGTTCGTAACCGCCGCGGCGCAGTTCCCGCAACAGCAACAGCGTGTCGTCCTGGGAATCCTCGACGACCAGGATACGGAGGGGTTCGCTCATTGTATAAGATTCTGCTGAAAAACCCGTGTTTTTGGAAAACGCAAATGCTGGCGTGAAAATCGCGCAAAAAACTTGGCTCACAAATCGCGTTTAAGCAATTTTGATTTTCGCCGAAGATGTTTTGATGGTGTAGTTCTGCATTGCGGCTAGTCTGGCAGAGTAAAATAAATCGTTGCGCCTTTGTCCACCGCCCCTTCAGCCCACACACGACCTCCATGACGGTGAATGATCCGTTGGACCGTTGCAAGCCCAATTCCAGTGCCCTCGAATTCACTGGCGTGGTGAAGCCGCTGGAAAGCGCCAAATAATTTGCCGACGTAGGCCATGTCGAAGCCCGCGCCGTTGTCGCGGACAAAATAGGCTGATTGCCCGTTGTGGCGGGTCACGCCCAGTTCAATGGTTGCCTGAGGACACTTGCCGGTGAATTTCCAGGCATTGCCCAGCAAATTCTGCAACACAATGCGCAGCAGGTTCGCGTCGGCCTTGACGGTGAGGTTCGGGGCAATAACCACTTCCACGCGGCGCGCAGCCTGGTTTTTCTTCAACTCGGCCGAAACGCCCTCGGCCAGGGCGCTGAGGTTGACGACGCTGGAGTGCAACTCGGCCCGATGGACTCGGGACAGGGCCAGCAAGTCTTCAATGAGCTGGGCCATGCGCTCGCAAGCGGCACGGACTCGTTCAAGGTCGCTTTTGGCTTCGCCGTCCAGTTTGTCGGCGCAGGCCTCGGCCACGGACCTGCTAAAGCCGTCAATGGCGCGAAGCGGCGCGCGCAAGTCGTGAGAAACCGAATAGGCAAAGCTTTGGAGTTCTTGGTTGACCAACTCCAACTCGGCGGCGCGCCGATTCAAATCGGCATTGAGCTTGGCGATTTCCTTTTCTTTCCGCTTGCGCTCGCTGATGTCACGAATGATACCTGTGAAGAAGGACCCTTCAGCCGTCTGCCAGGCGGCCAGGGAAAGGTCCATCGGAAATTCACCGCCATCGTTTCTTCGGCCGACTAGTTCGACAGTCTTGCCGATGACATTGCCTTGACCCGTCGAGAGAAACCGGGCGAGGCCGCGTCGGTGGTCGTCGTGGAACCGTTCGGGCATCAGCAGGGTCAGCGGCCGGCCAACGACCTCCGCTGACTGGAGACCAAATGCCGCTTCTGCGCCCGGATTGAAATAGACAATCTTCCCTTGACTATCGGCAGAGACGATGGCCTCGTGGGCCGTGTGCGCCAAAGCCCGGAACTTTTCCTCACTGGCGCGGACTCTTTCTTCGGCCGCTCTTTGCAGGTCATCGGCTTGGTTGAGCAGGTGGGCACTCCACCAAAGCAAGGCAGCAAAAAGGACGATGCTCAACACCACCATGAGCGCAACCCCAAATTCCGGATCGTAAAGCGCGGTCCGTTGTCCCAATAATCTGACCCAGCCCAGCAAGGCCGGAAACCCAATGGCCGCCGGCAATAACCGTCGGGCCATGACCCCGCCGGCTCTCGGGCTGGTGATAGCGGCCATGAGTCCTTGATCCGGACGCGCCAGCAGCAGCCCGAGGGAAAGCAGCAGGGATGCGCCAGCAGTGTGAAATCCCATCTGCGTGTAGAAGAACACGCCCGAGTAAAAGGATTGGATGCCGAACGCATAGCCAATCAAGACCAGCATGGAAGCCAGGCCGGCCAGCAGCGCCAACAACTGAGCGTACAAGATGGCGCGCCCAGCGTGGAGCAGTACCAGAGCCAGTCCCACGATCAGCAAGTTGCACGCGCCGATATGGGACATCCGTCCAGGAGGAGAGGCGACAACTGCGCCGGGCAGGTCTGGAAACAATAGTTGGTCAATGCTCAGGTCCCAGCCAAACGCATACTCGCTGAGAGTCACCAGGCCGATTATGGCGACGATGGCTGCACAGGTTTGGGCCAGGAAACGGGACTGGCGCTCTGGTTTGACGCCCAAAGACCAGAGTGAGAAACTCGCCAGAAGAAAAGCCAGCGCGCAATTGGCCTTCATGCTGACCAGACCTGGCCAGCCGGTCTTGAGGGTTTCGATATCCCAGATCCAACCAATCAAAACCAGGCCCGCGATAATTGCGACGACGACGGCGGCCACCCGGGAAAAGGACAGCAGCGAAAAACGCGGAGAGGAATGAGATTGATTGGTCATCGTTTCACCAGCAGACCTGCGCGAACCGTTGGGTCCGGATTCTATTTGTAACAGAGGCAAGCCGAGTTTGCCAGCCTAAAATCAGGCGCATCCGCTCGTCAGGGTCATCGCCGTCGTTCTCGTGAACTATCTTGCGGGCTTTTCGATTACGATTACGAGGACGATGCGGAGGCGGGTGAAAGCTACTACGGCTGCCAGAGGGCGCGCCAGAAGCGCATCGCAGCGCCTGGCGGCAGCGCATTGGTAAGATTGAGGGTGTTGCTGCTCAGCGTGTTGGTCGAGAAGGTGGTCCATCCGCTGAGATCCGTCGAGGCTTGGATCAAATAGCGGACTCCCGGCTGGCCTTGCAGTTGGAAGGCAAGTTCCCCGCCGGGATCAGACGCCAGGGCGACCAGGCGCGGAGCGGCGGGCGCCAGCGTGAAGAGTGTTAGCGACAACGGAGGAAAGCTGTAGCTGAAGTTGGCGCCGGCACTGGCGAAATTAGTGAGAGCAATGTCCTGGGCCTGGGCTGTGCCGTTGGTGCGGGCGGCCTCGTCCTGCGGGATTCCATAGGAGCGAATGGCGGCTGAGGGGTTTGGGGTATAGCCAGCAATGGCGAACTGCGCGTTGAAATTGGTGGTGGCGTCGCGATTGATTGCCAGCAGTGTAACTGCTCCACTGGCACGGCGGGCGGCGTAAGCTGAGAGCAGCAGGTAATCGCTGGAGGCGCTCAGCACGCTATCGCCCGGGCGGACGAAGTATTGCATCAACTTGGCGGCATAAAATGGAGGATAACGGGTGGCAAGGTTGCCAATCATGCCGAGATCACCGTTAGCGCGCCAGCCGTAGAGGGTCGAGTCGAAGCTGCCGCCGGCGTTGGTCCCATTGCGGAGGTCCCACCACACGAAGGCGTTCAACTCAGTTTTCATCAGTTGGCCGAGGCTATCGGCGTAATAAAGGCCGTTGACCAGGCTGGTGGATTGTCTGCCCTGCGCGCCGGCGTCGCTGTTGTTTTCGGTACAGACCAGTTCGATGTTTGTGCCTGCGGGGCCAAAGTAAGCGGCGATTTGCTGGCGCAGATCGGCTGCATCACCCGCCCATCCCGACGAGGACTGGAGCAGGAGCGGGTCGCTATCGGCAACCGAGCTGCTGCCGGGAGGGGTGTATTCGGGATAGCGGTGGTGAACAGCAAAATCAGGGGTAACGCCCAGGCTTTTGAGCGTGGCCAGCAAAACCGGCGTCCAGCCGTAATGGATTTGGCCGGTGATAGAGTTGGTGGCAGGGTGAGTGGTATTACCGTTGACCGAGCTGTCTTCGCCCGGCGTGACCACAACCCCGACTTTGATAGTGGGATCGGCGGCTTTCATTTGCTGGAAGTAACCCTGTGCGCGAGTTGCGTAGGTCCATCCATCGTTTGCTCGATAAGGCGCGTTGGTGTTGAAGTCGGTTTCCCAGGTGCCGTAACATTCGTTGCCAATTTCCCAGTAATGGAAGCCGTAGTGGTTGGTGACGTTGGCGTGGCGCACCCAGCCGGCGGCTTCGGTGGCTGTGCCGGTGCCATAGTTGGCAGTGATGAAGGCCTGGGCGCCGACGTTAGTGGCGACATGAACAAATTTGGCGAACGAAGTCGCCCACTGCCAGGTGTTGCCGAGGGTGGTGTTGGAGGCCCAGTGGTATTCATCAGAAAGGGAGCCACCGGGAAAGCGCAGCGCCAGGCAGCCCATCTCGTTAAGCAAAGAGACCGTCTGGACGGTGTCGAAATAGTTGTCCCAAATGGCGGTATTGACACTGAACCAGCGCGCGTCGGCTGAACGAATGGTTTGGGTGGCGTTGACGCTCAGGTGAACGACAGCGGGGGCGGGCTTTGGGGTCAATTGAATGTCGTCCAGGTAGAACAGGTTGGTTGTTCCGTTGGAGGTCAGTTGGAGTGTGAAGCGCTCGAGGTTGGTTTTGCTACCGGCGCCCAGGGCCGCCAGCGGGATGATGAACTGTTGCCAGTTGTTCGCGGGCAACGCAGTCAAGTTAGTCCCCGGTCCGTCGGCGCCATTGACATGGGCATAAACGCGCAGGACCTGACCGCCGCTGCCGCCATTGGCCCAAAAGCTGAGGCTGGAGTACGGCGAGGTGTCGAAGCCGGAATGGTTCAACGAGAGGGCAACGTTCCAAGCGGTGCCGCTCAGGCTGGCCGAATTGACGCCGGAATGAACGGGGGAAGTATTGGCCAGGTTGCGCGTACCCCAACTCCAGTCCTGGAAACCGTTGACGAGGTGGTCGGTGTAGATGGGGAGATTGGCCTGAGCAGGCACGCCGACCGGCGCAGAGAGCACCGCAACGCCGGCGGTCAGCCCGTAAAGGCACTGAAGGATTCGCATGGTGGATCTCGCGCGGTGCTGCTGGTCTGAGAGTTGATGGTTGATGGCCGCGACCCGTCTGGCGGCGGCTTGATTTTTCAGCCGCGAGTTAGGACGACACACCACCATTGAGCGCCATGCTCAAATGGCGACAAGTGAGCTTTGGCGTTTCGGTCCGGTTTAAGAATGTTTTGGTTTAACTAGGTTTAACTGACTTTAACTGGCTTTAACTGGGCTCAGGTGGGTAGGGTGTTTCTGTACCTGTGTAGCGGGGAGCGCAGCCGCCTCGGCTGCACTGGTCGGCGCCCTCGCCGACCGGAACGTGTGTTCGGCGAGGCGCCGAACACAGCACGCGGGGCGCGTGCGCTCCCCGGGCGCGCATCGCCGAGCTTCGCTGGTGGGAAACCGAGCACTCACCATGGGACCAGTGTAAGGGCGGAATCGGCTGAGCGCAAGTGGCGTCACGACGCAACGACGGATGGACGAAGCAACGAAGCGCAGCCGCACCGTTTCCCTTACCGCAACACCGTGGCGGTTCATGCTGCTCACGTCGCTGGCGCAGACCGAAGGATTTTGCTTTTCGACGCTCCGCCCGGTCATTTGGTACGCTGCGCAGATAATTTCAGCTACTTCAGGCTGCTCAAAAACTCCACCAGGTTGCGCAGGTCCTGTTTCGATAGGATCTGTCCGATGCCTTCGGGCATGGGCGAGAGGGCCTTTTGCCGGGTTTCAATATCTGCCTTCTTGACCGTGACCACGCCGTTGTCGGGCGAATTG
>WNGQ01002767.1_pt1 | contig 27369 bp, 25 predicted proteins | sample 5407661 | NCBI WGS metagenome assembly WNGQ01 (sample SAMN13153382, study PRJNA577476) | soil metagenome | isolation source: 60 cm soil or saprolite under Garry oak tree replicate 2 | place: USA:California | collected 2016-06-15 | reverse complement strand
GTTCCGGGCGCCCAGGTGCTGCCCAGCTGGGTGTAGTCGTAGGCAGCCTCGGGCTTCGCGCGCACCGCCGCGTCCAGCGTCTTGGCGTCCTCGCCGACGAGTATCCGCCAGGCCCCGGACCGCACCCCGTCGAGGATGACGGCCGCCGCATCGGCCGCGCTGAGCGGCGCGTTGTCCCGGAACCCGGCGTTCACCTGGACCAGCATCTGGCGCAGCTCTTCGGGCGTTGCGCCCTCGGGCGCCAGGGCCGCGGGGATCAGTTCGGTCACCTGCGCGTCGGTCATCCGCTCCGGCTCCGGCAGGCCGTGCGCGCGCAGGGTGTTCGCGATGATGTCCGTGCCCACATGCCCGGGCATCACCACGGCGACCCGGACGTGCGGCGCGTTGACGCGCAGGTCCTCGATGAGGGCCTCGGTGAAGCCCTTCACGGCGAACTTGGCGGTGGCGTATGCGGTGTTCGGCATGCCCGGGCCCAGCGTCGCCCAGAAGCCGTTCACGCTGCTGGTGTTGACCAGGACTCCGTCCCTGCTCGCGATGAGCAGCGGCAGGAAGGCACGGGCGCAGTAGTACACGCCCCACCAGTCGATGGCGAACGTGCGTTCCCAGTCCTGCCTGCTGTCCTTCACGAAGCTGCCGGCGCCGCCGACGCCCGCGTTGCTGAACACCAGGTCGACGTGGTCGCTGCCGTGCGCTTCGAGCAGTTCATCGCGGAACCGCAGGACCTGGGCCTCGTCGGCAACGTCACAGGCGTGGCCGGTGACCCGGGCGCCGGGCGCTGCGCCCGGCTGGGCCAGGGCGGCGGTCGCCGCGGCGGAGTCCGCGTTCAGGTCGCAGGTCGCGACCGAGCACCCCTGCGCGGCGAGCTGGCGGACGAGCTCGCGGCCCATGCCCGAGCCGCCGCCGGTCACCACCGCGAATTTGCCCTCGAAGGAATCCACGCCCTGGCACCTCCTGCCGGCCGGCGGCGCCGCCGGCCATGGCTTGGTTACGGGCTGGTGATGACCTGCGCCCATCAGAACGCCCGGCCGGCCCCGGGGTCAAGGGCCCGGCGTCCTGCTCCGGGCAGCCGGCTCGGTCAGCCCAGGCCCTCCCGGTCTGCCACCGGGGCCACCGGCCCGGGACACCGGAGCAACGTCAGTCACCGAGCGTGAGCCTGCGCACCGTACGCACGTAAGGGGCACCGCGGTCAAGTCCGCCAGCGGCGGGCAGTGCCCCAAAATTCCGTAAACCCGGAGCCAAGGCTCTAAGGTGACGGAGGGACAAGGGCACCAGACGGCGGCGGCCGCCCCCCGGGCCTGGCGGCGCGTCACCGTGGGGCTGCGGTGTCCCGCACATCAGAAGGGGAGCGGTGGTGACCGAGGTCGTTGCTGTCCGGAGCGTGGTGAGTCCGGCGCCGCGCACCACCTGGCAGGCGGTCTTCGACCGGGACGCTGAGGCGGTCCCGTACCAGTTACCACAGTGGACGGACGCGGTGTGCACCAGCGCCCATCGCAAGGACGCCAGCAGGCTCTACACGTTCGACGACGGCGCGCAGATGGTCCTGCCGCTGATCGGGCTCCGCTGGACTCCCGCCGCCGCGAACCTGGCGGGGTCGATGCCGTGGGGCTGCGGCATCGGCGGCCTGGTGAGCACGGTTCCGGTGCGCGAGGAGCACGTCCGCGCGGTCATCGAGGACCTGACCACGAACGCGCGGTACCTGCGGTTGAGCATCCGCCCGAATCCCCGGGCCGGCGATGTCTGGAAGGCGGCGATGCCCGCCGGGGCCCGCCGGGTAGCCAGGCTGGCGCATGCCATCGACCTGGACGGCGGGTTCGACACGGTCTGGCACGACCGGTTCTCCTCCTCCACCCGCAAGTACGTGACCAGGGCGGAGAAGGCGGGCGTGGTCGTCGAGTGCGACGACCAGGGCCGGCTGGTGCCGGCGTACTACGACCTGTTCCGCGAGGCGACCAAGCGGTGGGCCGCGCAGCAGCACGAGCCGCTGCTGCTGGCCCGGCTCCGCGGATACGTGCGCGACCCGCAGCGGAAGTTCACCACGATCGCGCGGACCCTGCGGGAGGCCTGCCGGATCTACGTCGCCTACGTCGACGGCAAGCCCGCCGCGGCCTGCCTCATCCTCGTTCACCAGAACGCGAACGCCGCCCGGGTCGTCCTGGACCGGGAGCGGGTCGGCCGCAGCGGTGCCCCCGACCTGATGATGAAGTGCGCGATCGAGGACGCTTGCAAGGCCGACTGCCGGTACTTCCACCAGGGCGAGTCCGGGACGTCCAAGGGCATCGCCGACTTCAAGCAGCGAGTCGGCGGAACGGCCTATGCCTACGAGGAGTACTACCTGGAGCGCCTCCCGGTCACCGCCGTCGATCATGCCCTGCGCACCGGCGTCAAGAAGCTCATCAACTTCAAGGACTGACGCTCAGAGCAGCCTGATGGCGGTCAGCCAGTAGTAGACGACGTAGGCCCCGGCCAGCCACAGGATGGCGGCGCTGGCCCAGCCGAGGTACGGCCCCACCGTGCGGGCCCGCCGGATGAGGCCATCTCCGAACCCGGCGGTGGCGATGGTAAGCACCGCCAGGACGGTGCCCATGCCGAGTCCGAACAGCACGAACTGGCCGGTGGCAGCGGCGAGCCCGTGCAGTTTGGCGATAAACCCCCGCCTTTCCCCGTATTTCTGGCGATTGTGTCACGGCCGTGTGCACGACCCGTCCGTGCTGGCCGCGCGGCGGGTTTCCGTCCCGTCCGATTGGCGGCATCAGCCGGCGAACCTCAGCGCGGGCAGCCCGCGGGCACCGGCGTCGGCGGCGAAGACCGCGCCGGCGTGCGGCTGAGCAGCCAGTTGCCGCTCGCCGAGGCCGTCGCGCGCACTGGTCACATAGAGCATGCCGAGCCCCGGGCCGCCGAAGACCGGGCAGGTGACGTTGCTGACCGGGAAGGACAGTACGGCGTCGAGACGGCCGTCCGGGGTGTAACGGTGCACCGCCGACCCGCCGTACAGCGCGACCCACAGGCAGCCGTCGGTATCGATGGTCATGCCATCCGGCAGCCCGGCGGCGGCCGGGATGTCCACCACGCGCCTCCTGTTCTCCAGCCGCCCGGTCCCGGTGTCGTAGTCGAAGGCGTCCACGCCCTGGGTGGGCGAGTCGATGTAGTACAAGGTGGCCCCGTCGGCGGTCCACGCCAGCCCGTTCGAGATCGTCACGCCGTCCAGCAGCCTCGTCACCGCGAGGTCCGGGTCAAGCCGGTACACCGAGCCGGCCCCAGGCGTCTGGTCATAGGCCATGGTGCCGGCCAGGAACCGGCCGGCCGGATCGCACTTGCCCTCGTTGAACCGGGCTCGCGGCCCCGGGTGCTCGATGACCGCGACCTGGTCGAGCCGCTGCCAGCCCGGGTCAAGCAGCGCGAAGCCGTCCGCCACGGCGAGGACGAGGCCGCCGCCGTGGCGCAGGCCGGCCGACCCGACCGGCTTGCCCGCCCGGAACACCTCGTCGGTCCCGGTGGCCGGGTCGAACCGGTGCACCAGCCCGGGCAGGATGTCCAGCCACACCAGCCGTTGCTGCTCGTCATCCCACACCGGCCCCTCGCCGAGAATGGCGCGGCCGTCGAAGGCAATGTCAGGCCGCACGCTGGCTGGCATCGCGGCTCCTTTCGCGCGAGGGGTCGCTTATAGGACGCCGAACCGGTCGTAGGCGCTGCGCAGGGTGCTGCCCGCCGCCAGCGCGTCCCTGATGCCGGTTTCCTTGGCTACCTTCTCCAGCGCGCGGCCGGCCGCCTCGCTGGCGAGCCCGGCGGGGACGACCACCACGCCGTCGGCGTCGGCGATCACCAGGTCCCCCGGCTGGACCGTTAGGCCACCGACGACGGCCGGCTGCCGCCATGAGGTCAGCTCGAGCCGGCCCTTGACGTCCAGCGGCAGCATCCCGCGGCACCACACCGGGTAGCCGAGGGCGGCGATCACCCGGGCATCGCGGCAGTACCCGTCGATCAGGGTGCCGCGGGCGCCGCGGGCCCGCGCCGCGGTGGAGAACAGTTCGCCCCAGACGGCGGCCCGGGCCGAGCCGCCCGCCCCGATGAGGACCACGTCGTCCGGTGCGATGTCGTCCAGCGCGGCGATCTCGCCGGCGTAGGGCTCGGCCGGGATCTCGTCCACCTCGGTGACCAGGAAAGGGTTCGCCCAGCCGGCGATCACCGCGCCGTCGCCGAGCGGGCGGATGGCGGGGTCGAGGACGTGGTCCCGGTGGCCCAGGTCGTCCAGGATGTCCGACACGACGGCCGAGGACAGCCGCGCCGCGGCGAGGCCCGGCAGCGCGCTGCGATCTGTGCTCATCCTGGTTCCTCCGGCTGGACAAGTATCTTTACGTGTTTGCCCGGTTCGTCCCGCAGCAGCGCGAGGCCGCCGCTCACCGCGGCGCTGAGCGGGATCCGGTCGCTGATGAGCGGCGCGGCCCGCACCGCACCCCGGCCCAGCAGCCCGAGCGCGATGCGGAAGTCCTCGTCCCAGACATGTGAGAGCGAGCCGATGATGGACTTCTCGCCAACGACGAGGTCCAGCGGGGGCACCGTGGCCGGCCGGGTGCCGATGCCGAGCACGACGGCCCGGCCGCCGGCGCGCAGCGCCCGGATCGCGGTCTCGATGGCCGCCGGGCTGCCCGCGCATTCGACGGCGACGTCGGCCTGCAGCCCGGCGGCATCGCCGGCGGGCACGTGGCGGTCCGCGCCGAGGCGCATGGCCAGGGCCCGGCGCTCCGGCAAGGGCTCGATCACCGCCACGCTCTCCGCACCGAACGCGATCGCCGCCTGAAGTGTCATCAGCCCGACTGCCCCCAGGCCCACGACCGCGACCCGCTCGCCGGGCTGGAGCCCGCCGCGGCGCAGCGCCCGCACCGCCACGGCGAGCGGCTCCGCCAGCGCCGCCTCGTCGTCGGCGACCGAGTCCGGCACCGGCAGGCACATGCGCGCGGGCGCGTTGCACAGTTCCGCGAGCCCGCCGTCGGCGTGCAGGCCGAGTGCCCCCAGCATCGGGCACCGGATCACTTCGCCGCGCCGGCACCAATGGCAGCTGCCGCAGTAGACGATCGTGTCGACGGCGGCCCGCTGGCCCGGTGCCGGCGCGGTGACGCCCTCGCCGGCCGCGGTGACCACGCCAGCGAACTCGTGCCCGAGCACCAGGGGCGCCCGGGCTCCCGTCACCGGGTGCGGCGCGGCGACCGGGATGAACAACGGCCCGTCCTGCCACTCCTCGAGATCGGTGCCGCAGATGCCGCACCAGCGCACCCGGAGCTGGACCTCGCCGGGCCCCGGCGGCGGGGGCGGCGGCACCTCTTCGACCCGCACGTCGCCGCGGGCGTGCCAGCGCACCGCCCGCACGTCATCCGCCTTCCGCCGACGGCCCGACGACCTCCACCACGTTACGCAGCTCGCCCAGCCCGGTCGTCGCGATGATCACCTCGTCCCCGGCGCGCAGGGTGAAGTCCGGCGGCGGCACGATCGCGGTCCCGGTGAGCAGCACCACGCCCACCGGGAAGTCGAGCCCGCGGAACAGCCACCGCACCAGGTCGCCGGGCCGGCGGTGCAGGTCGGCCACCTTGACCGTGTCGCTGACGATCTCGGCGCCGTCCCGGACCACCCGCAGGCTGATCAGCAGCGACGCCAGCTCGGGGACCTCGCCCGGCAGGGCCAGGCATGGCCCGATGGCACAGCTGCCCGTGTAGATTTTGGCCTGCGGCAGGTACAGGGGGTTTTCGCCTTCGATGCTCCGCGACGACATGTCGTTGCCGTTCAGGTACCCGACGATGTGACCGGCCCGGTCGGCGACCACGGCCAGCTCAGGCTCGGGCACGTCCCACCCCGAATCGCTGCGGATGCCCACCGGCTCCCCCGGGCCCCGCACCCGGCCGGGCGCCGCCTTGAAGAACAGTTCCGGCCGCTCGGCCTGGTAGACCCGCTCGTACGGATCCGGCGTCCCGGACTCCAGCATGCGGGCGTCGAGGCTGCGGGTGTAGGTCACCCCGGCGGCCCAGACCTCCTGGCCGCCGATGGGCGCGACGATGCGCGCGCCCGCGGGGACGGGCCCTGCCGCGGGCCCGCGCAGCGCCGCGGCGAGCGCACCCGGCCCGCCGCCGAGCAGCGCGTCGATGGTGAGCGAGGCCGCCAGCAGCTCCCGGGGGCCCTCGCCGGCCGGGCCGCGGGCGAGCGTGCGCTCGCCGCCGACGGCCAGCTGCCACAGCGCCATCCGCCTCTCCTTCCGCCCCGCCCCTCCGCCCGCGAAAGGGGCCGCGGCTAGTGGTTGTGCCGCGGCACCTCGGCGCCGCTCGCCCCGACCAGGAAGTCCAGGTCAGCGCCCTGATCTGCCTGCAGGACATGCTCGGTGTACAGCCGGGCGTAGCCCCGGGCCCACGGGGGCTGGGCCGGTGCCCATCCGGCCCGGCGGCGGTCAAGCTCGGCGCCGCTCACGTCGAGCGTCAGCGTCCGGGCGGGCGTGTCGAGCTCGACCCAGTCGCCGTCGCGGACGAACGCCAGCGGGCCGCCCACCGCGGCCTCCGGCGCGACATGCAGCACCACGGTGCCGAAACCGGTGCCGCTCATCCGGGCATCGGAGATGCGGACCATGTCGGTGATGCCGCGTTCGAGCAGCTTGCGCGGGAGCACGAAGTTCCCGATCTCCGGCATGCCGGGGTACCCCTTCGGGCCGGCCCCGCGGACGACAAGAACGGTGGACGCGTCGGCCGGGAGGTCCTCCCGCCCGGCCACCTCGTGGTATTCCTCGATCGAGTCGAACACCAGGGCCCGGCCGCGGTGCTTGAGCAGGTGGGCGGATGCGGCCGACTGCTTGATCACCGCGCCGTTGGGGCACAGGTTGCCGCGCAGCACGGCGGTCCCGCTGCCGGGCGGCTGGAGCGGGGCGTCCATGCTGGCGATGACGTCCCTGTTCCAGCATTCGGCGCCTGCCACAGTCTCGGCCAGGGTGCGCCCGGTTACCCCGACGTGATCGCTATTCAAAAAGTCTTGCAGTTCCCGCATGACCACCGTAAGCCCGCCGGCGTAGCAGAAGTCCTCCATCAGGTAGCGCCCGGAGGGCATCAGGTTGACCAGCGTCGGCACCGGCCTGGCGAGCTCGTCGAAGTCGTCGAGGCGGAGCGGGACGCCAAGCCGCCCGGCGATGGCGAGCAGGTGGATGACCGCGTTGGTGGACCCGCCGATCGCCGCGTTGACCCGGATCGCGTTCTCGAACGCCTGCCGCGTCATGATCTGCGACGGGCGCAGGTCCTCCCGGACCAGCGCAACGATGCGCTGGCCCGCGGACTGCGCCGTGACATAGCGGCGCGAATCGGCGGCCGGCCAGGCCGCGGACCCGGGAAGCTGCATGCCCAGCGCCTCGGCCATGCACGCCATCGTGGAGGCCGTGCCCATCGTCATGCAGTGACCGCAGGACCGGGCCATGCCGCTCTCGGCGGCGACGCACTCCTCCTGGGTCATCCGGCCCGCGACGAGTTCCTGCTCGAACCGCCACACATGGGTGCCAGAGCCGACGTCGGCGCCCCGGAATTTGCCGTTCAGCATCGGGCCGCCGGTGACCATGATCGCCGGGAGATCGGTGCTTGCCGCCGCCATGAGCATCGCCGGGGTGGTCTTGTCGCAGCCGGACAGCAGCACGACACCGTCGAGCGGGTTGGCCCGCAGCAGCTCCTCGACCTCCATGGCCATGAGGTTGCGGAACAGCATCGCGGTGGGCCGCATCAGCGTCTCGCCGAGCGACATGGTCGGAAACTCCAGCGGGAACCCGCCGGCCTGCCAGACACCGCGCTTGACGGCGTCGGCCACACCGCGCAGGTGCGCGTTGCAGGGGGTGAGCTCGGACCAGCTGTTGGCGATGCCGATGACCGGCCGGCCATCGAACACCTCAGGCGTGATCCCCTCGGACCGCAGCCACGACCGGTAGATCATGCCGGCCCGGCCCTCGGCGGCGAACCAGGCTCCGCTGCGCGGCCGGCCCGGCATCGCGGCATCGTCCCGTGCAGCGGTCATGACCAGCGCTCCACCAGATGCTCGCGTCCTGGCGGCGGTTCATATGGTTCCGGCCAGAAATCCGTGACCCGGGTGATCAGCCCCTCGGCGAACTCGTAGAACGCCATCGCATCGTCGCTGCGCCCATCGAGGTGCCACTCGAACCATGCCACCCCGTGATGTTCGTCAGCAATCATGACCTTGGGCCGCAGATGCCAGTCACCCGGGTATTCCTGGTTGAACCGCAGATAACGATCACGTCCGCGGATACGTTCCCGCGACTGCGGAATCTCGTAGACCACGTCGGGGTGCAACAGCCCCGCCCAGGTATCCCAGTCCCTGGCCTCCAGGCTCGCAATGAAACGCTCCACCAGCTCACGGTTGCCGCTCACCTCGGCAAACTACCGCATAAGACCGCCGCGCTCCGTGGTGGAGGGCTTCCCCGGCAAGACCCTCCGTCGCGTGCCGGGCGCTTCGCATGTCATCCGTCCTGGGTGATGTCCCATTCGCCCCCGGCCGGTTTGATTCGGGACTAGCCAAGTACGCAGAGAGGCTGACATGGGGCTAGGTCAAGAGGAGGAGGTCGGCCGCGCTGCCAACGGCGCGGCCGCGGCAGCCGGGTCGGTGCTGTTGACGCTGGCCTCGGCGCAGTTCTTGATGACGCTGGACAGCTCGGTCATGAACGTGTCGATCGCGACCGTAGCCAAGGACGTGGGCACGACGGTGACCGGGATCCAGACCGCGATCACCTTCTACACGCTGGTAATGGCCTCGCTGATGATCACAGGCGGCAAGATCGGGCAGATCCTGGGCCGCAAGCGCGCCTTCGCCCTCGGGTGCGTGATCTACGGGTGCGGGTCGCTGATCACCGCCGTGTCGCCGAATCTGGCGGTGCTGATGCTGGGCTGGTCGGTCCTGGAGGGAGTGGGGGCCGCGCTGATCATGCCCGCGATCGTGGCGCTGGTGGCGTCCAACTTCGCCCGTCCGCAGCGCCCGCGCGCATACGGGCTGGTCGCATCGGCCGGCGCGATCGCGGTGGCGGCGGGGCCGCTGATCGGCGGCCTGTTCACCACCTATCTGTCGTGGCGGTGGGTGTTCGCCGGGGAAGTCCTCGTCGTGCTGGTCATCTTGGGGCTCACCCGCCGCATCGCCGACACCCCGCCCGAGGAAGGCGCGCGGCTGGACCTGGTGGGCACCGTCTTGTCGGCGCTCGGCCTGGCGCTCATCGTGTACGGCATCCTGCGCTCTGGGACCTGGGGGTTCGTCCAGCCCAAGGAGGGCGGCCCCCAATGGCTGGGCTTGTCGCCGGTGATCTGGCTGATTCTCGGTGGCGGCGTAGTGCTGCGGGTCTTCATGTGGTGGGAGCTTCACCGTGTCAGGCGCGGCGATGCGGTGCTCGTTGATCCGGCGATGCTGCGCAACCGGACCCTGCAGGGCGGCCTTACCTCGTTCATGTTCCAGTACCTGCTGCAAGCTGGCCTGTTCTTCGCGGTGCCGCTGTTCTTGTCGGTGGCGCTGGCGCTCGGCCTGTCGGCGGTCGCGACCGGCGTCCGGCTCCTGCCGCTGTCGATAACCTTGCTGCTGGCCGCCGCCGGTGTGCCCAAGGTCTTTCCGAACGCCTCCCCCCGCCGCGTGGTCCAGCTCGGGTTTCTCGCCCTGTTCGCCGGCATCGTAATCCTGATAGCACTGCTCGACGTCAGCGCCGGGCCCGAGATCATCACCTGGCCGATGCTGCTCGCCGGCCTGGGCGTCGGCGCGCTGGCCTCCCAGCTCGGCAGCGTCACCGTCTCAGCGGTGCCCGACGAGCAAAGTGGCGAGGTCGGCGGCATCCAGAACACCGTCACCAACCTCGGCGCCTCCATCGGAACCGCCCTGTCCGGCGCGATTCTGATCGCCGCGCTGACCTCCTCATTCCTCACCGGTGTCCAGAACAATCCCGCGGTGCCCAAAGACCTCGCCGCCCAGGGCCAGGTCCAGCTGGCGGGCGGCGCCCCGTTCATGTCCGACCAGGACCTCATGGCCGCGCTCGACAAGGCCGGCGTCTCGGGCAAGACCGCCGACGCGATCGTCACCGAGAACGCCAGCGCCCGCATCGACGGGCTCCGCTCGTCGCTGTCGGTGCTCGCCCTGCTCGCCTTGATCGCCCTGTTCACCAGCCGCCGGATCCCCGCTAAGCAGCCCTCCGCCCCCGCCGACAGCGACGCCCCGGCCTGACCGTTTATAGCGCTCGACCTCTTGGTGCTTCTCCAGATACAGCGCCCCGGTGTGGTACTCGATGTAGACATTCTGAGGGTCACTAGGCCCGGGGAAGCCAAGCAGGATGAAGGAACCGTCCATCGCGGCGTGAGCCCCAGAGTTGAACGGGATGTCTCAGGATGCTTCGCTCAGTGCCAGGTGGGCCCAACTGGGATCGAACCAGTGGCTTCCTCCTTGTAAGGGAGGCGCTCTGCCGCTGAGCTATGGGCCCGCGCGGGGCATCCTACCCTCGCCCGGAAAATCAATGAAGGTAGTCCCTGTACCAGGTCTCGTTGAGCGCGCCGCGCCGAAGGGCTGCCTGTCAGTCAGCAAGGGCGCGGCGTGTTCGTGCGGGAAGCGCCGCCGGAACTACGGCGGCTGGACACCGACATCACCACCGCTGATGGCTTCTACGCGATGCTCGCCAGGACCGGCCGCCAGCCTGCCACCGTCACTACAGTGAGCAGGGGCCCGGCCAGCGACGAGGTCGCCGAATGGCTGGGCATTGAGCCAGGCGATGAGGTTGTCATCCGCGACTGCAACCTGCGGGCCGGATGCGCTACGGCGCGCTCCCCACAGAGAACTGAGCCGCACCCATCCGGGCCGCCCAGGCCTCCAACGTGTGCTCCTCGGCGTGGCGGATCCTGGCCCGCTGGTTGTTCCTGGCGGGCTCCAGCCGCATCCAGACATCGGTCACGGGCACCTGGTCTACTTCCAAGACGTACACCTGCCTGGTGTCCGGTGAGTACACCGCGAACAGGTCCACGTCGCCCCTGTATGGCTGCCTGCGGCTGACAGCGCGGTCGCCAACCCCCCATACTCCGCTGTGCGCGGAGAAGCATAGGACGGCCCCCCCGTGGATCCTCCGGGCGGTCTTGCACTGGACGCGGAGGAAGCCTCCATCGGCCTCTACAACCATGTCGTAGCGCTGATTGTCGCCGAACGGCAACAGGACCGGGAAGCCGGCCCGGAGGAACTCGGCTAAGATTACGGCTTCACTGATCTCGCCGATCGCCTTGGTGTTCACCCGGCCGATTGTAGGGGTCTGCCACTTTAGTCACGAAGTAGGCGCACCGCATCTAGCTCGCCTGCTGCCCGACGAGTCCATGACGTTCTGGCCCGCCCGGCGGCACGGCCTTCCTCGTCTGTGCGATCTTGGCCAGCAGCTCCGTTTGGTCTTGGCGGGCAGGCGCACCCGGACGCGCTTACCACTGCCGTCGCGGCCCCGTAAGGCGGGTGCTCTACCCCCTGAGCTATGCGCCCGCCGCCGGAACGGCCCGGCTCAGCGTACCGGCTCAGCGGGCGCCGAGGTGCCGTGCGGCAAGGTCCGCGACGGCCTGGCTCACCGCGATCCGGTTGCGCAGGCGGCCGAGCCTGGCGCCCATGCCCGCGCCGTGGACGCCGCCGATGAGCGCCTGCTCGAAAAGGAGAGCGCCGGCGTAGGCAGCGCCGAACCGGATCCCCTCGGCGAGAACCGCTCGTTCCGCATCGGCGAGGCGCCGCCAGCGGGCATAGCCGTCCAGGACGGCGGCGATCCGCCCCGGGTCCGGCGAGATGTGCTGCGCCTCGGGCACACCGGGCCGGGGCAGGTCGAGGTGGCATTCGAGCAGGCAGTGGCCCAGGTCCAAGACCGGCAGCCCGAGCCCGCCGTTCTCCCAGTCGATGAGCACGGCCTCGCCGGACGCGGTAAGGATCGCGTTGCCCGGCCGGGCGTCACCGTGCACCACCGCCACCGGCAGCGCCGGGACCGCGGCCCGTACCGCCAGGAGCGTCGAGCGGAACTGCGAGTGCAGCGGGCGCCACTCCCCCGGCAGCAGCGGGGCGACCGCGTCGAGCCGGCCCAGCGCGACGGGGATCGCCGCCGGATGCCACAACGCGAGCCCGGCCCCGGGAGCGGCGCCGAGCGCGTGCAGGCGGCCCAGGGCCGCGCCGAGCTGGCCGCCGCCGGGCACCGGCCGGCCGGGGATGTAACTGGTCGCCCAGGTCAGCCATGGCCCGGCCACGCCGATGAGATCGCCGGACCGGGTCGCGACCGCGCGCGGCGCCGGGTAGTCCTGCCCGGCGAGCCAATCCAGCGTGACGGCGCGGCCGAGCAGCCAGTCGGTGACCGACGCGGTGCCGCAGCCGCGCAAGTACGGGGCGAGTGGCACGTCGGCCCGGTAGGCCCGGACCAGGATCGCGTCACCGTCCGGGCGGTCCAGCTCGTAGCCGACCCAGGCACCGGAGACGGAACCGTACCGGCGCCGCACGGACACGGGGCCGAGCCGGTACTCCCGCAGGATCCGGCCGACCACGGCGGCATCGGTCACGGCCCCGGCGCCACCCGACGGCACGTCACCTGGCGGCTCCGCGGCCGAGGACGCGCTCGAGCGCCTGGGCGACCTCCTCGGACAGTCCCGGGGCGCGGTCCGCCGCGGGCCCGGCCCGCGCGGCGGACAGCGGTTCCGGGCCGTCGCCCGCCGGGGGAACGGTCATGCCGCAGTCGCGGCACTCCACCTCGCCGAGCCGGCGGACCAGGTGGACGCCGCCGCACTGGCGGCACTTGTCCATGTCGGCCGTCCAGTTGGCGGATGCCTGGCAGCCGGGGCACACCAGGACCTGTTCGTCGCCCTTGACCCCGCGGCGCCACGGGCTGTGCCCGCGCACCGGGTCCACCTGCCGCGCACCGCAGCGATAGCAGGGCATCTTCCGCTTCCTCGCGCCAGGCCAGGCATGCCCCCGGATGGGGGTCAACCCAGCGCGGCCAGAGCTTTCTGGTAGTCGGCGAGGTCACGCGCTTGCGGGATCGGAGTGACCACCTTCCAGCGGACCACGCCGCCGGCGTCGATGATGAACGTGCCGCGCACCGAAACACCCCGGTCCTCGTCGAACACGCCGTAGGCCTTCGCCACGCCGCCGTGCGGCCAGAAGTCGGACAGCAGCCCGAACTCGAAGCCCTCGTTCTCCGCCCAGATGCGGTGCACCCACGTCGAGTCCACCGACACCGTCAGCAGTTCCACGTCGTCCCGGTCGACCTCGGGGAAATCGTCCCGCAGGGCGCACAGCTCGCCACTGCAGACGCCGCTGAACGCGAGGGGGTAGAACACCAGCACCACGTTCTTCGCACCACGGAAACCGGACAGCCGCACCGGCTGCCCATGCTGGTCCTTCAGCTCGAAATCGGGGGCCTGCTGGCCCACCTCAACCGCCATTCCCGGGTCCCTTCCGCCGCGGCGGCCGCCCGCACGGGGGCCTGCCGGGGCATGACGTGCTCGCCGACGTGCCCAGTGTGCCACCACAGCAGGACACCCGGCGCCATTCCCCGAATGGATCACGCCGCGGCGATGGCCGCGCCGTCACGCCCGCGGGCCCGCGGCGTCACACCCCGCGCCGCGCCCCACAGCCGGCGGGCCCGCGCCACCACGCCAGCGGCCCATTCCGGGCCGACGGCGGCACGCCCTCAGGCGGTCAGCGTCGCGCCCGGGGCGCGACCAGGCGGGTGCCCAGCCAGTCGCGCCCGGCGGACAGGCTCGACGTCTGCGACAGCCCGGCGGTCGGTGCCGCCTCCCCGATCTCGCTCGGCTCGACGTAGTTCTCCCGGCCTGGCTTGGGCGTCAGGAGCCAGATATGCCCTCCGTCTGCGAGTGGTGTCAGCGCGTCCGCCAGGGCGTCGAAGAGGTCACCGTCTCCGTCGCGCCACCAGAGCAGGACCACGTCGACCACGTCGTCGTAGTCCTCGTCGACAAGTTCCACATCCTTTAGCTGGGTGATGGCTTGCCGCAGCGCCTCGTCACAGTCGTCTGCGTAGCCAATCTCCTGCACCACCTGCCCCGGCTTGATGCCGAGTCGCTCGGCCAGGCCAGGTTGATCCTGAGCCTGGCGCGCGGTCGCGCTCACTAACCCCTCCTCAAGCCCTTTCTCACGGCGCCAAGTCCCGCACTAGCCGCCCGGTCCCGGGCACTGGCCCGGGACGCTGGCATCCCGCGCGCTACGTCCGCGTCGGCACTTCTTGCCCGCACAGTCCACACTGGGTCGGGCCCCCGCGCAAGTGTCAAGCGGCTCAGACACGAAATCTGGTCACACGCGGAGCGTTCCCACTTCACCCAAGGCCTACCCGAGGAAAGACATTCGTACCTGTCTATCCGGATTATCGACATTAAGGTCTACCAGCGCGATCGATTGCCAGGTGCCCAGCGCCATCGTGCCACCAAGCACCGGGATCGTCAGGAACGGCGCCAGGAAGGCCGGCAGCACGTGCGACCGGCCGTGCCCGCGCGTCCCGTGCGCGTGCCGCCACCGGTCGTCCGGCGGCAGCAGCTCGGCGAGCACCGCGAGCAGGTCCTCGTCGCTGCGGGCGCCCAGTTCCATGAGCGCGAGCCCGGCGGTGGCGTGCGGGACAAACACGTGCAGCAGCCCGTCCCCGCCGCCGGCCGCGCGTGCGGTGAACCGCGCGCATTCTCCGGTGATGTCGATGACGCGCTCGCGGCGCCCGGTTGAGGCCGCAAAAATCTCGCTTTCCATACCGAACGAATGTTCCCTCCTGCCTGGAATCAGCACATCCTGCAGGGTTCCGGGGTGCCCAGGAGCCAGGCGCGCCGGGGCGAAGGTGCGTTTAGGCCGCGCGCGTATGAGAATTGGTCTGGACAACCTCCCACGCACGGGCGATCACTAGCCGCCTGTGCTGTACCAACGTGGCGGCGACCAGCCGCCCACCATGCGGAAGGCGGGATAGCCCGTGGCTGCCGGACGTCAGCGCTTCTCCATCATCAGCGACGGACTGCCCACCCAGTTGCCGGACATCGACCCGGACGAGACCAGGGAGTGGGTGGACTCGTTCGACAGCGTGGTACGGACCCGCGGCCGGGCCCGCGCCCGCTACGTGATGCTGCGCCTGCTCGAACGGGCCAGGGAACAGCACGTGGGGGTGCCCGGCTTGCGCAGCACCGACTACATCAACACGATCCCGCCCGAGCGCGAACCGTGGTTCCCCGGCGACGAGTACGTGGAACGGCGGATCCGCGCCTACATCCGGTGGAACGCCGCGGTGATGGTGTCCCGCGCGAACCGCGCGGGCCTGGGGGTCGGCGGGCACATCGCCACCTACGCCTCCGCGGCCAGCCTGTACGAGGTGGGCTTCAACCACTTCTTCCACGGCAAGGACCACGGCGAGTCCGGGGACCAGGTGTTCATCCAGGGGCACGCCGCGCCGGGCATCTACGCCCGCGCGTTCCTGGAGGGCCGCCTGACCGAGCACCAGCTCAACGGCTTCCGGCAGGAACTGTCCCACCCCGGCGGCGGGCTGCCGTCCTACCCGCACCCGCGGCTGATGCCGGACTTCTGGGAGTTCCCGACGGTGTCCATGGGCCTCGGCCCGCTGAACGCCATCTACCAGGCGCGGTTCAACAGGTACCTGCTCGCCCGGGAGATCGCCGACACCAGCAGGTCGCACGTGTGGGGCTTCCTCGGCGACGGCGAGGTGGACGAGCCGGAGGCGCTCGGCGCCATCGGCCTGGCCGCCCGCGAGGAACTGGACAACCTCACCTTCGTGATCAACTGCAACCTGCAGCGCCTGGACGGGCCGGTGCGCGGCAACGGCAAGATCATCCAGGAGCTCGAGGCGGTGTTCCGCGGCGCCGGCTGGAACGTGATCAAGGTGATCTGGGGCCGGGACTGGGATCCGCTGCTCGCCCAGGACACCGACGGCGTGCTGGTCAACAAGATGAACACCACGCCCGACGGGCAGTTCCAGACCTATGCGGTGGAGTCCGGCGAGTACATCAGGGAGAACTTCTTCGGCAGCGACCCGCGGCTGCGCGCCATGGTCGCCCACCTGAGCGACGACCAGCTCCGCAACCTGTCCCGGGGCGGCCACGACTACCGCAAGGTCTACGCCGCGTTCAAGGCGGCGACCGAGCAAGTCGGCCAGCCGACGGTGATCCTGGCGCACACCATCAAGGGATGGACGCTCGGCCCGGACTTCGAGGCCCGCAACGCCACCCACCAGATGAAGAAGCTCACCGTCGCCGAGCTGAAGGAGTTCAGGGACCGGCTGTACCTGCCCATCGCGGACGCGGCCCTGGAGGCCGAGCTGCCGCCGTACTACCACCCGGGCGAGAACTCCGACGAGATCGCCTACATGCGGGAGCGGCGTGCCGCGCTCGGCGGCTACCTGCCCAGGCGGGTGGTCCGCGCCAAGCCGCTGCACCTCCCCGGGGCCGCGGTCTACGACGAGCTGAAGCAGGGCTCGGGAAAGCAGGCGGTCGCCACCACGATGGCGTTCGTCCGGCTGCTGAAGGACCTGATGAAGGACGCCGGGATCGGCAACAGGTTCGTGCCGATCATCCCGGACGAGGCGCGCACGTTCGGCATGGACTCGCTGTTCCCCAGCGCCAAGATCTACTCCCCGCACGGGCAGACGTACGAGGCGGTGGACCGGGCGCTGCTGCTGTCCTACAAGGAGTCCGAGCGCGGCCAGATCCTGCACGAGGGGATCAGCGAGGCCGGCGCGATGGGCTCGGTGATCGCGGCCGGCACCTCGTACGCGACGCACGCGGCGCCGATGATCCCGGTGTACGTGTTCTACTCGATGTTCGGCTGGCAGCGGACCGGCGACCAGATGTGGGCGCTCGGCGACCAGCTCGCCCGCGGGTTCCTGCTGGGCGCGACGGCGGGCCGCACCACGCTCACCGGTGAGGGGCTGCAGCACAACGACGGCCACTCGCAGCTGCTCGCCTCGGTCAGCCCGGCCTGCGTGGCCTACGACCCGGCATGGGCCTACGAGGTGTCGGTCATCGTCGCCGACGGCCTGCGCCGGATGTACGGGGAGAGCCCGGAGCACCCGCAGGGCGAGGACATCTTCTACTACCTGACCGTCTACAACGAGCCGTACCAGCAGCCGCCGATGCCCGCGGACTCGGCGGAGGCCCGGGCCGGGCTGGAGCAGGCGATCCTGCGCGGCCTGTACCGGTACGCAGCCGCGGCCAGGGAGCCGGATGGCGAACACCCACGGGCGCAGATCCTCGGCTCCGGGGTAGCCGTGCGCTGGGCGCTGGAGGCGCAGCGGCTGCTCGCCGAGGACTGGGGCGTGGCCGCGGACGTGTGGTCCGCGACATCCTGGACAGAGCTGCGCCGCGACGCGCTGGCCTGCGAGGAGTGGAACCTGCTCAACCCGGACGCGCAGCCGCGGGTGCCCTACGTGACGCATGCGCTGGAGGGCCATCAGGGCCCGGTGGTCGCGGTGAGCGACTGGATCCGGGCGGTGCCCGACCAGATCGCCCGCTGGGTGCCCGCGCCGTTCACCTCCCTGGGCACCGACGGGTTCGGTTTCTCCGACACCCGGCCGGCCGCCCGCCGGTTCTTCCACGTGGACGGGGAGTCGATCACCCTGGCCGTGCTCAGCCAGCTCGCCCGCCGCGGCGAGGTCAAGCACGAGGCCCTGTCCAAGGCGATCGAGAAATACCGGCTCGACCACCCGGTCAGCGCCCTGGCGCACGGCCGGTGAGCCGGGCCCGGCCTTGCCGTCTCCGACGACGTATGGTACTCGCGGCCGGCGTACGGCTCAGCCGGGCCCGCCGGCCTCGCCGGCCAGCGGCAGGGTGACCACGATCCGCAGGCCGCCGGCCGGGAGGCTGTGCGCCTCGACCTCGGCACCGTGCGCGGTGCCGATGGAGCGCACGATGGCCAGCCCCAGCCCGGCGCCGTCGCGGACGCTGGTCCGCTCCTCCACCCGGCGGAACGGCTCGAACAGCGCGGGCACCAGCTCCTCGGGGATCACCGGCCCGCTGTTGGCGATCTCGAACCGGGCCCGCCCGTCGCTGGCCCCGGTGCGGATGGACACCCAGCCGCCGCGGATGTTGTGCCGCACCGCGTTGTCCACCAGGTTGCCGGCCATGCGCTCGAGCAGCAGCCGGTTCCCGCAGGCCGGGGCGGCCCCCAGCTCGGTGTCCAGGTGCAGGCCAAGCTCACGTGCCCGGGCCGCGGCGGAATCGACCGCGTCCTCCGCCGCGGCGGAGAGGTCCACCAGCTCCGGGCTGGCCGGTGCCTGCTCGCTGGCGGCCAGCGTGAGCAGCGCCTCGATCAGCCCCTCGGCCTGGGCCGCGGACCGGGCGACCTTGGCGGCCATGGCCTCCAGCTGCTCCGGTGTGCGGGCCGGCTTGGCCATGGTCACCTCGATCGCCGTCCGCATCACGGTCAGCGGGGTGCGGAGCTCGTGCGAGGCGTCGGCGACGAACCGGCGCTGGATCGCGAATGCCGCGTCCAGCCGTTCCAGCATCTGGTCGAAGGTGTCCCCGAGCTCCCGCAGCTCGTCCTTGGGCCCGGCCAGCGCCAGCCGCTCCCCCAGGTGCCGTTCCGAGGCGCGCCGGGCCGCCGCGGTGATCGAGCTGACCGGCCGCAGCACCCGCCCGGCCAGCGCCCAGCCGAACCCGCCGGACACGGCGGTCATCACCCCTAGGGCGGCCAGGGAGTAGGCCAGCAGGTGCGTGAGGGTCTGGTCGCGCTGGGCGATGGCCGCCTGCTGAGCGCCGACGGCGGAGAACGCCTGCGAGCACTGGGCCGGCCCAAGGCCCGCTTTGCCCAGCTTGCAGGCCAGCGCGAGCTTGGCCTGGGCATGGGTTGGCCTCGGCACCTTGACCGGCAGGCTGGCCACCAGTCCGTAGGTGATGCCGAGCAGGCCCGCGCCGGCGGCCAGGAACAGCACGGCGAACATCACCGCAAGCCTGGTCCGGAAGGTCTGCGGCAGCCACCGCCGCGGCCCGCGGCGGGCCCGGGAGGCGGTCACGGCAGCCGGTACCCGGACCCGATCACCGTCTCGATCAGGTCCGGGCTGCCGAGCTTGCGGCGCAGCCGGGCCAGCGTGACGGTGACGGTGTGGGTGAACGGGTCCGCGTTCTCGTCCCACACCTGGTCCAGCAGCTCCTCGGCGCTGACCACGCCGCCGTCCGCGGCCAGCAGCACCTCCAGGATGCCCATCTCCTTGCGTGTGAGGGCGATCGGCCGGCCGCCCCGGCTGACCCTGCGGCGGGCCCGGTCGAACACGAGGTCGCCCTTGACGGCCACGGGCGGGCTTGACGGGCTGCGCCGGGCCAGCGCCCGCAGCCGGGCGACCAGCTCGGCGAACGCGAACGGCTTGGTCAGGTAGTCGTCGGCGCCCAGGTTCAGGCCGTCGACCCGGTCCCCGATGGCCCCCGCCGCGGTCAGCATCAGGATCCGTGCCGGGGTCGCGGCGCCCACCAGCGCGGCGCACACCGCGTCACCGTGGATCCGGGGCAGGTCCCGGTCCACGATCACCACGTCGTAGTGGTTCATCAGCGCCTTGTCCAGGCCGCTGGCACCGTCGTAGGCGACGTCGGCCGCCATGCCCTGGTCGCGCAGGCCGTCGGCGATGTCGTCGGCCAGCGTGGGCTGGTCTTCCACGATGAGCACTCGCACCCCTTCATCCTGGCCTGCCGCGGGTCACATCCGTATTACACGCCCCGCTCACCCGGCACCGGGACGGCATGCCCCGGCCTGCGCCCGCGTGGCCGGGGCGGCCCCGGAAGGTGCCGGAAACCGGCGGATCGTGTTCGGCCCCTGTAACCCCGCGCCCGGTAAGCCTGCGCTGGAAGGCACTCAAGTGAGAACCTCTGGAGGCCCACGATGAAACGCCGTAGGTCCACTACCGGCGCCGCCGCCATATCGCGGCCGCCGCGCCGCGCCCGCGCCTGGGGCACCGCGGCCAGCTTGGCGGCGACGGTCCTGCTGGCCGTGGCCTGCTCGTCGTCCCCGCCGGGGCCGCAGGTCGCCAGCCTCGGCGGGCACCGGAGCACCGGCTCGCACCCGCTCTCCAATGCGCAGGCCACAGCACAGGGCGACCAGGCCATCCTGGACTACACCCGCTGCATGCGCGCCCACGGGGTGCCCATCTCCGACCCGGTCCACCGGCCCGGTCACATGGGCCTGCGCATCCCCGACCTGCCCACCCCGGGGCCCGTCACGAACGCCGCGACGGCCGCCTGCCAGCACTTCATCCGCCCGCTCGTCCAGGCCAAGGAGGCCGGCGCCGCGGCGGCCATGTCACCGGCCCGGCTCGCGGCGCTGACCAGGTACGCCCGGTGCATGCGGGCGCACGACATCCCCATGCTCGACCCGACCTCGTCCGGCGCGCTGAACCTGGGCAACGTGCCGGGCATCTCCAGTGACTTCGGCCGCTACTCACCGCAGTTCCGCGCCGCGGACACCGCCTGCCGCCACCTGCTTCCCGCGGAGGTCCGGGACAACGGGACCGGCCCGTGATCCAGCCCCCGGCCCGGCGGCGCGGCTGGCTGGCCACCTCCGGCGGGCTGGCCGGGGCGGCGGCCGCGGGCGCGGTGGCGATGGTCGCCGTCACCGGCGGCACGGCGGCCCCGGCCGCCCCGGCGGCGCCGCCGGTGACCACCGCCCGGGTCACCCGCACCAGCCTGGTGACGACCGTGCTGACCGAGGGCACCCTCGGCTACGCCGCCACCAGGCCGGTGGTGAACCTGCTCACCGGGACCTACACCCAGATACCCGGCCCGGGCCGGCACATCGGCGCGGGCGGCACCCTGTACGCGGTCGACGACCTGCCCGTGGTGCTGATGACCGGCCGCATCCCGGCGTGGCGGGCGATGGCGCCCGGCATCACCGCCGGCCCCGATGTGACCGAACTGGAGCGCAACCTCATCGCCCTCGGCTATGCCAGCGGGCTGCTGTCCAGCCCCGGCGACGTGTGGACCACGGCGACCACGGCGGCCGTGGAACGCTGGCAGCAGGCCGCCGGGCTGCCGGTCACCGGGCAGGTCGACCTGGGCAGGGTGCTGTTCCTGCCCGGCCCGGTGCGCACCGGCGCGGCCGCGCTCGCCGCCGGCGACCCGGCGACACCCGGGCAGGCGCCCTGCCAGGTGACCACGGACCACCGGGTCGTCACGGTCCCGCTCAACCCGGTCAGCGCACCACGGGTGACGCTCGGCGAACGGGTTGCCGTCATCCTGCCCTCGGGCGTTTCTGCACCCGGGAAGATCACTGGCATCGGGCCGCCCGCGCCTTCGGCCAGCGGGACCGCAGGCACACCGGGGCCTTCCCCCGGCGGGTCCGGGGCGGCCACCACGGTCCTCACTGTCACCCCGGCCCGGCCGCGGCGCACCGGCACCGCCTCGGGCGTGCCGGTGCAGGTCTCGCTGACCACCCATGTGGCGTCCGGGGTGCTGGCCGTCCCGGTCTCCGCCCTGCTCGCGCTGTACGGCGGCGGTTACGGCCTGGAGGTGGTGACGCCGTCGGGCGGGCACCGGCTCGTCGGGGTGCGCACCGGGGTGTTCGCCGGGGCGCTGGTCCAGGTGTCCGGGCCGGGGGTCGTGGCCGGGACCACCGTGGTGGTGGCCCAGTGACCGCGCTGGAACTGGCCGCGGCGGGCAAGGAGCACCCGGGCTCGCCGCCGGTTACCGCGCTGCGCTCGGTGACGCTGGCGATCGCGGACGGGGAATTCGCCGCGGTCGTGGGGCCGTCGGGGTCCGGCAAGTCCACGCTGCTCGCCCTGGCCGGCACGCTGGAGCGGCCCACGTCCGGGGAGGTGCGGGTCGGCGGCACCGCCGTCGGGCGCCTCGCCGACCACGAGCTCGCGGCGGTCCGCGCGCACCGGATCGGCTTCGTGTTCCAGCAGTTCTTCCTGGTACCCACCCTGTCCGCGCTGGACAACGTGGCCAACGGCCTGCTGTACCGGGGGATCCCGGCCGCGCGGCGGCGCGCGGCGGCGGCCGGCGCGCTGGCCACGGTGGGGCTGTCCCACCGGATGTGGCACCGGCCCGGCGAGCTGTCCGGCGGTGAGCGGCAGCGGGCCGCGATCGCCCGGGCGCTTATCGGCAGGCCCGCGGTCATCCTGGCCGACGAGCCCACCGGCAGCCTGGACACCGCCACCGGGCTGAGCATCCTCGCCCTGCTCGCCGAGCTGAACGCGGCGGGCAGCACGATCCTTGTCGCCACCCACAACCCGGAGATCGCCCGCGCCGTGCCGCGCACGATCGCGCTGCGCGACGGCGCCGTCGAGTCCGACACCGGGAGCGCGGCGTGACCGGGCCGCGCAGCAGCTTGCGGGCCCCGGACGTGTGGCACCTGGCCCGGCTCGGGCTGACCGGGCGCCCGCTGCGCGCCCTGCTGTCCGCGGTCGGCATCGCCCTCGGGGTCGCCACGCTGGTCGCGGTCACCGGCATCTCGAGTTCCAGCCGGGCCCAGCTCATCGCCGAGATCGACGCGCTGGGCACCAACATGCTCACGGTCACCCCGGGCCAGTCGCTGGCCGGCGCCCCGGCCAGCCTGCCCGCCGCGGCGCCCGCCATGGTGGCCAGGATCGGGCCGGTCCAGTCCGCCGCGGCCATCGGGGACGTGGCCGCCAGCGTGTACCGCAACGACCGGATCCCGGCGGCGAACACCGACGCGATCGCCGTCTACTCGGCCACCACCAACCTGCTCCGCACCGTGCAGGGGCACCTGGCCAGGGGCACCTTCCTGAACCCGGCGACGGCCCGGTTCCCCGCCGCCGTGCTCGGCGCCAGCGCCGCGAGCGCGCTGGGCATCGACCGGGCCGGTGGCGGGGCCCAGGTCTGGCTCGGCGGGCACTGGTTCGCGGTGGCCGGCATCCTGGCGCCGGCGCCGCTCGCTCCGGAACTGGACCGCGCCGTGCTGATCGGCCTGCCCATCGCGCGCAGCCTGCTGCACGCCCGCGCCAGCCCGGCCGAGATCTATGTGCGGACCGCCCCGGCCAGCGTCGCGGCGGTGGCGGGGGTGCTCCCGGCGACCGCCGACCCGGCCGCGCCGCAGGACGCCACCGTCACCAACCCGGCCGACGCGCTGATCGCCCGGGCCGACGCCACCGCGGCCTTCCAGGGCCTGTTCCTCGCCCTGGGCGCGGTCGCCCTGGTCGTCGGCGGGGTGGGCATCGCCAACGTGATGGTCATCGCCGTGCTGGAGCGGCGCGGTGAGATCGGCCTGCGCCGCGCGCTCGGCGCCACCCGCGCGCACATCGCCGCCCAGTTCATCGCGGAGTCGGCGCTGCTGGCGCTGCTCGGCGGCATCGCCGGGGCGCTGCTCGGCGGTTTCGCCACCACCGGGTACGCACGGGCCAGGCACTGGAGCGCTGTCGTCCCCGGCGGCGCGCTGGCCCTGGCGGTGGCCGCCGCGCTCGCGGTCGGTGCTGTCGCCGGCGTGTACCCGGCGCTGCGCGCCGCCCGGCTGTCCCCCGCCGAGGCCCTGCGCTCCCCCTGACCCGGCCGGCGCCACGGGTGTCCCCGCAGGTCAAGGGCATGACGTGGCGCCCGGGCGGGCAGGTACCTCCGCACGGGGGCCGGCAGGAGGGGGCATGGGCGAGGCGGCGATCGTGGTGCGCGGGCTGCGCAAGACCTTCGGCGCGAAGGAGGCGGTGGCCGGGATCGACCTGGACGTCGCGGCCGGGTCATGCGCCGGGCTGGTCGGCCCGAACGGGGCGGGGAAAACCACGTCCCTGTCGATGATGACCGGCCTGCTGCGGCCGGACGCCGGCCAGGTGATGATCGGCGGGCTCGACGTGTGGTCCGACCCGCGCGCCGCCAAGGCGGCCATCGGGGTGGTGCCGGCCGGGGTCCGGCTGTTCGACCGGCTCAGCGGTGCCGAACTGCTGGAGTACGCCGGGCGGCTGCGCGGCCTGCCGGCCGCCGAGGCCCGCGCCCGGGCCGGGCAGCTGCTGGGCGTGCTTGACCTCACCGCGGACGCCGGCCGGCTGGTCGCCGACTATTCCACCGGCATGCGGAAGAAGGCCGCGCTCGGCTGCGCGCTGATCCACAACCCGCCGGTGCTGTTCCTGGACGAGCCGCTGGAGGGCGTGGACCCGGTGTCCGCCGACGTCATTCGCCGGCTGCTGGCGCGCCTGGCCGCCTCCGGCTCGACCGTGCTGTTCTCCAGTCACGTCATGGAGCTGGTCGAGCAGGTCTGCGACCACGTGTCGATCATCGACAAGGGCCGGATCGTGGCCAGCGGCCCGATCCAGCAGGTGCGGCACGGCAAGACGCTGCAGCAGGCGTTCATCGACCTGGTCGGCGCGCGGGCGGCCGGCGAGGAGGAGCTGTCGTGGCTTGGCTCATCGTCGGGCTGAAGCTGCGCTCGCTGAGTAACGCGCTGCGCTCCTCCCGGCGGGCCACGATCTCATTCATCCTCAGCACCACCCTGGCCGCGGTGGTCGCGGCCATCGTGTTCACCAGCCTGGCCGTGCTGCGCGGCCACGGCGCGGCGGTGGACGAGGCCACGGCCATCTTCACCGCCTTCGCGTTCGGCTGGCTGGTGCTGCCGATCTTCGCCTTCGGCCTGGACGCCACGCTCGACCCCGCCACGCTGGCCCCGTATCCGCTGCGGCCCCGCCCGCTCGCCACCGGCCTGCTGGCCGCATCGGCCACCGGGGCCTGGCCGCTGGCCAACGTGCTCGGCCTGCTCGGGGTGGTCATCGGGCTGGCCCGCGGGGTGCCCGGCCTGCTCATCGCGCCGGCCGCGGTGCTGCTCCAGGTGCTGTTCTGCGTCACCCTGGCCCGGTTCGTGACCACCGGCCTGGCCGGGCTGCTGCGCTCGCGCCGGGGCAAGGACCTGGCCGCGTTCCTGCTGCTGCCGGTCTTCGCCTGCTACCAGGTGCTCAGCCAGGTCGTGCCGAGGATGGCCTTCGAGGGCAAGCTGAGGCCGGCCAGCTTCGCCGGCCTGGACCGCTGGCTGCGCTGGCTGCCGCCGGGCCTGGCCGCGCACGCGGTGCGGGACGCCTCGTCCGGCCGCACCGGCGCGGCGCTGCTGAGCCTGCTGCTGCTCGCCGCCGTCACCGCGGCGCTCGGCTGGCTCTGGACCGGCATCCTGCGCCGCGCCCTGGTCACGGTCGACACCACCACCCAGTCCTCGGCCGTGCGCCGGGGCGCGCTGCCGTTCGCCCGGTACGGGCTGCGCGGCACGGTGGCCGCCCGGTTCTGGATCTACCAGCGCCGCGAGCCAAGCTCGCTCATCTACTGGGGCATCGTCGGGGTCGTCATGATCGCCGCGTCGGTGAGCAGCCTGCTGACGCCGTCCTACCGCGGCGCGCTGCTGTCCAGCGCGGGCATCGGGGCCGCGCTGCTGGCCATCTTCCACTCCAACTCGGCCGGCATGACCGGGCCGGCCTTCGTCTTCGAGGCCATGGCGCTCACCAGCCGCCGCGCGCTGCGCTGCTACTTCTCCGGCCAGAACCTGGCCCTGAGCGTGATCGCGGTGCCGCTGCTCACCGCGATCAGTTTCGGCCTCGCCGCCATCGCCGGGCACCCGGCGGCCGGCTTCCTCGCCGTGGCGGTGGATTTCGCCGGCATCGGCGCGAGCATGGCGCTGAGCAACATCTTCACCGCGCGCCTGCCCTACCCGACGGAGAAGCGGGAGGGCAGCCCGGTGCGCGGCGCCACCGAGGGCCACGCCGCCCGTGCCCTCGGGGCGACGTTCGGCAGCCTGCTCGGCACCGCGGTGGCGGTCGGCCCGGTGGCGGCCGCGGAGGTGCTCACCAGCACCGACCCCGCGGTGGTGCGGATCCCGGTGCTGCTGGTCTGCGCCGCTGGTTACGGCATCGCGCTGGCCTGGGCCGGGGTGCGCATCGCCGCCCGCTTGGCCGAGCCGAAGCTGCCGGAACTGTGCCAGATCGCGCTGCACAGCGCGGCGTAGCCGTGCTAGCTGCCCGGGGGGCGACCCCCGGTGGCCCGGTGCTCGGCAATCGGGCCTGCTCCGTGACAGGCTGGAGCGGTGACAGCAGCGCGGCAGGTGCCTGGGCGCGACGCGCCCGAGCCGGATATTCCGGCACCGGCCGGCGCGGCCGGGGTCCGGGCGGGACCGGTCCGCGCCCAGCCGGTCCGGGCCGAGACGATCCGGCGGCTGGAGCAGGCCATGGGCGCGCTCGGCACCGCGGCCATAGCCTCCATGGAGGAGCGGCTGCCCTGGTTCCGCGCCCTGTCCGCGGAGAACCGCTCCTGGATCGGCCTGGTCGCCCAGGCCGGCATCGCCGCCTTCGTGGACTGGGTGAAGCACCCGCAGCGCCGCCCCGCCGTGGCCGGCGAGGTGTTCGGCACCGCCCCCCGCGAGCTGGCCAGGGCGGTGAGCCTGCAGCAAACGGTGGAGATGGTCCGCATCACCATCGACGTGGTCGAGGCCCAGGTCGACCGGCTCGCCGCGCCCGGCGGCGAGGCGGAACTGCGCGACGCGGTGCTCCGCTACACCAGGGAGATCGCCTTCGGCGCCGCCCAGGTCTACGCCCGCACCGCCGAGGCCAGGGGCGCGTGGGACGCCCGGCTGGAGGCCCTGGTGGTGGACTCCCTGGTCCGCGGCGAGTCCAGGGACGGGCTGCACTCCTGGGCGGCCGCGCTGAACTGGTCCTCCGCCCCGGTGGCCGTGATCGCGGGCACGGCGGACGACGGCGACACGGAGGGGATCATCGAGGACCTGCGGGCGATCGCCCGCCGGTCCAGGCTGGACCTGCTGGCCGGGGTCCAGGGCAGCAGGCTGGTGGTCGTGCTCGGCGGCATGGCCGACCCGCTCGCCGCGGCACAGCAGCTTGCCGGCCGGTTCGGGCCGGGTCCCGTGGTGGTCGGCCACGCGGTCGCCGACCTGCACACCGCCGCCCCGTCCGCGGCCGCCGCGCTCGCCGGGCTGCGGGCGGCGCCGGCCTGGCTGGACGCGCCGCGCCCGGTACTGGCCGCCGAACTGCTACCGGAACGCGCCCTGGACGGCGACGAGGCGGCCCGCGCCGAACTGCTCGCCGACGTGTACGAGCCCATGCTGCGCGGCGGCGCGGCGCTGGTCGAGACCGTCACGACCTACCTGGAGCAGGGGTTCTCACTGGAGGCCGCGGCGCGCCTGCTTTTCGTGCATCCCAACACCGTCCGTTACCGGCTGCGCCGGGTGAGTGAGCTGACCGGGCTCACCCCCACCAGCGGGCGGAGCGGATTCACGCTGTGGGTGGCCATCATCCTCGGGCGGCTCGTTCACAAGCGAACGTGACCTGTCGGAAACCTACAAAGTCACCTGGCACAACTTCGTCATGTTCTCATCCCCCATGGCGGACTTCTACAGTGCACGCTAGAAGGATGCTCGTTATCGCAGCCCCGGGTCAGGGCGCGCAAGCCCCCGGTTTCCTGTTGCCCTGGCTGGACC
>WNGQ01001152.1_pt1 | contig 27383 bp, 19 predicted proteins | sample 5407661 | NCBI WGS metagenome assembly WNGQ01 (sample SAMN13153382, study PRJNA577476) | soil metagenome | isolation source: 60 cm soil or saprolite under Garry oak tree replicate 2 | place: USA:California | collected 2016-06-15 | reverse complement strand
GTTTGATCCGGTCAACCGAATCTCCAGACTCCTGCCATTGCTCTACCTTCAGCATCACCGCTCTCTGGATCTGGAAAGATTCGGCCCTATACTGCTTCGACACACTCGACCGAAATAATTGGATAACCGATGTCATGCAGCGAATTGAGGACACCAAGCAACGCCGATTGGTCTACCAATCGACCCGTCAGGATCGTCATCGTATAGCGTTTCGGATCACATTCATGCTCGATCGTCATGCCACCACAATAATCGGACCAATTCACATCCAGACTGCCCAGGATGCTGATCCGGTAGAGCGCCGGTTCAAACGAGCTGATGTTTGGTCGGAATACTTCCATTGCACTTTCCTTATTGCCCAGAATATTGATCAGGTATAGTGCCGATCAGCAACTCCTTCTGAGAAACACTGTAGCCGAAGACGCACGAGAAAGCTATTCCCCAAAGGATATAGAAAAGGTATAGGTTTTGGATCAGGCAGATGATCCCCTGCCCGCCGACCTTTGTGGTCGACGGGTGCGGCGTGAGCAGGGAGTCAAAGCGACGGGAGGTGCAGGGGCCTAGCTGGCAGCCAGAAGACCAAGCGCTTTGGAGAGAGTGACGGCCGCGTGGCGATTATTCACGCTGAGCTTGCGATAGACATTGGCGGTATGCGCCTTGACCGTTCCAGACGTGACCACCAGTTCGCGCGCAATCTCCTTGTTCGTGAGGTCCCTGTCCAGTAAGCGCAGGATTTGTAGTTCGCGCTCGGTCAAGGGTTCCAGACCCTCTTGCCGCAGCAGCTCTTCCAGAGATACAGCTTGAGCAGCCTGAGGATTCATCGCCACCAGGATGCGCTGCAGGTAGGCATCCAGCTTGCTGTCTGCTGCGTGGTTCGCCTTTCGGCGTTTGCGCAGTTCCTGCAGCAAGGTGAAAAGCGGCGGCAGATCGGCAAAGGTGCGCAGGAACCCACCGGGACGCGCCAGGACGAGCGCGCGTTCCAGCACAGCCAGCGCTTCGCTCAGCCGACCTTGCAGATCATAGGTCCATACTTGTAAGGCCAATACCTGGATCGTCTTGCGTGTATTGTGAATGGCTTCGGCGTGCTGCAAGAGCTGGGTGAGCAGCGCTTGCCCTCGTGCCACACTCGCCTCATCGCCTTGGGCAAGCAGCAAACGAGCTTGTGTGATGGGCGGGACCTCTAAAGAGGTCATCGGACCCAGCACGGTTTGCTCCCCCGCCATCTCGAGCCACTGCGAGGCCTCCTCCACCTTGTCCTGCAACAGCGCCACCTGACCACAGAAGGCATAGGCCATCATGAGATCGCGCATGTTGTGCTCTCCCTGCACCCATTCGAGCAGCGCCCGAGCGGTCTCTCGCGCCTGGAGGCCTGGCCCCTGGGCTTGATAGGCTAAGGCTAAGCCGTACATGGCTTCCTGCACGGCCCACAAGTGTGCGCGGTACCGGTTGGCGACCACAACTGAGAAGTGATACGCCGCCGCATAGAGGTTATTCCATTCGTAATACACAAGACCCAGCATCAAGTGGGCCCAGTACTGGCTCATTGCCAGATCGGCCTGCTGGGCGATCCGGAGCAGATGCCGTGAGGTGTGTTCCACCTGTTGCAGTTTGCCCGTAGCCAGGTAAATGAGTACTTGAGCAAAGAGCAGGCGAGCGGTGTTGTTCAGGTGAGCTGATGGCTCTCGCAAAGCCTCGTTCAGTTCCACGAGCGCCACGTCTCCCTGCCCGGTGACCTGGTTTGAGAGTGCCAGGTACTGCAAGACCAGGCTCGCCACATGCGCCTCACCTGGCGGGATCCATTCCTGTGCGTAACGGGCACTCTCCAGGCTCGCCTGCGCTTGCCCGGTAAAGAACTGGACTATGCTCCACTGAATCGCAATCAGCGCCTGCAGAATTCTGAATTGCCGGTCTTCCGACTCACTAGCACCAATATCACCGGTTGCTAAGAGCTGCTCGGCGGCCGTCAACACGGGCGGAAGGTCATTGAGTTGCCCGTGAGCCTGCAGAATCCACGCCCTGGCGACAAGCAAGGTGGGACTGCTTTGGATCTGTTCCTCTGGCACCAGGCGCAACCAGCGCTCCACTTGCACCCACTGCTCCTGCTCGAAGGCCCACAAAAATTGGGCTTCCACCAGCCGCGCCGCCCCCGATGCATCTCCCGCTGCCAATGCGTGCTCGATCGCCTCCTGGATCAGTCCCTGGCTGGCATACCACGCGCTCGCTCGCCGGTGCAGCGTAGCCAGCTCCTCTCTGCTGATACGCGCCTGTAAGCGCTGCTGCAACAACCGCTGGAACAGGGGGTGAAAGCGATACCATCCCTGGCGTTCGTCGAGGGGGATAATGAGCACATTCGAGCGCTCCACCCAGTCCAGGCTGGCTTGCACGTGAGCCAGCGAGGTAGCACTCCCCATGATGGCAGCACCCAACTCGGCGCAGAACTGCTCCAATATCGAGGTGCGCACCAGCAACTCCTGCGCGGCAGGAGCTTGCTGGGCCAGGATTTCCTCCACCAGGTAACTGCTCACCAGGCGATCAGGGGAGTGGCGAAGCTTTTCAAGAAAGGCCGCGCCGTCGGCGCTGCTGCGCAAGGAGAGCGCAGCCAGGCGCAAGACCGCAATCCAGCCCTCGGTGCAATCCTCCAGCGCCCCGGCGGTCTGCAAGGCCAACTCCTTGCCCACCACGCGACTGAGAAAGGCGTGCGTCTCCTGCAACGTAAAGCGCAAATCACTGCCGCGCAATTCGCTGAGGCGTCCCTGGGCGCGCCATCGGGCCAGGGGCAGGGGCGGATCGGAGCGCGTAGCCAGCACCAGGTGGATCTGGGAGGGCAGATGGCCGATCAGTAGCTCAAGCAAGCGATGCACCTGGCTGCTATGCACGCTCTGATAATCATCCAGCACCAGGACCACATCCTCAGGCACATCGGCCAGATCATTGATGAGCAGGGTGGCCACACGATCAACTGGCGGGAACTGAGGGGCCTTGAGGAGGCTGGCGCTGGCCTGGCAGGCGTCGGGGAAGAGGTTTTGCAGGGCGGCGGTGAACGCGTGCACGAAGTCGGCCAGCTCGTTGTCGTTGTCGTCGAGGGAGAGCCAGGCGCTTGGATGGTCGATCGTCTCGAGCCACGTGGTCAGCAAGGTCGTCTTGCCAAAGCCGGCGGGGGCGCACACCAGGATGACGTTGCCGCTGAGCCCGGCGTTCAAGGGTTCGATGAGGCGAGCCCGGGGGATGACATCGCTACTGGCGCGGGGCCGGTTGAGCTTTGTGCGCAAGAAAGAACTGGGCGGGCCGGTAGGCACCGTAGAGACCGCGGTTTCTTGCACTGAGAGCTGGGCAGTAGCAGGCTGCACCGGGGGCAGAGAGATCGGCTCGGCGGGAGCGTGCTCGCTGGAGAGGGCCTGGGCAGCGGCCTGCAGTCGTGCCAGGGTGAGCGTGCGTGCGGGTCCCAGCCAGAGGTGGTGGAGCTTGCCTGCGCGCGTGCGGAAGGCTTTCCATTCCAGGGCACCGGACTCGCCTCCGCCCTCGCGCGCGGTAAATGAGCCAGTAAGATCGGCGAAGAGAAACGACGTATGGTGTTCCAGCCAGCCGTACCAGGCCGGCGTCCCAACGACAATCCTATCGGATCCTATCTCTGTTGAATATAACAGCCCGCCTTCCACACTCGGGATGGTTCGACGCATGTGTCAGACCCCTTGCTATGAAATATGATAACCTGAGAGCTCTCAGAAATGCCTGCCTTGAAGACGCAGTTTCTCCTATTGCCACTCAACTCTATGATGTCGCCAATTACATCTCCCCAATGTTCTTAGGTAAAAAAACACAACTACTATCACAAGTATACCACATTGCCCGATGTTCTTTAGGTAAAAAACAGGTAAAAAATACAACTATTATCACAAGTACAGCATAAACATTACCAACACACCTTCCCCTCTCTCAACAAACTACTGGTGGTGTAAATACGCTATATGGGCCAAACAGATCAAGTAACAGACGCAAAATACGATGCTCAAAATTGGTGTGTACATAGGTTGTGTTTCGCTCCTCAGATCATTATACTACGATCAGGGATTTACAGTGTTTTCAGCGAAACACATTGAACGTCAGCCTCTATGCAACTCTTCATACCGAAGAGAGGAAAATATTATGACAGATGAGCATAGCCAGATGCCTTCTACAGGAGATCAATCTGTAAGCAGCAGTCGCTACACAGCAGAAGTGGGCCAGGATCCGGCGCTACACACTACCACTCTTTCGCTCTCTTCTACTGATCAGAGCAACTCCTCGCGCAATACACTTGTCTGCATTGCTCCTGAGTTCGGCAGCAACCTGTTCCGTTTCCGTGTCGGTGAGCATGATCTGATTTACACTGATCAGCAATTACTCAAAAAGAGAGACTATACTGGGAACTTTGTCCTCTGGCCGTTTCCTAACAGAGTACGTGACAAGCGCTACACCTATCAGGGGCAGATGTACTCGCTTGAGGACGTACAGAGGCCAGGAAACGATGCCGCACTCGTTCACGGTCTGGTCTTTGATAGACCCTGGCACTATACGCAGCCTGTCATTGGTCCAGATGCAGTAAGCGTCACCACCTATATAGATATCAATACTGAAAGTCCTTACTATACAGGTTACCCTTTCGATAGCCGGTTGTCCCTGACGTATACGCTCTCCGGGACTGAACTAACCGTAACCTACCAGGTACACAATAAAAGTACTCGTGCGCTGCCATTTGGCTTTGCCCTGCATCCCTATTTCTCTACCTTTGCAGATAAGCACGACGTATTCGTCAGCATTCCGGCGCAAGCTGTCATGGAAGCGGACGACGAGATGCTCCCGACGGGGAGAATATTTGATGTCAGGAAGGTGATGTATGCCATGTATGACCTTCGTGAGCCTACTCCGATTGCCTGCCTCAAGCTCGATCATGTCTATACGCGCCTCAACCAGCCTGCGCTCAGCATTGTAGACTACAAAAAATTTGCGATGCAGCTTCACATCTCGGCCACAGACGACTTCACTCACCTTGTGATCTTTACGCCCGAACAAGTTCCCTCCCTCTGTATTGAGTATCAAACATGCTCGACAGATGCCATCAATCTGCAGCATCAGAGCACCGCTCTACGAGAAATAGCTCATCTTCTGGAGGTTCAACCTGGCGAAACATACAGTGGAGCTATAAGCTACAGTGTCGTATTTACTGCATAAATACTTAACGTTCGCTCATTTTCACAGGGTTCTGGAGCATCCCCGCGCAGTTTCGTAGAGATCGTGAGTGTTGGAACTTTAAGAGGGCCAACACCCGTTGCTGACTGGCCTAGCTGGCAGCCAGGAGACCGAGCGCTTTGGCGAGGGTGACAGCCGCGCGACGATTGTTCACGCTGAGCTTGCGATAGACATTGGTGGTATGCACCTTGACCGTGCCGGGCGTGACCACCAGTTCGCGCGCAATCTCCTTGTTGGTGAGGTCCTTATCCAGCAAGCGCAGGATGTGCAGTTCGCGCGCGGTCAACGGTTCTATGCCCTCTTGCTGCAGCAGCTTTTCCTTTGATACGGCTTGTGAAGCTGGAGGGCTCATGGCCACCAGGATGAGCTGGAGATAGGTGTCCAGTTTTTTGTCGACCGTCAGATGGGTCTTTCTGCGCTTCCTCAATTCCTGAAGCACTTTGACGAGCGGCGGCAGATCGGCAAAGGTGCGCAGGAACCCACCGGGACGCGCCAGGGCAAGCGCGCGTTCCAGCACAGCCAGCGCTTCGGGCATACGACCCTGTAGATCGTACGCCCACGCTTGCAGGGCCAACACGTTGATCGTCTTGCGTGTACTATGAATGGCTTCGACATGCTGCAAGAGGTGGGTGAGCAGCGCTTGCCCTCGTGCCACACTCGGCGCATCGCCTTGGGCAAGCAACATCCAGGCAGTGGTGATAGGTGGGTCCTCCAAGAACATCATCGGACCCTGCACCTCTTGCTCCCCCGCCATCTCGAGCCACTGCGAGGCCTCCTCCACCTCGTCCTGCAACAGCGCCAGCCGTGCCTGAAAGGCATAGGCCGTCACGAGCTCGCGCATGTTGTGCTGTTCCTGCACCCATTCGAGCAGAGCACGCGCGGTCTCTTGCGCCCGCGTGGCCAACCCCTGACCTTGATAGGCGAGGGCTAAGACGCCCATTGCTGCCTGCACCGCCCAAAAGCTCGCGAGGTGCTGGTTGGCGATCACGACGGAGCAGTGATAGACCGCCGCATCCAGGTCGTTCCATTCGTAATACACTACACCCAGCCACCAGTGGGCCCAATAGTGGCTCAATGCCAGATCGGCATCCTGGGCGAGCCGCAGCAAGTGTCGCGCCGTTTGTTCCAGTTGAGGCAGTTTGCCTGCTGCCAGATAGATCCATGCCTGAGCAAAGAGCAGGCGAGCCGTGCTGTTTCGATGCGTCGAGTGGTCTCGCAGCGCCTGTTGCAGTTCGACGAGCGCAACGTCTTCCTGCCCGCTGGCCTGGTTGTAGGCTGCCAACCACTGCTTGGCATAGCTCGCGACATACTCCTGACCTGGCGGGATCCAATCCAGCGCGGAACGAGCGCTCTCCAGGCTCGCCTGTGCCTGCCCTGTTCGGTACTGGAACTGGCTCCACAAGATCGCAATCAGCGCACGGAGAAGCCTGGACTTCGGGTCGCCCACAACACCCACACCGCTGTCAGTGGTCGCTAAGAGCAGCTCGGCAGCCGTCAGCAAGCGCGGAAAGTCTGCGAGCTGCCCATGGGCCTGCAAAATCCACGCCCTGGCGACAAGCAGGCCAGGGCTGCCCTGGATCTGATCCTCTGGTAACAGGTGCAGCCAGCGATCCAATGGCGCCCACTGTTCCTGCTCGAATGCCCAGAGAAATTGCGCTTCTACCAGGTTCGTCACGCCCGACACATCTCCCGCCACAAGCGCATGCTCGATCGCCTCCTGGATCAGTCCCTGCCTGGCATACCACGCACTCGCTCGCCGGTGCAGCGTGGCCAGCTCTTCTGTGCTGATGCGCGCCTGCAAGCGCTGCTGCAACACCTGCTGGAACAGTTGGTGAAAGCGATACCACCCCTGACGATCGTCGAGGGGGACAAGAAAGAGGTTCGAGCCCTCCACCCAGTCCAGGGTCGCTTGCACCTGTTCGTAAGAGGCGTCGCTCCCCATGACCACTGCACACAACTCGGCGCAAAACTGGTCCAGTATCGAGGTCCGCACGAGCAACTCCTGCACAGCAGGCGCGAGCTGGTCCAGAACTTCCTCCACCAGGTACCTGCTCATATTGCGGTCAGGGGCGTGGCGAAGTCGTTGCATGAAGGAAGCAGCGTCAGAGGTGTTGCGCAGCGAGAGCGCCGCCAGGCGCACCATCGCAATCCAGCCTTCCGTGCGTTCCTCGAGCGCCATCGCGGTCTCGTATGCCGCTTCCTTCCCCAACACACCCACGAGAAAAGCTTGCGTCTCCTGCAGGGTAAAGCGCAAGTCGGCGCGGCGCAGTTCGGTGAGGTGCCCCCTGGCGCGCCATCGGGCCAGTGGCAGCGGTGGATCGGAGCGGGTGGCCAGCACCAGGTGCAGTTGGGAGGGCAGATGCTCGATCAGAAAGTCGAGCAAGGCGTGAATCTCGCTGGTGTGTATCGTATGATAATCATCCAGCACCAGGATGACATCTTCCGGTACATCGGCCAGATCGTTGATGAACAGGGTGGCCACGTGATCCGGTGATGGGAACCGCGATGCTTTAAGGAGGCTGGCCGTGGCCTGGAACGCATCGGGGAAGACGGTTTGTAGGGCGGCCGTGAGCGCGTGCACGAAGACGCGCAGCTCGTTGTCGTTGTCATCGAGGGAGAGCCAGGCGGTGGGGCGAGCAATCGTCTCCACCCATGCGGTCAGCAGGGTCGTCTTGCCAAAGCCGACCGGGGTGGAGAGCAGAGTGACTTTGCCGCTGAGTCCGGCGTTCAGGCGCTCGATGAGGCGAGCGCGGGGAATGACATCGCTACTGGGGCGGGGCCGGTAGAGCTTTGCCCGTAAGAGAGAACTGGGAGGGCCGGTTGGCACGGTAGGGACGGCGCTCTCGTGCACTGGGAGCTGGGCAGCAGCCATGCCAGCGGGCGACGCGGGGCTCGACTCGGCGGGAGCGTGCTCGCCGGAGAGGGCCTGGGCGGCGGCCTGCAGTCGTGCCAGGGTGAGCGTGCGTGCGGGTCCCAGCCAGAGGCGGGAGAGCTTGCCTGCGCTCGTGCCAAACGCTTCCCAGTCCTTGGCGCTGGACTCGCTTCCGCTCTTGCGCGCGGTAAATGCGCCGATACGATCGGCGAAGAGAAACGACGTATGGTGTTCCAGCCAGTCGTACCAGGCGGGAGTCCCAACGACAATCGGCTCCTCATCTATCTCCGAAGGGTACAGCAACTCGCCTTCCACACTGGGGATGGTTCCATGCACGTATCAGGCTCCTTCCTCTGTGAGGTACTGGTTGCTCGCTGATCTCAAAACACTTCGCCTGGAAGAAACTCACATTGTTTTAGTGTACCCTCTTTCATTGCGCATATCCATCGTGATTTCACTCTATTTTTGCTCCCGTTTGAGCATAACCCATTGTCTGAGCATAGAGCGAATTACCTATAGCTCAATAATCTACTTCTTCACGGATAGTCACGTGCGTGATGCGTTCAATATAGGTTGAGCTTGATGTATTCGTCATGATGTGGAGCTACGCCAGGCCTGATTGATCAGGCCTGGTTTTTCACAGGCTGTCTCCACCCACAAGTTTTGCCTTTTTTGCTTTGCGCATCTGGAAAGCCTGGGTGATGAGCACTATCCCTCCAATAAACGCCCAGCCTCCGGCGAGAAGCTTGCTCAATGGTCCCAGCGCATCCAGGATGATCAGAAGCAATCCCAGGCCTATTTCGAACAGGCCCAGGAGCGATCTGCCCAACGACTGCTCACGTGTCATATCTGCGGTTCTGAAGCCGCCAAAAATGTTGATCAGCCCCACGAACAGCGCTAACGTACCAAGGATTCTGATCGCCAGCCCTGGGTCAAGATAGCGCTGATAAAAAAAGCGAAGAAGGAGTGCAGAACCGACAACAATGCCGACAAAGCCGGCAACAAACCACAATCCTTTTTTCTGATGTACGGAAAACCCCCATTGCAGGCTCATCAGTCCACTAGCCAGCCAAAAAACGGCCAGAAAATTCACAAACGCACTGCGGCCGATGTTGGGCCAGCCGAGGATCAGAATTCCCACAATCAGCGCGACGATGCCGCGAACGAGGTTAAGCCACCACAATCTTTGCATAACGCTGCCTCATTTCTTCGCCTCAGGCACGAAAATATAGTACGGTCGCATCCACTGCCGGAAAGACTTGCGCCGTAGCGACTCCTCCTGAGAAACACTGTAGCCGAAGACACGCGAGAAAGCTATTCCCCGCAAGATATAGAAAAGATATAGTTTTGGGGATTAAGCTGGCGGAGTAGGAACCCATCTAGGGTAAATGCACTACGAGAGACGACCACCTGTGTTGCTCGCTGTCTTGTGGGGCGCAAAAATAGTGTATTTAAAGGATGTGCTTTTGTTCCCCGCCAAGTACACTGGTAACTGTGATCTCTCTATGCCTTCCGTCAGCAAGGTCAGAAAAGCGAGGTCACAATCGAGTTATAAGAAGCGGCAGGAGTGGTCAAGCAGCATGCTTCCATCTTCGTACCGCAACGCATCAGTCAACGCGAAGGAGACGTACATGTCACTCAAGGAGTACAAACCGGGAACGACTTTTCCCGGGGTGATCGGCCTGACGGTAGACCAGTCCAGCCCGGCCTGGCCCGAACCCATGCGGGCCAGGGAAGGTGCGCCCAACGTGCTGTTCATCGTGCTGGATGACACCGGGTATGGCCAGCTCGGCTGCTTCGGCAGCCCCATCGAGACGCCCAACCTGGACGCGCTTGCAGAGGGCGGCCTGCGCTACACCAACATGCACACCACGGCCTTGTGTTCGCCGACGCGTGCGTCATCACCGGGCGCAACCACCATTCCAACGCTATGGCCGCCATCACCGAGCTCGCCACCGGCTATCCCGGCTACAACGGCAACGTTCCGTTCGAGAACGGCTTCCTTTCGGAGATGCTGCTGACACAGGGCTACAACACCTACATGATCGGCAAGTACCACCTCATTCCGTCAGAGCTGGAGTCCGCTGCTGGTCCTTATGACCGCTGGCCGTTGGGGCGTGGCTTCGAGCGCAACTACGGCTTCCTGGGCGGAGACACCCATCAGTACTACCCCGACCTGGTCTACGACAACCACCAGGTCGAACCCCCAAAGTCCCCGCAAGAGGGCTACCATCTGACCGAGGACCTGGCCGATAAGGCGATCCAGTTCGTCGCCGATGCCAAGCAGGTCGCGCCGGACAAGCCGTTTTACCTGCATTTTTGCCCAGGGGCCACGCACGCGCCGCATCACGTACCCAAGGAGTGGGCGGACAGGTACGATGGGATGTTCGACGACGGCTGGGATGCGTACCGCGAGAAGGTCTTCGCCCGGCAGAAGGAACTGGGCATCGTTCCTGCTGACGCCGAACTCTCGCGTCACGACCCTGACGTGCCCGACTGGGATTCACTTTCGCCAGAGCAGAAGAAGCTCTACGCACGCATGATGGAGGTCTTTGCCGGCTTCCTCTCCCACACCGACTATCACTTTGGTCGCTTGCTCAACTACCTGAAGAGCATCGGCGAACTCGACAATACCCTGATTATGGTTATCTCCGACAATGGTGCCAGCGCCGAGGGCGGCCCGACCGGCACAACAAACGAACTGCAGTTTTTCAACAACGCGCAGGAGTCGCTCGAGGAGAGTCTGGCGAAGCTTGATAAGCTGGGTGGGCCGGAGACCTTCAACCACTACCCCTGGGGTTGGACCTGGGCGGGCAATACCCCCTTCCGCCGCTGGAAACGCGAAACCTATCGCGGCGGCGTCAGCGATCCGTTCATCGTCCACTGGCCAAAGGGCATCCAGGCCCGTGGAGAAATACGCACACAGTACGCTCACGCCATCGACATGGTGCCGACCGTGCTAGATGCGCTGGGCATCGAGCCTCCAGCGATCATCAAGGGCGTTACCCAGTCATCCATCGAGGGAGTCAGCTTCGCCCACACCTTTGACGATGCCAACGTGCCCACCAGGCACCACACCCAGTACTTCGAGATGTTCGGCCATCGCTCGCTATACCACAATGGCTGGCGGGCAGTCTGCCCCTGGCCTGGCCCTTCATTCACTGAAGCCGGCAAACCTTTCGGCGCGCCCATCTCGGCTGAGACACTGGCTGAGTTGGATGCCCATGGTTGGGAGCTCTACCACGTGGCAGAAGACATCGCCGAGAACCACAATGTCGCCGCCGACAACCGGGAGAGGGTGATCAATATGATTGCGACCTGGTACGTGGAAGCGGGCAAGTACAAAGTCCTGCCTATTGACGGGAGTGCCGTGCAGCGGCTTATCCAGGAGCGCCCGCAACTGACGGTAGACCGCCTCTCATACACCTACTTCCCGGACACGCAGACGGTGTCGTGGTATGCCTCGGTGCACGTGCTCAACCGCCCGCACAGCATCACCGCCGATGTCGAGATCCCCAGGGGCGGCGCGGAGGGTGTGCTGCTCTGCCAGGGCACGGGTGTGGGCGGCTATGCGTTCTACGTCAAGGACGGCAAGCTCAAGTATGCCCACAACTATGTTAGCAGGGCTATCTATCAGGTCGAGTCAGTGGAGCCCGTGCCGGAGGGCCGCCACCAACTGCGCTTCGAGTTCGAGCCGACCGGCAAGCCCGACATCCCGCATGGCAAGGGAGCGCCGGGGCGAGGCCTGCTCTACATCGATAGCAAACTGGTTGGAGCGACCGAACTCCCGGTCACTACGCCAGTCATCTTCAACCCGGGTGGTCTGACCTGCGGCGCCAATCCCGGCTTGCCCGTCACGCCGGAGTATCCGTCGCCGTTCAAGTTTACCGGCAAGATCTACGGCGTAACGGTGGATGTCAGTGGCGACCTGATCAGGGACACCGAAGCCGAGCTGAGCGCGGTCATGGCGAGGCAATAGTGAAAAAGGCGGGATGCAGGAACATGGATCTCGCCCGCGCGAACGAGACGGCTTTTGCATTGCTGCGATGCCATCTCGTGCTCGCACCCCTGCGGCTTGATTGTCTCAATTGATCGGATACGTGAACAGGTGAGACAGACCAAAGAGAAGCATTGCAAGGGCAAGCGCTAAGATCACCGCTCTGACGGTGTTCCACTCGAAGCGCTCAGCGATAGCTGTGAGGAAGAGGACCGTGGCAAGAAAGACGGCGTTGAGTACATAGTCGTCGCTGGGCTGACTTCTAGGTGCTCACAACGCGCAGGGATGGAAAACGCCCGGTGCGCACGTACCGCCAACAGACATACATCAGCAGCACTAGTCCCGCTGCGAAAATGATAAAGAGGAGCGTCAAAGACACCGCGAGTACATTAATCAGCAGGAGCAGCGTATTGCTGGTCGAAGTTATACGCGTCTGCGTGTCTGTCACCTTCGCGTGATACTTGTTGACAATCGCTTGAATCCGCGCCAGCGCGGCGTCTATCCTGGACGTCAGCTGTGTAACCGCCGCTTCGGCTTTTGTCACTGTGCCCGCTTTCATCGCTGCCAGTGTTGCACGCACGTCTTGAACCGCCGTCTGCGCCTCTTGAGCGCGCACTGACACCGAGCCCAGTTCGTCATTGAGCCGCGGCGCCGTTGTAGCTGGTAGGCGGTTGAGCGCCACTAATACGCCGTTAAAAGAAACAACGGCATCGTGAATGGTAGAAGCGGTCGATTGCGCGTTTTCAATGCGCGGGGCGAGCTCATTGTCAACCAGTTGGCTGAGCCTGGTGACGAGTGGACTGTTGGCCTGGATGCGGTCGCCCAGGTTCGCCGCCTCATTGTTCACCCGCGTGATGGTTTGCCGCGCGTCTTGCACCTGGGTATCGACGCGCCCCAGCCCGTTGTCCACGACCTCAAGTGAGTGCGTCGTGGTTGCGGTGACATCGGTCACCGCACTTCGTGCCGGTGCGAAGGCGACCCACAACCCCACCAACCCCGCCAGGTTCACAATGAATCCCACCACTGCGATGATCATGATTACCGCCAGCAGAATCCGCGTGGCGATACTGAGCCAACGCTTGCCTGCTTTGGATTGATTTGACGAAATAGCTTCACTCATATAATTACCCTCAGAACCGGGATGACCCCGCAAAACACATACAACGCAGCCCGATGTTGGCTTGGATTTCGGCGCGGAGTTTAGCGGCGCGCAAGCCACTCGTCCAGGCTGGCGCTTAACGCTCGACTTGAACGCCAGGAGCAGTCGCCCGAAATGAGCGTTACGATGGTGGTAATTCACCGCTAAACGTTTCCTCACGGAAAGAACACCGGTCACTGTTACCAGGGTACCTGAAAGGGAATGAAATTACATCCTCAGAACACACTATTATTTCGCCTTGCGGTCCAGTCTAAAACATGCCTGACTCGAGGTAATACAGTGTATTTGCACCAGGTACTGTGGTGCAGGGACCTAGCTTGCAGCCAGGAGACCAAGCGCTTTGGCGAGAGTGACGGCCGCGCGGCGATTGTTCACACTGAGCTTGCGATAGACATTGGTGGTATGCACCTTGACCGTACCAGACGTGACCACCAGTTCGCGCGCAATCTCCTTGTTGGTGAGGTCCCTATCGAGCAGGCGTAGGATGTGCAGCTCGCGGTCGGTCAAGGGTTCCAGGCCCTCTTGCCGCAGCAGCTCATCCAGTGATGCGGCTTGTGCAGACTTAGGGCTCATGGCCACCAGGATGCGCTGCACATAGGCGTCCAGCTTGCTGTCGGGCGCGTAGCTCGCCTTGCGGCGCTTGCGCAGTTCCTGCAGCAAGGTGGCAAGCTTCGGCAGATCGGCAAAGGTGCGCAGGAACCCACCGGGACGCCCCAGGACGAGCGCGCGTTCCAGCACAGCCAGCGCTTCGCTCAGCCGACCTTGCAGATGGTACGCCCACGCTTGCAGGGCCAGCACCTGGATCGTCTTGTGCGTATTGTGAATGGCTTCGACATGCTGCAAGAGCTGGGTGAGCAGCGCTTGCCCTCGTGCCACACTCGCCTCATCGCCTCTGGCAAGTAACAAACGGACTTTCGTGATGGGCGGATCCTCAAAGAACATCATCGGCCCCAGCACAGCTTGCTCCCCAGCCATCTCCAGCCATTGCGAGGCCTCCTCTACCTCGTCCTGTAAGAGCGCCAGGTGCCCCTGAAAGGCGTAGGCCGTCATGAGCTCGCTCATGTTGTATTGTTTTTGCACCCATTCGAGTAGGGCGCGAGCGGTCTCTTGTGCCTGGATACCCAACCCTTGAGCCTGATAGGCTGCAGCTAAGACGCCCATCGCTTCCTGCACCGTCCAAAAGTGCGCGAGGTGCTGGTTGGCGATCACAATAGAGCAGTGATAGATCGCCGCATCCAGGTTGTTCCATTCGTAATGCACTACACCCAGGTGCCACTGCGCCCAATTTTGACTCAATGTCAGTTCGCTCTTCTGAGTGATCTGGAGCAAATGACGTGCCGTGTGTTCCAGTTGAGGCAGCTTGCCTGCTGCCAGATACACGAGATCCTGGGCAAAGAGCAGGCGAGCAGTGCCGTTTAGTTGAGCCGAGTGGTCTCGCAGCGCCTGTTGCAGTTGGGCGAGCGCAACATCTTCCTGCCCGTTGGCCTGGGCGGCGATTGTCAGGAAGTGCTTGGCAAAGATCGCTACATACTCCTCACCTGGCGGTGTCCATTCCAATGCGGAACGAGTACTCTCCAGGCTTGTCTGTGCCTGACCTGTTAGGTACTGGAACTGACTCCATTCAATCGCAATCAGCGCACGGAGGAGCCTGTACTCATGGTCGCCTGGATTACCTGCATAGCCGTCGCTGGAATTCAGGAGCTGTTCGGCGGTCGTCAATAGGCGCGGAAGGTCTTTGAGTTGCCCATGGGCCTGTAAAATCCACGTCCGCGCGATAAGCAGGGTGGGGCTGCACTGGATCTGTTGCTCTGGCAGCAGGCGCAGCCAGCGCTCCATCTGCACCCACTGCTCCTGCTGGAAAGCCCACAGAAATTGTGCTTCCACCAGGTGCACCGCACTTGACACATCTCCCGAAGCCCTCGCATGCTCGATCGCCTCCTCGATCAGTCCCTGCTTGGCATACCACGCACTCGCTCGCTGGTGCAGTGTGGCAACCTCCTCTGTACTTTTCCGCTCCAACAAGCGCTGCTGCAACACCTGCTGCAACAGGTGATGAAAGCGATACCACCCCTGGCGCTCATCGAGGGGGACGAGAAAGAGGTTCGAGCGCTCCACCCAGTCCAGGCTGGCTTGCACCTGAGCGTTCGGGGCATCTTCGCCCAGGAGCGCGGCACACAACTCGGCGCAAAACTGCTCCAGCATTGAGATCCGCACTAGCACCTCCTGCATGGCGGGCGCGAGCTGGTCCAGAACTTCCTCCACCAGGTAACTGCTCATATTGCGATCAGGAAAATGGCCAAGTCGTTGCAGGAAGGAAGCCGAGTCAGAGGTACTGCGCAGCGAGAGCGCCGCCAGTCGCAGCATGGCAATCCAGCCTCCTGTGCGTTCCTCCAACGCCATCGCGCTCTGGCGTGGCGCTTCATTGCCCAACACCCGTGCGAGAAAAGCTTGCATCTCCTGCAGCGTAAAGCGCAAGTCGGCACCGCGCAGTTCGGTGAGCTGGCCCAAGGCCAGCCATTTGACCAGCGGCAGCGGCGGATCGAAGCGCGTAGCCAGCACTAGGTGCAGTTGGGGAGACAGATACCTGATTAACAGCTCGAGCAAGCGATGCACCTCGCTGGTGTGGATGAGGTGATAATCATCCAGCACCAGGATGACATCTTCCGGCACATCAGCCAGATCGTTGATGAACAGAGTGGCGACTTGTTCCAGTGATGGGAACTGCAATGCTTTGAGGAGACTGGCCGTGGCCTGGAATGCATCGGGAAAGACACTTTGCAGGGCGGCGGCCAACGCGTGCACAAAAACGCGCAGCTCGTTATCGTTTGCATCCAGAGAGAGCCAGGCTGTGGGGCGAGCGATCGTCTGCACCCACTCGACCAACAAGGTGGTCTTGCCAAAACCAGCCGGGGCAGAGATCAAGGTGACGGTACCGCTGAGCCCGGCATTCAAGCGTTCGATGAGGTGAGCCCGGGGGATGACATCGCTACTGGAGCGGGGCTGGTAGAGCTTGGTGCGTAGGAGGGAACTGGGAGGCACGGCAGGGGCCGCGCTCCCGGACAATGGGAGCTGGGCAGCAGCAGGCTGCTCCGGGGGCAGGGAGATCGGCTCGGCGGGAGCGTGCTCGCCGGAGAGGGCCTGGGCAGCGGCCTGCAGCAGTGCCAGCGTGAGCATGCGTGCAGGTCCCAGCCAGAGACGATGGAGTTTGCCTGCGTGTGTACGGAACGCTTCCCAGTCCTGGGTACCGGGCTCACTTCCACTCTTGCTCGCGGTAAACGAGCCAGCTCGATCGGCGAAGAGAAATGATGTATGCTGTTCCAGCCAGTCGTACCAGGCGGGAGTTCCAACGATAATCGGCTCAGTTCCTATCTCCGTATGATACAGCAGGCCGCCTTCCACACTCGGGATGGTTCGACGCACGTGTCAGACTCCTTGCTATCAAATATACACACCTGAGAAATACCCACTTTGAAGACGCTGTTTCTTCTCATGCATAATGCGGCACAGTATCCAGCGGGAAAGTATTGTGAGCATAAATCAAACATGGACTTCCCTATATAAGATGAGTATAGGATGAAAAGTGGGTAAGAGAACAACATACAATGAATGTATATATTATCTTTAGTTAAGGCAAGGTTCAATGGTGAAGAAGAGTCCTTGACCGTGTGAACCGTCACCCCATGTCATCCTGAGCGCAGCGAAGGATCTGTCGTGACCTGTAGCGAGATGCTGAGCGCAGCGAAGCATGACAGGACTGGACCTTTCTCTTGAGCAGGAACTGTCAAGTTCATTTGAACCTTGCCTAAGAGGTAAAATTGTAGCGTATGTTGACCGCGGTCTCCTGCAGCCAATCTCCTAGAATAGTATACGAGATAAATAGATCAGATCGCAACACTTAAAAGAGTGATCTTTACGCTTTTCGGTGATAAGTATTGTATTCAGTAAAATATGCAATGCCGCCCTCAAGTAGTTCGTTTACACTATCTCCTGATGATGTATCCAGACCAAACAGGAGCAATAATTGAGGGTCCAGAAGATGAAAATAGTGTATTCGGAGGATGTATTCTCGGGCTTTGCACACTATAGTGGTAGGGGGACGACAAAATGGGATGGCGATTACAAGATAAAGATTGGAACCCGCGTTTGACTTCAGTAGCCGATCCAGGTTCTAAACTATACCAGGAAGGAGCGGTGAAGAAGGCTTAGAAGATTCGAGTCGATGAATGAAAGACAAAACATTTTGGAGGGTAAAAGCATGCAAGATCCATCTGTGAATAGTAAGGAATCTCAAGGACCTCACGATGGTGCATCAGCACAACACCAGGATCCGGGCCCAGATCTTACACCGGAGACTTTATACCAACCTGTGCCAGAGCGGGCGCAGGCCCCTCCTCCAACAACACCGGTTCAACCCAGGCGTTCTGGAGGAGGATTACGTGCGGGCGCTATTCTGATCATGGCGCTGGTGCTCCTGCTCGTCCTTGGGGTGGGTTTATTTGCCGGTTGGCAGTTCGGCAGAAGTGGCTCCACCGGGACAAGTACTTCAACCCAGCCTGGCTCATCTGTAGCATCTGTTCAAACGCAGAGTGAACAGGTTGCGGCAACGTTCAAGCAAAGCGTTGTACAAATTAATATCACCACACAGAAGGGGGGTGGACTTGGTTCTGGGACGATTATCGACAATCGTGGCTACATTGTGACCAATAACCATGTGATCGAGGGAGCAAAACAGATCCAGGTGGAACTGTACGATGGTACCATATTGCCAGCTCAATTGACCGGCACCGATCCGCCTGATGACCTGGCTGTGATCAAGATCACGCCTCCGCAGCATATGGCAGTAGCGACGATTGGGGATTCGTCGCAGCTCACAGTCGCAGAATATGTGATGGCCATTGGCAATCCCCTGGGTATCACTCAGACGGTGACCTCAGGTATCGTCAGTGCGTTAGGAAGGAACGTTCCTGCGGGGCCGGACGTGGAAATCCTCGGCGCAATTCAGACCGACGCAGCAATCAACCCTGGGAACAGCGGCGGGGCACTCGTTGACCTGAAGGGCGATCTGATAGGTGTTCCAACACTAACCATCATCAATCCAGAGTTTAATTCGCCTGCCAGTGGCGTGGGTTTCGCCATCCCCTCCAATCGCGTGAAGCTCATCGTGCCGCAACTCATCAACACGGGAAGTGTCACCCATACGGGACGGGCATCACTGGGCGTGAGTGTTGGGACAGTCGATCCAACAGTGGCAGCGCAGGCTAACCTGTCGGTTGATTACGGCGCGTTAATAGTGAGTGTGACTCCAAATGGCCCGGCGGCTTCTGCAGGTTTGCAGCCAAACGACGTGATCGTACAGGTTGATAATAAACAGATCATGGATGTTGCTTCATTGGGGGATGCTCTCGCGAGCAAGAGCCCGGGTGATACTGTAACCGTGAAGGCATACCGTGGGAACCAGCAATTGACGTTCAATGTCAAATTGGGTGAACTGCAGGTGGCTGGCTAAGTGCTCTAGCAATCTCGATAGGGCGACCCTCACGGTCGCCCTATCCGCATCAATCTAAGAATGGCTGGAGGCTCGCATAGGGGCAAGGGTGGCTTTCCACGGGTAGGTATGGTGTGGCATCGCCTTGAAAGCGCCTTCATACCCGTAGGGGCGGGGGGCGGGTTGTGCGGGGTGGGGACGCTTGCGTCGCCCTGGATGAGGGCGGGTATGATGTGTTCTGGATTGAGAGTCCAGGTTGTGCGGGGTGGGGACGCTTGCGTCGCCCTGGATGGAGGGGGAACGCGTGCATAGGAGCAGGACCAGGGCGACGCAAGCGCCCCCACTCCACTGCGCACCACTCCCGCCCCTACAAATGTGACGATCGGCTCCCCAAAAAGCCTACCCCTGAAAGAGGGGCGGGGGAAGGGTTGTGCAGGGTGGGGACGCCTTGTGTTGTGCGTTGCCCTCGTCCCCCTCATCGCCGGACAGGCATTCATGACGAAGAGATAGCTCTGCTCATCTAAGTCATCCACCAGTCAGGAGAGTTCTTCCTTCCTTTTCCCCACTACACAGAAAGAATGAATAAAAAAAATACTATCGAGGAGCCAAATTGACCACCCGACAAACCATCGCATCAACACCATTGGCAAATGTCAAAATAAACTTACCCATTTCCAAAAAAATTGTGTCGTAAAATCGGACACATTTTCCCAAAAATCTCTCGCATCTCGATCTCAATCGCTTATTGCCTCCAAATCTGCTAAAAGCGCCTACCTGCTACAGGTGTTACAACCGCGACAAGTGCGACAAGTGCGACAAAAAGGAAGCACCGTTCTCAAGAGGATTGAGCCTTTTCAATCCTCCTGTCATAGCATCAATACGTGTCAGGGAGAGAAGTGAACCCGCTTTACGAGAGATGGTTTTCCAGCGCATAGCGCGTGGCAGCACTGCGCGAATTGATACCCAACTTCCCGTAGATCGATTGAACGTGTCCATTGACTGTGTGCCGGCTCAGGACGAGGCGCTCCGCGATCTGGTAGTTGCTCATCCCCATGGCCAGCAACTGCAGCACCTCACCTTCCCGTGCCGTTAGCGCTTCATACATGAAGGGGTCAGGCGGTGGTATCAGTTTCACAGGGGAGAGCGAGGTATGCTCCGAGCGGAAGGTCGGGCGCGTGTCCGCTTCCTTCCCCTCCCTCACCTCGATCTCCGTGAGCTCCCCGAGCTCTCCTCTCTTCCTGGTATCCTTGGTGCCTTCTTTGGACTGTGCAGTTGCTGTGTCACTGTCGTCGCGATCACCTCGAAGGGCGTTCAGACAAGTCAGCGCATCCTCCGCGCCCTGTGTGTCTTCCAGGGAGTGGTAGAGCTCCAGGCCGTCTTCCAGCAGCCGCGATGCCTGCACGGGGTCATGCTGCCAGTAGGCCAGCCACCCGGCCGCATAAAGCGCCTTCGCGCGTACCGCGAGTGAGACCGCAGGCTGGTTCTCCTTGCAGGCCTCCAGGGCCTGTTCCAGAGCGATGCGACCCTCACTCACTGCGTCTGCCAGCACCCAGAACTGCCGCAGTGCGGCCGCCATCCGGAGCGCCGCCTCCCCCTCGTGGCGCTCCAGCAGCCACCATAACGCCGCCCGCAGGTTCTCCTGCTCCGGTTCCAGCCGTTCTTGCCACACAACCTGATCAGCCACGAGCAAGATGGACTCGACCTCTTCAGCGAACGCCAGGTAGTAGGCGGCATGGGCATCACAGGCCTGCTCAAGTTCGCCGCTGGCCTCCAGCCGTTCCAACCCATACCCGCGCATCATCTCAAAGGGAGACAGGCGGGGGGCCTCCTGCCTGGAGGTAGGCGGGCGCAGCAGGCTTTTATCGAGAAGGGATGCCACGCCGTCCAGTACGGAGATGGTTATGCCCCCAAGCGCTGCCGCAATGGCCTCTGCGGCGTGCAGCGAGCAGCCGCCGACGAAGACCGAAAGCCTGCGGAAGAGCGTTTGTTCCTCGGGCGAGAGCACGTCATAGGTCCAGCCCAGCGTCTTGTGCAGTGTCTGCTGGCGCGGCGGCGCATCCCGTCTGCCTCCCGTCAGCACCTGGAAGCGCGGTTCCAACCGGCCGAGCAGGGCCTGGGGAGGCAGCAATTTACTACGTGCGGCTGCCAGCTCGATCGCCAGCGGCACGCCCTCCAGCCGCGTACAGAGCTCGGCGATGGCACGCGCGTTCGCTCCCGTCAGTTGGAAGCCCGGCAGGATGGCCTGTGTCCGTTGCATATAGAGTGCCACGGCAGCTACACGCGATAGGTCATCGTATGCTAGCAGGTCACATAGATCAGGCACTTCCAGCGGCGGGATCGGGAATTCATATTCGCCCCCGACATGTAAGAGCGCCCGGCTGGTCACGAGGAGCTTGAGCTGCGGACAGGATGAAAGCAGTTCAGCGAGGAGGGGAGCCGCTGGCAGCACCTGCTCGAAGGTATCGAGCAGCATCACGAGCTGCTGGTCGCGTAAAAAGGTTTTCAGGTGGTCAAGCGGGGGGCAAGCATCCTCTCTCACAGGCAGTCCTAGCGCCTGTATGATAGCGGGGATGACCTGCTCGGGATCGTCGAGAGCAGCCAGGGAGACAAAACAGCAGCCCTGGGCAAACGCCCCCATTACTTCGTTGGTCAGGAAGAGGGCCAGGTGCGTCTTCCCGATGCCTCCGGGGCCGGTCAGCGTGAGCAGTCGCACTTCTGGACGCAGCAGCAGATTCCGTGTTGCGTGGAGCTCCTGTTCGCGCCCGATCAGTGGAGTGAGCGCTACCGGGACATTACGGAAGCGCCTGTGCTGTCCCTGCAGGGGCGAACGTCCTTCCAACGGAGAAGCTGCCGGAAAGGCCAGAAACTGGGAGGGAGGCGAGACGGCCGGGGCGACCTGGCAGGCCTCGGTCAAAGCGGTAGCAAAGCTGAGCACGTCCACGAAGCGAAGCGCTGGCTCCTTGGACAAGCCTTTGAACACCACCTGCTCGACGGCTAGAGGGATCGTAGGATGCCGCTCGCAGAGTGGTTCCGGTGCGGTATACAGGTGCTGGTTGGAGATGCGGGCAGCCGACCCCACAAAAGGGAGCTGGCCGCAAAGCCACTCATAGATCATCACGGCGAGCGCATATTGATCACTGGCGGGGGAAGGCTGGCCCTGGATCTGCTCGGGAGCCATGTAGGCCAGCGTGCCGAACCGTTCTTTGATCTGCATAGACTCTGTACCCGAAGCGAGCAAGGCCAGGCCGAAATCACTGAGCAGCACCTCGTGCTTAGGCCCCAACAGCACGTTTTCCGGCTTGAGATCACGGTGGATGAGGTGTTGATCATGGGCATGCTGTAAGGCCGAAGCCAGCGCCGTGACGTAGGAGACGATGGTGGGAAAGGGGACGACCGTGCCAGGAGGATGAAGCTGGCGCAGGTTGCCAAAGGGTGCGTAGTCCATCACCAGAAAGGGGACCTGGGCCTCCAACCCAAAGTCGAACACGCGGATGATGTGGGGATGCACTAGGCGGCTGACGTGGCGCGCTTCGGTAAGAAAGGTGGCCAGGGTGGACTCGTCTACCTGAGCGCGCAAGACTTTGATAGCGACAGAGGTATTCAGATAGAGATGCTCGCCCAGGTAGACAGTGGCAAAAGCGCCTGTGCCTAACACCTGCAGCAAGCGATAGTTGCCTAAACGTTGCTCAACTTGTTCCATGATGCACTCCACTTCCTTTCTTTAATGTTTTCATATGGAATAAACCGGTCACATACTGCTGAGAATCACTGTAGCCGATTGCGAACGAGAAAGCTATTCCCCACCGGGGATAGAAAAGGGATAGTTGTGCTCATCCTCCTGGTATAACTCGTGGCATTGGGGAGAGACCGGAGTCTGGTGCACAAGCAAAACTGAGCGCATACCGTTCTGAAGGATTCGCGCAGCCGCAGTGTGCAGGCGGAGTCTTCACCTCTCTAGTGTAAATGCACTACGAGGGATGACCAGCAGGTGGTACCCAGTTACTTCGCCCACGTAAAAAACAGTGTGTTTTATGCATGTGTTTTCGTCTTCTAGACACTATACTGGGGGCGAGTTAGATGAGGAGGCGAGAGAAAACGAGGTCCAGTTGAAAGCGGCCTTTGATCAGGAGTAGCGATAAGCAGCATACCCGGTTGCGGCTCTCAGAACCTTGACCGGGGATAACCTTCTTTTGATGAAGAGAAAAGGAGAACTCGTATGACCCTGGGTCCTTTGGAGTATTTGGTAGTTGGATTTGAGGGCAATCGATTCACAGGCCAGGTTCTGTCGGAACTACGCGCTGCGCGGGAGAAAGGCATTATCCGGGTGGTTGATCTGTTCGTTCTCAAGAAAGATGAAAATGGCGATGTCACGTCGATGGAATTGAGCGATCTGAGCGGTGAGGAAGCCGAGCAGTTTGGTTCCCTGGCCGGTGACATCATGGGCCTGCTCGCCCCAGAAGATATTGAGCAGACAGCAGCCTACATCCCTAACAATAGTACGGCCGGTCTGCTCCTGTTCGAACATACCTGGGCTATCGGCTTGAAGGAAGCGATCAAGAATGCAGGTGGAGTAGCCGTAGCCGGAGGGCTGGTGGCTCCTGAAGTGCTGCAGGCGTTGGAAGCAGATCTCGATGCGGCCAAGCAAGGTGCCGGGCAGGAAAAAGCGGCAGTCAAAACTGCTGAGTAGTAAAGAAGGAGGATCCATATGTTAAGAAGAAGAAGACCACTCTTAAGGGCCGCCGCGGTGGGCGGGGTTGCCTATGCAGCAGGCCATCACGTGGCCACGAAATCGGCGGAGCAGCAATATACGGATGCCCAGCAAAGCGCACAGATTGAAGATCTGCAGCAACAGCAACAGCAACCGGTCTACCAGCAACCAGCTCCGCCCCCACCGGTGTATCAGCAGCCAGCTCCCCCTCCCCCGGTGTACCAACAACCAGCTCCGCCTCCACCACAGGCTGCTGCACCAGCACCGTCTGGTGCTACGACTGATGACAAACTTGCGCAGCTAAAGCAGCTTGGAGAACTGCGTGAGTCCGGGGTTCTGACAGATGCCGAGTTTGAGGCTACGAAGCTGAGGATCCTGGGCAGTTTCTAATCACAGTGGAATAGCAAGAAGGAGATCATGCTGTGTTTCGGAGAAGGCAAGAAGGAGGAGAACAGGTACAACCAGGAGGGCCAATGGGGGCACAGGCAGAAGGCGGTGGACGGTATCGCCTTGCATTCTTCTCCCTGTGGCATTGTCAACTTGCCTGGTCAAACGCAGAGAGCTTCTGCATGGCCTTATCCGGCCGCACAAATGCCATAGCACCGACGCCACCGACCAGGAGCAACAGCGCGGCCAACAGATATGCGTTGTGCAATCCCACCGCGGCCTGGTTTCCTGTCGCCTGAATCATCACACCTGTCACAAGGGGAGCAATGAAACCGGGCAGCGTAGAGAAAGCCACGACGACACCCTGGACAGACCCGCGATTCACTTGCGGGGTCACATCCAGCACGATAGCTGCCAGCAGGGGAATAGCAGCCCCTGCTGTCGCTGCAAGGATGAAGAAAGTCACGGCTCCCAGCGGTGAAGGGATGCTCACAGCCAGGGAGAGGAACATGGCGCCCAGGATCAGCAGCGCGGCCACCGGGAAGACACGCGATCTGCCAGCACACCAAATGCAAGAAGTGCGAGCCCTTGAAGGAGCCAGGGGAGACTGACTCCCACAATGTAGAGGGGGTCGGTGAGTTTGAGATGCAGGACGATGACCAGGTAGACCGGAGTCCAACCGAGCAACAGCGCTATTCCCCAATAGATGCTGAACGCGGCGAAGATGGAGAAGACGATGGTGCGCGAGAAGATGAGGGGGAGGACCTGCGACCAGCGGGTCCTGCGGCGAGCACCATGTGTCTCGTGCACAGGGGTGCTCTTATCTGCCAGGCGTTCTCGTGCTACCACGAGCCAGATTACCACCCACAGTGCGCCGATGCCCCCGAGCAACGCAAAAGCTGAGCGCCACCCAACCGCGACGATCATGAAGGTGAGCAACGGGGCGAAGACAACAGGGCCGATCGAACTGCCAAATGTCATCACACCCAGACCAAATGCGCGACGATCAGGAGGCAGCCAGGGCGCAGCCGCGGTGACTGAGGTCCCATAAGATGGCCCCTCACCTGCTCCTAGCACGGCGCGTGTGAGGAGTAAAGCGGGGAAAGAGATGACGAATAGAGTGGCGAATTGCACGAGAGCCCAGGTCGTCGCGAGGAGAGCCAGGACTTTTTTCGTGCCAACCACGTCGGCCCAGGCGGTCACCAGGACCGACGAGAGCGAAAAGAGCCAGAAGAGGCTGCCACTTACCAGGCCATATTGGATGGCACTCAGGTGGAGTTCTTTGATGATCGGGATCGCCGCCAAGCCAAGTACCGCTTTGTCGGCGAAGTTGATGACCCCAAGAGCGAAGAGGAAAGCGATCATCACCCACCCGAACGGTGAGACGCGTGTCCCCTGTTGCTTTCGTCGTACATTTGTCTCACTCAGCTCTGACATGCATTTTCTCCTTTTGTGTCTTGTGAGTTCGTTGCGCTGCTGCCTGGAAATTGTTCATTTCTCATGTACCTGCTGGCTCTTCGATGATGTTTTCCGCGTGGGAGCCGTCGGGTCAGTATTGGCCTGAACGCTCTGATCTTGCCAGCTATCGCGCAGCGAGAACGCTTGCGCGAGGTCGGTGGAACCACCGCCCATCTGCACCACCGCGTGTGTATTGCTGGCCAGCCCACGCACGACCTCCAGTTGCTCCCCTTGCCATTCCCACTCGGCTGCCCGCGGGTACGAGTTCAATCGCTCTTGCAGTTTAGAGATGCGCAGTTCCTCCGCCTGGGCCTCCAGTTCGACCACGCGCCTGCGGATCTCGGCCTTCTGAACCTGTACTTGCAGCTCATCACGCTCACGTCCCACCCGTGCGATCACGGCTTGCCGCGCCAGCGTCTCCCCATCGGTCTGCTTCCGCTGGAGCAGCGCCTGTTGCTCTGCCTGCTCTGCCTGCTGCAGCATAGCTAACTGTCGAGCCTCCTGCGAGCGCACAAAGTCCACCGGAGGGTGCGCGTAGATGATGTTCACTTTCACCATCTTTACGCCGTATGGCTCGCTGGCGTTGCTCAATGCATCGCGCAACTCACTGGTATCTCGCCGCGTCAAGTTGTTGACCTCATCGGAACTGATCTGGCGCACCATCGCTCGCAAGGTGTTCTGGCAGGCCGCTTGAAATACCTGGTCGAAGTCACTCGCGGAGATGCTGTAGACGAATCGGTAGGCATCGCTGCTAATGCGGTTCTGCCGCCTGGTCAGCACGACAATCGGCGTGCGGCCGCTGGCGTCTGGGCTGACCAGGGCATCCGCGGCCTGATCCAGCGGGACGCGTACCGAGGTCAGTTGTGTGTAATCAGGTGGTATTGCACCACTCGATTGGTCGACAGCCATATGGAAATACCTCCTTGTATATTCTTCGCGCATAATCACTCAACACATATGATAGGTATGTGTGTCGTGGAGCGCAGCCAGTGCTGCAAGCCATCCTCCTCCAGTGCGCAAGGGCGAAGACGGGATCTCTTCACGTGGTTAGCTCTCTCGCCATGGGCGGAAAACATAATAATACACAATATCGACCGCGAGACGAATGGCCATGTAGAGCACCAGGACGATTCCGCCGAGGATCCATTTTGTCATCCAAAGTGCTGGATGCCCGGCGAACGCTGTACGGGAAACGCTGCGCCTATACTCTGTGGACCAATCCTTGTGTTTGCTTGAACGTTTCATATGTGTACCTTGCCTTTCTTCTCTTCATTCCTCAGCTGGCTTCTTCTGCAGGGCGGGCATACAGGAACTGTGTGTCTGTCAATACCATTTCGTTCAGCTTACCTTTTCTGGTGGGAGTGGCGTGTTGCCCTGGAAGGTCGTGCGTTCCGAGAACGGCACCATCGTTCGCCTGTTCGTACCTCTGGGCTCGCGCGTCGTTGGGACTGACTCGCCTGGCAAGATGCCAGCCGGTCGCGGCGGATCACTCAACCTGCCGTAGACGTAGCGGTACAGGTCAAACACGATCTGCGCCAGGGGCGCTCCCAAGAACAACCAGATCAACCCGAACTGGCTGGCGATGACCAGGATGACCAGCAGGATCACCGGGTGGATCTTCACGCTCCCGCCTGTCAACATCGGCGAGAGCAGCCAGTTGCGCAGGAAATGAATCGCCACGTAGAGCAGCAGGATCGCCAGCGCCGTCTGCCAGGAGGAGGTTAGGCCAAAGAGCACCGCCACAATGGTGCCCAGCAGCGTGCCAATCGACGGGATGAAGTCGGTGAAGCCTGCCAGCACGGCCAGCAGGATCGGGAAGGGGATGCCCTGCACGCCCAGTCGCGCGAGAAGGAGCAGCCCGAGGTAGGTGAGAAGGCCAACTGCAATGGCCATGACGACCAGTTCACGGAAGTACACCCGGAAGGTGCGGTCCAGGATGCGCGCCACCGCCCAGAAATCGGGTCGCAGCCAGTCCGGCAGGAGGCGATCGACAGCCCGCACACCCTTGCGCTGATCGTTGAGCAGGGCAAACATCCAGGTGGGGATGACCAGCAGACTCAACAGGAAACTGAACGCGGTCAGCAGGCCGAG
>WNGQ01004146.1_pt1 | contig 27419 bp, 32 predicted proteins | sample 5407661 | NCBI WGS metagenome assembly WNGQ01 (sample SAMN13153382, study PRJNA577476) | soil metagenome | isolation source: 60 cm soil or saprolite under Garry oak tree replicate 2 | place: USA:California | collected 2016-06-15 | reverse complement strand
CGGGCTCGCCAGAGGCCGCAGTCGAGGGCAACTTGCAACTGGAGGCTCTCTGAGCCGTTTTCAGGCCCTGCCGGACGTTCCCCAAAAGGGACATATGACGTAGGGGCTTGAGGAGGAAGGGGGGTGGCGGGTTACCATCCGCCCCGCATCCCGCCGGGGTGTGACCTGGGCGGGTGGAGCCGGCACCGCTTCGTGGCAGAGACGGTCCCCGCTCCACCTTGCCGGGCCTTCCTACTGAAGGCTCAGGAGGTGACGGTGACTACCGCCGCCATCATCCTGGTCCTGCTCGTGCTGCTCGCGGTGGTGAGCAAGCTCTAGAGAGCCGGACGGGTATCCGGATCGGGTAGGTTGCCGCCTCCAGCGGGACTGAGGGTGTCCCGCCTGAGCTGTGGGTGGTGGGAGTGGTGCGTCCAGGGGTGTGGCAGCCGCCGGTGACCTGCTCGCGGCTGGAGGGGGAAGTGATCAAGCGGGTCAAGCGCGCGAAGCTGTTTGTGTGGCTGCGGGAGCACCGTCACGAGCTGTTCGACGCCGACTTCCAAGCCGAGCTCGCCCGGATGTACCAGGACAGGCCGGTGGGGCAGCCGCCGGTCCCGCCGGCGCAGCTTGGCCTGGCGACGATCCTGCAGGCCTACACCGGCGCCTCCGATGACGAGGTGATCGAGGCGACGGTGATGGATCGGCGCTGGCAGCTGGTGTTGGACTGCATGGACCACGCAGTGGCGCCGTTTTCGAAGGCGACACTGGGGGCGTTTCGCGCGCGGCTGATCGAGTGCAACTTGGACCGGCGGCTGGTGGAGCGCACGGTGGCGTTGTATGGGCAGCTGACCGGTCGGATCGCTGGTGGCAAGCTGCGGGCGGCGCTTGATTCCAGTCCGTTGTGGGGGGCTGGGCGGGTGGAGGACACCATCAACCTTTTGGGCCACGCGCTACGCAAGGTCGTGGGCGTGTTGGCGCGCCAGCAGGGGTGGGGGCTGGCGGAGGGCACCCGGATGCTGGCCGAGCGGGCCGGCACCCCAGAGTTGGCGGCATCCAGTCTGAAGGCGGCGTTGGATCTGGACTGGGACGATCCGGCCGCGCTGCCGCACGCGCTGGGGGTGGTGCTTGGCGCGGTCGGCCGTGTCGAGGAACTGGCTGGCGAGCTTGGCGGCGGGACCGACCCGGCCGTGGCCCGGGGGTTGGCCGCGGCCCGCCAGGTCCGCGACCAGGACACCGTGGCAGGCCCAGGTGGGGTGGTGGAGTTGCGCCACGGGGTGGCCCGTGACCGGCGGATCTCGATCGAGGATGCGCAGATGCGCCACGGCCGCAAGACCAAAAGCGTCAGGATCGACGGCTACAAGCGCCACGTGCTCACCGACCTGGACACCGAGCTGGTCCCCGCGGTCGGGGTGACCGCCGCCAACGTCGCGGAGGCCGAGGTCGCCGACCAGATCAAGACCGACCTGGACGCCCAGCAGCGCACCCTGGAGGAGCTGGACATCGACCGGGCCTACCTGTCCAGCAGCCTGGTCCGCGACCGCGACCCCGACCTCCAGATCTTCTGCAAGGCGTTCCCGGTCCGCAACGGGCCACGCTTCGCCAAGCCAGCGTTCACGCTGGACTTCGACCAGCACCTGCTCACCTGCCCCAACCACGTCACGATGCCGTTTGTCCCTGGCGGCAAGGTCCAGTTCCCCGCACAGACGTGCCAGGCCTGCCCACTGCGCGCCCAGTGCACCACCAGCACCCGCGGCCGCAGCGTGCAGATCCACCCCGACGAGCAACTGCTGGCCGAGCTCCGCGCCCGCCAGCAGACCCCACACGGGCGGGCCAAGCTCCGCGAGCGGGTCAAGGTCGAGCACACCCTGGCCCACCTCGGCCGCTGGCAGGGACGCCGCGCCCGCTACCGCGGCCAGCGCAAGAACCTATTCGACCTGCGCCGAGTCGCGGTCGTCCACAACCTCCACGTCATCGCCCGCCAACCCCCACCAGCCAAGCAAGCCGCCTGAACCCGATACCCGTCCGACTCTCTAGCAGCCCTGCGGGTGTCGGAGATGGTGTGGGGACCGGATGCGCAGCGGTGCCGGCTGGCCGAGCGCGGGGCTGGAGCTGACCGCGCGCGCCTTCGACCTCGGCGGTCGCGAGGTCGACGAGGTGGCAGGTCGGCGGGTCGGGCGCCGCTTCCTGGACACGATGCTGGTGGCCCCCGGCGAGTGAGCTGGCCAGCGCCTTCGGCTGGCCGCGCGCCGCTGCCGTGCCGCCTCGTCGGCGCCGCGCTGGAGGAGCTGGTGGAGCGCGGCGAGGCGGTGGGGGAGGCGGCCACCTGGCGGCCCGCGCGGAGCGCCGCACACGCCGAAGACCACGCTCGGCGTTGTCGTGGTAGAGCTTGAGGATCGCGTCCTGGTCGCCCAGCTTCTCCCACTCGCGATCCACGGCTTGGTGTCCGCGGAGCAGTGGACGTCGATGCGCCCCATCCCTACTGCCTGCCTGGGCAGCCCAAGGTTCGCCCCGCCCGGGGAGAGGGGAATGTGAGCCGGGAGGCTTACCGTGCTGCTGCTCGGCGTGCGGGCTGGGACTATCCTCGGTGCCAGGTCATGGCTGCCCGGGGAGGTGCTGCGATGCCAGGTCCGGAGTCGGCCCCGCCGCCCGGTCCACACCAGCCCGGCCGGGGCGAGTCGTTTGAGGAGATCACCCGGGTGGTGCGCGCCGCGGCCTCGCTTGGGGTGACCAAGGTGCGGCTCACCGGCGGGGAGCCGCTGGTGCGCCGCGACCTGGAGCGGCTGGTCGCCATGGTCGCCGCCGTCGAGGGGATCGGCGATCTGGCGTTGACCACCAACGGGGCGCTGCTGGCCGGCAAGGCGCGGGCGCTGCGCGAGGCGGGCCTGTCGCGTGTGACGGTCAGCCTCGACTCGCTGGACGACGGGGTGTTCCGGGCGATGAACGACCGGGGTGTCCCGCTGGCGCGGGTCCTGGAGGGAATCGCCGCCGCCCACAAGGCGGGGTTGTGGCCGGTCAAGCTCAACACGGTCGTCAAGCGGGGCGTCAACGACCACGGCCTGGTCGACCTGGCCCGCTTCGCCCGCGCCAACGGCCTGATCGTGCGGTTCATCGAGTACATGGACGTGGGCACGACCAACGGCTGGCGCCTGGACGACGTCGTCCCCGCCGCCGAGGTCATCCGCCGCATCGACGCCGAGCTGCCCTTGGAGCCGGCTGAGCCGAACTATCGCGGCGAGGTCGCTTGCCGCTGGCGCTTCCGCGATGGGCGGGGGGAGATCGGCGTGATCGCGTCGGTGACGCAGCCGTTTTGCCGCGACTGCGCTCGGGCGCGCCTGTCGACCGACGGCAAGCTCTACACCTGCCTGTTTTCCGCCGCTGGGCACGACTTGCGGGTCCTGCTCCGCCAGGGTGCCAGCAACGACGAGCTCCGCGCGGCGCTGGCCAGGATCTGGCGGGGGCGTGGCGACCGCTACTCCGAGCTGCGCGCCGCCCTGCCGGTCCGGCCGGCCTCGATCGAGATGTCCTACATCGGCGGGTGACGCTCCGGTCGACCGCCACCAAGCGCCAGTCGGCGGTCGCGCCGTTGACCGATCCCGCCCACGTCGGCTCGTGGGCTGGGCTGCCAGCTGTCGGGGACCTGCCAGTTGGCGACGAAGGCGACGTCGCGCACCAGGGCGCCGAGGTTGGCCGCCCCGCCCTGGGGAGCCGAGCGGCTCCCCGCCCTTGGTGAAGAAGGCGGCGTTGGCGGCGGTGAGCTCCTTCCACGGGGCCGGGACCGACCTGGCCCGACGCTTGGTATCCCCGCTCTGCCTGCGCCTTCTCTCTCAGTGGTTGTTGCGCTCTGCCGTCACTCGTCGACCTTGGACAGCCTGGTGACGCCTGGCCAACCCGGGACCGCGCCGACCTGACCATCCTCACCCGGCTCGCCTGCGTGCTCGCCCACCCCAGTGCCACTTCTCTCGCCGGCATCGCGGCCGATGGGCCTTGCTGGCTTGTCCGTCGCGTCCTGGGCGAATAGCCTCCACCCAGCGGCCGATTCAGCGATCCCAGGGATGCGCTGGTGGGAGGGGGGAGGCGGCGATGTCGAAGTACGCGGTGTTCTTCACCCTCAACAAGCTGTTGCACAAACGTGCGGACCTGGCGGTGGCGCTCAGCTGGGGGGCGGTGTCTGCCGGCTCGACCTTCCCACGTGGAACGCGTGGTCGCCGCATTGCAGCGCAGCGGAGGGTGGTGCGTGACAACCCCGATGGGCGTGGAGACCGTAATGGCGCTGACCAGTAGGGCGGTCGAGGACTCAAGATCGGGACGGCTGGACTCGCTCGGGGCCGGGCGCTCACCCGGAGGACGGGCGCGGGGTGGCGTGTAGCTGATGGAAGACGGGGCTGACGGTGAACTGGTGGGCGAAGGGCCCGCCGGGGACGTCGATCACCCAGGTGTGCAGCATTGGCGGTGCCGCCCACGGCACCTGCCCGGGCGGGCACGGACCGCCCGGCCTGTGCAGGCCGGTGATCGTGCCGTTGGCCGGGTTGGTCGAGCAGAGGTTGTCGTGGGTGTGCCACTGGGTCAGGCAGCCGCCGATCGCCTTGCCGGGCTCGCCGGCCCGGTTCATCAGGTACACCGCGGCCACAAGCATCGGCCCGCGGTCGGTGTAGGCATACATGAGCCCTTCCGGCCGGGTGGGGTCCAGCACGCGACCGTCGGTCACGTAGGCCGGGTTGAAGTAGTGCTTGATCGCCTCGCGTCCGTGGTGGTGGGGGGCGTAGCCGGCTGCCAGGGCGTCTGGCAGGTCGGCGAAGCGCGCCAGGCCGCGCTTGGTGTCGGCGACCAGCTTGTTGGCCGCCGCCGACTGGGCCGGTGTGGGCTGGCAGGGACCGGTCGGGTGCTCGTGCGGGCCGGTCTCCCCGTGGCCCGGGACGTGGCCGTGGACGTGGCCGGCGCTGTGCGCGTGTGCCGCTGACTCGGTGCTGGCGGCCCAGTTCAGCGCCGCCACCGACAAGGCGGTGACCAGGATCGTGCTGAGGAGCAGCGCACGGCGCGCTAGGCGCGCCCCCCGTAGGTTGGTGGTGAGCCCCAGTCGGGTCCAGGCCGCGCCGACCACGCCGACGGCCACGGTGACGATGCCGACGAACAGCAGCAGGTGCCCGGGGTTGGACAGCGTGAACAGGCCTTCCTCGTGCGCCAGCTCTGGCTTTCGCGCGTGCAGCGCCGCGTCCCAAATCAGCCCGGTCAGCAGCAGCGCAAGCCCGACGACGCCGAGCCCCAGGAACCAGCCCAAGCCTCGTAGGCCACGGGCGGGCGGCCACTCGGCCGAGCGTGTCCCGTCGGGTAGGGCCAGCTTGTTGCTCATCGTTCACACCACCTTCCCCACATAGACGTCGCCGTGGTGGGGATTGGTTGCGGTGCGACGGCAACAATGCGGCAACAAACGCAGACGCATCCGATCGCGAAATGTGAGATGGCGGTAATCCTTCAGAACACTGACTGGGTTTGACTGGGGTCGTGGGGATCGCCCAGTCGGTTAAGCATGAGCGGATGTATGGCGCGCTCGTGCGGATTCTCCAGGCCGCGCCCAGCTGCTCACCACCACCTCGACCCCTGGTCACGGGGCACGCGGAGGATCAGCTTGCCGTGACGGTCGTAGAGGGCGATCGCGCGGAGCTTCAGCGCGTCGGGCGGTGGGATAGTCACCGCGAAGAACCTCAGGCCGAACGCCGCGACCGGTTGCACGTCGATCGGCGCCCGGCCGTTCATCTCCAGCCGCACCAGCGCGGCCCCCGCCGTGACGACCCCGTCCGCACGCGTGGGCACGTACCGGCCGCGGACCTTGACGTAGAACCCGTTGGTGCCCTTGACGAAGTCGCTGAACCCGAGCGAGGCAAGCCCCTTGAGCGGCGGGCGGACCTGCTCGCAGCCGCCGAAGAAGATGTAGTGATTGGGCAGCTGGTAGGCGATCGCCTTCCAGCGCTGACCACGGGACTCACCAAGGGAGACGCCCTCGGCGATGACGACGGAGGGGGTGGACGGCCCGATCGGCTTGCTGCCGCAGACAGGGCCACCTCCCGCTCGCGTGGGCATCGAGGTCGCTGGCGGGTTCTTTGGGGTGTCGCCGAGGACGCCCTGCTGGCGGCTGGTGTCCAGGTGCCCCCACACGGCCAGCGACCCACCCAGCAGCGCGACCATCGTGGCGCCGGCCAGCCGGCGGCGCAGCCGGCGGATCCGGCCGCGGTCCCGGGCCGCAGCCGCCCCGGGCGGCGTCACCTGCTCGGCGACTTCCTCGGCGACCTTGGCCAGCTGTTGCTGCAGATCGTCCATGGTCGCTACACCTCCTGGATGCTGGCGTCGAGCTGCTTGGCGAGCGCGCGCCGGGCCCGTGCCAGTCGCGCCTTGACGGTCCCGACGGGAACCCTCAGCTGCTTGGCCACCTCCTTGACGGGCAGGCCGAGCAGGTGGTGCAGGACGACCGCCTGCCGGTACGACCGCGGCAGCGTGGCAAGCGCCTCCACCACGGCAACGCGGTCGACCGACAGCGCCGGCACCTGCGGGCTCGGCCCGATGCGGACCAGCAGCGCCACCCGCCGGCGCACCCGGCGGCGCTGGTCGGTCGCCAGGTTCATCGCCACCCGCCGCACCCATGCTTCCGGGAGGTCGTAGTCGCGCAGCTGCTGCCACCGCACCGACGCGCGCGCCATCGCCTCCTGGACCACGTCTTCGGCCTCGTGCAGGTCGCCGGTCACCAGGTACACCTGAGCGGCCAGGCGGGCGAAGGCCGCTTGGTAGAAGTCGTCGAACCCGTCCGTCCCGGTCACCTGGTCTCCCGGGTGAAGGTCTTCTCGCTAACTACACGATCTGGCGGCCGGTGCGGTTGCGCGGATGGTTATTGGACGTGGTGATCGTCAGCAGGCGCATTTTGGTATGAGCGTCGTAAAAGAATAGAATAGGCCATGGCTTACAATTTCCTTGGCTGTGATCGCGACCAGCCCTTCCTGCTCCCACCCGACCTGCGCGACTGGCTCCCCGCTGGCCACCTCGCCTGGTTCATCCTCGACGTCGTCGACCAGCTCGACCTTCAGCCCTTCTACCGACAGTACCGCGACGACGGGCACGGCCACCCCGCCTACGACCCCAAGCTGCTGCTCGGCGTGCTGCTGTACGGCTACTGCTCGGGGGTGCGCTCCTCCCGGCAGCTCGAGCGCCGCTGCCAGGAGGACATCGCCTTTCGCGTCCTGGCGGCCAACCAGACCCCTGACCACGTGACCATCGCGCGGTTCCGCGTCCGCCACGAGACCGCCCTGGCCGGGTTCCTGGTCGAATCGCTGAAGCTGTGCGCCGCCGCCGGCATGGTCAAGGTCGGGGTGGTTGCCCTGGACGGCACCAAGCTGGCCGGCAACGCCGCCGACAAGGCCAACCGCACCCACGACCAGCTCCAGACCGAGGTCGCCGAGATGCTGCGCCAGGCCGCCGAGACCGACCAGCGCGAGGACCAGCTCTTCGGGGATGCCCGTGGGGACGAGCTGCCCCCGGCGCTGGCCAGCAAGGCCGGCCGGCTGGCGCGGCTGCGCCAGGCCAAGGCCCAGCTGGAAGCCGACGCCGCCGCCCGGGAGCAGGCCTACCAGCAGCGGGTCGCCGCCCACGCCGCGGCAGCGCAAGCCAAGGGCACCAAGCCCCGCACGCTCAAACCCCGGCCCCAGGAAGCCCCTAACCCGAAGGCCGTCGCGAACGTCACCGACCCCGACAGCCGCTTCCTGCACACCCGCAACGGCACCGTGCAGGGCTACAACGCCCAGGCGGTCACCACCTTGCACCAGCTCGTGGTGGCCGCCGAACTCACCGACGAGGCCAATGACGTCCACCAGCTCAAGCCCATGCTGGCGGCCACGGCTGCCACGTTGGCCACCGCCGGGATCGAGGAGCGACCCGAGGCGCTGCTCGCGGACGCTGGCTATTGGTCGATCGACAACCTCACCACGATCCCCAACGCGCCCGAGCTCTACGTCCCGCCGGCCAGGCATGGACGTCAGGGCAAGCCCCGCAAGGACGGCAAGCCGTCGGCATCCCGGAGCGACAGGCTCCGCGCCGCCATGAAGGCCAAGCTTGCCAGCGAGGACGGCAAGGCCCGCTACGCCAAACGCCGCGAGACCGTCGAGCCGGTGTTCGGGCAGATCAAGGAACACCAGGGCGCCCGCAGGTTCCTGCGCCGCGGCATGGGCGCCTGCCAGGCGGAGTGGAAGCTGCTGTGCGGCACCCACAACCTGCTCAAACTGTGGCGGCACACGGCCACCCCGCCAGCGACCAGGCCGGCCACCGCCTGAGCGACCACCGGCGGGTCTTCGGGCCGGGCCGCCAGCGCCGGCGATCAGCTCCCCGGGACGATCGCCCGCGGCTCTTGGCGCCGGGGACGGTCAGCAAGACGGCAGCGCGTCCTTTGAGCAACACCCGTCAAGGGCGAGGCCATCGCCCGGGCCATGCAGCAACCAAGCGACCGGGTCGCGGTCGTGGGCCAGTACGACGGCTTCGCCATCGTGGACCTCCCCGATTCCCGGGCGGCTGCCGCGTCCAGCCTGGCGGTGAGCAGCACCGGGGCCTTCGAGCACCTGGAGACCCACGAACTCATCGAGGCAGAGGACGTCACCCCGATTCTGGAGCACGCCAAGGGCATCACCGCCCAGCTCCCCGACAGCTGATTTGAGGGGTTCCCGCCGCGCAGGGCGATACCGGGGCGAGCTGGCTGGGCCGCCGGTCAGGGCCGGCTGACCCCCAGATCACCTACCGGAGCGGGTCGAGGGCCGCCCCGTCGCCACCGACGGTGGGGGCCTGCTGGCCGGGCAGTAGATCCATCACCGCGACGAGTGGGGGCGGCGGGGCGCCAACCGAGCTGCTCCCGCGGCAGCGCCCGCCAGCCGCCAACGCCATGGCCACACCCCCCATCCCGCGCAGGTGCGGCGCTTGCCCGTCCCCTTGGCCCGCCACAGCCGGTCCAGCTCCGCCGCCAGCGGCCCGGTGCCGGCTGGCGACCCGAAGGCGCGACGGCCGGCGCGCACCGGAACCTTCTCGCCATTCTGCAGCAGCGGATGACCGCTGTTCGGCGACTGCCCGGAAGGCGAGTGCGGCCGGGACAGCGGCCCGGCCCCTCGCTCTCCCCCAGCGGCATCGACCAGTGGCATCGACGGCCCACACCGTCGGCGTCAAAACCCAACCTGTGTCGCGCCGCACCCCCCGAGGTCGCTGCCCGGTAGCGCCGCCCAGACCCGAGCCGAACGCGTGCCGTTCCAGCGGCGCCGCGCCGTCGCGGTCCAGGTGCCGCTGCGCTACTGGTTCGTGGGCGGTTCAGCGGTCGCGGTCTCCGTCTGGGTGTCCGGCTTCGGCCCCGGCTTCTCGTCGCCGCTGTCGTTGTCCTGGGGAAGCTTGGTCACCTCGGCCAGCACCGGACCTGGAGGGGCGCCGGTGGGCGGCGCGACCGTGGTGGTGCGAGCCGGTCGCGCCGCGGCGAGCCTCTGGCGCGCCTTGCCCGCCTGCTCCTTCGCCACCTTCACGGCTTGGCGGCCGCGCGTGGAGACGGCCAGCCAGCCCGCGAGCAGGCCAAGACCGACCAGCGGTCGCCACCACGGCCTGCGCGCCGAGTTGCGACGCTGCTTGCGTCGTTGCCGGGACATCACGGGTTACCTCCCGCCCCGCCCCCGCTGATCGGTCGGCCTTGCTGCTTTCCAGTAATCCAACCGTCGGCGTGGCGGGTTCCAGTCGTAGGTTCGGGTCGGCTTGCGGTCAGTTAGGTCAGGCGGCTCGTTGTGGCGCCGGCTCGGGTAGCGCGGCCGGTGGGCGTAGCGGCCGCGGCTGGATTGTTGATGCGCCTGGCCAGCTGGACGGCTGGTGGTCGCCATGGTCGGGTTGGTTGGTGGGGCCGCTGATCCAGTAGCCGATGGCCGGGCTCGACCAGGTCCGTGCTCGAGTGGTTGCCGGCCAGCTGGTGCCGTCTTGTCCAGCGGGGTCGGTCAGGAACCGGCGGATCGCCCCGACGGCGGCACGGTCCAGGTCGTCGTGGTGGTCGCCGCCGAGGCGGTCCAGCTCACCAGCGACCTCGGCGGGCGATCCGGCCAGGGCGCCGCCAGGCCAGACGACCACCACCTCGGCGCCGCTTTGGTACAGCGCCCAGAGGCCCTGGCGGCTGCGGGCCGAGCAGGTGGGGATGCCCAGCGGGATGCCGCCGGTGCGGTGGGACGACCCCGAGGTGGCGACCAGGATGTTAGTGATCGCGGTGGGCTGGTCGGTGTTGCGGCGAAGCCGCCCAGGTGGGTAGTGGATCACCATGGCAAGTCCTCCCAGAAACAGCCGGCCGGTGTGGCGATGTGCGCGTGGAGCGCTGGCGCTGCCGGCGTGCTGGTCTCAAGCTGCCGGGTACCGGGCCGAGGCGAAGGGTGCGGGGTCTTGGACCTGCCTGATCGCCTGCCGCTCGCTGCCGGCTTGGGTCCAGCGCGCGCCGCAGCCGGCGCAGAAGACCAGCGGGTAGAGACCGAACATGATGGTGGTGGGGGCCGATCCGCACCGCGGACAGCGTGGCAGTGGCATGACAACCTCCCTGGTGATCTCCTTGGTTGACGTTGGCCGGCTTCACGGACGAGCGGCGGGTGGTGCTCCGTCGGACGCTGCTGGCGCCTGGACGGCGGCCGGGACCTCGACGGCGGGCGATGTGGCCGTCGCCGACGTGGACGGCGCTCGGGCTGGCGGTGTGGCCGCGGCCGCCGCTCCCTCCCTGGCCAGGAACCCGCCAAGCTCCTGGATGGTGCTCATCAGCGGCGCGGGGAACACGACCGTGGTGTTCTTGTCGACCCCGATCTCCACCAGGCTCTGCAGGTTGCGCAGCTGCAACGCCAAGGGGTGGGCCATCATCACGTCGGAGGCGGCGCCCAGCTGGTCGGCGGCCAGCGACTCGCCCTCGGCGGCGATGATCTTGGCGCGCTTCTCGCGCTCGGCCTCGGCCTGGCGGGCCATCGCCCGCTGCATGCTGTCGGGGAGCTGGATGTCCTTGAGCTCCACCAGGGTCACCACCACACCCCACGCCTCGGTCTGCACGTCCAGGATCTCGCGGATGCTTTTGTTGATGCGGTCGGTCTCGGCCAGGGTCTCGTCCAGGGTGTGCTGGCCGACGACCTTGCGCAGGGTGGTCTGGGCGATCTGGCCGATGGCGGCCTGGACGTTCTCGATCGCGACCACCGACTTGGTCGCGTCGACCACCTGGTAGTAGGCGACCGCGGAGACACCCACGCTGACGTTGTCGCGGGTGATGATGCCTTGGGATTGGATGGGCATGGTGACGATCCGCAGCGACACCCGCCGCAGGACGTCGATCAGTGGCACGATCAGGGTCAGGCCGGGTTCCCGGACGCCGATGACCCGTCCCAGCCGGAACAGCACCCCACGCTCGTACTGCTTGACGATTCGGACCGAGAGCGCCAGCCCGAGCAGGACCAGCACCGCCAGCACGATCAGGACGGTCACCAACGCGGCCATTTTCCTATCCCTTCCTTACCGGTAACCGGCTACCCGCGGGACCAGCCCGTCCCTTGCTTTGGGTGTGCGCGGTGCTGCGGCCGATGGCTCGTTCCCTACCCTTGGAGAGCAGCGGGGGCGTAGCCGGCCGGCTACCCCCCGCTCGACTCAACCGGCCGGCTACGCACCCGCTCGACTCAACTGGGAGTCGTGTCCTCACCGCTTGCCGCAGGGATCCTCGCTCGACCGGGGCGCACCTGGATGCGCTTGGGGGTGGCCTCCTCCACCTTGGGCACCAGGATCTGCAGCACGCCGTCCTCGGCCGTAGCCTCGACCGCGTCCGCGATCACCTGGGCGGGCAGGGTGATCGAGCGGCGGAACGCGCCGTAGCGGCGCTCGATGCGGTGGAACTGCTGCTCGGACGAGTCCTGCGCGACGTGCCGCTCGCCCTGGATGGTCAGCAGGCTGCCCTCCATGGTGATCTGGACGTCATCGAGCTCGACCCCGGGAAGCTCGACCGTGATCAGGTAGGCGTCCTTCCGCTCGGAGATGTCCAGCGCCGGCGCCCAGGCCGTGGTCGTGGCCCGACCGCTGCCCTGCTGCTGGCCGTGCAGGCCGAGCGCGTGGGCAAGCATCGGGCTCATCTGGGCCATCTCATCCTGCGCGCTGCGCAGGTCCTGGAACGGGTCCCACCGGGTCATGGTGGCCATCTGGTCTCCCTCCTTGGTGGGCCGTGCGGCCCGGCGACTCGGGGAGAACGCAGATCGGGTGGTTGACCGGCGTTCACTTACCGAGTACATGTACTCTATGGTAAACAATGTTCAATATCAAGATCGCCGTTCAGATGAAGTGAACATGGGGGAGGGAAGCGTGCCGGAGCGAGCCAAGACACCGCCGAGCAAACGCGCGACGGCAACGTCCGGCGAGCCCGCGACCGACGGGCGGTCCCGCTCGCTGTGGTTCAACACCCCCATGAACGACCAGGACCGCCGCCCCCCACTCACCCGCCAGCGCGTGGTCGCCGAGGCGCTCACCGTCATCGCCCAGGACGGCGTCCAGGCGCTGACCATGCGCACCCTGGCCGCGCGCCTTGGGGTCGTCCCCGGCGCGCTCTACCACCACGTCCGCAACAAGGAGCAACTCCACGACCTGGTCCTTGACGCCGCGCTCGCCGAGGTCGACGGCCACCTCGACCCCTCCCAGCCCTGGACCCAGCAGCTCAAGCTGCTCGCCCATCGGCTGTGGGAGGTGCTGGAGGCCCATCCCGGGGTTGCCGCGGTCCTCAAGACCCGCGACCCGCTCGGGCCGCACTCCCTCGCCCTGGCCGAGGCGTTCCTTGCACCACTGCAGGCTGCCGGGTTCGGCGACCACCAGGCCGGCCTGGCCTTCTTCCTCCTGGTCGACTACACCACCGGCTTCGCGGTCAGCCCCCCCACCGCCGTCAACGAGCAGCGCGTCCGCGACGCGGCCACCAGAACCCAGCTGCACGAGTTCTTCCGACCGCTTCCCCGCCCTGGTCGCCCTCGGCCCCCACGTCTGGGTCGACAACCGCGACCAGCGGTTCACCGCCGGCCTGGACGTCCTCGTCGACGGGCTGGAGCACGCGCGGCGCTCCCCCCACCGACCGGCGCTCGCAGGACGACCGACCACCACCACTCTCCGACCACGTGAAAAAGCACGACAGACGGTGGATGAATGACCCTCAAGGGAGGTAGCCCGATGAGCATCGGCGCTCGCTGTGGGTCCTGCGGCGGGCCCGCACGCGCGGCGCGCCCGGACCGGGTGCGGGATGGACTGTCGGGCGCGGCAGTGGCCGAGTGGTGGTCTCGGCGACGGCGACCGTCGTGGTGCACGGAGCGCACTACCCGTGAGCCCGTCGCGCATGTTCCTGTTGCCCGATTCGAACAGCACAACTAATTCGTATGGCTTAGCGTGGATGGTCACGAGCAGCCGTCACCCCTGCCATTCGCTGCCCGATGAGACAGGAGCGTGCATGGCCACCTTCCAGGAAGCGTCGACGGTCCAGGAGCGGGACGCGGAGGACTGGTCCGAGCCCCCACCCCCGAGTCGCGGCAGCGACTACGCCGAGCTGTCCCGGCGGGTCAAGGGGACAGGGCTCCTGGACCGGCGGCCGGCCTACTACGCCGCCAAGACCACCCTGACCACTGTCCTGCTCGCGGCGGGGTGGACGGCCTTCTTCCTGCTGCAGGACTCCTGGTGGCAGTTGGCCACCGCGGTATTCCTTGCGTTCACCTTCACCCAGATCGGCTTCCTCGGCCACGACACTGGCCACCGGCAGGTCTTCCGCACCCGGCGGGCCAACGGCCTCGCCGGCCTCGTCTTTGGCAACCTGCTTATCGGGCTGAGCTACGGCTGGTGGGTCGGCAAGCACAACCGCCACCACAGCAACCCCAACCATGTGGACCTGGACCCCGACGTCACCGTCGGCGCGATCGCGTTCACCACCGACCAGGCCCGCGCCAAGCAGGGGCTCACCAAAGTCATCGCCAGGCACCAGGCGTACCTGTTCTTCCCGCTGCTGCTGCTGGAGGCGGCGCACCTCCATGCCGCCAGCGTCCAGGCCGTGGTCCGCGGCACGATCAGGTCCAGCCCACTGGAGGCGCTGCTGCTGCTGGTCCACGGCGTCGGCTACCTGGCGGCCGTGCTGCTGGTGCTGTCGCCGCTGCGGGCGGCGGTGTTCGTGCTCGTGCAGCAGGGCCTGTTCGGCTTGTACCTGGGATGCTGCTTCGCCCCCAACCACAAAGGCATGCCGGTGCTCGAGGAGGGCAAAGAGCCAGACTACCTCCGGCGTCAGGTGCTGACCTCCCGCAACGTGCGCGGCAGCCGGCTGGTGGACTTTGCGCTCGGTGGGCTCAACTACCAGATCGAGCACCACCTGTTCCCCAGCATGCCGCGGCCGACCTTGCGCCGCGCCCAGCCGCTCGTCCGGGCCTTCTGCGCGGAGCGAGGCCTGGCCTACAGCGAGAGCAGCGTGTTCGGCGCTTACGCGGAGGCGCTCCGCCACCTCCACGCGGCCGGCGCCCCGCTCCGCCCGGCCGTGACCGACTAGGCTCGTCGCCCGAGGGTGCTGAGGCGGAGCATGGCGACGAGGAGGTCGAGCTCCTCGACAGCCGCGCAGGCTCAGAAGCCCCGGCACCCCACGTGGGTGTTCGGACAATGTACAACTCGCCGTGACGGCCAAAGTCACTGTTTTCCTTGCTCACCACAGGTTCGAGGACTACGGATATATGGTCCCAACTGGCCAGCATAAGAACCTTCCACCGTTAGTTGAGGGTCCAGCGATTCGGCTGGCCAGGCGCCACGCCAAGGTCCGCCGTGACGGGTACCGGACGCGGCCGCGTTGACCACCAAGACGCTCCGGCATGTGCCCTGCCGAGGGCACGTCAAGGGCACTGTTGCATCTGGCGATCAGCACCCTCGGCGTCCTCCACTTGGATGCTGAACGCCCCAGATAACGTCCACGATCGGCAGCTTTGAGCCCTTTCGCGGGCCCTCCCCAGGGGGTACGGCCTCCACTCTGGTACTCGTCGGAGACGCCTTCCGCCCAGATGCAACAGTGCCTCGGGAGACCCCGGAGTCGACAGCCACCCGCCCGCTGACCGGCTTCGGGTAGCATCAACCCCGCCACCTACCGGGCCAGCCATGCCAAACGCCGACCTGGCCGGGGCAGGGTGGCGCGGGCGGACGCCGGGAGGTCAGCGCGAGATGCTCAGCGCGTACGTGCTCATCGAGACCGAGGTCGGCAAGACAGCCCAGGTCGCCCAGGCAATCAGGGCCATCGAGGGGGTGCAGTTGGCCGAGGCCATCACCGGCCCCTACGACAGCATCGCCCGGGCTCAGGCGCCAGGGATGGACGAGCTGGGCAGGCTGGTCGTCTCCCGCATCCAAGCCGTCGCCGGCGTCACCCGCACCCTGACCTGCACGGTGCTCCGCCGCTAGCGCCGCGACAGCAAGCCGCCACCCGATCCCATCCGGGAGCCCATCACCTCTCGGCCATCACGGCGACGAGAACCCGAACCCGGGGCGCGCCCCCGACCACCGCTGCTGTGCGCTTGAGACACGGCCAGCGGTGGCCTTGGCGGGCCAACGACCGGCACCGCCGCTGGCCGACCGGCGCAACCTAGCGCGCGTCCGCGGGCCGCACATTGACCGCACGCATGCCCTTGCCGCGGGGATCTTCCTCCACGTCGAACTCGACCACCTGGCCCTCGTGGAGCGACTGCACACCGGTCGGTTGCAGGGCGCTGACGTGCACAAACACGTCCTCGCCCTGCTCGGGGGCGATAAAGCCATACCCCGCTCGAGGCTGAACCATTTCACGGTCCCGACCATCGCGGTCCTCTCACTCTCGCTCGCGGCGGCCCGGCATCCAGCCACCGACGCGAGGCGCCCGGCCGCTCAATGAGGGTGTCCGCGATGCTCGGCACGTGGGGGTCCATGGAGCTACCAGCCGAAGCAGACGGCACGTCGGCGGCTCGTGAAGGCCCATGTGTCCGGCGTAGAGAGCATCACGGACACCCTCAATGACGCACCGACCCCGACCTGAACAGCATCCTTGCAGAAGGCTTCCAGGTTGTGAAACAGGCTGGTAGACGCGTTCGCGCATGGCTCAGCGAGTTCGCTGGCCGCGCCCGAAGATCAGGGACAACAGCGGACACCGACGGTCGCCCAACGTCGCAGCTCAGCAGCTCCCCTCCGCCAGGTTCACGGATTGTCCGATCACCCCGGTTGTCTCTCGCACCGAAGAAGTCGCGGACCTGCCGCGCAGCCTCACAGCGGGTTGCCTACGTCGCAAATGGCCACCCGACGCCGGCAACACCCCATTTCGCAAGGTGATGCCGCAGGTCTCAGCTGACAGCAATTTGGGCCGCGATGAGACACCGATCCAGCGCAGAACGAGCGCGAACGGCTGAGCCACCTGCAACACCGGTGCCGGTGCCGGGGCCGTCAGGCACCCCGCGGACGGCGCAGGAACGCTACCCGAAGGCCGAGCGACAGCGCCGAGGTGGCCGTGACCGCGGCCAGCGCCGCAAGGGGCGCGCCCAGCAGCGCACCCACGGCCACCAGCAGCAGCCGCCCGTCGCGGCCACCCAGCAGCCACCCCAGCGCCCACTCGGGCGCAGGTGGCAGCCCAAGGGCGACCGCCCGGTCCTTGGACGCCATCGACAGCAGCGCCCCGGCGGTAGCGGCCACCGTCAGCGCCAGCACCCCCCGGGCGGCGTGCCCGTCCAGCGCCCACAGCCCAAGCCCGGCCAGGATGGCCGCATCGGCGACCCGGTCCAGCACCCCGTCCAGCAGCGCCCCATGAGGCCCGCCCCGCAGCTGCAGCCGGGCGACCTCCCCGTCCACACCGTCGGCGACCGAGCCAGCATGGACCAGCAGCGCGCCCGCCAGGCCCTGGCCAGCCGCCAGCAACGCCGCCCCGGCCAGGCCGAGCGCGAACGCGACCAGTGACACCAGGTCGGGCGCCGGCCGCAGCGGCGCCAGCGCCATCGACAGCCGGGTCGACAGGGGCCGGTTGAGCCAGCGGCTGATGGGCCCGTCGGCGGTCTTGCCGAGCGAGCGGCGCAGCGCCGCCCTCGCCGCCTGCGCGTCCTGGGGGGTGTCCACGTCCCGCCACCAGCACCCGGCGGGCAGCGGGACGGCCCGCAACGGCCGGGCCCGGGCCAGGCGAGTCACCGCGCCGGCAAGGGTGTGGTCGCCCGCGGCGGCCGCCTGCCGCTGGCAGCCGAACACCCCGGGGGGTAGCAGGAACGCGCCGCAGTCGATCGCCGGCTCATCCAGGTCCTTCCCGAACCCGACCACGGCCCCCTCCACCACCCGCACCCGGGTCCCCTCCAGCCAGGCCGCCCGGTCCGGTGCGGGGTCCACGAGCACGGCCGGCTCACTCGCCCCAAGCAGCCCCTCCAGCGCCCCCTCACCGAAGAGGTGGTCGGTGGTGAGCAGCACAAACAGCGCCTCGCCGGCCACCGCGACCTCGACAGCGGCCAGCGACGCGCCGTTGCCGTCGCGCCACCGGTCGGCACACACCGCCCGGACCCGGCCGGGCGCCAGGCGGCCGACGACGGCGGCGACCGGCCCGGCGTCGTGGCCGACGACGACCAGGACGCGCTCCAGCCCACGGGCGAGCAGGGACCGCACGGCCCGCTCGACCAGGCTCAGACCGCCCAGCCGGAGCAGGGCCTTGGAGCCGCCCCGGGTGACGGCGTCGAGCCGCTCGGAGCGGCCGGCGGCCAACACCACACCCACCCGCGGCAGCCGCGCCGGCTGCGGGGTGGGCCGGGCCGCGCCCACCCGCCGGGGGAGCGTGGCCAATGGATCAGGAGGAAGCTGCGGTGCCTCAGCCATGCGCCATCCGGCCTCGTGACGAGAGGATGAATCCCGAGGGAACAACGCAAGGATCACAGGGGACGCCCGCCCGGGCAAGACAGGCCCGATAGAGAAGGCCCTCGGCCAGACCAGGCGCCGAGGGCTTTGGTGACAGGGCCGAGGTCTACGGACGCAGGTGGATCAGGAGCTTGGCGACCTCGGGCTCGGTGTAGGCGTTGACCTCCTCGCGCTCCAGGAGCATGCCGGCGAGCGTGTGGACTGCGCGCTGAGTGTGCTCCTGGTGGAGAAGCTCGGCGAGACGCTTGCCGGCCCCACCGAACCGGGCGGTGACGAGCTCGTCCTCCAGCTCGCCGCCGAGCAGGGCGTAGATGGCATCCAGGTCGTCCCTGGTGCCCTGGTAGACAGCGGACACGTCGTAGGCGGCGGGATTCAGCCATGTGCCCGCGTTCCCGGCGAGGTGCACCATGACGCGGTCGTCTACCGACGCGGCCATGAAGTCCACGTGCTCGATCTCCGTGCGGCCGCCATGCTCGCCTTCGGGGCGGATGGTGACGCGCCCGACCCGCATGCCGAGCGTGGCGGCGACCACGGCATGACCGGCCTCGTGGTAGGCGGCGATGCTGCTGGGGATCATGGGCGGCTCCTCCCGGTACGCGCGTAGGCGCGTGGTCATTGAGTCTCGCCGTCCTGCACGAGTTTGGCGAGGTAGCGGTCGAGGTCGCTGGTGGCCCGGTCGATCAGGTCGGGGTGACCTTGGCGCAGGGCGAGCGCGCCACGGTCCAAGCTCGACTGCACGTAGCCGATCAGGTACGCCCGTTGCTCGGGTCGGGCGGCGCGGCGAGGCTGTCGCGCACGGCCTCCATCAGGCGGGCCGCCGCCGCTCTCTTGTTGGAGGCGGGCGGGGTAGCGTGTTTGTTGGGCATGAGGTCTGTCTCCTCGTGTCCCAGGGGGCCGGCGCGGTCACGTCGCGTGCGGCCCCCGCAACGTGTATGGGGCGACGGTCGAGCGCTCGGGCGCGGCGGGCCGCGGGCCGGTCCGGGGCACACCGGGGCACATGAGTGCGAGAGACGATCGTGAACGATCGGCAACAGCCAGCAACGTTCCTGCTGGTCAGAGGAGCTGTGGGAGCATCACCGCAGGTCGGCGCGGCACCCAGAACAGTTCACGCTCCACAGCAAGCCGTTCGGCCGGCACCGCAGCGATCTCACTGTGGCGGCCGGCGTTCACCTCGGTGCACCGGCCCGCGCCGCCTGGTTGGCCGCGGCCATGTGGGTGAACGGCGCCTGCGGCACCAACAGGTCACGCTTGGCGTAGCCGACGAGGTGCTCCACGATCCCCTTGGACTCCGGGTCGGCGGCTTTGCAGAAGTCCGGCCGGAACCCGTATTCTCTGAACTAGGAAAAAGACCTCATATGGTCAGTCAGGCTGTTCGAGTTTGAGGCGCTCTTCGTTGAGGGCGAGCGACTCGATCTCGCGGAGGGCGTCGAAGACGCTACTCAGCGTCGTCTCTGGGGGTGTCCCGCCGGCTTGGCGCGCAAGCTTGCCCGCAGCGATCAGGTGTGGGGCGCCGAGCGCGTCGAGGAGCGCCACTGCCGTGCGGAGACATGCCAAGACCGCCGGAATGCGAGTCATCCGTTGGCCTGACTGATCGGTCACTGGCCGGCCCGGCGGCTGGATTGCCTCAGCCCGCGGTGTCGGCGAGGTCGGTCAAGACCTCAGCGACGCGCTCGAGCTGGACAATCCGCTGCAGCTTGATCTCGGTGGCAAGCGCTCGTTCTCGCTCCCGCATCTGCTCTTGGTGTGCAGCGGTCGAGGCTTGGAGCGCACTGCGCTGTTCGGCCATCTCCTCGGTGTGGGCGTCGCTGGCCTCTCGCCGGGCCGCCCGAGCCTCACCGACGGTCGCGCGGGCGTACCAGATCGTGATGAGCGCGGCGCCCGCAGCGACCACCGCGGCGATGCCGCCGACGGCGCTCCATGCGTCAGCGAGGATCATGGCGAACTCGACTGTAGCGGGACGGTGGGCATGCCGAGCTCGACGGTGGTGCGGTTGCGGCTGGAGTTGCGCCGGTCGATCTGGGCGAGCTTGTCGGTGGCGCCGGCGAGGCTGACCTGGAGGCCTTCGACCTCGCCGAGCCAGCCTTCGTGCTGGGCCTCGGCGATGCGGGCGGTGAGGTTGTCGCGGATCTCGACGAGCCGGTCGCGTTGGGCCGGGGTCGGGCCACAGCATCGGGCAGCACACGCAGGCGTGTTCGTGGATGCAGGGGGTGCCAAACGCCCGGCCGCAGGTTCCGATGGAGACCTTTCTGCGCTCGAAATGGCCGACGAACTCGGTCCATTCTTCGTCGGTGGGGACGCGGTATTCCTCGCTGGGCCGTAGCGCCCGGCGGCGGCCCAGGAACGCCAGGTGGGCCTGGATGGCCTCATCGGGATAGACCTTGTAGCCGAGGGTGACGTTGATGTCTCGGTGACCGGCGATGACCTGGGCGATATGGGGTGGCAACCCGTTCAGGATCGCGTCGGTGATGAACAGCCTGCGGAAATCGTGCGGCGTGAACCGCAACGGGCCGCCGGTTGCCGGGTCAGTCAGGCCGGTGTCGGCGAGCGCGGCGGTGAGCATGGCGCGGATGCTCCCCTGCGGTGATCGCTCGGTTCTCGTGGCCGACTTGGCGCTGGAATAGCAGCGGCGCCGGCGGCGACCAGCTGCGCTCGCGACCGTCGTAGGCGGACACCAGCGGCACCGCTCCGGTCGTGTCGCGGACCCGGCAGATGATGGCCGACAGCACATCGGCGAGGGCACTGTTGCATCTGGCGATCAGCGCTATCGACATCCTCCACTGGACCCTCTGAACGCCACGATCACATCCCTGATCGACAGCTTTGGGAAAGTTCTCATGGCACTCCGGGCGCAGAGCCTCCACCTCGGTCCTCGTCGGGGACGTCCTTCGCTCAGATGCAACAGTGCCAACCGAGCTGCTCCCCGCGGCGGCGCCTGCCAGCCGTCAACGTCATGGCCACACCCCGTCCCGCGCACTGCGGCGCTTGCCTGTCCCCTTGGCCTGCCACAGCCGGTCCAGCTCCGCCGCCAGCGGCCCGGTGCCGTGCTCCAGGTACTGCAGGTCGCCGTGGGCTGTAGAACGGCCGGCCGTGGATGCGGCACGCCCGGCAGCGCCAGTCGCAGGTCTGCGGGGTGCACGGATGGGTGTCGTCGCGCCTGGGCCAGCAGGTGCACCTGCGGCCCTTGCCGAACATACTCAATTGGCAGCTGTGGTTCTAGGCGAGAGGGTCCCGGTGGACCTTGGGAGGGAAGCGGTGAGCGATGTCGGAGTGGCGGGAGCTGACCTGGGAAGACGCCATGCGGCGCGGTTACGAGGCGCTCCGCAGCGGCGAGGCGCTCTACGAGGAGATCGACGCTGAGCAGGACAGGTCCAACATCGACATCGAGAAGCACCTGCGGCGCGCTGAGCTGAAGCTCGCCCAAGCCAACGCCTGGCTTGCCATGGCGCGGGAGCTGGGCTGGCAACGCGACGACTATGGCGGTCGGGTACGCTGAGCACCGCGGCTGCCGGCTGCGGCCGCAGACGGGGCGGGGGGAGCCCTGGTAGTGGAGTGGACGCCAGCGGGCCGGGGCGACCACTGATCTGGTGGCCGGCCTGCGAGGGGAGCGACGCCAACGGCTCCCGCCGCGCTCCCCGCTGCAGGAGGGGTCTGGTTGACCGGCTTTTGGTGCGGCGGTACGGTCCGCGGGTCACTAACGACTGCCTTACCTGAGCCGGGTGTGCAGATCCGCTGCGTCCGTCGTGGCTCACCTGACGCGGGTACGGCCTCAGGCCCAAGGAGCGAGCGGCCAGGACCGGCCAGGTCCGGGGCGCGTCCCAGCCATCCCGCCGCTCCCGCGCTGTGCACACGTGCTGGCTGGCAGCGTCGGACCCCTGACGCCGATGCCGAGCACCCGGCGCACACCGGTGCCCGTCTGTCGCCGCGTGAAGGTCGCTGCGTGAAGGTGGGCGGTGCCGTCCCCACTCGATCCGGCCGCCGTCGCCTGGCAGCAACTGCTGCCGGCGGGCGGCCCGGCGCAGGAGGCAGTCATGCCCAACCCCGTCTACCTCGAGCCGCAGGCAAAGGCCGTCGCCGACGCCAACGCCAACCCTCCGTATGTGTTTGAGCTTGGCCCGGACCAGGGTCGCAGGACCGTCGATGCGGTCCAGTCCGGCCCTGTCAACAAGCCACCCGTCGACATCGGGGACACCACCGTGCCCGGCGGCCCGTCTGGCCGGGTGTCGGTGCGGATCCTGCGCCCGCAGCGCGTCAGCCGGCCGCTGCCGGTGGTCGTCTACCTCCACGGCGCCGGCTGGGTCTTCGGCAACAACCACACCCACGACCGGCTCATCCGTGAGCTCGCCGTCGGCGCGCAGGCCGCGGTGGTGTTCCCCAACTACAGCCTCTCCCCGGAGGCCAAGTACCCCACGGCCATCCAGGAGTGCTACGCCGTGGCCACCTGGGTCGCTGAGCACGGGCAGGAGCGTGGACTGGACGGCAGCCGCATCGCGATCGCCGGCGACGGCGTCGGCGGGAACATGAGCGCCGCGGTCACGCTGCTGGCCAAGCAGCGCGGCGGTCCGGCGTTCCGCCAGCAGGTGCTCTTCTACCCGGTCACCGACGCCAACTTCGACACCGAGTCCTACCACCAATTCGCCACCGGCTACTACCTGCGCCGCGACGGCATGCAGTGGTACTGGGACCAGTACACCACCGACCCCGCCCAGCGGGCCGAGCCCACCGCCTCCCCGCTGCGCGCCAGCCTCGAGCAGCTCGCCGGCCTGCCGCCCGCCCTGGTCATCACCGGCGAGGCTGACGTGCTCCGCGACGAGGGCGAGGCGTATGCCGACAAGCTCCGCGAGGCTGGCGTGCCCGTCACCGCCGACCGCTTCCAAGCCATCATCCACGACTTCGTCATGCTCAACGCCCTCGCGGACACCAACGCCGCCCGGGGCGCCATCACCCTCGCCGCCGACACGTTGCGAACGGTGTTGTCCGACAACAACTGAGCCTCCCGCCTCTCAGGGCCTTCCGACCCCAGGCCAAGGTCGGAGGAGTCAGTCGGCGACCGTCGTCCGGCCATGCGCACCGGCGGTGACAACGCTCCACCCCTTTCATGTCTGGTGGCATCCCGCGGAGAACCTGGTCGGGTGGCCGGGGGAGGCTTCAAACCGCCCACTGCTGCGTTACAGAGTCTCGTACCAATGGCGCCGCGATGCCCCAGTGCGCTTCTACCCTGAGGGTGTCAAGCCTGAGAAGGGCCATGCATGTGTCCGCTGCGATGAGCCCTGGGGAATGGGGCTCGAAGTCGTCTGGCATCCCGAGTGCCGTTGCGGCGTCAAGGGGCCTTGGCCGGCCCACGAGACTGTTGAGGCGATCCCCGGGAAGATCGCGCGGGTGAAGTGTCGATGCGACTGGACGGCCACCGGCACATACGAGCGGGACGAGGATGACGAGTACGAGCCCTCCGAGGACTCCATGGCACGATTCGCCATGTGGGAGGCGGAGTGGGCTTTCAGGGACCACCAGCGGCATCAGGAGGAACGGCGCTGTAAGTGCTTCTGCCACGGCTGGCCGGACTGCATGGATGTTCATGCTGATCGACAAGACCGTCTGCCACGCCGGTTCACATGCGAGCACTCGCCGCGCGCCTGATGCACGCTCGAGCGCAGGGCACGAGCTTCGGCGAGATCGACCGGGCTCTTGGCAGGACGCGGGAGCGGGCACGTCAGCTTGCAGCCTTCCGTGCTTGCCTCGTGACATACTCGCCACTGATCACCATAAACGTCAGTAGTCGACGCGCGAGGGCGGCTGATGAGCAGCCAAGAGCGGGCGACCGGCGAGGAGACGGCCCGCTGGCACGACTTCGGGGCGTGGCTCGCGCAGAAGCGCGTCGACCTCGGCTACACCCAGGCGCACGTCGCCAGCCAGGCGGACATCAGCACGCAGAGCCTCGTGTCGCTCGAGCACGGCGGCTTCCGCCGCTACGCCGACGGCCCGTGGATCCTCCCGAACCCTCGGGACGACACCCTCGTCTCGCTTGCGCGCCTGTACGGCGTCAAGGCCGAGGAGATGTTCAAGCATGTCGGCCGCTACAACGACCGCCCGCAGACCAAGACGAGCCTGCGCCGCCGCGGCCGCGCGAGCAGCAGGCACGAGGCGACCGGATCGCCGAGCTGGAGGCCAGGCTCGAGGAAGACCTCCGCAGGACCAGGGAGCGCACCCAGGAGTTGGCGGAGCGCCAGCGCCTGATCGAGGAGGCGCTCCGGAAGGCCGGCATCCCCCTCGACGGCGCTTCGCTGGCGGTGCCGGAGCGCTCCCGGCGGCGGCGCGCTCCCGGGTGGTCGCAAGGCGCCCCGGCCGGCGTCGTAGGCTCTCGTGGACGGCCAGGGCCGATCACGGGAGGACCAGATGCCGACCACCGCCGGTCAGCCGATGACCAGCCCCTGACCGAGGAAGACCTCGCCGAGTCCCTGTGCGTCTCGCTGCGCACGGTGCGCCGCTGGCGCCACGACCGGACCGGCCCGAGGGTCGTGCGGGTCATGTGGGCGCCGCCGCGCTCTGGCGAAGCGACTTGGTGGCATGACCCCGAGCGAGTGGCTGCGCATCCGCGCCCAACGGTCGGCGCCCCTGGTTGGCCCATAGCCTTGCCCGCTTGCTTCGTGCCATACTCGCTGACGATCACCACAAACGTCAGTAGTCGACTGCGCGAGGACAGTTGATGATGAGCGAGCAAGAGCAACCCCCGGCCGAGGAGATGCTCCGCTGGCACGACTTCGGGACCTGGCTCAAGCAGCGGCGCCTTGAGCTGGGCTACACCCAGGCGCACGTCGCCGGTCGGGCCGGGATCAGCGTGCAGAACCTCGTCTCGCTGGAGCATGGCGGCTTCCGCCGTCAGGCCGGCGGGCCGTGGATCCTGCCGAACCCCCAGGACGACACCCTCAAGGCGCTCGCCCGGATCTACCGGGTGAGCGCCGAGGAGCTGTTCGGGCGCGTCCACCGCTACGCCAACCGGCCGCAGACCAGGAGCGGCCGGCGGCGCCAGGCCAGCGGTAGCCGGGCGAAGCGCTCCGACCGGATCGCCGCGCTGGAGGCCGAGGTCCGCGAGATGCGGGAGCGGGCCGACCGGCTGGAGGCCCGGCTCCGCGAGGCGGGCCTCGGCCTGCCTGGCGACGGAGAGGTCCCGGCGCGGCCGTCCAGGCGCCGCCGGCCGCCAGGGTAGGTCGCTTCCACTTCGGTCTCGGCCGGCGCCCGTAGGCTCTCCCTGGCCAACGACGGGCGGGACCGCATGCCGACCACGCCCGGGCCAACCTATGACCACCTTCTGACCGGGGAAGACCTCGCCGAGATGCTGCGCGTCTCGCTGCGTACGGTGTGTCGCTGGCGTAGCGACGTGGGCGCCTGTATCGAGGGCCAGAGCGCCGAGTGAGTCCTCGGGCCGCAGCCGGGCCGCATTGCTTGCGAGCCTCTGCGAAACCATGAGGGACCCGAACAGGTACCGCGAGATTCTGTCCTTGCAGGTCAGCCCATGGATTCGACCGTCCGCCCGAGGTCGCGGAGGTGCGACCGAATTACGGGAATCGAGGGTTCGAACCCCTCAGCCTCGCGCTATCTACCTGCGGTTTCTCGCAACGGGACGACCACCGGGCCGCCCTGGGCTAGCTCCAATGCCGGGTAGTTAAGGTGCGGGGCCGGTTGTCAAGGGGGTTGGCTGTTGAAGGATGTCGATGCTGAGGGTGGCTTTGTAGCTGGTTCGGTTGATGTTGGGGCCTCTGGCGTTGTACTTGGAGATGGCTCGTTTGACGATGCGGGTGCCACGCGGGTGCGCCGGTCGGGCAGGAGGTTGTCCAGCACGTGGCGGCCGATGGTGCCGACCAGGTCGATGGCGGTGGCGGCGATCACGCCGGTGGCCTTGACGAGCTGGTCACGAGCGGTCTGTAGGGCGATGGTGAAGCTGGCCCGGTCGGGGTCGACGTCGGGTTGGGTGCTGGTGGCGTCGGCCATGGCCAGGCGCAGGAGCTGGTAGGTGACCAGCAGGGCGTAGACCTCCTGGGTGAGGCCGCCGGGGGTGCGGGCGCGGAGCACCCGCCCGCCGAGGATGCTGGACTTCAACTCAAAGTAGGCGGTTTCGATCTCCCACCGCTGGTGGTAGAGCCTGACCAGTTCGACGGCCGGGTAGTGGTGGTGGTCGAGCAGGGTGGTGGCCAGCCGGTAGACCCCGGTGACCCGTCCGGCGCTGGTGGCGATGGTGATCTCGGCGGCGACCACCCGCACCCGGGTGGTGGCGATCATCGACAGGTAGGACCCATCGGGGTAGCGGGCCAGCACCGGCAGGTTGCGGTTGCGCTTGAGCCGTACCAGCAGCTCCGCCTTGGTGGCAGCGATCGCGTTGAGCAGTTGGCCGTGGTCGAAGTTGCGGTCCAGCAACACGATCATGCCGGGCTTGAGGCTTGGCAGCAGCTGCCGGGCGTAGGTGGTCTCCCCGCTGCTGGTGGGGCCGAACACCGCGTCGATGATGCTGCGGGTGCCGCAGGCGGTCAGCGCCAGCAGCCGCAGCAGCGGATACCCCGATCCGCCGTTGTGGCAGTGATGCTTGCGGTACTGGGTCAGGTTCGCGGGACTGTCGGGCACGCTCATGGTGGTGCCGTCGATCGCGCACACCAGCAGCCCATACCAGCGCACACCGGCGGCACCGACCGTGGCCGCGCCGCGGAGCAGGTCGAACAGCCATCGCAGCGGCTTGGCGCTCAGGCGGCGTCTGGCCTGCGACAACGCGGCCGGGCTCGGGGAGGCCACGGGCATGGCTGACAAGCCGGCGGTCAGCTTGCGCCACACCTGCTGGTAGCCCAGCTCGGCGAACAGGCACCCGGCCAGCAGCAGATAGACCACCACCCGCGCCGGCAGCAGGCGAGTGCGGGCCTGGATGGTGCCGGTGGCGGCCAGCGCCGCATCGACCATCTCGAACGGCACGATCTGGGTGAGCTCTCCCAGGTGGCCAGGGCGAGCACACCCGAGGCGACCCTGATCGTGGTGGTGATCGTCTCCACAGCCGGTGAGGGGCAGAATGGGACGGCAACGGGGCTCCCGCGTAGACGTGATCTTGGTCGACCACGTACTTACCGGAGCCCCGTTCTCATGTCACCTCGCCACACCAAACCCTTGACACCAAGCCGGATCCCTTAACTACCCGGCATTGGGGCTAGCCTGGGCGGCGGTGAGGTTGGTGACCGCGTACACGGTCACGATTCGCCATCTCTTGCTGTGCAGGGACCGGGCCCGGCGGGTGATGCGGATGGCCTGGGTGGCGTGGGGGAAGTCCAGGCCAGCGACGGTGGTGACCTGCAGGCGGCGGATCTCGACCCGGCCGTGGCCGCGGTTGCGGGTGTGGTCGGCGATGGGGGTGTCGCGCCAGGGCAGACGGCGCAGCTGCTGGTGGAGCGTGGGCGTTGGGTGGGCCACGCGGCGAGGTGCCTGCTGTTGAGCGGGTCCTTTTCCGCGTGGCCTCCCACCGAACCGGACGGGCGGGTTGTCCCCGCATCCGGCTCTCCGGTGACTACTGCGTGCGTGCGGTCGGG
>WNGQ01002519.1_pt1 | contig 27426 bp, 20 predicted proteins | sample 5407661 | NCBI WGS metagenome assembly WNGQ01 (sample SAMN13153382, study PRJNA577476) | soil metagenome | isolation source: 60 cm soil or saprolite under Garry oak tree replicate 2 | place: USA:California | collected 2016-06-15 | reverse complement strand
CCGATCATCTGATCCGCATGGACTTCATCGTCCTCGACGAACTCGGATATCTGCCCTTCGCCCAATCCGGCGGGCAGCTCCTGTTCCACCTCGTCAGCCGGCTCTACGAGCGTACCTCGATTGTCGTCACGACAAACCTGGCCTTCGGCGAATGGCCGAGCGTCTTCAGTGATCCCAAGATGACGGCTGCGCTGCTCGATCGCCTCACCCATCACTGCGACATCATCGAGACCGGCAACGACAGCTGGCGCTTCAAAAGCCGCGACGACCAGCGCCCAACAACCCGCGCTCGCCCCGTCTCCGCAACCCCGACCAGCTCCGACGGGGCGAGCGCTACTGCCAAAACTCGCCGCTCAAGGGGGTCAAAATTGGACGCCGATCAGGGGTCAAATTTGGGCGCCGATTGACACCGAAGGACGATCCGGCGTCCGAACTCCTCAAGCGCATCGCCGCGGAACGGGAGCAACGCGCGCGCGAAGCCAGCGCCGCCAAGCGGCTGAACGGCCACAAGCCGCGCCGCGCGCCGAAGCCCCGCGTCACGGCCGCACCCGCCGCACCCAAAGAGACGGACAATGGACGCATCACAGATCGGTAAGCGGGCCTGGAGCTATGCCGGCGTGTTGCAGGACGCGGGGCTGTCCTGCTTCGAGTATGTCGAGCAGCTCACGCTGCTGCTGTTCCTCAAGATGGCCGACCAGCTCACCGAGGAGCCCTACAATCGCACACCCATCGTGCCGCCGAAACTCGGCTGGAAGGCGCTGCTGCCCCTCGATGGCGCGGCGCTGGAGGACCAGTACTGCAACAGCCTGGAAAAGCTCGGCGTCAAGCCCGGGATGCTCGCCGTCATCTTCAAGGGTGCCCGCTGCGAGATACACAATCCGGCGCTGCTGAAGCAGCTCATCGTCAACCTGCTCGACAGGGTCGACTGGCTCTCGCTGCCGGTGGACGTCAAGGGGACGATCTACGAGGAACTGCTCTCGCGCTCGGCTCAGAAATCATCCCGCGGCGCCGGCCAATACTTTACGACGCGCCCGGTCATCCAGGCGATGTGCGAGGTGATGCAGCCGACCCCGGCGGACACCATCTGCGACCCTGCGGCCGGCACCGGAGGGTATCCTCTGCAACGCCTATCAATACGTGCTCGACCGCTTCGAGCGCGACCTCGACGCCGATCAGAAGCGGGCGCTCCGCGAGAGACTGGTCGAGGGTATGGAACTGTCGCCCAAGGTCGGCCGAATGTGTGCGATGAACGTGTCCGGTGTGAATCGTTACCTTGTCGCCGCCGATTCCGTGCAGATAGACGAGAAGGAAGACCAGGTCGTCGACAGCCTCGCCGCGCCATGGGGCCGGGAATACTCGATGGTCCTGACAAATCCGCCGTTTGGGAAGAAGCAGAGCCTGCTCTTTGTCAACGAGGAGGGCGACACCGTACGGGAGGACTTCTGGACCTCCACCAGCAACAAGCAGCTCAACTTTGTTCAGCACATCTACTCGCTCCTGAAGATTGACGGCCGGGCGGCGGTCGTGGTGCCCGACAACGTTGCTGTTCGAGGGCGGGGCCGGCGAGAAGGTGCGGCGCAATTTGCTCCAGAAATGACCCTGCTGCGGCTGCCGACCGGCATCTGGTATTCGCCCGGCGTCAAGGCGAACGTGATCTTCTTCGACAAGAAGGAAGGCCGCGCCGAAGCCTGGACCGACAGGCTATGGGTCTACGATCTGCGCACCAACCAGCACTTCACGCTGAAGCAGAAGCCGATCCAGCGAGCTGACTTCGACGAGTTCGTCGCCTGCTATAAGCCTGGCCGCTTGCACGAGCGTATGGAGACCTGGAGTGAGGCGAACCCGGAAGGCCGATGGCGTTGCTACAACTATGACGAGCTGCTGAGACGCGACAAGCTCAGCCTTGACCTCTTTTGGATCAGGGACAAGAGCCTGACCGACACCGACTCGCTGCCCGCCCCCGACATCCTCGCCACGGAGATCGCCGATGACTTGGAGGCCGCGTTAGAGCAGTTCACAAAAATCGCGGCGCGATTGGGACCGACGGCGACCACGCTTGGAGGAAGCGGATCGTGACCAGCCCGCTTATTCCAGTGTGGAGGTCCAATGAACCCCGGCGCAGTTTCCTAGCCGATCCGGGCAGTGTGCGAGGAATTCGATATGCGAAGCCGCTGACGACCCCGGTGATCTGGGTCGGGTTCTGTGCCGGCAAACGAATCCAGGCTCACCGGCCATGCAGTTACCAGCAAGTGGACAATTCCTCGTCCGGCGCTGGAAACGAGCCAGATCTGATCTTGAGCCGGAGCCGCCAGCTACGACCCGAGCCCGGGGTGGAGCTTATGGTGATCAACTATGCCGCCTGCCACGCAGCCCGGGTCGTGGACATCGATCTCGATCAGGGCGCGAGGTGACAGCTCCGCGGTCCCTTCGTCTGGGTCGGCCTGCGGAGCCACATCAGCCGCTGCCGGGGCAAGCAACGGCGCGCAAACTCAAGCGTGCACAGATCCTGTTGACTGCCGACGCGCGGGTGTCAGCGACGAGCACATCGCCACGAGCATCGGGCCTGCACCGGCATGGTCGTCTCGTCGGCAAGGATGCGCTCAGCCGCGAACACCGTGCCGCCGAACCGTCGAAAATGCTTGCGGTGGTTCCCAGGTGGTTCCTTCGAGGCGGCCAGCAAAATCACCTGTGCGCATTCACAGCATATTCGCTGGAAATTCAACACATTACTGGCGAGCCCGGTGGGACTCGAACCCACGACCCCTTGATTAAAAGTCAAGTGCTCTACCGGCTGAGCTACGGGCTCCGAGCGGCGTGTGTAGGAGGCGGTCTCTTCCCGGTCAATAGCGGCGCCGCCGGCTTTAAGCGGAAGTGGCGCCTGTTCGGATAGCGGCACACGGCATTGCCAGCTGCGATCAAAACGTCCTATTCGGCAACGCCGGGCCGGGAATACACAAGATTAACGCCTCGAGATGAATCGGATGCACAAAGAAGCCATTTTGGTAAGCTGTAATTTCCAATCGTGGCCACTGAGTAGTACTGACAGCATCTTATGCTGGTTGCACTATTTGCTGGCATAGATGCTGTGGTTGTTGCCGGGACAGCGAGCGGATCTCATGCCCTCACGTCACGAGAGCCGGCGCAGTCTTTCCGCCTCCGACAAGCTGGCGCTGCTTCGCAGGCATCCGTTGTTCGGCGCCATTGCGCCGGAATTGCTCGAGCGGCTGAGCTCGTATGCGACGACGCGCGCCGTCCATCGCGGCGACACCATCTTCGCCAAGGGCGATCCCGGCAACAGCCTGTATGCGGTCTGCGTCGGCACCGTGAAGATCAGCGTTCCGTCGGCGGACGGCAAGGACGCCGTCTTCAATCTGGTCGGCGAGGGCGAGATTTTCGGGGAAATCGCCTTGCTGGACGGCCGGCCGCGCACGGCCGACGCGACCGCCATGGCCGACTGCGAGCTCATGGTGATCGAGCGCCGCGATTTCCTCGACCTGGTGCGCAGCCAGCCGGAGATCGCGCTCAAGCTCATGGAGGTGCTGTGCGCCCGCCTGCGCCATACCTCCGAGCAGGTCGAGGACGTGCTGTTCCTGGACCTGCCGGGACGGCTGGCGAAAATCCTGCTGCAATTGACCGAGAAGGCCCAGGTTTCCCAGGCGCGCAGAGTAGCGATTACCCAGCGCGAGATCGGGCAGATGATCGGGATGTCGCGCGAGAGCACCAACAAGCAGTTGCGCGACTGGGAGGACCGCAATTGGGTTCGGCTCGAGCGCGGCGGCGTCGTGGTGCTCAAACCCGACGCGCTCGCCGCCGTCGCCCGCACGCGTCCCGAGGACTGAACAGGAGAGCCGTAGCCCGGATGCAGCGGAGCGAATCGGGGCCGACTTGCCGCAGACCCAACGTTACGTCGTTCCTTGCTGATCCGGTCGTATCCGGCGCACGATCCCGATGGTGAGGTATGCAGCCAACCAGCCGATAGGAATCGGACCGAGGCCCAAGAGCGCGGCGGTGGGCCATTGGTAAGAGCGTATCCGCGCCATTTCCCTTTCCCGTTGCTCGCAGACCTCCGATCCGGAACCCAGCGTTTCGTTGTTCAAGCACTGGTAAAGCCTGGAGGCGGCATCTTCACGGGCGGATTCAGTCCAGCGATTGCCAAGCTGGTAGCCCCACAAACCGCCGCCCAACGCCCACACCAATGAGATCGCGACGCCGATGCCCAGCCAATGGTTGAGGCGAAACCGCATCCTATCCCTCCGCTTTCTCCGCCGTGTCGCTCAGCCGCCCTATTGCTGTCCCGGGCATCGCCCGCATTTCGCTTGGCTCCACGCCGGCCGTGAGCTCATATCCTGCCCTCCTCGACCGCGTGACAGGCGACGGGACCTGCGGCGCCCCATGCCACCAGCGCCGGGCGCTCGCTCTTGCAGCGGGCATTCGCGAACGGACAGCGGGGGTGGAAGCTGCAGCCCTTGGGCGGATCGATCGGGCTGGGAATCTCGCCCTCGACGGGCTTGCGCTGCCGACCCGACATGTCGAGGTCGGGCACCGCATCGAGCAGCATACGCGTGTATGGATGCCGCGGCGCGCGGAACAGCGCGTCCGCCGCGGCGATCTCGACCAGCCGGCCCAGATACATCACGCCGATGCGGTGCGCCATGTGGCGCACCACCGCGAGATTGTGGCTGATGAAGAGATAGGTGAGGCCGAACCGGTCCTGCAGATCGCGCATCAGGTTCAGGATCTGGGCCTGGACCGAGACGTCGAGCGCCGAGGTCGGCTCGTCGCAGACGACGAACTCCGGCTGCGAGGCGAGCGCGCGGGCGATGGCGATGCGCTGTCGTTGGCCGCCGGAAAACTGGTGCGGATATTTGCTGCCGTCCGCCGGATCGAGACCCACGAGCCGGAGCAGTTCGCCGACCCGGCCGGCGATCTCCGCGCGGCGCGCGGCAAGCCCGAACGCGCGGATCGGCTCGGCAACGATGTCCAGCGCCCGCCAGCGCGGATTGAGGCTCGCGTAGGGATCCTGGAACACCATCTGGATGCGCCGGCGCAGCCGCCTGCGTTCCGCCCCGCGCTGGCGGCCGTGCATCGGCATGGCATCGATGAAGACTTCCCCGGTCGTGGGCGGAACCAGGCCGACCACCATCTTGGCGACCGTCGACTTGCCGGATCCCGACTCGCCAACCAGCGCCAGCGTCTCCTTTTGCGCGATCTCGAACGACATGTCGGCGACCGCAACGACGAATTGGCGAGGCAGGCCTTCGAGCGCCCGCGTCAGCCACGGGCTCGACACGTCGAAGACGCGACCGAGACTTTCGGCTCGCACGAGCGCCGCGGCGGTCATGGCGAGCCCTCGAGCTTCGCCGCTGTCTCCTTCTCCGTGGTCGGGGCCGGATGGTAGAGCCAGCATGCCACCTTCGCGGTCGCCTGCGGTCGCAATTCCGGGCGGTGAATGGGGCAGGGCGCGAATACCCGCGGGCAGCGCGGATGAAATGGACAGCCGGAGGGGATCGCGGTGAGCCGCGGCATGGAGCCCGGGATCTGGACGAGGCGGTCGAGGCCGCCGTCGAGCTTCGGGATCGAGCCCATCAGCCCGCGCGTATAGGGATGCAGCGGCGCGCTCACCACGTCGCGCACCGGGCCGATCTCGACGATGCGGCCAGCATACATCACCGCCACCCGATCCGCGGCTTCGGCGATCACGCCCATGTCGTGGGTGATCAGCAGGATGGCGGCGCGATGCCGCTGGGCGAGCCGTTTCATCAGCGCGATGATCTGCGCCTGCACCGATACGTCGAGCGCGGTCGTCGGTTCATCGGCGATGACGAGCTCGGGGTCGGCGGCGAGTGCCAGCGCCAGCACCACGCGCTGGCGCATGCCGCCGGAGAATTGATGGGGGTAATTGTCGAAGCGCTGCTCCGGCGCCGGAATGCCGACTTCGGACAAGAGCGCGATCGCCCGCTCGCGCAGTCGTGCGCCCCGCAGGTCGCCGTGCGTGGCGATCGTCTCGGTCAGCTGCTCGCCGATCCGATAGAGCGGATCGAGGCTCGTGAGCGGATCCTGAAACACCATGCCGATGCGCTTGCCGCGAATGCGCCGCATGGCGGCCGGCTGGAGATTGTCGATGCGCATTCCGGAAAGAAAAATCTCGCCGCCGGCGATCCGGCCCGGCGGCTCGATCAGGCCGACGATCGCCGTGCCGGTGACCGATTTGCCGGCTCCGGATTCGCCGACCATGCCCAGTACCTCGCCGGGCAGGATGTCGAACGACACGTCGTCGATGGCCACGAGCCGCGCCCGCCGGGTCGGGAACTCGACCCGGAGATTGCGGACGCTGAGCACGGGCTCCGTCATTGCAGGCGAGGATTGAGGGCGTCGCGCAGCCAATCGCCGAGCAGATTGATGGCGACCACGAGCAGCGCCAGCGTGATGCCGGGAAAGATCGCGATCCACCATTCGCCCGCGAACAGGAAATTGTTGCCGATCCGGATCAGGGTGCCGAGCGAGGGCTGCGTCGGCGGCAGGCCGACGCCGAGGAACGACAGCGTCGCTTCGGTGATGATCGCGAGCGCGAGGTTGATCGTGGCGATCACCAGCACCGGTCCGATGACATTGGGCAGCACGTGGCGGAACAGGATCGTGGCCGGATGGATGCCGATCAGCTGGGCGGCGAGCACGTAGTCCTTGCTCTTTTCGACCATGGTCGAGCCGCGCACTGTGCGGGCGTATTGCACCCAGAACGACATGCCGATCGAGAGCACCAGCACCCAGAACTCCAGGGTCTCGTTGCGCTGCGCGCCGAACAGCGCGCGCACCGTGCCGTCGATCAAGAGCGCGATCAGGATCGCCGGGAACGTCAGCTGTACGTCCGCGATGCGCATGATGAGTGCGTCGAGGAAGCCGCCGGCGTAACCCGCGATCAGCCCGAGCACGATGCCGACCGCGGCCGCGAGGCCGACCGAGAGCACGCCGACGCTGAGCGAGATGCGCGAGCCGTATAGAATCGTGGAGAGCACGTCGCGGCCCTGATCGTCGGTCCCGAGCAGATAGCGCGGATCGCCGTCCGCGAGCCACGCCGGCGGCAAGTGGGAATCCAGCAGATTGAGCTGCCTCAGGTCGAACGGATCATGCGGCGCGATCCAGGGCGCCAGGATCGCGGCGAGCACCAGCACGACGGTAATCAGGGCGGCCGCGACGGTGATTCTCGAGCGCAGGAACGCATGCAGGAGGTCGCTGTCGAGCGCGGCAGCGAACCCACCCCGTTGCGGCGCCGGCAAGGATTGGAACTGCTCCACCATGTCTCACGCCACCCGGCGATCGATCCGGATTCGCGGATCGACCGAGACATAGAGCAGATCCACGACCAGATTGATGGTGACGAAGATACCGGACACCAGCAGCAAATAGGTGGACATGATGGGGATGTCGGCGTTCTGCACCGCCTGCAGGAACATCAGGCCCATTCCGGGCCACTGGAACACCGTCTCGGTGATGATGGCGAAGGCGATGATCGATCCGATCTGGAGTCCGGCGATGGTGATCACCGGAACCAGCGTATTCTTCAGCGCGTGACCGAAATGGATCGCGCGATTGCTCAAGCCTCGCGCCCGCGCGAATTTGATGTAATCGGTCCGCAGGACTTCGAGCATTTCCGAGCGCACCAGCCGCATGATCAGCGTCATCTGGAACAGGCCGAGCGTCACGGCGGGCAGAATGATCGCCTTGAGGCCGGAGCCGGTCAGCAATCCGGTGCTCCAAAAGCCCAGACGAACCACCTCGCCGCGACCGAACGAGGGCAGGACCTGAAAGCTCACCGCGAACACGAAGATGAGCAGGATGCCGATCAGGAATGTCGGAAGCGAGATGCCGATCAGGGAGATTGCCAGGAACAGCTTGGAGAGCCAGGATTGGCGATTGAGCGCGGTATAGACGCCCATGGGAATCCCGAGCAGCAGCGAAAACAGCGCCGAAACCACCGCGAGCTCGATCGTCGCCGGAAAGCGCTCGCCGATCAGCTCGATGACCGGCCGCTTGAACTGGTAGGAAATGCCGAAATCGAAGCGCAGCGCGTGCCACACGAAGCGGACGAACTGTATGAGCACGGAATCGTTCAAGCCGAGCGCCTGTCGCAGCTGCTGGCGTTCCTCGAAGCTGGTCTCGAGCCCCACCATCTGGTTGATCGGATCGCCGACGAAGCGGAACAGCGCGAACGCGATCAAAGCCACGACCAGCATGACCAGCACGGCTTCGAGTGCGCGGCGGACGACGAAGGCGAGCATGGAGCTTACCCTCCCGTGGAGGGCGCGATGGTATGTGCCTCCGCGCGCGCCGTGCCCTGCTCCCTCCCCCCTTGTAGGGGAGGGATGGGGAGGGGATCGCGACGCCCTCCCGATCGCCAACCGAAATCGGCTCTTGCCGATTTCGGTAGATATATTTTGGGCCAAGTCGGAAACATCCAACTTGGCCGGATCGACCTCCCCCTTTCCGGGGGAGGTGTGCCGAGCCAGCCGTCAAGCATGTGCGATATCCTGCGCTGTTCGGCCGCGTGGCGCGCGAGGGGAGGGTGGACGCCTCAATCCTTGCGGAACCAGTAGAATAGGATCTGGTTGTCCGGCCGCTGGACCACATGCACCTTCTTGGAGACGCCCCATACCAGCGCCTGCTGATGCAGCGGGATATAGGCCACGTCCTCGTGCGCGATCCGAAATGCCTGGGCGATCAGCTCGTCGCGCTTGGTCTTGTCGGCTTCCACCAGGATCTTGTCACGCAGCTCCTCGATCTTGGGATTGCAGTAATTGCCGAAATTGAACTGGCCGCCTTTGCCCTTCTCGTCCCGGCAGCCGATGATGTTCGCCAGCACGTTCCAGGAATCGAGCGACCCGGGAGTCCACCCGAGCAGATAGAACGAAGTGTCGTATCCGCCCGAGGCCAGCACCTTGGCGAAATATTTGGCCTTGGGCTGCGCCAATAGATCGATCTTCACGCCGACGCGCGCCAGCATCGCGACCACGGCCTGGCAGATCGCTTCGTCGTTGACGTAGCGGTCGTTCGGGCAGTCCATCGTCACCTCGAGGCCGCTGGCATAGCCGGCCTCGGCGAGCAGCTTCTTCGCCGCTTCCGGATCATAGGGCCAGCGTTTGAACTCGCCCGATCGGGAGAACAGCAGCGGCGAGATCATCAGCGCCGAGGGCGTCCCCAGCCCGCGCATGACCCGCGATTTGATCGCCTCGATATCGACCGCCTGATAGAAGGCCTTGCGCACGCGCACGTCCTTGAATGGATTCTTGCCCTTCACGCTGGACGCCTTGAGCTCGTCCCGCGTCTGGTCGAACCCCAGAAAAATCGTGCGGAGCTCCGGCCTGGTCAGCACCTGCGTGCCGGGATTGGCATTGACTCGCGGAATGTCCTGCAGCGGCACGGGATCGACCCAATCGACGTCGCCGGACAGCAGCGCCGCGACCCGGGTCGCGTCATTGGAAATCGTGGTGAAGATCACCTCGTCGAAATTGTGCTCGGGCTTGCCCCACCAATTGGGGTAGGGCTTGAACACGGTGCGCACGCCGGCTTGATGCTCGGTGATGATGAACGGGCCGGTGCCGTTCTCGTGCAGCGCCGCGTAACTCATCTGCTGGCCGGTCGCGGGCTGCGGCATGGCCGAATTGTTCGCTTCCGACCATTTCTTCGACATGATGTACCAGGTATCCCATTCGTAATGCAGAATGGGATTGGGCTGGGAGAGCACGAAATCGACGGTGTGATCGTCGACCTTGACCGCCTTGGCGTCGGCGGGCAGCCGCGTCTTGATATCGGAGCCGTTGGCGCGGGCCCGTTCGGCCGAGAACACCACGTCGTCCGCGGTGAAATCCTCGCCGTTGTGGAACTTGACGCCCTTGCGCAGATAGAACCGCCATCGCGTCGGTTCGACCACTTCCCAGCGCTCAGCGAGACCCGGAACGATCTCGAGGTTCTTGTCGCGCTTGGTCAATCCCTCGTAGACGTTGCCCAGCACCCCGAGCGTGAAGGTCTCGTTGAGGCTGTAGGAATCCAGCGATTTGAGATCGCCCTGGAAGCCGAAACGGAATGTTGCGGCGGACGCCTCGCAGACCATCGGCATCGCGATGGCAAGCGCGAGAAACGCAGTCCTCAATTTCATTGCTACCTCTCGACCTTGCCGCCGATCAGCGCGGCGGCTGCTCGCTCGGCCCGGAGCTTAAGCTTGATCGGCGCGACGGGTCCAGAGCGTTTCCCGGGCAGGCAAACGGCAAACCCCGCGGCGGCTGCCGCGCCCGATTTCGCCGCCACGCCCGCGGCGGTCAGTAAACCATCCCGGTGAACGGCGGGACGTAGGCCTGCAGCATCACCAAGATGCCGACCAGACAGGCGAGCGCGATCGAGTGCCAGAATACGAACCTCAGGATCGTGCCCTCGTGGCCGAACCAATTGGTGGCGGTCGAGGCGACGACGATCGATTGCGCGTCGATCATCTTACCCATGACGCCGCCCGAGGAATTGGCGGCGCCCATGAGAACCGGACTGAGCCCGAGCTGCTCGGAGGTGATCTTCTGCAGGTTGCCGAACAGCACGTTGGAGGCGGTGTCCGAGCCGGTGAGCGCGACGCCGAGCCAGCCGAGCAGGGTTCCGAAGAACGGATAGAGGATACCCGTGGTAGCGAACGCGAGCCCGAGCGTCGCATCGACCCCCGACAGCCGGGTGAGCGTCCCGATCGCCAGCATGGCCGAGATGGTGATGAGCGAATAGGCGCACACTTTGATGGTCTTGCCGTATTCCACCGCGAGCTTGGCCGGCGAGAATCCCATCAGGAAGCCGGAAATGATCGCGGCGATCAGCATGCCGGTCCCGGTGAACGACAGATACGTGAACGCGAAGGTCGCGCGTTCCGGAGTCGGCTGGGACACCACCGGCGCCACCTTGTTGATCATCTTGTCGAGGCCGGGGACGTCGTAATTCCAGCTGAAGATCGGATTCACCAGCGCCTTGAACCAACCGGTGCCCCAGACCAGCAGCACGACGCAGACGATGATCCACGGCATCAGTCCCAGCCAGATCTGGCGGGTGCTCGGCTCGGGTCCGGCAGCGCGAGGCGGCGGCATCGTCGCGGCGGAATCATCATGGCTGCGCAGGGCCGGGGAGGTCCACAGCGTCTTGGGATGCCAGATCTCCAGGAAGCCGATCAGGCAGGCCATGGAGACCAGCGAGGCGCCGACGTCGACGATCCAGGGATTGATGTAGTTCGAGATCAAAAATTGCGGGATGGCGAAGGACACGCCGCAGACGAGGATCGCCGGCCAGATCTCGATCATGCCGCGGAAGCCGGCAAAGGCCCAGATCAGCCAGAACGGCACGATCAGCGAGAAGAACGGCAATTGCCGCCCCACCATAGCGCCGAGCACGTAGGGGTCGAGCCCGGTCACGCTGGCGAGGCCGACGATCGGCGTTCCCAGCGCCCCGTAGGCGACCGGCGCGGTATTGGCGATCAGGGAGAGACCGGAGGCGGCCAGCGGCGAGAAGCCGAGCCCGATCAGGATGGCGCCGGTCACCGCGACCGGAGTGCCGAAGCCCGAGGCGCCCTCGAAGAAGGCGCCGAACGAAAATGCGATCAGGAGCAACTGCAGACGGCGGTCCTTCGTGACGCCGCCGATCGTCTGTTGCAGGGTCTCGAACGCGCCCTTCTCCACGGTCAGCCGATACATGAAGATGACGTTGAGCACGATCCAGCCGATCGGAAAGAAGCCGATCACCGCGCCCAAAATGCTGGCGCGGATCGCCAGCCCCGCGGGCATCGTGAACAAAATGACGGCGACGAGAATCGCCACCAGGAGGGCGATCAAGGCGGCAACATGCGCCTTCACCTTGCCCGAGGCGATCAGAACCAGCAGCGTCACGACCGGCAGCGCTGCCACGAGTGTCGATAACGCCGCGTTGCCGAGCGGATTATAGACTTGGTTCCACATGAGCTTTCCCCCTGGGCTATCTGTCGAAGCGGGAGCACGCCCCCAACCTCTCGGAAGGGTTGGGGGCGCGCAAACGGCAGCGCTGAGAATGTCGCTTGGGATCTGCGTCGATGCCGGCCATACCCCGTCCCGTTTCAGCCCGCTCGCATGCTAAGGGCGATTCCCTTCCCCGGGCAACAATTTACCCTTGATCGACATCGCGAGCCTCGATTGCTAGCGTGGGGGCCGACCCATGCTGGAGCGCGGCCGGGAGCCGCCGTGGCCGCAGCCCCACCTCCTAGGCGCTCCCGGCACCGGTCTTGCCCGATTCTCCGAGGAGCCGCCCAGATGCCGATCATCAATCGCATCGCCGCCATGCAGGACGAGATCGCCGGCTGGCGCCATGATTTCCATGCGCATCCGGAGCTTCTCTACGAAGTGCACCGCACGGCGGCGAGCGTTGCCGACAAGCTCAAGGCGTTCGGCTGCGACGAGGTGGTGACTGGGCTCGGCAGGACCGGCGTCGTCGGCGTGATCCGCGGGCGCAAGCGGACGCAAGCGGGGCGGACGATCGGCCTGCGCGCCGACATGGATGCGCTGCCGATCGAAGAGGCCACCGACGTTGCGTACAAATCCACGGTGCCCGGCAAGATGCACGCCTGCGGCCATGACGGGCACACGGCGATGCTGTTGGGCGCCAGCAAATATCTCGCCGAGACGCGCAATTTCGCCGGAACCGCGGTGGTGATCTTTCAGCCGGCGGAGGAGGGCGGGGCAGGCGCCAAGGCCATGCTGGAGGACGGCCTCGTCGATCGCTTCGGCATCGACGAGGTGTTCGGGATGCACAACTTTCCCGGGCTTCCGGTTGGGCAATTCGCGATCCGCCCCGGCGCAATGATGGCCGCCGCCGACCGGCTCTATATCGACATCGAGGGCCTCGGCGGTCACGCGGCCAAGCCGCATCTCGCCGTCGATCCGATCCTGGTCGGCGCGCAGATGATCAATCAGATGCAGTCGGTCGTATCCCGCAACGTCGATCCGCTCGATGCCGCGGTCGTTTCGATTTGCATGTTCCAGGCCGGGCACACCGACAATGTGATTCCGCAAACCGCGCGACTGTGCGGCACCGCCCGCAGCCTGACGCCGCAAGTCCGGGATCTGCTCGAGCGGCGGCTTCACGAGATCGTCGAGGCGACCGCCCGCCTCCACGGCGCTAAGGCCAAGCTCATCTACAAGCGCGATTACCCGGTGACCAGCAACCACGAGCGGCAGGCCGCGTTCGCCGCCTCGGTTGCCGCCGAGATCGCGGGGCGCGAGCGGGTCGATGCCGGAGCGCCGCCCATGATGGGCGCCGAGGATTTTTCCTTCATGCTGCAGGCGCGGCCCGGCGCCTTCATCTTCCTCGGCAACGGCGCTTCCGCCGGACTGCATCACCCGGCATACGATTTCAACGACGAGGCGATCGCGGTCGGCGCGTCGTACTGGGTCCGGCTGGTGGAGACGGCGTTGCCGGCGTGACGGTCGTAGGATGGGTAGAGCGTAGCGAGCGAAACCCGTCGCATGAGCTGCGGCGCGGAGGTTGGATGGTGGAGTATCGGCGCAACTTCGTTCTCGGCGGCAGTTATTTCTTCACGGTAAACTTGGAGAATCGACAGTTGCGCCTTCTCACAGAAGGCATCGATTTATTACGTGACGCGTTATCCGGAAGATTGGGGCGGCGACGTCCAAGACGAGGCAGGTAATTTCGGCGAGAGCTGATGGGTTTCGCCGACGCTCAACCCACCCTACGAAATCTCACGAAATCCGATCCCCGATCACGGCAGCGGTTCCAGCGGTTTGTCGGCGCGCGCAGGCGCCTTGGGGATGAGGGCGCGCCGCGGAATGAATTCGGCGATGCGTGCCTCGATCCGGCGCCAGTAGGCGAAATCGTTGATGCGCGAGCTCTCGAGCACGGCGATGACCAGCGCCGAGAGGAACGGCAGGCTCTGCAGCACCAGCACCGCGGCGAAGATGTAGATCTCGCGGATCTGCTGGCGATTGGTGAGGAACAGGATCGCCGCGCCGACCAGCAATGCGACGCCGAGGATCGTTTCCCAGAACGCCTGAAACTCCCGGCCCTTGCTCTTGCCGGCGCCCTTTGCGGTGCGCACGAACGGCAGGCTTTGCTTGATCAGGCCGTCGCCGACCGCGCGCGCGACCGTCCATTGCACCGACATCGCCGCGAACATGGCGCCGATCGCGTGTCCCAGCGAGATTGCGACCCGCAGACGGTAGACTGCGACGAAGTGCACGATCGAAACCACGAACGCCGCAATGATCGGCAACGTCAGGATCTTGTCGGGGATCGCGATGCCCACGAAGGCGACGACCGGCACCCATAACAGGTTGAGCAGCGCGACCGCGACCCCGACGGTCTCGGCGCCGAGCCAATTGAGCCAGCCCACGGCGAATTCGCGTTTCTGGTCGCGGGACAGCAGGCGCGCACCCGGCAAGAACTGGCGCCAGTGCTTCTTGATGATCTGCGCGCCGCCCGAGGCCCACCGGTAGCGCTGTTTCTTGAACGCCTCGAAGGTATTGGGTAGCAGGCCCCAGCCGTAGCGGCGGTTGGTGTAGAGCGCGCGCCAGCCGTGCTCGAGGACGGAAAGCCCGAGGTCGGTGTCCTCGACGATGGTGTCGCTCGACCAGCCGCCCGCCGCCTCGATCGCGGTGCGGCGGAGGAGGCACATGGTGCCGTGCACGATGATGGCGTTGTTCTCGTTGCGCTGGACCATGCCGATATCGAAAAAGCCGGCATATTCGCCGTTCATCACGTGGTGCATCAGGCTGCGGTCGCCGTCGCGGTGGTCCTGCGGCGCCTGGATCAGTCCGACGGTCGGATCGGCGAATACCGGAACCAGATCCTTGAGCCAGTCCGGATGCACGGCGTAATCGGCGTCCAGCACGCCGATGATTGCCGCGTCGGCGGCGGTGTGGACCCCGGCCAAGCGCAGCGCGCCGGCCTTGAAGCCGGGCAGGGTCTCGGCATTGACGAATTTGAAGCGTTCCCCGAGCCCGCGGCAATGGTCCTCGACCGGACGCCACAACGCCGGATCGGGCGTGTTGTTGACGACGAGAACGCACTCGAAGTTCGGATAGTTCAGCCGCGCGACTGCGTCGAGGGTGAGTTTCAACATTTCCGGCGGTTCGTTGCAGGCCGGGATATGGATCGAGACTTTCGGCGCAAAGTCCTCCGGTGCCGCGGGAGCGGCCGTAATCAGCCGGCTCGGCCTGCGACCGAAGGCGATCGCCGCGATCTCTTCGACCCGGGCGAGCGCAATCACCACGAGCGGCCCCAGCAGCAGCAGACCAAAGCCGAGCGCGAATGCGGCGCCCGGCACGAAATAATGGCCGTTCCAATAGGCGAAGATCGTGGCGATCCACGCGCCGATGCCGTGGACGGCGCCGGCAAGGAGCAGCGCCTGGGGGATGGTCACCGCGGTCAGGGCCAAGATCGGAAGCGACAGCAGAAAGCCGGTCAGGACCGCAATGGCTGCGATCTTCCAGTGGTCGGGATCGACGATCGGCCCGCTCCAGGCGAATTTCGGGTGGCGCGCGGCGTCGAGCAGGCCCCAATAGGGCCCGACGCTGCCTTCGAATACTTTCCAGGGCTGATCGACGGCTTCGACGATGTTGTAATCGATGCCGAGCGCCTCCGCGTGCGAGACGAAGTCCCGTACGACGATCGCCTGTTGCATCCGGCCCGGATTGCCGTTCTTCAAGTTGTAGCCGGCGCTCGGCCAACCGAACTCGGCGATGACGATGCGCTTGCCGGGAAATACCGAACGCAGCTTGTAATAAATGAGGATTGCCTGATCGACCGTCTGCTCCTCGGAGAAGCCTTCCCAGTACGGCAGGATGTGCGCCGCAATGAAATCGACCGCCGATGCCAGCTCCGGATGCTCGATCCAGACGTGCCAGATTTCGCCTGTGGTGACGGGTACTTGGACCTCACGCTTCGCGTGCTGGATCAGCTTGATCAGCTGGTCGATCGTCCGCTCGCCGCGGTAGATGGTCTCGTTGCCTACCACCAACCCGTTGACGTTGCGGTTCTTGTGGGCAAGCTCGACCGCCGAGCGCATCTCCCGCGCATTGCGGTTCTCGTCCTTGTCGATCCACGCCCCCACCGTGACCTTGAGGTCGAATTCGTCGGCAATCGCGGGCACGAGCTCGACGCCGCCGGTCGAGGCATAGGTGCGGATCGCCTTGGTGTAGGGCGCGATGGTTTTCAGGTCCGCCCGGATCTGCTCGGCGGTCGCGCGATGGCCGCGGTCGGGATGCTCGGAATCGGCAAAGGGGGCATAGGAAACGCTGGCGAGCGGCCCAGATACGTCGGGCGCGGCCATGTGGTCCCTAGACAAAGCCCAGATGGCGACGTGCACGAGCGAGACGAGCGCAACGACGGCGGCGACGAAGCGCATGGACGCGACCAGTTGGGGCTGAATGCCGAGACCCGAACCCGTCCCCTGGGCTCGACCGCGGCCATGCTGAAAAACAGCGGACCTCGGGTTGGCGGTCTATGAACTAACGGGTGGCGGTGACCATTTCAAGACACCGGCGAGCCACCGCAGCAAAAAACGTTTCTATTGATTGGAAGTTCCCTGCGCGGCGCCCGCGGGCGGCGCGGCCGACGCGGTGGCAGGCGGCATGCTCGGGTTGATCCAGCAGGCGTGGACACGGGAACTGAGGCTCTCGGGCGCCTTGGGATCGATGTTTCCTTGCCGCACGACGCACCGGAACGTGGCCTGGATGTGCCCGGCCGGGCAACCGAACCGGTCGTAGAGATCGAGATGGCGGAACGCCGTGTCGAGGTCGTCGCGCCAGAGCAGGTTGACCACTCGTCGGCCGAGCCAGACGCATTCCGGGTTTCCGGCGCCACCGGAGAGGACGCGGGCAGCCTCGGCGAACTCGTCGATCTTCTTTTTCTCCTCCTTGGCCGCGTCATTCTGCTGTGGCGCGGGCTTCTGGCCTTGATCCTGGGGCTTCTGCTCGCCGGCCGGCTGAGCGGCTGCGAACGAGACGGCAGAACTTATGACCGCGGCTGTAACAGCCGCGGTGAAGATACGCACGAGCGAGGCGGACATGGCGGGCCGGATGGCGTGATCCCGAAGGACCAGATGAAGCTCGACGAACTCCAACACCGGAATAGGTCAGCATTGCGGCGTATTCGCTAGCGTCGGATGCATTGGCATGGCCGAACCGCGGGCTTTTGTCCAGCGTCCTTCGCTTCCATGCTTACCGCAGAGCGCCGCCCTTGGCACTCGGCCCGCGGCAGGGTAAGTCAGCCGGCGCGTCCCATGTCCACGAGTAGCGATTCCTCCCTGGAAAATGCGCCTTGCCGTAGGTCTTTTTCTCCCCGTCGCGGCGGCGATCCTTGGCTGCTGGTGGTGGCTGGGCGCGCCCGTCGCCATGCCGCCATCGCCGCTCGAGGCGGGCGAGAAGCTTTCTTGCGTCTCCTACACCCCGTTTCGCGGTAGCGAGACCCCGCTCGATCTTACGACCCGGATCGACGCGAGCGAAATCGAGGAGGATCTCGCTCGCCTCGCGCGGCTCTCCGGCTGCGTGCGAACCTATTCCACGGATTTCGGGCTCGACCGGGTTGCCGAGATTGCCCAGCGCCACGGCATGCAGGTGATCCAAGGGGCCTGGATCGGCTGGGATCCGGAGCGCAACCGGCGCGAGGTCGAAACGGCGGTCGCGCTCGCCCAGCGCTTCCCGGGGACGATCCGCGCCGTCGTCGTCGGCAACGAAACCCTGCTGCGCGGCGAGATCGCTCCGGCCGAGCTCGCCAACCTGATCCGCAGCGTCAATGCTCGGATTTCGGTGCCCGTCACTTATGCGGATGTCTGGGAATTTTGGTTGCGCTATCCCGAGGTCCAGGCGGCCGTGGATTTCGTCACCATCCACATCCTGCCCTATTGGGAAGATTTTCCGGTCCCGGCCTCCGAGGCGGCGGCACATGTCGAGAGCATCCGCCAAAAGCTCAAGGCGGCCTTTCCGGACAAGGAGATTTTGATCGGCGAAGTCGGCTGGCCGAGCGCCGGGCGCATGCGCGACGGCGCGTTGCCGTCTCCCGCCAACCAGGCGCGGGTGGTCCAGGACGTGCTCGCGGCCGCAAAGCGCGAGCATTACCGCGTCAGCGTCATCGAGGCGTTCGACCAGCCCTGGAAGGAGCAGCTCGAGGGCACGGTGGGCGGCCACTGGGGTCTGCTCGACGGCAAGACCCGCGAATTCAAGTTCGCCTGGGGCGCTGCCGTTTCCGATCATCCCTATTGGCGCTGGCAGGCGGCCGCGGGAATCGCGCTTGCGGGGCTGGTGTTCGGCACGGCTTTCGCAGCGCACCGGCGCGAGCCGCTGGTGAACGAGCCGATGCTCGGCCGCTGGATCGGCGTCGCCGTCACGGGTTTGGCCGGTGGCGTCCTGGTCGGCTGGGTGCTGGCCAATGTGCCGGTCGAAAGCCTCGGGAGGGCACTGCTCATCGTGCTATGCGTCTTCGCGATCCAATCGGCGCTGGGCCTCGTCTTCGATCCGCGCTACCGCGATTTCCCGTTCGCGCCGATGACCGCGGCCTTGGTGCCCTTCCTGGCGCTGTCGTTCATCGGGCCGCGCCGGTCGGGCCGCCGCCCTCCGGCGGAGGCGACCACAGCGGCGCTGCTCGCCGGATCCACGATCTACATCGTGCCCAACGAGAGCTTCGCCAACTGGCAATCGCTCTGGCTGTGCGCGGTATTCGTTGCGCTCGCGCTCACCCTGTGGCGCTTGCGGGACGCGCAAAGCTGAGGATGAGGAGGGCGGCCGCCAGGCCCGAGGCGCCGATGTTGTACAGCACGACGCCGAACGCGGCCGCGACCATGGCGATCGCGAACAGCACGAGCGAGGGGCGGATCAAATTGAGCGCCGCCACGCCGAGGGCGGTCGCTCCGAACACCCAGTTCTTGAACAGGGCGATGGCCGCATTGCGCGAAATGCAGATCCAGGTGGTTGCGCCGTCCTGGCAGGAGAGCGCCACCCACGCCTGCTCGATGACGATGTAGCGCAGATAGAGCGCGTAGCCGAGCGACAACAGCCCGATCGCAATCAGCACGTTCCATTCGCGCGCGGTCGGGAAAAACAATCGAGGCATGAACGATCCTAGCGGGCGAGGGGGCCGTTGGCCTTCTTCCAGGCGTCGAGCCCGCCCTGGATGTGCAGCGTGGCGGCAAGGCCCGCCTGGCGCGCGGCTTCGACCGCCATGGCCGAGCGCTCGCCGAACGCGCAGTAGAATACGATGCGTTTGCCGGTTGCCGCCGCGAGCTCGTAGAGCATCCCGCCCGGCCGGATGTTTTCGACCAGATCCGGATAGGGCGCATGGAGCGAGCCCGGGATGCTGCCGTGCTTCTCGCGCTCGCGCCGCTCGCGCAAATCGATCAACGCCACGTCCGCGCGGCCCAAGAGCGCCATCGCCTGCTCGGCGCTCATCGCCCAGCCGCGTTTGGCGATCTCTTCCTGCGCCAGCCCGACCCGCAGGTTGGCCGGAACGGCGACGTCCATCATCTTCGGATTGGGCAAATGCAGGCTGTTCATCAGGTCGACGTATTCGTCGACCGATTTCACCTTGAGCCGCGGATTGAAGGCCTTCTCCTCGCCGATGGTGCTCATGGTATCGCCTTTGTAATCGTGGGCGGGGAACACCAGGGTCTCATCCGGCAATTTGAGCAGGCGGCCGAAAATCGATTCGTACTGCGCCCTGGCGTCGCCGTTCTGGAAATCGGTGCGTCCGGTGCCGCGGATCAGCAGGGTATCGCCGGTGAACACCCGGTCTCCCATCAGGAAGCTGTAGGAATCGTCGGTGTGGCCCGGCGTGTAGAGCACGTCGAGGCTCACGCCCTCGACATGGAGCTGATCGCCGTCGGCGACCCGCATCGAGACCACGTCGACCTTGCTCTGCTCGCCCATGACGGTGATGCAATGGGTGCGGTCGCGCAACGCGCCGAGCCCGGTGACGTGGTCGGCGTGCAGATGGGTGTCGACCGCCTTGACGAGTCTGAGATCGAGCTCGTTGACGAGCTGGATATAGCGGTCGACCTTCTCGAGCACGGGGTCGAGGATCAGCGCCTCGCCGCCGCGGCGGCTGGCGATGAGATAGCTGTAGGTCGAGGATACGCTGTCGAACAGCTGGCGGAAGATCATGGCACGCTCCGGACCTTCGGAGGTTCGTACCAGAGCCTGCGTAATGCAAGTCCAACGTGCCCGCTTTCGGCACCGCGGGTTTGCATCTGGACGATGAGGCGGCCCGGGACTTTCGAGCCGCGCTCTCGTGCAACGTTACCCCAAGAGAGCGGCCGGGCGGGCCCGCGATGGCGGTGGACGCCTCGCGGGCCCGTCTTCGGGGCTCACGAACGCTTCAGCGGCGCCGACCGCCGCGAGGCCGTGGGGTGCCGGCGCCCCGTGAGCCATTGCCAGCCAGCCGACCATCTCTGGTTACCGCCACCGCATCCTGCGGCCGATCGTCGAACCGGCCATCGAACGGCATGGAGAAGGATTCGATCGTCAGCTCTACCCGGGTCACCGTCGCCCGCAGAAACCCGGGATTGGCCTGGTCGTAGCCCTCGATCTTCAGGTCCAGTTCCCGGTCCTGCTCGGACGGAGTTTGCGCGCCTTTTTCCGGCGGATCGCCGTTATCACCCTTCTGAAGCTTGTGGACCAGTCTCGCGTCGTTGGCATATCCGCCTCGGCCATCGACGATGTAGGGGATCTGACGGCCGTCCAAGGCGCGGGTGAACCTCTGGTAATCGTGGACATGGCCCGAAACAACGGCGTGGGGCTTGACACCGGTGGTCCGCATCGCCTCGTCCAGCGCCGCAGCGATATCCGGCGAGCCGCCATGGGTCCTGTCGAGCGAGTAGGGCGGATGGTGGACCGCAACCACGATGAAACAATCGCTCTTAGCCGCCGTGTGGAGTTGATCCTCGAGCCACCGGTGCTGCTCGTAGGTTCCGCGAGCGTCCAGGGTACCTTCCACATTGGAGTAGAGCCCGATGATGGTGATCAGCGGCGCTTCCAGAGTCCAATACACGTACGGCTGGGTCATGGTCGGCCGATACGGGCTGATGTGGCGGGCCTGGGCCGAGCAGAAGTTCTCCATGAATCCGTAGAGCGAGGGCTCGGTGTCGGGTTCGTCTCCTGGCCTTACCCTGGTATCGCCGTCGTGGTTGCCCGCAATGGCGAATATGGGTGAGGGGTAATATTGGTAGGGTTCGTAAAACTGCGAAGGGTACAATTCGCTCTGTCCGTTGAAATAGACGACGTCGCCGAGATTATACAAGAATGCCGGCCGTTTGGCGTCCGTCGCCGACTTCACTTGCTGTTCCATCGCCTCAGCAATGGCGACTTGGCTGTTGTCGCCGTGAATGCTGCCGGTATCGCCGGAAAGATGAAATACCAATCTGCCTTCTGCTTCCGCACGGTCGGCATCTTCGGGTAACACCGCCCGAAGCGGCAACGTCAAATTGACGTTGTTGGTCAACGGCGGCTTTTCGAAGTGCGGATACTCCTTTGGATAGGCGATCGGCTCGAGGAACGGGCGGCGCTGTTTCGAGAAACGCGGCGCCCCCGAGGAAGGGTTCGGGACCAAGGTTCTCATGTTTAACCCCTGCGGTTTGCGATGTGATAGATATCGGCGCGGAGCACGCGCGCGTGCCGAACCGAGACGCCATGCAAGGCTTGTCGAATCACGCAGAGGCGCGGAGTTCGCAGCGTGAGCTCCGCGAACAACAGCACGAGGGGTGCTCGCGCCCCCGAAGCCTCGACCTTACGTTACTACCACCTATGATTGAGATCGACAAGCACCCGGGACGACGATGGTGACCTGCCGCCGGCCTCCGGTCAGGACTTGCCTGACCATCGCGCTCGCGGCGGGCGAGGGCACGCGCATGCGCTCCTCGCGCCCCAAGGTGTTGCACGCGATCGCCGGCCGATCGCTGCTGGCGCACGTGCTTGCCGCCGTTGATTCCGGGCCCGGCGCGGCGACGGCCGTCGTGATCGGTCCGGATCAGGCGGCGGTCGCAACCGAGATCGGCCGGCTCGCGCCGACGGCGGGAATCTTCGTGCAAACCGAGCGCCGCGGAACGGCGCACGCCGTGCTCGCCGCTCGCGAGACGATCGCCAAAGGGTTCGACGATATTCTCGTGGTCTTCACCGACACCCCGTTGGTTCGCGGCGAGACCCTCGAGCGCCTGCGCGGCGCGATCGCCGCGGGCGCGGCCGTTGCCGCGCTCGGCTTTCGCGCGGCGGATCCGGCCGGCTACGGTCGGCTATTGGTCGCATCCGGAACGCTGGTCGCCATTCGCGAGGACCAGGATGCGAGCCCACGGGAACGCGAGATTGCATTGTGCAATGCCGGACTGATGGCGCTCGACGGCAAGCTTGCGTTGCGGATTCTCGAGACCATCGATGACCGGAATGCCAAGCGCGAGTATTACTTGAGCGACGCGGTCAAGATCGCCCGCGAGATGGGGCTGAAGACCGTCGCGCTGGAAGCCGAGGAGGACGAGGTGCGCGGAATCAACACGCGGGCGCAGCTCGCAGAGGCCGAGGCCGCACTGCAGCAACGGCTGCGCGCGGCCGCGCTCGAGGCCGGAGTGAGCATGGCGGCCCCCGAAACGGTGTTCCTCGCCGCCGACACAATTCTCGGCCGCGATGTGGTCATCGAGCCTCACGTCGTGTTCGGCCCGGGGGTCGTGGTCGAGGACGAAGCCGTCATCCATGCATTTTCGCATCTCGAGGGCGCCCATGTGGGCAAGGGCGCGTCGGTCGGACCGTTCGCGCGGCTGCGGCCGGGCACTCGGATTGGGGCCAAGGCGAAGATCGGCAATTTCGTCGAGGTCAAGGCGTCGGAGATCGAGGCGGGCGCGAAGGCGAACCACCTCGCATATCTTGGCGACACGCGGGTGGGCGAGGGCGCCAACATCGGCGCTGGGACCATCACCTGCAACTATGACGGCATCGCCAAGCACCGCACCGACATCGGCAAGGGCGCCTTCATCGGCTCGAATTCGGCCCTGGTGGCGCCGGTAACGATCGGGGATGAGGCCTATATCGGCTCGGGCTCCGTGATCACCCGGGACGTGCCGGCCGGAGCGCTGGCGCTCGCGCGCGGCAAGCAGGTCGTCAAGGAGGGCTGGACCGCGCGGATGCGCAAGCTCGGCTCGCTGCTCAAGAAGCGGCGGAGCGATTGAGCCTCGGTGACGTTGACATCGGCGTTAAGGTTAAGGCTGACACACGCCGACACGCATTGTGATTTCCCGGCCGGCATTAGCGCCATCTAAACGTCGGCCGGGGCATGAATCCGGGCAAGTTCCAGCGGAGATGATCGCTGAATGTGCGGGATCGTCGGGATCTTGGGGCGCGAGCCGGTCGCCGGGCACCTACTCGATGCGCTCAAGCGCCTCGAGTACCGCGGCTATGACTCGGCCGGGGTGGCGACGCTGGAGGCCGGCCGGCTCAAGCGGTGCCGCGCCGAGGGCAAGCTGCAGAATCTCGAGGCGCGGCTTGCCCGCGAGGGGCTGAAGGGACGCATCGGCATCGCCCACACCCGATGGGCGACCCATGGCCGCCCGAACGAGACCAATGCCCATCCGCATGCGACCGATACCGTCGCCGTCGTCCACAACGGCATCATCGAGAATTTCCGCGAGCTGCGCGAGGAGCTCGCCGCGAAGGGCGCGCAGTTCAAGACCGACACCGATACCGAGGTCGTCGCCCACCTGGTGAGCGAGGAAATGAAGCGGGGCCGCGGGCCGCTCGAGGCGGTCGCCGCGGCGCTGCCACGGCTGCGCGGCGCCTTCGCGCTCGCGTTCCTGTTCGACGGCGAGGAGGACCTTTTGGTCGGCGCCCGCAAGGGCCCGCCGCTCGCGGTGGGCTACGGCAAGGGCGAGATGTATCTCGGCTCGGACGCGATCGCGCTGGCGCCGTTCACGGATTCCATCAGCTATCTGGAGGACGGCGACTGGGCGGTGGTACGGCGCAACGGCGTCGAGATCCGCGACGCCTCCGGCCGCGCGGTGAAGCGCCCGGTGCTCAAATCCGCGGCCTCGGCGTTCCTGCTCGACAAGGGCAATTATCGCCATTTCATGGCCAAGGAGATCCACGAGCAGCCGGAGGTCGTCGGGCACACCCTGGCGCACTACCTCGACATGGGCGCCGAGCGCATCGAGCTTCCCGAACCGCTGCCGTTCGACTTCCGCAACATCGAGCGGCTGTCGATCTCGGCGTGCGGCACCGCGTATTACGCCGGGCTCATCGCCAAATATTGGTTCGAGCGCTTTGCGCATCTGCCGGCGGACGTCGATGTCGCCTCGGAGTTTCGCTACCGCGCGCCGCCGCTTCGCCCCGGCGATCTCGCCCTCTTCGTCTCCCAGTCCGGGGAGACCGCCGACACGCTGGCTTCGCTGCGCCACGCGCGCGAGCAGCGCCAGCACGTGGTTTCGGTGCTCAACGTGCCGGGCTCGACCATGGCGCGCGAAAGCGACGTGGTGATGCCGACGCTGGCAGGCCCGGAAATCGGCGTCGCCTCGACCAAGGCGTTCACCTGTCAGCTCGCGACGCTCGCCTGTCTCGCCATCGCGGCCGGCCGGGCGCGCGACGTGCTCTCTCCCGAGGACGAGCAAAAGCTCGCCCAGGCGCTGATCCGGGTCCCGGGACACATGATCCAGGCGCTGGCGCTCGAGCCGCAGATCGAGCATCTCGCCCGCGAGCTCGCCAAGAGCCGCGACGCGCTCTATCTCGGGCGCGGCACCAGCTTTCCGGTCGCGCTCGAAGGCGCGCTGAAGCTCAAGGAAATCTCCTACATTCACGCCGAAGGCTATGCGGCCGGCGAGCTCAAGCACGGGCCGATCGCGCTGATCGACGAGACCTTGCCGGTCGTGGTGATCGCGCCATACGACAGGGTGTTCGAAAAGACGGCCTCCAACATGCAGGAGGTCGCGGCCCGCGGCGGAAAGATCATCCTCGTCACCGATCCCAAGGGCGCGCAGGAAGCCGGGATCGAGACGTTGGTGACGCTGATCCTGCCGGAAATGGCCTCGACGGTGACGCCCCTGGTCTATGCCATCCCGGTGCAGCTCATCGCCTACCACACGGCGGTCGTCATGGGCACCGACGTCGACCAGCCCCGCAACCTTGCCAAATCCGTGACCGTGGAATAAGCGGCCCCTAGTGGCGAGCCGTTCAGGCCCTATTTAAGCCGGGCCTGCGGCGCGCGGGCGCGCCAAAATCTCCCACCTCCCCCTGGAGGGGGAGGTCGGCGAAGCGTCGTCAGACGCGAGCCGGGTGGGGGTGAAACTGACTCGCCCACCCCGATGCCTCGCATTTCGCTCGGCATCGACCCTCCCCCTGCAGGGTAGGGTGAAGAACGCGAGACGCTCGCCGACCAATCGTCGATCGGGATTTGAAATGACCAACGATTCGGAACTCAAGGACGTCGAGGAAGCGCTCGCGCCGATCCATCCGGGCGAGGCGCCTGCGTCCCACGGTCTTGCCGGCCGCATCCGCAATTATTTCCTGACCGGGCTCGTCGTTGCCGGGCCGGTCGCGATCACGATCTACCTGACGTGGTCGTTCGTGACCTGGGTCGACGACCTGGTGCGGCCGTTGTTTCCGGTGGCGTTGCGGCCGGAGACCTATCTGCCGGTGAAAATTCCCGGGCTCGGCCTCATCATCGCGTTCGTGGCGCTCACCCTGCTCGGGTTCTTCACTGCCAATTTCGTGGGGCGCAAGTTCGTCGAGCTCGGCGAGAACCTGCTCGGGCGCATGCCGGTGGTCCGTCCGGTCTACCGCGGCCTGAAACAGGTGTTCGAGACGCTGTTCTCGAAATCGGCGTCGACCTTCCGCACCGTCGGGCTCGTGGAATTTCCCTCACCGGGCATGTGGTCGCTGGTATTTTTGTCGACCCCGCCTGGCTCCGATATCACCGCGCGGCTGCCGACCCCGGAGGAGCACGTCTCGGTGTTCATGCCGTGCACGCCCAATCCGACCACCGGGTTCTTCTTCTATGTGCCGCGCCGGGAGGTCATCGAGCTCGACATTACGGTGGAAGCGGCCGCGAAGCTGATCATGACCGCCGGCATGATCCAGCCCGGCGGGGCCGGCGATGCGCAGAAGAGCATCGCGGCGCTCGCCGAGACCGCGCGGATCGCCAAAGCCAGCCGGACCGCCGCCACCGCAAAGTGACGAGCGCGCTTTTACCTCCCCGGAGGGGAGAGCCTGCCCTCGGGCTTGACCCGAGGGTCGCGAGCGTCATCAGACGCGAGCGGGTGGGGCGAACCCTTCGATCCCCACCCCGCGCGCTTCGCGCGCGACCCTCCCCTGAAGGGGAGGGAATCACCCCGCGCGCAGCAGCCGGATCGCCTCGTCGCGTTCGAAGAGATAGAGCAACTGGCGCAGCGCCTGGCCGCGCGGCGTCTCCAGATCGGGGTCGCGCGCCAGCGTGAGCATCGCGTCCTTGCGCGCCGGCTCGAGCAGGGCCCCGTGCACCTCGAGGCGCGCCACGCGAAATCCGGGTACGCCGCTTTGCCGGGTGCCGAGCACGTCGCCTTCGCCGCGCAGCCGCAAATCCTCCTCGGCGATGCGAAATCCGTCCTCGGTGTCGCGCAGGATCGCGAGCCTCGCCTTCGCGGTCTCGCCGAGCGGCGCCTTGTAGAGCAAGAGGCAAGTCGATCGCCCCGTGCCGCGGCCGATGCGGCCGCGCAGCTGGTGCAGCTGCGCGAGCCCGAAGCGCTCGGCGTGCTCGATCACCATCACGGTCGCTTCCGGCACGTCGACGCCGACTTCGATCACGGTGGTCGCGACCAGAAGCCGCGTCTCGCCGGCGGCGAACCGTGCCATGGCGGCGTCCTTCTCGGCGCCCTTGAGCCTTCCGTGCACCAGATCGGCAACGTCTCCGAAGCGCTGCTTGAGCTCGCGGAAGCGCTGGTCGGCGGCGGCGAGGTCGACCGCCTCGGATTCCTCGACCAGCGGGCACACCCAATAGACGCGCTCGCCGCGCTCGAGCGCGCGGCCCACCGCGGTGATGACCTCGCTGAGCCGGCCGAGGGCGATCGTGCGCGTATCGATCGGCTGGCGCCCGGCCGGCTTCTCGCGCAACTGCGACACGTCCATGTCGCCGAAATAGGTCAGCACCAGCGTGCGCGGGATCGGCGTCGCGGTGAGCACCAGCACGTCGACCGCCTCGCCCTTGCGGGCCAGCGCCAGGCGCTGATGGACGCCGAACCGGTGCTGCTCGTCGACGATCGCGAGCGCAAGATCGCGGAACGCGACCTCCTCCTGAAACAGGGCGTGCGTGCCGACCAGGAAGTCGAGCTCTCCCGAAACGAGGCTCTCGAGCACCTGGGCGCGCTCGCGTCCGCGCTCGCGGCCCGTCAGGATCGCGACGCGGATCCCGGCGGCTTCCGCGAGCGGCGCGATC
>WNGQ01001227.1_pt1 | contig 27426 bp, 24 predicted proteins | sample 5407661 | NCBI WGS metagenome assembly WNGQ01 (sample SAMN13153382, study PRJNA577476) | soil metagenome | isolation source: 60 cm soil or saprolite under Garry oak tree replicate 2 | place: USA:California | collected 2016-06-15 | reverse complement strand
GTTCTGATCCGCGGCGAACCCGGCACGGGCAAGGAACTCATCGCCCTTGCCATCCACGAACATAGCACCCGCCCCGAGCAGCCATTCGTCGCGCTCAACTGCGCAGCGTGTTCCGAGGGCATGTTGCAGCACGAACTTTTTGGAGACCCGCCGGGCATGATCTCCGAGGCCGGCGTCCGGCGGGCTGGGGTTTTGGAGGCCAACGCCGGAACGCTGTTTCTCTACGGGATTGGGAACCTGAGTTCGAGCAACCAAGCCGGGTTGCGCTGGGTTCTGGAGGACGCCCCCATTTGGCGTGGTGGCGGAGTGGACCGCGGATTCGATGTTCGGGTCATCGCGGCGACTCATTGCGACCTTGAACTGGAGCTGGCCGAGAAACGATTTCGCGAGGACCTGTACCATCGGTTGAACGACGCCGTAATCTTCGTGCCACCCCTGCGTGAACGGTGCGAAGACATCCCTGATTTGGTCAAATTCTTTATCCAGCGCGATGGCCTCGAGGAAGGTCCGGGGAAGCCGCCGACCGACGAGGAAATGACCGACCTCCAGCAGCAACCGTGGCCCGGCAATGTTGATGAACTGCGAGATTACGTGCGCCAGAAGTTCCTGCGGGCTGGGGGCTAGTCCGGCGGTCCTTTGCTTTGCGTCGTGCACAATTCGCGGGCCTCAACGATCCATTCCTCAACTCCTGCCGAGTGCCGGCTAGCCGCCACGGGTTAGGCTGTGACTCCCTGCGCCACTTCTCCGCTAACGTCGGTCAAGCGGAAGTCCCGGCCCTGGAATCGGTAAGTGAGGCGCCGGTGATCGATCGGTCTGGCCCCAAGTCAAGCCGCCTTTGATGCCGCCGCCCGCCAGCCAGATGGAGAAGGCGTTGATATGATGGTCGCGGCCCGAGCCTTGGCCCATCGGCGTGCGGCCAAATTCCCCACCCCAGACAATCAAGGTGTCGTCGAGCAAGCAGCGTTGTTTCAAGTCTTTGACCAGGGCGGCGCTGGCCTGATCGACGTCGGCGGCGGCCCAGGCCATACCTTTTTCGATGTCGTTATGATGGTCCCAGGCGCGATGGTAGAGCTGGACAAAGCGGACACCTCGTTCGACCAAGCGGCGGGCGAGCAGGCAGTTGGAGGCGAAGCTGCCATCACCCGGTTGCTTGACGCCATAGAGTTCGAGCAGGTGTTTAGGCTCGTTGGTGAAGTCGGCCAGTTCGGGCACAGACGTTTGCATTCGAAAGGCCATTTCGTATTGGCTGATGCGGGTTTGAATCTCCGGATCGAGCCGTTCCTGGGCCAGCAGGCCGTCGAGGCGGTTGATTTCTTCGACGATCTGGCGCTGGGTGCTCTGGCAAACGCCTTCCGGGTTGCCGACGTAATGGACCGGCTCGCCCTTGGACTGGAAGAGGACCCCTTGGAACCTGCTGGGCAGAAAGCCGTTCGACCACTGGCGGGCCGAGACCGGCTGTAGTCCGGTTTTGCCCGCGGAGGTGAGCACGACGAAGCCGGGGAGGTTCTCGGTCTCTGTGCCCAGGCCGTAGAGCAGCCAGGAGCCCATGCTGGGGCGGCCCTTGATAATCGAGCCGGTGTTCATGAAGGCGTGAGCGGGGTCGTGGTTAATTTGTTCAGTATGCATCGAGCGAACGATACAGATGTCGTCGGCGATGCCGGCGATATGGGGGAAGAGGTCGGAGATCTCCTGGCCTGACTGGCCGTGCCTGTTGAATTCCGTGAAAGGGCCGCGCGCTTTCAACTCGGTGTTCTGCAACTGGGCCAGTTGTTGGCCCTTGGTGAGCGATTCGGGGAACGGCTGGCCGTGGATGCGCTTCAACTCCGGCTTGTAGTCGAAACTCTCCAGATGGGATGGACCGCCGGCCATGCAGAGATGAATGATCCGTTTGGCGCGGACTGGAAAATGGGGAGGGTTGACCACGCCGCACCAGGGCCCCTCGGAAGTGGCTGCCCGGGCGCTGGCTGCCAGCTTGGAATCGAGCAGGCAGGCCAGCGCTATGCCGCCCAGTCCGTAGGCGGAGCGGGAGAGGAAGGTCCGGCGGTTGATGCTGAGTTGGAATTCGTGGGGATCGAAGTGTGAGTTCATGGGTAAGAAACCAGTTCAATCAGTACCGCGTAATCGTCTCGTGCAGATTCAGGATAACGCGGCAGACTTGCGTCCAGGCAGCCAGGTCAGTTTGGTTGACATTCTTTGGAGCAGAGGCCAAGCTGACGCACATCAGCCTGGCGGCCTCCTGGCCGTTGGCCGCGTAGTGTTCTCTTTGAGCATCGAGGAACTTGAGCAACGAGTTTGTCTCGTTGTCAGTGGCGGGTCGAGCCAGGGCGCTTTCGAAGGCCAAGTCCAGTCTTTGCCGGTCGGGTGCGCACGGGGCGGCGAGCAACTTTGCGGCAAAAACCCGGGCCGCTTCGACGAAAGTCGGGTCGTTCAAGAGCGTCAAGGCCTGTTGCGGGGTGTTGGACACGACCCGATTTGCGGTGCACTCCTCGCGCGAAGGCGCGTCGAAATTGGCGAGCATGGGCTGGAGAAAAGTGCGCTGCCAGTGTGTATAGACACCGCGGCGGTACTGCCGCTCATCCAGATGCGGATAGTAGTCGCGATCTGGGAATTGCAAATTGGCATAGTAACCGGCGGGCTGATAAGGGCGCGCACTGGGCCCGCCGATTTCCTCGTTGAGAAGGCCGGCGATGAACAGGGCATTGTCGCGGACGAACTCCGCTTCGAGCCGGCGCGGCGATTGGCAGGCCAGCAAACGATTGTTCGGATCTATGTCGCTGAGGTCCGGCCTTTGATTGGAGCTTTGTCGGTAGGCCGACGACATCACGATAAGCTTGACCATGTGCTTGAGGTCCCAGGGGTGCAGGGGTTGAGGGCCGAGGGTTGAGGGCTGAGAGACCAAAGGCTGGATGAATTCACAGGCGAGCCAATCGATCAATTCGGGTTGGACGGGCCATTCGCCCTGGGCGCCTAAGTCCTCCACACCGGCGGAAATGCCCGCGCCGAAGAATTGTTTCCAGAGCCGATTCATGACCGCACGGGCGGTTAGCGGGTTTTCGGGCGAGACCAACCAACGCGCCAAATCAAGCCGTGTCAGACGGCGGCCTTGGGGATTGGCTATTTGGGGCAGAAAATGCGGGACGGCCGGTTGGACAACCTCGCCGGTTTCGTCCTGCCAATTGCCGCGCGGCAGCACGCGAGTCACCAGCGGTTGGCGGGCGACGGTCACCATCGTGAAGGCGCGGCCATTGCGGCATTCCCGGATTTCATTCTGAAGCTTCCTGAGTTGCGCAACGGTTTCCGGATCCCAAAGCGTGCTGAGCAGGTAAGTACGAACAGCCAAGTCACGTTCGACCGGGGTGCGGCGCCATTTTTTCACCAAGGCTTTCATCAGCGGCTGGCCAATCCCGGCCTTCATTGGGTCCGAGGCGGCAAATGGCGACACCGAGACCCGGGCGGAAGCGACGGCAAGGTTTCCCAAGTTGACCACCAGCGCGTCGCCCTCGCTTATGGGAACCGGCTTGTTCAGAAGCCAAACCGCGTTCTGTTCCTCGTGGTCGGCCGAGGTTTGCCAGAGGTCCTTGACGCCGATGATGGGAAGGCCATTGGCGTAACGTTCCTCTTTATGATCGGCTTCGGCAAAGTAAAATGGAAGTTTTATTTCTTGGCCGTCCTTGGCCTTCAAGGCTGCCGAGAGGGCCAGCGCCGTTCCATTCCGCTTCTTGCGGCTGGTTCTCTGCTCTTCGGCGATTGCTTGCGGAACAATTTCGACTCGAATGGCGGCGAGCCACTGCCCGGAGAGGGGCAAAGTCAATTTGGTGCTCTCCTTTGCTTCGTCGCTGAACAAGACTGTGGCGTCAGCCTGGACGGTGAAGTTTGTTTGGGGAACGCTATTGGTGTCTTTCATCTGCAAAGTGATCTCAGGCCTGGGCGTAGCCCAGCCGCCAGGCCACTGCTTGAGAAAGGCGAGGGCAGCCTTGCTCCAGTCCACAAACGCGCGCCGCTGCTGCGGATTGGCCTTCAGTTTGGCGGCGGCCTGGGCGCAACAGTTGTCGGCTTGGGTTTGCAGTCTTGCCATCCGCCTCTGGAGATATGGATTGACTACTTCGATCTCCGGAGGGAACGGATGATCGTTGCCGAAACCTTTCAGGTCAGGATTGGGGGTGTAGGAGGCGTCGGCGTAGTAACCCCATTGTTTGATGTCAGCGAAGAACGCTTCCATCTGATAAAAATCTTTCGTGGTGAAGGGATCGAATTTGTGGTCATGGCATTCGGCGCAGCCCATCGTCGAGCCGAGCCAGGCCAGCGAGACAGTGCGGACGCGGTCGGCAGCATATTTGGCGAGGTACTCCTTGGGTTGCGCGCCCCCCTCGCGCGTCATCATATTGAGACGATCGAACCCAGTAGCGACAGCGGCCTCGATGGAAGGATTGGGTAACAGGTCGCCGGCGAGTTGTTCGACGGTAAATTGGTCGAACGGCTTGTTCCGATTAAAGGATTCGATGACGTAATCGCGGTAGGGGAAGATGTTTTGGTTTTGGTCGCCGTGATAGCCGACGGTGTCAGCGTAGCGGACGGCATCCAGCCACGGTACGGCCATGCGCTCGCCAAAGTGTGGTGAGGACAGTAGCCGATCCACCTGGCGTTCGAAGGCCGCGCGGCTGGAATCGGCGAGAAAGGTCCGCACCTGCTCGGGGGTCGGCGGAAGACCTATCAGGTCAAAGCTCAGGCGCCGAAGCAAGGTGCGTTTGTCGGCCTCCGGGGCAGGGCGGATGTTTTTGGTTTCGAGAGAGTTCAAAATGAAAGCATCGATTGGGTTGCGGGCCCACTCCGGGTGTTTGGTCGGCGGGATGGCCGGGCGTCGCGGGTGGATGTAAGCCCAATGCGGCTCGTATTCTGCACCGGCAGCAATCCAATTCTTCAACAATTCCTTTTGTGTCGCGGTGAGGGCCTTGCGACTTTTCGGCGGCGGCATGATTTCATCCGGATCAGCAGAAAAGACGTGCTCGACGAGTTTGCTCTGGTCGGGGTTGCCTGGAACGATGGCTTCGCGTTCGACGGCCACGTCCCGAACATCCAGGCGGAGTTTGGCCTTGCGCTGGTTCTTGTCGGGGCCATGGCAGGCGTAGCAGTTTTCCGAAAGGATGGGGCGGATGTCGCGATTGAACCGGATCTGGTTAGTGGCAGCGAGCGCCGGGGCGAGCGAAACGGCCAGCCAGACTTGCGGGCACAAAAAAACTTGCTTGCGAAGGAAAAACATAACCGAACCGCAAGAACAGACGTTCCACGGGGCTGCTGTATTCTCAAAAAGGGTGCCGGATGAAACTTCGCAAAGCAAGCAGATGATTTCGCTGAACGGCGATGTTTAGACGCGCCCTAAGCCAGCCAGTGCGCCACCAGGTCCTTGGCCATGGATCTCATGCCATCGAAATCCGCCGGCTTGACCACATAGTCATCGGCGCCGAGCGCCTTGGCCCTTTTGATGTCAGCCTCCTGGTTGGATGAACTGAGCACAACCACAGGCAATGCTTCGAGGTCGCTGCGCGTCAGCAGCCATTCGAGCACGGCGAACCCGTCCATTCCTGGCATCTCCAGATCCAGAAGGAGCAGGCCGGGGAGCGGATAGAGAAAGCGGTTATGGAACTGAGCGGCTCCCTTCAAGTAATCAATTGCTTCCTGCCCATCGGAAACATCAAGCAGAATGTGAGTCAGGCCGGCTTTCCCAAACGCGCGGCGGAGCAAGAACACCTCCGTCTTGTCGTCATCAGCGATCAGGATCGGAATGTGTCGGGTCATTCGCAGGTCTTTAAAAACGGACTGTTTGGGTTCGGGAACGAGCCTGTTGTAACCTATGGTTTGCGGGGTGTCAAGCTAGGAGTGAACCAGTGACCAGTGACCAGTGAGCGAGTGAGACTGGCGGGACTTGAGAGGGCGGGTGCAGCGTGTCACCATCAACAAAGTCCTGGAGCTTGGGGCTGCTTTTGAGTTTGGAGCCAGGTCGAAACGCGCTAGGCTTTTCCCATGGTTAAGAAGCTATTCCTGCTGGACGGGATGGCGCTGGTCTATCGGGCACATTTCGCGCTGATCAGCCGCCCCATACTCACGTCCAAAGGCGTCAACACCTCGGCGCTTTACGGGTTTACTCAGACCCTGCTGGACATCCTGAACAGACAGCAACCAACCCATATCGCCGTCGCCTTCGATACGGAAGCACCGACGCAGCGGCACGCCGAGTTCGCGGCTTACAAGGCGACCCGTCAAGCCATGCCGGAAGACCTTAGCCTGGCATTGCCGCACGTGCGTCGCTTGATAGAAGCCTTCAGAATTCCGGTTCTGATGTGCGATGGTTACGAGGCCGACGACATCATCGGCACCCTGGTTCGCCGCGCGGAGAAGGAAGGGTTCAAGTCGTACATGGTGACACCGGATAAGGATTTCGGCCAGTTGATTACCGAGAACACTTTGCTCTACAAACCTGCGCGGATGGGCGATGCGGTGGAGATCATGGGCCTGGCGGAGATTCAGAAGCGCTGGGGTGTGCAGCAGCCCCAGCAAGTGGTGGACGTGCTGGCGTTGATGGGTGATTCGACCGACAACATTCCCGGCGTGCCGGGCATAGGCGAAAAAACAGCGATGAAGCTCATCGGCCAGTACCATAGCGTGGAGAACTTGCTGGCGCACACGGGCGAACTGACCGGGCGCGTCAAAGAAACCCTCGAAACCCATCGGGAACAGGCGCTTCTCTCCAAGCGGCTGGTGACCATTCCATGCGATGCTCCATGCCCTATCGCGCTGGAAACACTCAAGGTGCAGCCGCCGGACGAGACCAGGCTCAAGGGCTTGCTGGTCGAGTTCGAGTTCAACTCCATTGGCCGGCGTTTATTTGGCGAGGAGTTCAAGGCCGGGCGCGGGTTTCAGCCGCCGGCGGCGCAGGCGGCGCAGCCGGGCGGACGTTCCACCGGTGGCGCAACCAAAGTGGTTGAGGACCTGGTGCTCACGGCCGATTCGACGGAAAGCGTCGCAGAACAAGAGCAACCGGTGTCGGCCAAGCTTAAGACCATTGCGGACGTCGCGCATGATTATCATCTGCTGACCTCACCCGCTGAGCGCGCAGAGTTGGTCCGGGCTTTGCAGAGCCAAGAGGCCTTTTGCTTCGACACCCAAACCACCAGCCTGGATCCCAAACAAGCGCGCTTGCTCGGGTTGGCGTTTTCGTTCGCGCCGCACAGCGGTCACTACGTTCCGATGCCCAACGATGAGTCGCAGATAAGACGCGTTCTGGAGGAGTTCCGCCCGGTGCTCGAATCCGAGGGGAGCGAAAAAGTCGGACACAATCTCAAGTTCGATTTGAGCGTGCTCAAATGGCACGGGGTTTCGGTGCGCGGAAGACTCTTCGATACCATGATTGCTCATAGCCTGGTTGAACCGGACATGCGCCATGGCATGGATTACTTGTCGGAGGTTTATCTCGGCTACTCCCCGGTGCCGATCACCAAATTGTCAGGCGGCCCAGAGGCTGGGCAAAGCGATATGGCGGCTGTGCCGCTGGAAAAGATCGCCGAGTACGCCGCCGAGGAGGCCGACCTGACGTTGCAACTGCGCGCGGCGCTGGAGCCGTTGCTCAAGCAGAAGGATCAGCAACGAGTGTTTTATGATGTCGAAGCGCCGCTCATTCCGGTCCTGGTTGACATGGAATTTGAGGGCATCAAAGTGGATGCCGCAGCGCTGGCGGATTTCGCCGCGCAGCTTTCAAAGGAAATGGATGCGTTGGAGAAAACCATCCAGCGGATGGCGGGGACAACGTTCAATCTGAATTCACCGCGGCAGTTGGGCCAGATTCTGTTCGAGGTCCTGAAAATCTCCGACGCGCCCAAGAAGACCAGAACCGGCCAATACGCCACCGACGAGCAAACTCTGGCCGCGCTGGCCCCGGACTACGAAATCGTGCAACGGCTGCTCGAACATCGCGAGGCTGCCAAACTCAAATCCACTTACGCCGAGGCCTTGCCGGCGGCAATTTGGCCAAAGACCGGCCGGGTCCACACCACCTTCAACCAGGTCATGACCACCACGGGCCGGCTCAATTCCCAGGACCCGAATTTGCAAAACATTCCCATCCGCACCGAACGCGGCCAGGAAATTCGCAAGGCCTTCGTGCCGCGCAGCGAGGAATTTCTGCTGCTCTCGGCCGATTATTCGCAGATCGAGTTGCGGATCATAGCCGCCTTGAGCCGCGAACCGGGGTTACTGGAAGCCTTCAAGAGCGGCGTGGATGTCCACAGCGCGACGGCGGCCAAGGTCTATGGCCTGTCGCTCGATTTGGTCACGCCCGAGATGCGGCGCAAGGCCAAAATGGTCAACTACGGTATCGCTTACGGGATATCGGCGTTTGGCCTGGCCCAGCGGCTGGGTATTCGGCGCACGGAAGCCGCCGCGATCATCGCACAATACTTCAAACAATTCCCTGGCATTCGGAGGTATATGGACGACACGATCGCTTTCGCGCGCAAGCACGGGTATGTGGCAACCGTCACCGGCCGACGCCGTTACATCCGCGACATTCGCTCCTCCAACAACACCGTGCGCAGCGCGGCGGAGCGCAATGCCATCAATGCGCCCATCCAGGGCTCGGCTGCGGACATGATTAAGATCGCGATGATCAACGTCCACCGCGAGTTGACGCGGCGCAGTCTCAAGACCCGGCTGCTGCTGCAGGTCCATGACGAACTGGTCTTCGACCTCTGGCCGGCCGAGGAGAAAGAAGTCCGAGCCATGGTGGAGGAGAAAATGAAAACGGCGATTGAGTTGGACGTGCCAATTGTCGTCGAGATGGGCGTGGGCGAGAGCTGGATCGAGGCGCATTGACCCGTAGCGCAGGCTTGCAATGGTAGTCCTGAGTCGTTCTGAGAGCGTGTTTGAAAATCAGCAAGAAACGCAGAGTGTCTGTACTTGGGGTACCCTGCCGTATTCTCTTGCGCAGTCCCGGTCACTCCGTAAATTCATTCCACGTTACCACGTTAGCGCAGAGCTCAATTTATGAAAGAATACCAACCTGCCGAAATCCGCAACTTCGCCATCGTCGGCCATGCTTCGTCGGGGAAAACCATGCTGAGCGAAGCGATGCTGGCGTGCGCCGGGGTGATAAACCGCATGGGCGCCATCGCCGCCGGTTCGACGGTTTCAGACTACCACGACAACGAACAACATCGGCAGATTTCGGTTTCCGCCTCGCTCATGCACCTGGAGTGGCTGGGCAAGAAGTTCAATATCCTGGATTGCCCGGGCTACACTGATTTCATCAGCGAAGGCCTGGGCGCGCTGCGCGTAGGCGACTTCGCCCTGATTGTCGTCCATGCCAATCATGGCGTCGGTGTCGGCACGGAGGCGGTCTGGAAATACGCGACGGAGGATGGCATTCCGAAGATGATCGCGGTGAACGCATTCGATAAGGAGCAAGCAGGTTTCGACCAGGTCCTGGCGCAGGTGCGCCAGCACTTCGGCGAGCGAGTTTTTCCGCTCACCATTCCAGTCAACCCTGGTCCCGGCTTCAACCAGGTGCTGGACGTGCCGCGCAACGAAATCATCACCTATGCGGGCGACAAGAGCGGCAAATTCACCGAAGCGCCCGCCACCGGGGCGTGGGCCGACAAAGTGGACCAGTTGCACAAACAGCTAATCGAGTACATCGCCGAGTCGGACGACGGGCTCATGGAAAAGTTTTTTGCGCAAGGCGGTCTTTCTGAGGAGGAATGGCGCGCGGGCATCCACGCGGCGGTGCAAAAGCAAGTCCTTGTGCCGCTGTTCTGCGTTTCGGCGGAAAACAACATCGGCGTGGCCCGCCTGATGGATATCATCGCCAAGTACGGCTCCTCGCCTGTGGACCGGCAAAAGGTCAAGGCCAGCGACGGCGACGGCAAGGAAATCGAGATCGGCCTCAGCGATCCTGACGCGGTTTGTTACGTGTTCAAGACGATGAGCGAGGCGCAGTTCGGCGAATTGTCTTTCTTCCGCGTCTATTCCGGGTCGGTGAAATTTGGTTCGGAGCTTTACAACACCGCCCGGCGCAGCACCGAGAAGATCGGGCAAATCTATCTGCTTAACGGCAAGACGCGCACCAGCGTTCCTTCTCTGCACGCGGGCGACATCGGCACCGTGGTCAAACTCAAAGACACCCACACCGGCAACACTTTGTCAGCTCCCAAACGGCCCGTGTTGCTGCCCAAGGTGGATTACCCCAAACCGAACATCCACGCCGCCCTCAAGAGCAACGTCAAAGGCGAAGAAGACAAGATCGCCTCGGGCTTGGCAGCGCTGCACCATGAGGACCCGACGTTCCTTTACGCGGTGGACGCCGAATTGCGCCAGACGATCGTTTCGGCCCAGGGCGAACTGCATTTGGAAGTCATCGCCGAGCGGCTCCGCAAGCGCTACAACGTCCACGTCGAACTGGCCGAACCGCGCGTGCGCTATCGAGAAACGATCAAGGCCAAAGGCGACTCCAAGTATCGCCACAAAAAGCAGACCGGCGGCGCGGGCCAGTTCGCCGAAGTCTGGATGCGGATCGAACCCAAGCTACGCGATAGCGGGCTGGAGTTCACGCAGTCGCTGGCCGGGCAGAATGTGGACCGCGTGTTCGTGCCATCAGTCGAGAAGGGCGTGATGAGAGCGGCCGAGGAAGGGGTATTGGCCGGTTACCGGGTGGTGGATCTGAAGGTAGATTTTTATGACGGCAAGATGCATCCGGTGGATTCGAAAGACATTGCGTTCCAGATTGCCGGTTATTATGCGTTCAAAGAATCCTTCATGGCGGCGCGCCCGTGTTTGCTCGAGCCGATTCACCTGGTCGAGATTCGCATTCCGGATGATTGCATGGGTAAAGTGATGGGGGACTTGTCCAGCCGGCGCGGCAAGATTCAGGGCATGGACACCGAGGGCGGGTTCCAGTTGATCAAGGCCCATGTTCCCGCCAAAGAACTCTACCGCTATTCCAGCACGCTGCGCTCGCTGACCAGCGGGCGCGGGGTGCACTCCGAGGAATTCAGTCACTACGAGGAAATGCCGCGCGACCAGGAGCAGAAGGTCATCGAGGAAAGCAAGAAAGCCAGGCAACATCAGGGGGAGTGATTTTGCAACCACATTAGCGCAACAAGCTGCAGTGTTGCTTGAGCCACCGCTCCGCCTCAGAGAAATTCGGACAAAGGCCGGCCACCTCGCGCCAAAATCGGCGCGAATGGTTCATTTCTCGTAAATGGGCAAGTTCGTGGAGCACGATATAGTCGCGCACGAACGGCGGTGTCTGCACCAGCCGCCAATTGAGAGAAATGACCCCACGCCGCGAGCAGGAACCCCAGCGGGAATGCTGGTTGCGCACGCTCACGCGCTTGACCGGCAATTGGTGCAAGGCGGCCAGCTCGAGCGCGCGTGGCGGCAACTCCCGCGCCGCCACCTGCCAGAGATGCTGCTCGATGGCCGGCCGCAGGTCGCCCGTTGCATCCCCTATGCGCAAGACCTCGCTGCCGAAGCGGACCAATCCGGCCTCGCCGTTGACCCCCGCTTCCAACCGCACGCGTTCGCCGCGGAATAAGATGTCACTTCCGGCCACCCACGGCTTTGGCAGAACCGGCTGCGTGGCTTGCTGCAGAAGCTGTCGCTCGAGCCAGGCGGCATGCTGTTTGGCGAACCGCTTTGCTTCGGCGGCCGAACCGCCGCGCGGAATGGTTACCCGCGCAGCGCCATCGCGGCACAGCCGCAGGACATACCGACGCGCCCGCCGGTTCGGAACCAGGCGCAATCGCACGGGGCGGTTGCCAACCAGCAACCAGTTTCCCTGTCTGTGGCTGGGAGGCTCAGGGCGAATGGCCAGCTCAAACTGCACCGCGTGAGTTAAAGGGTGAGGGACGGTTTTGGCAACTCAATCTGCCGGTCCAAGAATACTTTCTGCCCCTGCAGTTTGCGGCTAACTTATTGGGATGAGTGTGGTCAGCCCGGTTGGCTTGCTTGTGCTGGGGCTTATCCTGGCCAAATGGACGGCGCAGGTTTGGCTGGAACGATTGAACCTGCGCCATGTGCTGGCCCACGCCGGACGGGTTCCCGAAGCTTTCAAAGAAATCGTGGACGAGGCGACCTACGCCAAATCTGTGCAATACACCGCCGCAAAAAGCCGGCTGTATCAGCTCGAGACGACTTACAATTGCGCCATATTACTCGGCGTGCTGTATAGCGGAGTCTTGCCCTGGGGCTTGGGTCTGTTCAGGCACTGGCTGAGCGGCTCGGCCTGGGCGTCGGCTGCATTTCTCTTTGCCATCGGCCTGGCGCTGTCTGTGCCGGGTCTGCCGCTGGATTGGTATGAGCAATTCCGATTGGAGGAGCGGTTCGGCTTCAACACTACAACCCAAAAACTGTGGTGGCTGGACCGGCTGAAAGGATTGTCGCTGGCAATTCTACTCGGCTATCCGTTACTGGTGCTCGTGCTGAAACTCGCCGAGTGGACCGGGCATTGGTGGTGGTTGTGGGCCTGGGGCGCGCTGCTGGCCTTTCAACTGCTAATGGCGTTGTTGGCGCCGGTTTTGATCCTGCCGCTGTTCAACAAGTTCACCGCGCTGCCCGAAGGCAGCCTGCGCCAGCGGCTGTTGAATCTTGCCGAGCGGACCCGCTTCCACGCCCAGAGCGTTCAGGTCATGGACGGCAGCAAACGCTCGCGCCATTCCAATGCGTTCTTCACCGGCTTTGGGCGGTTCCGGAAAATCGTCCTCTTCGATACCCTCATTCAACAACTGACAGAACCGGAACTCGAAGCGGTGCTGGCGCACGAGATCGGGCATTTCAAGAAAAGGCACATCCCAAAAATGCTGGCCGCCTCGGCGCTGGGTTCGCTGGCGGGGTTCTACCTGATTTCGCTGCTTGCGGCGCAGGCCTGGTTTTACTCGAGTTTTGGCTTCGAGCCTGGCGCCTTGGTGGCGGCGCTGCTGCTGTTCGGGCTTTTGTCGGGCGCGGTCACGTTCTATTTTTCCCCGGTGGCGCATTGGTGGTCGCGGCGTTATGAATACCAGGCGGATGCTTTCGCGGCCGAGGTCATGAGCGAGGCGCGCTCGTTAATCGGCGCATTGCGCAAGTTGAATGAAAAGAACCTCAGCAACCTCACGCCGCATCCCTTCTACAGCGGCTTTTATTACTCGCATCCGACATTGCTCGAACGGGAGGAGGCACTTGGGATGGTTGAGATTTGATAAGGAATGATGTAACTCTATTAGCCCCATGAACCGGCAGGTAAAAAGCTCTCTTAAATTCTTTCTGATCGAGTTGCTGGTCTATGCAGTGTTGGTCACGGGCTATTTCCTGCTGGTTTTGAACTTCATGGGCCCCTGGCTGCACGAGCTTTTTCAGAACGAGCGGCGCGCTTACGCCGCCGTGGCACTCGGCCTGATAATCGGCCAGGGTGTGTTGCTGGAAGTGCTGACCCGCGTATTGCTCTCCGCCATCCAACCACGAACGGACGATTGATGAGCTTCCTGATTTCCGGCACTCACATTGACCCGATTTACCTGATCGCCATCGGGTTTGTGGTCGGGATGCTGGGCGGATTTTTCGGCGTAGGCGGCAGTTTCCTGGCGGGTCCGGCGCTCTTTGCGGTGGGTGTGCCAATGAACTTCGTGGTCGGCACCGACCTTGCCCACATCGTGGGCAAATCAATTGTCGCCGCCCGTAAGCATCGGGCAATGGGGAATGTGGATTTGAAGCTGGGCCTGATCATGGTTGTGGGCACCATCGGCGGCGTGGAAGGCGGCGCGCAGGTCATCCAGTGGCTGAAACACACCGCGCACATAGATTCCGCAGTAGGCCTGACGTTCGTGGTAGTCCTGCTGGGCATCTCCGGCTTCATGGCCTGGGAAAGTGTCAAGACCATGCGGATGTCCGGCCACGCCAGAGCCGCCAAAAAGCCTTTGCCGGGGGAGCACCCTTCCCGCCGGGACCACTCGGCCATGGCCCACATTTCACGAAGAATCCATCGCATCAGCCTGCCGCCTTACGTGAGTTTGCCCGTCTCAGGTATCGAGCGGGTTTCATTATGGGCCATCCTGTTGGTCGCGTTGGTGGGCGGATTTTTCAGCGGTTTTCTGGGCGGCGGCGCCGGGTATATCCGGATGCCTTGCCTGATTTATTTGCTGGGCATTCCCACGCACATCGCAGTGGGAACCGATTTGTTCGAGATCATCATCTCGGCCAGCTATGGCACGCTGACGCATGCACTGAAAGGCAACGTGGACATTTTGATCGCGCTGGTGATGCACACCGGGGCGGCCATCGGCGCGCAGATTGGCGCTACCTGCACTCAATTCTTCATCGGGCCGCGCATCCGTTTGGCTTTTATTCCGCTGCCGCTCATCGGCGCGGCGATGCTGATCCACGGGCTGCTGACAGGTCATCCTGGCAAATAACGATTGGGCATGAAAATTCTCATTTGCAGCGACGGTTCACAACAGGCCGAGTGGGGGCTGCGCCTGGGCGCGGTGATCGCGGCCGGCTGCAAAGCCGACGCCACGCTGCTGGGCATCATTGAATCCCCCGGCCAGTCCAGGGCCATCCTCGATTCTCTCAAGCGCGGACAGGCGCTATTCGAAGACAAAAAGGTCCACGCCGAGCTCATTACTAAATCGGGCAAGCCGATCGAAGAGATTGTCAAGCGGACCCAAGAGGCCAACTACGATCTGGTCATCATCGGCGCGGCGCGCAAGGAGAGGCGCGGCGCGTTTTGGATGTCGTCCAAATCGTACAGGATTATCAAAGAAATCAGGCCTCCGGTGTTGAGCGTCGCCGGTCAAACGACGACCATCCAGCGCGTGTTGATTTGCAGCGGGGGCAAGCGTTACATTAATGACGCCGTGCGCCTGGCGGGCGAGATCGCGCGGGGCGTCGGCGCCACGGTCACCTTGTTCCATGTAATGCCTGAACCGCCGGCCATGTACGGGCGCTTGCGGCAAATGGAAGAAGACACAAGCTGGTTGCTCCGCTCGCGCACCGAGCTGGGGATCAATCTGCGCGAAGAAAAACAGACGCTCGAGGAGTTGGGGGTGGCCGCCCAAGTGCATTTGCGCCGCGGCCCGGTGCTGGAAGGAATCCTGAGCGAAATTCGCGAGGGCAAATACGATTTGGTGGTGACCGGCTCGGCCTTGAGCCGGAGTTTGCGGACGTATATGTTGGGGGACATCAGCCGCGAGATCGTCAATCGCATTCAATGCGCGGTGCTGGTGGTGCGCAGCCAGGAAAAACCCAGCGACTTCAGTCTCAAGGGCTTGTTCGGCCACGCCGGGCCACGCTAAGCCTTGAAGGGGCCCACAGAAGGAAACGAAGGGCACGAAGAATTGCCAGGCCAACCAGCGCGGTACCGCCCTCCGGCTCGGGTCCCACTCAAGGTCTGAGGCCGCCATTGGGCGCTGGTAAGCATTATTTGTTGACTCGCCTGCGGCCTCCTACCGGCTAATTTTCGACGACCACCCGAATTGTCTGGAGCGGCAAAAACAGTTGGAGTTCATCAGGCGGCAACGGCACGAAACCGAATTGCTCGTAATATTTCTTTGCGGCATGGTCCTTCGCATCCACGAACAAACCGATCCCCCCTGCCTGGTCAAAAACCTCGGCACATTTTCGCATTGCGGCGATCACGAGGATTTTCCCTACTCCTTTACGCTGGAGCTCTTTGGCCACAGCCAATCGCCCAAGTTTGATTCCGCCAACCTCGCGAGGAAGTCTTTTAGCTTCTGCCGGTGGAAGGGTTTCACACTTTACTGTGCAAATGCTCAATGTAAAAAAACCCAGAATCGTTTTCGGCTCTTGGGCGTTCTCTTCTACAAGAACGAAGGTTCGAGAAATACCCCGTTCACTATGCTGCCGAGCAGTTTGCCGAAGGAAGCGATTGAGCTGTTCGCTTCCGCAATCAAAACCTTCGCGGTCATGAGCTCTGGAAAGAAGCTCCAGCTTACTCACGAACAGAATCCTTATAGGCTCTGGCGGCCTCTCTCAATCGTTTGTTCGGCTTGGGTGGATTATCCAATAGTGTGGTTACCTTCCGCGCGGCTTCCTGGGAAAGGCGAATGATGGATTCCTTTTCCAGGAGCCTTTGCGCCTCCTGGTAGGCGGCCTGGACGACAAACTGGTTTATGGTTGCACCGGCCAACTCTGCTGCCTGTTCCAAGGTTTCCCGCATTCTGTCGGAAATCCGAGCTGTAATCCGCGTTTTCGGCTCTTCTGTTACTGTCGGCATATTTAAACGTGCCACTTTGCCACCGGATTAGCAAGCTCAAAGTGGGAGAAACGACGGGGCGTCGCTCCTCGGACTACGCGACGGCCACTGCGGGCTGAGGGCGGGCCGGTCCTTTGGATTGGAGCCTGGTGAACGCGGCATCCAATACTTCGAGCAGGAAATTTGCATCGGCCAGCGTTAGGCAGAGCGAGGGTTTGATGCGAATGGTTTGGCCCCAATACCCGCCTTTGCCGACCAGCAGGCCCAGCTCGCGAGTCAGCTCCAGGATCTCGGCGCATTCTGCCTTGGCTGGTTCTTTCGTCGTGCGGTCTTTGACCAATTCAACGCCGATCATCAGACCCCGACCGCGCACGTCGCCAATCAACTCGTGCTTTTGCTTGAGCTTGTCCAAACCGGCCAGGATGTGATTGCCGACTTTGAGCGCGTTTTCCTGCAACTTCTCACGCTCGATGACTTCCAGAACCGCTTTGCCTTGGGCGCAAACGACCGGATTGCCGCCGAAGGTGCTGAAGTGAATCCGTTTAGCCAGCACGCCGGCAATTTGCGGGGTGGTCACGACGGCCGCCAGGGGACAGCCATTGCCGATGCCTTTGGCCAGCGTGACGATGTCGGGAGTGACGCCCTGTAACTGGAAACCCCAGAAATGCTGGCCGGTGCGCCCGAAGCCCGTCTGCACTTCATCGGCGATGCACAGACCGCCCGCCGCGCGCACGTGCGCATAGACCTGCTCCAGGTAACCGTCGGGGAACACTACGGTGCCGCCGACGCCCTGGATGGATTCGGCGATGAACCCGCCAATCTGGCCGGGTGTTGCGTAATCAATGACACTCTTCACCTCGGCAGCGTACTTGATGGCTGCTTCCGGATCGTTTCGGCCCCAGGGGCCGCGGTAGGGGTCGGCGTTGGCCGCGTGATGAACGCCGAAGTTGTGCGGCACGTTGAACTTCCAGGTGCTGTGCGCGGTCAACCCCATCGCCGACATGTTGCCGCCGTGATAGCCGTTGCGCAGCGCGATAACCTCGAAGTTCCCGGTCCAGGCGCGCGCCATCAGCAGCGCCAGGTCGTTCGCCTCCGAGCCGGAATTGACGAAATAACAAACCTTGAGTTCGCCAGGCATCTTTGCCGCCAGGGCGCGGCCAAATTCGGCGATGTTCGGGTGCAGATAGACGGTGGTGGCATGTTGCAGCGTTTCGTTTTGCTTGTGCACCGCTTCGAGCACGTGCGGATGACAATGACCGACGCTGACGGTGGCGATGCCGGCGAAGCCATCGAGATAACGCCGGCCTTTTTCGTCCCAGACATATTGGCCTTTGCCTTCCACGAGCATCAGCGGCTTTTTATAAAGTTGAAAAAGCGCTGGATTGAGAAATTCTTTGCGTAAGCGAAAGACTTCGTCGGCGGTGGGGCCGGCGTAGCGTTTGGGTTGGTGGTTACAGAGAGGGAGTGTGGGGGTCGTCATAAGAAAGTTGATGGTTGATAGTTGATCATTGACAGCGGACGGAGCGCGGACTTTCCAGTCCGCAGGAAGCTCCTCTCGCACAACCGGGCTGCGAATTGGGTGCAGGTCGGCGTTCGAACGATGCTGCGGACTGGAAAGTCCGCGCTCCGCGATTTGTGCCCGCGCTCACTGACCGGATACGATGGTTGATAGTTGATCATTGACAGTTGAGCGAAATCCGGTGAGGCGTGTGGCATGTTGCGCGAAACGTCAGCACGAGCGGTTCGCAATGCTTCAGTCATGGCGGGAACCGGAATTTCGGAGTGCGCCCGTCCTCGGGCGCAGCGGTGTCGAGAAACCCGGGCTCGTCCGTGAAATCGCATGCGTTCGTATATTTGGACGTTGCTGCGCCCGAGGACGGGCGCACTCCGCCAACGGCTAATGCCGCCGTCACTGAGGGAATACAGCGGTTCTCAATTCTCATTTTCAAATCTTCAATTGGTTGCCGTCAATCCAGCGCCGCTTGTGGCCGGTCCAGCGCAACTGCCGGCGGGGCGATGGCCGTAAGTTTTCGTCCGGCCAAATAGGCCGCGAACGCCAGCGCAAACCCAATAAACCACGCGTAACTGTAAAGGCCGACCAAAAAAGGCGCAACCGAATCGGGGTTGAGCACTTTGACCTGCACGAGAAACCCCGGCAAACTTGGCGCCGTGCCGACCACCAGCGCGATGATTGCGACCACGCTGAAGCCATTCGTAAAACGATACTCGCTGTCGGCTTGGTAGAGCCCGGCCAGGTCGAGCTGACAGCGGCGATAAACGTAGTAATCGGCGATCAGGACGCCGCCGATCGGACCCAGCAAGGCGCTATAGGCGATGAGCCAAACGAAAATATAGCCGTTGGGGTCAGCGACCAGTTTCCAGGGCATCATCAGCACGCCGATCAGGCCCGTGATGAGCCCGCCCATGCGGAATGAGATCCATCGCGGCGCGAGGTGGGCGAAATCATTGGCCGGGCTGACGACGTTGGCGGCGATGTTCGTGGCCAGCGTGGCGATGCACAGCGCGACCATCGCCACGACCAGGACCACCGGGTCCTTCAAGCGCGTCAACACGTCCACCGGATCCCAGATCGTCTGCCCAAAAATGATGGTCGTGGCCGAGGTGACAGCCACACCGATGAAGGAATAAAGCGCCATGGTCGCGGGCAGTCCGAGCGCCTGGCCGACAACTTGGTCGCGCTGCGAAACTGCATAGCGCGAGAAATCGGGGATGTTAAGCGAAAGTGTCGCCCAAAAGCCAATCATGCCAGTCAGCGCCGGGAAGAAAAATTTCCAGAACTGGCCGCTCTTAGGCTGGCCGAGGTCAAACGCGGATGGCTGTGAGAGCATCGGGCCGAATCCGCCGGCGTGGCGGTACGCCCAAGCCAGCAGCAGCAGCCCAAGAGCGATCAGCAGCGGCGCCTTGATGTTCAGCACCCAGCGGATGCATTCAATGCCTTTATAGACCACCAGCATGTTGATGCCCCAGAACAACAGGAAGCAGACGAACTGGGGAAGGTTGATGCCCAAGACCGTCGCATGCGTCTCGGCAATTAGCGATGGAACGAACACGCCCGAAATTTTGTAAATCGCATTTCCGCCGATCCATGTCTGAATGCCGAACCAGCCGCAAGCGACAAAGGCGCGCAGCAGCGCCGGAACGTTTGCGCCTTTGGTGCCGAAGGCCGCCCGGCAATAGACCGGGAAGGGGATGCCGTACTGCGTTCCAGCGTGAGCGTTGAGAACCATCGGGATGAGAACGATCAGGTTGCCCAGGAAAATGGTCAGGATGGCCTCCCACCAATTCATGCCGCCGCCGATCAGCGACGAAGCCAGCATGTAAGTGGGAATGCAAGCCGACATCGAAATCCAGAGCGCGGCGAAGCTTCCCAGCCGCCACCTGCGCAGCGGCGGCGGCACCGGTGCCAGATCGGCGCTGAACAGGTTGCTGGCCTTCAACTCCGCCAACTGGTTTTCCGTCAGCCCGGCTTGGATCGTGTTCATGCGACAGCGCAACGGATGCCCGGCGTCAACTGTTAATGGCGCCCAGTAAACCTTGCAAAGGGCTGTGGAATCAAGCCTTGGCTGAAGTTCGGCAGCAATTCTCATTATGGGCACTTCAACCGACGCCGGGTGCCCTCACCCGGCTTCCCCATCTGCTCCACTGCTGGAAGTTCGGTTCTTCGGGTCGGTGGCAGAGCTGGTCAGCAATAGCCAGGCGGTTTCGGAACGGACGAGGATTATCGTGCTCGAATGAAGGGGCCATGATCAGCCGCCGAATCCTGCTGGTGCAGGACATTCACCTTCCGCTCGGCCCGCACCGCATCGATCGCTCCGTCCAGCGGTTGGTCCAGCACCTACCGGTAAAAAGAACACCAACGTATTCATCGCCTGGTTTTGGGTTGAGGGCGATACCTTGTGTCCACCGCCAGTTGCGTCAAAAAATGCTTCTATCTTCCGTTCTCCGTCAACCAGGTGCTCGCGGCAGTCCATCCGGTGGAAACGGATGTATCTTTTGATCCAATCAATGTAGCTGCGCTCGGTATGGACCGAGTAATGGTGCAGTCGCATCGCTCGGCGGATTTGGTCCAGCAATTTCGGCTCAGGCTCTTGACTGTCCATGATCCGGGGCCGATATTGCTGCAGGAACTTTTGACCCGGAAAAAAGCGTAATACCAAGGTACCAGATCAAAACAACATGTCAATCAATGTTAGGCCGCTAGCGCCTCCTGTATGACAACAAAAGCCAACAAATGGGTTATTGGTATCTTGGGCACAATCTTGCTTGGAGCCCTTGGAAGCGGTTTATGGGACCTTATCCTCAGGGATTTCTTTGCTTGGATAGGTCGGTTTGTCCTGACGGGGCTGACATTAGGTTTTACTTCGATTCGAGAGGGCTTTTACGCCGAGATTGCACAGGGCCGCAACGACAGAGTCATTCTGAATTTGTTGGGCGGGACGGTGCTGCTTCTTAGTGGCGCTCTCGGCTTTTGCCTTGGTTTCCGGCACGGCGCAGCAGACGCCGAGCGCGAGATGCACGACCTTGAGGGGCTCCGGATCAGCGATCCAAGCGCCTTCGAGAAGGATGCGGAACGCTTGATTCCAAAGTGGGATCGCCAAACGAGGAAATCACAATGGATCGAAATCATGCTGTTGATCTTCACCGTGTCAATCATCGGATTTCGTGCGCTAGTCCTGACCTACGAGTGCAACGCCGTAAACCATTTCGAGCAGGTGTATGCGATCTGTCTTCCCTTCTTGGGGCAGCCGGAGCGCGACCGGCTTCGTTTTGACTTTGCCCGTATCAAAACGAAAACGGACTATCTCAGCGTTATGAACCAGTTGCAGGCAGTTGCGGGCGCTCAGAGTATTCGTTTGCCAGACTTTCCCGTGTGGTAATGCGGCCTAACATGCGCTGCAGCCAACAGCCGCCCCGCTTCTACGTTTCATCGTCGCCGGAGTTCGGGCGCGCGCCGCGCGCTCCACCGTCCCCGCCGGCGGCTGTGGCTCAGCTTGGGCTCGTTAGTTAGGCGGCATCACACTCACAAACGGAGACACGAATATGGAACACGAAGAATTCAAGAAGATCTATGGAGAAATTGAGCAGAAGTTAAACGAAAAGTTTTGGCTCATACCGCGTGAGCGCGCCATGCTCCTTATTGGCGCGGTCACGACATTCTTAGCGATCACAGTCGGCACGTCATGGCTAGCAGCTACGGCCGCGGTTTCGGGCGGGACCGCAGACAAGGCCACGAAGCGGATTCAGAATTTTGAGATTGAGGCAAGGAAAAACGCAACCCTCATCGCCGAACAAGCTTCGGCTGGAAGGCAGACCGAATACTTGGTAAACATGGCTCACTTGGCCAAAGCTATAGACAACGCTTACCTCCATTATCAACAAGAGTTTGTGCCAAAACAGACGGACGGTCGCCTAAAAAATGTGAATCAAGCTCTGGGAGATGATTACACAAACGATGTCATGCCGGCGGCCAAGTTCTTTAAACGAGTCGCAGGTTCGCCTAATAACTAGCCGATATGATCATGGCGCCTAACCCGCCTAACCCCTATTAAGCCCGCGCGGTCAATAGCAAAAAGAACTCCCTAACAGAAATTCTCTTTTTCAGTTAGGCAGCTCGGACTTGGAGTCCGGCTAAACACCTATTCGGACTCAATCGGGCCAATCGGAGTCCGGTTTGGCGGGCCGGCACGCGATTGTGAGCCAGTTGATGGCTGTGAATGCGGGCCAACAGTTCAGCGCGGTTTTGGACATAGAGGATCCGTTGGCGCAGCAGAGCCCGTGCCGGACGGCCCTTGGCCGGATAGACGTAGGCCGGCGGGATGAGATTGGAGTGCAGCAGATGCGTCAGTTTCTCCGAGTCGATGCGGTCGTTCTTGTTCTTGCCGCCATGAATGGCTTTGACGTACAGCGCATGGGCCAGGACAAAAGTCAGGCCGGCTTGCTGGCAGGCATCCGCCAGCCAGTACCAGCCGAACATGCATTCACAGCACACCGTCAGGCTGTGCTGGTAAGGCTTGACCAACTTGAGGAAGTATTGGAAGTCATTGTCTTTGATGTTGGTGTGGACCAGCTTTTTACCCTGTTTGTCCATCACGCAGACGTACATCTGGTGAGCGTGCACGTCGATTCCGCAGTTGAACTCCGTCGCGGAAGTGTAATATTTTGCCCATAGAATGAAGACGAAAAGCCAAGCGACGAAGAGACACCACCAGATGCTTGAAAGGACTTGCCCTGCACCAAAGACGCCGAACAAGGGCGCTGCACCTAACCGCCCTATGTCTTTGGCATTGTTGCCGTAACTGGTTTTCGATTCATCCTGTTTCATTTCTGGTTGAACGACATCAACACCAATGCCAGAGTCTCCAATCAAAGTCGATCTGAGCCAACTCTTTGAGGGCATCTCAAAGGTAAAGTTGCGCGGAGGCGTCGTCGGCAAGGTATCCATTGTTCTCATTTGCGCGTCGATCTCAATGGCCGTTATCGCATGGGCCGCCAGCATGCTATGGGTTTCGGTTCTCGCGCTCGTGTTGGTTTTCGCCCTGTGCTTCCCTCTCCTGTGGCGCTTAGTCAATTTTGCAGACCGGAATCCACAAGCTGCGCTGTTGGAAGGAGCGGAGTTTCTTGTGCACGAACAGATGCGGCTCGGGATGAAATCTTCACCGGTTTTGCCAGATACAGGCGCGTTGCCCGCGCCACCTCCAAAGCCCAAAGTCATACAGGACGCAAAGGCGGCTGCATTACCTGACGCGCCACCGCAGTCGGCAGTTGACCCTCCCTTGCCAAGAAATGAGTGATCTGTATCATATCTTTATCGTGCCCAACGCCGGTGTGACGCGCGAACAGGTTGAGGAAAAACTCAATCTTGCCGTAGATTGGTTTCGTTACCATGACCGTTGTTACGTTGTTGAGACGACATCTGATGAGGAGAAATGGGAAACACGCTTAGAGCCTCTGGTTCGTCCGAGCGGTTCACTTTTGATCTGCAAGCTTGATCCTTCTCATTACCAAGGATTCATCCGGAAGGATTTTTGGACTTGGTTTGAGCCAAAAATCAAACGATGACCAAATTGTCGTCTAACACCTAGTCGCCGGAGCCAACTGCCGTTGGCGCTGGCAGTTCCGCTGTCGCGGTTCACGCCGCGAGTCGGCGGTGGCTCAGCTTTCTACGTTCTGTCTCAAAAGTGCCATGTGAAGACGAAGACCAATAAAGCAGCAGCGGTCCCTATCCAGGTCAGGGAAGAGGCCACGCGCGTCGTCGAGGAATTCAACCGGAAGGAGCTAGCCGGGACAGGATCGCGTTACATCCCGCGTTTCAAGGGCAAGTATCTTTACCTGGACAGGGATGACTCTGGGGACTCCGGACATATCTGCCGATCGGAATATGCCGGTCCCAAAGGCGGCTGGTACTTTGCCATCTACAAATACAGCGATGAACGATATGACGAGGAAGAGTGGTTTTTCCCCGGCAACGAATTCGTTGATGGAACAGTCAAAGGCGCGCTGAAAGCAGGAATGGAGGCGTACAATTGACAGAACCAGTCGCTGGAGCCAATCACGAGGAGCGCCGCCACTTCGCTGTTCCAATCGGACTCCACTGGCGCGCTCCTCGTGATGGCTCAGCTCATCGTTGGCTTGTATGAAGCCCGACAGGATACAACTGGAGTTCAGGTGCCCGGAGTGTGGCGCGTCCGGATTGACCCCAGACTTGCCCGATGACAGGGCCATTGCGGTTACGCTCAAGGATTTGAGAATCCGGTGTCCGCGCTGCTCCGCCATTATCGAGGTGACAGAGTCGTTGGCGCGTGTCATGTTGAAGACGCGGATCCAGAAAGCGGGAGAGTCGGTCTCCTCGGTGCTTCGAGAAGCCCTTAAGGAACTGGAGCGGCGTACTGCACAAAGGGAGCGTCATGAGCGCGTCGCCGACCAACCAGATGCTCCAGCGGATGGGAGCCAGCCGGCCCGCTCAGAGCCAAATCAAACGTCAGGGGCGGCTGGCTCCCGCCGCTGAGCTTTATGTTGGGCGGAAGAACTGTGCTCCTAAGATGAACACGGGTGACTACGAGCGCGAAGACGTTTACTATTCGCTTTGGGGAGAGAAGTTCTTTCCGTCCCGCTTGAGGGTTGACGGAAAGGTGCAGATTACCGATGCCAGTGATCCAGGCGAGACCGGAACGACTGGGAGGTATAGGGGCAGGTCGATGCCTTACGGGGCATGCCGAGTACGATGCACGATCAAGGGAAGAAGGAAGATTGGCTATCTGGCGCGGCATCTGACGAAACGCCTCCCCTACTACAGGGCGCGGCATGCATCGTACGTGGTTTACTGGATTCTCTGGCGCGGGGTTCAAGGCAATATGGAGCTATCGGTCAACGAGGTGGCCAGATTGGCAGAGACCAGGGTGCCGCTCGCGATGGATTACATCCAAATGGACGAATGACCGACCGCACAACAAGACGGTGGAGCGGACGGCGGGAGTCCCGTCCTGTTTGTTGCTTTGGCTGCGTATCGGGCGCCGCTGGTTGCCGCCGCCACCGCTCACCTTGCCGTTGGGCCCGAACAATGCGCCATTCGCGGCATTTCAGCACTGAGATCAATGAGAAGTTCGAGAAACAATCAAGCGGGTTTTACACTGGTTGAGTTGCTGGTCGTCATCGGCATCATCGGAATCCTGGCCGCGCTTTTGTTGCCGTCGCTATCCAGCGCCAAAGGAAGGGCGCAACAAATCCAATGCCTGAGCAACCTGCGGCAACAAGGCGTGGCCTTGCATGCCTTCCTCTCGGACAACCGCAGTTATCCGTTGTGGATTGCACCCACAAACAGCGATCCGCCGGGTCGCTGGTGGGCAGACCAACTCGAGCGTGGCGGATTCGGCATCTCCAACCCGGGCGCACAGTTCTGGCAAAAGGGTGTGTGGCGTTGCCCGTCAGCCAAGCCGCGCGAAGGGAATCTCGGGAATACTCCGTATTACGGCTACAACGTTTTTGGTGCTCACGGAAATGAAACGAACAACTTCGGCCTTTCGGGCCATTACACCGAAAATCCAGAAACCCGTGCTCCCGTTGCCGAGTCGGAGGTGATTGCTCCCGCGGAAATGATGGCGATAGGCGAGAGCGATGCGTTCGCGTTCATGCGTGCTCTGGGTTATGACTTTTCGGGCGCTGTTTCACGGCACCTAGCCAGGGCCAACGTATTGTTTTGCGATGGTCACGTCGGATCACCGGCGCTGAAAGTTCTTTTTGAAGACACGGACGACGTGGCCTTGGCCCATTGGAATCGCGATCATCTGCCTCATCGGGACCGCCTGTGAGGAAGCTCATGAGTTGGCCCAACCAATCACTTGAGGCAACAGCCGCCGCCCTTTTCGTTTCGTGGGGCCTGCGAAAATTCGCTGCTCTCAGGCTCCTTCGTGGCGCCGTCTCCGGCGGCTGTGCCTCAGTTCCACGTTGGGCTGGAATACGACGATGAGGGACGATCCAAAAATTCCGCCGTGCCGAGCCGAGTTTCTCCAAGATATTTCCATCGAGCTTGGTCGGCGCTTCGCAGCGAGTCATCCATTCAGGTCTTTCAGCGCTGAGGTTGATACTTGCGAGCACGAAGGGAAGACTTTGGAACGGTTGACGGTTTGGGCCAGCACGTATTATGGCACAGCAGTAAATCTCACTCTTTGGGAGGATGGTACAGTTTCGGTTAGCGTCACTCTGCGGGCCGCTGAGAACAACGGGGAGTACAAAGTTGGCTTTTATCCGCAATGCGGCGGGTTTAGCTCAGAGTGCGTCTCTGAGGCGTTTCGTGACACAGTCGCGGTTTCGCACCGACTCTGCTACGGCGAATCGCCTTTGCCTTCGCTGCGCCAGATTTGGAAATATAATGGTGAGGTTGAGACAATGGGCACACTGAGCACACCCCAAAAAGCCCAACCAAAGGACTGAGCCAATGACGAGAAGCGCGGTCACGTTTATCCCGGATTTGACCGCTGTTGACGCGCTCCTCGTCATGGCTCATCCTAGTCGTTAGTTCTCCGCTGACAACAATGCACTCGAGCAAATCCAAAAGCCTCTTTCGATCCAACATGGTCGCGGCGATCCTCTACATGGTGATCCTGGTGCTGCTTGCTCTCAACCTTCCCAGTACGGAGACCCTGTGGAGCGACAGAGTTTGGGCATCCGAACAGATTCAGGCGGCCAATACGAAGGACCAAATGTTGCCCGTCTTTCAGATGGCAGCCAACCGTTTCAGCACCGCGATGCACATGAAAAACGCGATGTTTGGAGCCCTCTGGTTTACGGGTGCTGCGTTCTGCCTATTCATCTTCGTGAACGCCTTTAGGATCCGCCGCCTGGAACGTCAACTTTCAACCCGTGAACCCCAGAACTAACAAGACGCGTCAGCCAACGCCGGTCGACTGTCGGGCTTGCAATTGGACACGCTTCGCCCGGCGTGGCTGCGCTGTTCGTTAGGCGAGACAATGAACGCACTCGGCATAGCGGTTGCCACCGGCATCGGCCTCTTGCTGGTTTCCGTGTTCATTGACCGCGTATTGATCCCCTTTCGGGGACGTAGAGGCGTCGAGAAGCTTTTGAAGAGCAAGGCCAAGCATGACCCGCGCGCCCTCGAAAAGCCGGAATACGGCAGTGTCGTCGGGGACACCAATTGTCTGAGGATCAGGAGCGGCAAGGGCGATTCTTCGGAGTTGCGGTGGAGCGAGGTCGAGGAGGTTCACGCATACAAGCGAGACCTTCTTGCCACGGACTTGATCTGCCTCGCGTTTAAGAGATCAGGCAAGGAAGAGTATTATGAGATTCACGAGGAGATGGCAGGCTACCATGATTTGCTTCGGGTTCTTCCAAGCCGATTGCCGGAGTTCAGTTCGGAGTGGTTTCCAGCGGTTGCTTTCCCGGCTTTCAAGACCAACCACCAGATTATTTGGAAGAGATCGCCGAACCAGACGCTTCAGGCAACAGCCGCCACGCCTCCCAGTTGACCGTTTATGAATACTCGAACATCACCATTGCAGGCCACGCCCGTTTCCGGCGGCTGTGCCTGAGCTGACCGTTTGGTGGAATAAGCACCATGAAAAGGAGTAGGCGAATTTTGAAGTGGCTGGCGTGCATCTTCGGTGGTGCGTGTGCCGCCTCTTTTCTCACAGTGCTGGTTGCCATTTTCCGTTTTGGCC
>WNGQ01001619.1_pt1 | contig 27432 bp, 34 predicted proteins | sample 5407661 | NCBI WGS metagenome assembly WNGQ01 (sample SAMN13153382, study PRJNA577476) | soil metagenome | isolation source: 60 cm soil or saprolite under Garry oak tree replicate 2 | place: USA:California | collected 2016-06-15 | reverse complement strand
GTCGGATGCGTGTACGCCACTGCCTTTCGCCGGTTCAGCTCCTCCATCACGGGAGTGAAGGCCGGGTCGCCGAGCCACTTGTCACCGTAGCTCGTGAAGAAGCCGACGCCGTCGGCCTTGAGGGTGTCGAGCGCGTACGCGATCTCGGCGAGCGTGCCGTCGACGTCGGGCATCGGCACCGCCGCGAACAGGCCGAAACGCCCGGGATAATCGCGGCCAAGCCGCGTGCTGTACTCGTTGCACTCGCGGGCGAGGCGGCGCGCGGTGGCGGCGTCCACGAAGCTGAAGCCAGGGGTCGTGATCGACGCGATGGCGGTGGCCACACCGCCCTTGTCCATGTCCTCGAGCGATTTGGCCGGCGTCCACTCGATCACCGGGCGCTGCTGGACCCCTTTGTCGGCCAGAGCCGCGACGTACGTGGGCGGCCCGACGTGATGGTGGACGTCGATCCGATGCGGCGCCGCCGCGCTGGCGGCAGGTTGCGGCGACGCTGACCGACACCCCTGGAGCAACGCGTCGGCGCCGAGCGTGGCGAGACCGGCGATGAACGTCCGTCGGTTGTTCGCGTGTTCGTGGCTCATCAGTGTCGCTCCGTGGTCAGGTGGTGCACTCCGGAGAACGTCGCCAGCCGCTTGGCCAGCGGCGTGTTGCGGCTGCGGCCCACGCGGACCTCACCGTCGATGATCACCGCCGAGATCCCGGGGATGTCGCCGCGCGCGATCGCCCCCAGCGCGTCGGCGGCCGCGGAGGCGACCGGAGCGTCGCAGACGACCAGATCGGCCGGCTCGCCGACGGCGATCGTCCCGGTCATCAGCCGGAACGCGCTCCGGTTGTTGCCGGTGGCGAGCGCGATCGCCTCCGCCGGCGCGAGATCGCCGAGCGACGCCAGCTCGCAGACCGACTTCAGCACGCCCATCGGCATCACGCCGGTCCCCGTCGGTGTGTCGCTGGCCACGCACACGCGCTCGAGCACGCCCGCCTCGCGAGCCAGCGCCAGGATGTGGAGCGCCGATTTGAGGTTGCCCGCCTGGACGATCTGGAGCGTCATGTCGCTTTCGCGAATGATCCGGCGCAACCCGTTGTCGTCGAGCGACGTCGTGCCGCCGTTGACGTGGCCGCAGACGTCAGGCCGCAGGTGCAGGAGCACCTCGTGGCTGATGGGGCTCGAGCCGGGGATCGACGTGCCGCCACTGTGGGACATGACGCAGAGGCCGTGCTTCTGGGCCTGCCGGACCTCGGGCTCGCCGTCGCGCGGATCGCGATAGCCCCCGAAGCCGTACTTGGCGTGCCGCACGCCGTGCCTGGCCATCTCGGCGAAGTCGGCGTCGGTGAGCCCGGGCTCGAGGATGACCGAGCCGGCGTTGACCTTCATCCCGTTGGGATGGAAGTTGGCGAAGCACTTCGCCGCCGTGATGGCCAGCGCCTTGGCGGCCACGGGATCGTGAGGCCGGCCCGGGGCGTGAACGCCCTCGCCCGCCGACACGACGCTGGTGATCCCGCCGTGGACGTAGGAGTCGAGGAAGTCGACGGTCTTCTGGCGCGGCGTGTAGTCACCCAGGACGACGTGGCAGTGCGAGTCGATCAGCCCGGGGATCACGGTCGTCCCGCGGCAATCGACGACCACGTCGGCGCTCGCCGCACCGGGGTCGGCCCCCGCTCCGATCGCGGCGATTCGGCCGTCGCTGACGAAGATCACATCGGCGTCGGAGCGTGGATCGGCCAGCCGGCCGGTGACCAGCGCACCGATGTTGACGAGGCCCAGCGTGGCCATCAGTACTCGCCGAGGCAGCGATCGACCATGGCCTTCGCGCTGGTCCAGTCGTAGGCCCGGAACATCCGCGCGTTCACCACGGGCTGCGCCGCCGAGTAGAACATCTCGTACTGGAGCTGGCGGCCGGCGAACTCCGTCCCCACCATGTCCCAGATCAGCTTGAGCAGCTTCACGCGGTCACGGGCGCTGGCCACGCCCGAGCGATAGTACCGCTCGGTGTCGGCGCGCGTCTCGGGCGAGTCGAACGCCGCCAACGACGACGGCAGCGCCTGGAAGGCGCCGCCGGCCAGCTCGCGCACCGCGCGCATGAGATCGACGATGAGCCGTCGCTGCAGGCTCATCCCCGCGTAGACGTACTGCGGGTGAGGCCGGGCCACGCCTTCACTGATCAGCGGAAAGCGCTGGGCGGCGTGGACGAGGCCGTCGAAGGCGGCGCACAGCGCGGCGATCTCGCCGCCCAGGTGCGACTGGGTCGCGGCGTTGCCTTCGTTACTGTGCAGCTCCACCAGCTTCATGGCGAGACCGGCCAGGAACTCGAGCTTCACGCCGAAGCGCACCAGCGACTGGAAGTTGGCCATCGTGTGCGAGGGCGTCTCGTGGAACTGCGCGTTGACGAGGTCCACGCGCCGGTAGACGAAGACCTGCTCCCACGGCACGAAGACGTCGTCGAACACGACGGTGACGTCCAGCTCGTCGAAGCGGGCCGAGAGCGGGTAGTCGTAGACGCTCGTCGCCTGGGCCGCGAACGGCCGGCGCGGATAGAGCTTGAGGCCCTCGGCGTTCATGGGCATGACGAGCGAGAGCGCGTAGTCGTCGTCCCCGGGGGCGAGCGGCGTGATGTAGGACAGGAACAGCCAGTCGGCCATCGCGGCCGACGTGGCGATGGCCTGGCAGCCGCGCACGACGATGCCGTGGTCGCGCTCGCGCACGACGCCGGGATAGAGAAACGGCTCGGGCTGGCGGTGAGCCGGCTGCGAGCGGTCGATCTGGGGCGGCACGATCGCGTAGGAGAGGTAGAGGTCCTCGGCGCGCGCCTTCTCCCAGAACTTCACGACGTTGTCGCCGAACTGGCGGCCGGCCCGGTCGAAGAGCTGGCGCCACGACGCGAGCGCCGTGATGACGGCGGCGACGTGGTCGGGCGTGCGCCCCATGAGCCCGTAGGAGGGCTCGGCCCAGAAGCGGTGGACGCGGCGGCGGATCTCGAGGTCGTCCGCGCTGCGCGGGATCAGCCACATCGCGCCGTCGCACCGGCCCGTGGCCGGATCGACGGCCGTGGTCACGTCGGGCGAGGCGGCCGCCCGATCGTACGTCTCGGCGATCTTGCGGATCGGCTCGACGAACGCCGGGTGCTTGGTGACGTCGTCCACGCGCTCGCCGTCGAGGAAGACGGCGCGTCCGTCGCGCAGCGACGCGACGTAGGCGGCGCCCCCACGCATCGTCATGGGTGTTTCTTCGCCTCCTCGGGATGTTGCGGCGGTCAAGATATCACGGGTCGCGTCATGACAAACCGGAGGGCCGATGATAGAGTCACGCAACTCGAATGAGACGGCCTCCGCTCGTCGTGGTTCTCATCGCGGTCTTCGTGATGGCGCTTGGCGAGACCGCCGGCGCCGTGATGTCACAGATGCGGCCCCAGACCGAACGATATACGCTCGCGCGCGTTGCGGGCAATCCGGGCGTGCACGGACTCACCGGAAGCGCGGAGTACGACGACGAAGTTCGCGCGCGGGCCGTCTTCGCCGTGGAGGCCGGCCTCTCCTTCTTCCACACTCACGCCGAGGGGCTGGCGCCGGTGATGCTGGTCGCGGCCACGCTGGTGGCGAGCCTCGTCGGATCGCGCCGGATTCGGGCCGCGCTCTATACCGCGATGACGCTCGGCGTGCTCTTCCCGCTCGGCTATCTGGCCTACGCGGCCGCGGTGCTCGAGCTGGGCCGTGACGATGGCGTCGCCTTCGCCGAGCGCTGGGTGCTCACGCCGCTCGGGACGCTGGCCATCGTCGGCATCCTCGGGTTGCTCGTCGCGCTCGGCACGCGGCGCGCGCCCGTCACATGACGGAGGCAGCGCACCCGACGTGGCGCCTGCCTCCCACCCCCGCCCTCCTCGTCGCGCTCCTTCTCATCGCCTGTGCCGAGATCGGCGGCGCCTCGATGGTGCGCTTCAAGCTGGAGCTGGCGCGCTGGGCGCGCGGGACCATGCTGGCACGCCCCGAAATCCACGGGCTCGTGGGCGTGCGCGACGTGGACGAGCAGATCATGGACGAGGCGTTGACCCGCTTCGACGGCGGCCTGCGACTCTTCCACATGCACGCCGAGGGCATGGGAACCATCGTCATCCTCACGACGATGGTGGCCGCCACGTGGGCGCCGACTCCCGGCTGGCGGAGACGATCGTCGCGATGTGGCTCCTGGTGGGCACGCTCGCCCTGAGACTGCGGAGACCCGGTTGACAGCAGAGGCGGAGCCGCGTCGCACCTCGAACAGGCCACCCACGGCTCTAGCCGGCCTCCTACTCGTCGTTACAATGATCGCCGCGTACGCTGCGCCGACCTTCGCCCACCACGTCGGCGCCTACACTCCGCGCGACAACGAGATCTCGACCAACTTCAAGCAGCTCAAGTTCTCGCTGGAGGCTCGAAAGTTCGAGGTGGCGCTCCGGCTGTATGACGAGGGCGCGCTGCGCAAGGAGCTCCGTGCTCGTGCCGGCCGTCTTCCCCGGGGCCTGGACGATGACGTCCGCGCCGCACTCCAGCGCGGCGACGCACCCGAGGCCGAGCGCGGCCTGATGGTGTTCGTCGTCGCGCTTGCCCGTGATCTCGCGCTCGAGGCCGATCGTCAGCTCGCCGCCGCGCCCGCGGACGCGCGAGCCGCCATCGGAAGGAAGTTCCTGGAAGCCATCTGGCGCTACTACAATCTCGTGGACTTTCTGGTGACCCAGCGCAATGCCCGGGCGGCCACGACGGTGCGCCTGGCGTTCGACGAGGCCGAGGGCTACGTCAAGGCGGCGCCGCCGGCGCCCGAACGCCTGGGTGAGCCGTTGCGTCGGATCGTGCACGCCCTCACCGGCGTGATCGAAACATCCTCGCAATCAGCAAGGAGGGACTCGTCATGAAGATCGTGCTCACGGTGGTCGTCGCGGTCGCGGTGGTGATGGCCGGCGGCATCGGCTTCGCGCCGGCCCAGGGCCAGAAGGTCGTGAAGATCGGCGACCTCGGCTCGAAGGTCGGGGTGTTCGAGGGCTACGGCAAGTATCAGACGATGGGGATGACGCTGGCCGTCGAGGAGCTGAACGCCAAGGGCGGCGTCCTCGGCAACAAGATCGAGATCGTCTCCGAGGACGACGAGACCAAGCCGGCCCCGGCCGTCCGCAAGGCCGAGAAGCTCATCCTGCAGGACGACGTGAAGCTCCTGGTCGGCGCGGTCTCCTCGGGCGCGACCATGGCCATCATGGACGTCACCAAGAAGCACAAGACGATCCACTGGAACTCCGTCTCTTGCGCCGAGTTCATGCGGACGACGAAGTACCACAAGTACTACTTCAGCAACCAGCCCGACTCGCGCATGCAGTCGAACGGCCTGGCCAAGTACATCGTCGACAAGATGGGCCACAAGGTCTACATCTTCTACACCGACTACGCGATGGGCCAGTCGGACGGGCGCCAGTTCAAGACCGCGCTCGAGAAGCTGGGCGGCGAGGTCGTGGGCGTGGCCGGCGCGCCACTCGACACCAAGGACTTCAGCCCGTGGTTCGGCGCCATCAACGACTCCAAGCCCGAGGTCCTCTTCCTCGCGTTTGCCGGCACCGACTCGCTGCGGCTGATGACGCAGCTCCACTCCTTCGGCATGACCAAGAAGTACAAGCTGGCCGGCATCGACTGCTTCCTCCTGCAACAGGACCTGCCCGCCATCGCCGAGCCGATGGAGGGCTTCGTCCAGCTCAATCACTTCTCCGCCTTCAACCCGGATCCGGCGATGCAGGCGTTCAACCAGAAGTTCAAGAAGCGCTGGAACCTCGACGCCAACATCGCGGCCGGCGCCTACGACGCGGTGCTCTTCTGGGCGGCGGCGGTGGAAAAGGCGAAGAGCTTCGATCCCGACAAGGTGGCCGAGGCGCACGAGGGGATGTGTCTCGACAACACGCACATCGGGCGCCAGTGCATCCGCAAGGACGATCACCAGGTCGTGATGGACATGCACCTCTACCAGGTCAAGGGCGGCAAGAACGTGCCCATCGCGCGCATCGCCGGCAGCGACTCGATCGGCGAGCCGATGGTGGGCAAGGATCCGGTGGCCGGGTTCACCTGGGAGATCAAGAAGAAGAACTAGCCACTGGGTTTCCTGGTCGCGCTCGTCGTCGATGGGGCGCTGGCGGGGGTGATGTACGCCCCCGCCGCGCTCGCCTTCGTCGTCGTGTACAAGGCCTCGCGCATGATGAACTTCGCCCTCGGCGAATGGCTCATGCTCGGCTCGCGGCTGGTCGCGACGGGAATCCATGGGCTCGGCGTCGGCCTCGTCGCGGCCGTCGGCGGCAGCGCCGCCGTCATGGTGGGGGCCGCGCTCGTCTTCAGCCGGCTGGTCCTCCGCCGGCTGATCAGCCGTCCACTGATCTCGCTGATCATGATCACGATCGGCCTCGGCGCCCTGATGCGCGGCGCGTCGGCGATCGTGTTCGCCGGCATTCCGGGCAGAATCGGGCTGCCGGTCCCCACCGACCCGCTCATCATCCAGGGCGTGCCGGTGGCCGCCGACAAGGTGCTCGCCGCCGCCATCGCGGCGGTCATGCTCGTCGCCGTGGGCGTGTTCTTCCGCGTGAGCCGAGCGGGGGTCGCGCTCCGGGCCATCGCCGACGACCAGCAGGTGGCCATGACGGCCGGGATCGACGTCGAGCGCTACTTCGCCCTGACGTGGATGATGATGGGCGTGCTGTCGGTGCTGGCCGGTACGCTGTGGACGGTCGTGTCGGGCAGCGGATTCGGCGTCGTGCTCCTGGGCCTCAAAGTCTTCCCCATCGTCATCATCGGCGGCCTCGACAGCATCGCCGGGACCGTGGTCGGCGCGATCGTGATCGGCGTCCTCGAGAGCGTGGCGGCGGGCTACCTCGATCCGATCATGGGGGGCGGCTTCAGCCACGTCGCGTCGTATCTCGTGCTGCTCGCCGCGCTCTTCGTGCGCCCGCACGGCCTGTTCGGGCGGCCGGACGTCGAGCGCGTGTGAGTCGCATCCCACGAGCGTGCTATTCTCGGCGCCCGTCGAGGTGAGAGCGCGATCGTGGATTACGTCGTCGCAGTCCTGCTCCCCCAGCTGCTGCACGGCCTCGTCTTCGGGGCCGCGCTGGGGCTGCTGGCGCTGGGCCTGACCGTGATCTTCGGACTGCTCGGCGTGATGAACTTCGCTCACGGCGAGCTCTACATGCTCGGCGCGTACGCCGGTATCGTGGTGATTGGCGTGGTGCACTCCTTCTGGGTGGCGCTCATCGTCGGCCCGCTGCTGGTCGGCGCCCTCGCCGTCGTGACCGAGGTCGCCACGCTCCGTCCCGTCTACCACCGCGAGCCGCTGTACGGCCTCATCCTCACCTTCGGCCTCGCGCTCGTGTTCCGGGAAGGCGCCCGCCAGATCTGGGGCGGCGACATGCGCCGCATCCTGCCGCCCGTCACGGGCTCCACCCCGCTGCTCGGCATGACCTATCCGAACTACCGGCTCTTCCTGCTCGCGATCTCCTCGGTGCTCCTGCTCGCCATCTGGCTCTTCTTCACCAAGACGCGCGCCGGCATTCTCGTGCGCGCGGCGGTGCAGGACGCCGAGATGCTCGACGGCCTCGGCGTCAACGTGCCACGCGTCTTCACGCTCACGTTCGCGGGATCGGCGGCGCTCGCGGCGCTGGCGGGCCTGCTGCTCGCGCCGATCTTCACGGTGTACCCGCAGATGGGCGTCGAGATGATCCTGCTCGCCTTCATCGTCGTGATCCTGGGCGGGATGGGATCGATCAGCGGCTCGGTCATCGCCGCGTTCGTGATCGGCATCGCCCAGAGCCTGCTCACGCTCTGGATGAACCCGCAGCGCGTGGCCATCGCCATCTTCGGGATCATGATCGTCGTGCTGATCATGCGGCCGCGGGGCTTCCTCGGCCGGGAGGGCGTGCTGGAGTGATCGGCTGGCGCGCGCTGGTCGTCGCGGTGTTGCTGGCCGCACTCCCGCTCTGGCCGTGGATGACCCAGTACTACCTGCTGCTCGCCTTCGACGCGTTGCTCTTCGGCGCCATCGCGATGAGCCTCGACTTGCTGATGGGCTACACCGGCCTCGTGTCGTTCGGCCACGCCGCGTTCTACGGCCTGGGCGCCTATGCCACGGCGGTCCTGCTCGAGCGCGGGGTGCTGTCGCTCTGGGCGTGCCTGGGCTTCGCGGTCGTCGTGGTCGGGCTCTACGCGCTGATCGTCTCCTACTTCGCCACCGGCCGCCGCGGCATCTACTTCGCGCTGCTCACGCTGATCTTCGCGGAGGTCGTCTACACGTTCTTCCGCTACACGCAGACGTTCGGCGGCTCGGACGGCATCCAGGGACTGCCCGAGGCGATGCTACTGCCCGGGCTGCCGATCGACACGCCGCTCAAGAAGTATTATCTCGTCCTCGGCTACCTGGCCGTCGCCTACGTCGTCTGCCGCACGGTGGTGAGCTCCCACTTCGGGCGCGTGCTCGTGGCCATCCGCGAGAACGAGGACCGCGCGCGCTTCCTCGGCTACAACGTCCAGCGCTACAAGATGGCGGTCTGCCTCGTCTCCGCGCTCCTGACCGGTCTCGCCGGCGCGATCTATCCGATCCGCGCGGCCTACGCGACGCCCGACCTGATGCTGTGGACGGAGTCGGGCGAGTTCATCATCTCGGTGATGATCGGCGGCCTCGGAACGCTGGTCGGGCCGATCATCGGCGGGGCGTTCTTCACGATCCTCCGGGACAAGGTCTCCTCGTACGTGGACTGGTACTTCATCGTGATCGGCGCCGTGCTGATCGTGATCGTGCTCTTCATGCCGCGGGGCTTGCTCGGCCTCCGCCGTCTGTTCACCCGTCCATGGCTGGCAACGGCGTAGTCTCGCCGTCGGCGCCGATGCTGGAGGTCGACGGCCTGTCGCGCCACTTCGGCGCGCTGGCCGCCCTCAACGGCGTGTCGTTCGAGGTCCGCCCGGGCGAGATCTTCTCGGTCATCGGGCCCAACGGCGCCGGCAAATCCACGCTCTTCAACGTGATCACCGGGCTTCACGCGCCGACGGCCGGCCGCGTGCGCTTCCGCGGCGACGACATCACCGGCCTGTCACCCGAGATCATCAACCGGCGCGGTGTGGCCAAGACGTTCCAGATCACCAACATCTTCCCGGAGATCTCGGTCGTCGAGAACGTGCGCGTGGCCTGCCAGTCCCGCACGACGGTCGCCGGCCGCCTGGCCTCGCTCTGGCGTCGCCCCGACGTCGACGACCGCGTCGGCGCGCTCCTGGACGCGTTCGGGCTCTCGGCACGCCGCGACGAGCTGGCCGAGAACCTCTCCCACGGCGAGCAGCGCTATCTCGAGATCTGCCTCGCGCTGGCGACCGAGCCGACGCTGCTGCTGCTCGACGAGCCGACGGCCGGCATGACGCCGGGCGAGACCAGGGACGCCACCGCGCTCATCCGCGCCACCGTCCGTGAGCGCGGGCTGACGCTCCTGCTGATCGAGCACGACATGAGCGTCGTGATGGGGATCTCCGACCGCATCGCCGTGCTCCACTTCGGCAAGAAGATCGCCGAAGGGCCTCCGGACGTGATCCGCACCGATCCCGGCGTCATCGACGCCTATCTCGGCGGCGCCGACGACTGATGCCCACGGGTTGACCCGGTGCTGCGTCTTCGCGAAGTCCACGCCGGGTACGGCGCGACGCCGATCCTCTTCGGGGTGTCGCTCGAGGTACGCCAGGGCGAGGCCGTCGCGCTGCTCGGCAAGAACGGGATGGGCAAGACCACGCTCATGAAGACGGCGATGGGCTTCCTCCGCCCGTGGCGCGGCACGATCGAGTTCGACGGCCAGTCCCTGATCGGTCTGCGCCCGCACGAGATCGCACGTCGGGGCGTCGGCCTCGTGCCCGAGAACCGCCGCATCTTTCCCGGGCTCACCGTGCGCGAGAACCTGGAGCTCGGCCTCTCGGCCGTGCGAGGCCGGTCGTCCACGCTCCGTCGCGAGCGTCTCGGCCAGGTGTTCGATCACTTTCCGCGCTTGCGGGAACGTCTCGACCAGCCCGGCAAGACGCTCTCGGGCGGTGAGCAGCAGATGCTGGCCATCGCGCGCGTGATGATGGCGGGGGCGCGTATCATCCTCATGGACGAGCCCACCCAGGGCCTGGCGCCCGCCATGGTGCGTCACATCCGCGAGATGATCACCGAGCTCAAGCGGCTCGGCGTCACCGTGCTGCTGGTCGAGCAGAACGCGCGCATGGCGCTCAACGTGTGCGACCGTGGCTACATCATGGAAAAGGGCGCGATCGTCTTCGAGGGCCCCGCCCACGAGCTGCGCGAGAGCGCGATCACGCGCGAGAAGCTCGGCGTGTGAAGAGCTGGGCCTCTCACACGCTCGCCCTGACCCGGCGGCGGCGCCTGGTGCAGCTCGCGCTCGCGCTGACGCTGCTGGGCGCACTGCTGTGGGGCCTGCCCGGGCGCCGCGCCGGCGAGGACGGTGGTCACCGCCACGGCCACGGGACACGGGTCGCCGACGTCTTCGAGCGCGCCGGCGTGTCCGAATTCAAGGAAGGGCAGCGTGGCCCGGGCTTCCGGCTGGCCCGTCGGGGCGGCGGCGACGCGACGCTCGACACCTGGAGCGGCAAGGTCGTCGTGCTGAACTTCTGGGCCACGTGGTGCGCGCCGTGCACGGCCGAGATGCCGACGCTGGAGGCGCTGTGGCGCGCCTATCGCGACCGCGGCCTCGTCGTCGTCGGCGTGTCCGTGGATCGCGGCGCGCCTGCCACGCTGATCGATCCCTACGTCCGCAACCTCGCCCTCACCTTCCCCATCCTGTTGGATCCCGATTCGAAGGCGGCCGGCGCCTGGCGGGTCGTCGGTCTTCCCTCGACCTTCGTGGTGCGGCCGGGCGGAGACGTGGCCGGCGTCGCCGTCGGAGCGCGAGAGTGGAACAGCGCCGAGATGAAGGCGCTGCTCGAGAGCCTGCTGCCGTGAAGTCAGGGAGCGGACGTGACTCTTCAGCGCCTGATGAAATGCGTCAGCGCCGTGATTATGAAGATTGGAGGGGGCGAGACGCCCCCTCCAAGACCTCCCCGGTTCGCGCGATCCGCGACAGAGGTTACCTCAATGCTCTTCAGTTCGTGCCGCCGCCCGTGCCGGGTCCACCCGACGGCCGCGCGGGATTGGGATGCTCCTCGGCGTCGGTGTTGGGATCGCTGCGCTTCAGATCATCGGAATGCGGGGGTTCGTTCCAGGCAACGCCGACGGATCGTTGGTGGTGCTCCGTGTGGGGCCCGCGCAAGCGATTGCACTCACGCTCAGCGCCAGCACGGGGAGAAACACCAGGGACTTGGTCATGATCGGTCACCTCCGCGATGCAAGGATTGCAGGGCCAGTGCCAGCGGCCCCGCTCGGTGGCACCTCCGTTGCTGCGCCTTCTCGTCGCACGATGACGATTCGAGAGCCCCAGTGGCCACGCGACTTCCTGGACAGACGGCTGCGGACGATGAAAGGCATCGCCAAGCGGAGGCGGAGCATTCCGATGACGATCGGGCTACGCCGAAGAACCGCCCCGCGTCCGAGGAACGTCGTCGTGACGCCTGTCGCGTAAGCTGAGCGCGGCGGGCGAGAGGTCTCGCCCGCCCTGCGCTTTCGACCGCTGAGCTATTTGCTGTCCTTCGACCGCTCCTGCTTGTCCTCACCTGCGGGGCTGGCCGACGGCGCTTGATCGAGCAGTCGTTGGTCCGCGGTAAAGACGAGCTTCTGCTGATCCTGACCCACCCTGAGCGACGTCCACGGCACGGCGACGTTGCGACCGCCGATCCCGAGCTTCGAACCCATCGAGATGACCGCGGTCGTGACGCGGCCTTCGCGCGGATCGATCATCAACCGGCTGATCTTGCCGAGGTCCTTGCCATCGGGAGAGCGGACCGGGCTCCCGACGATCGAGCTGCTGTCGATCTGGAGCATCGGCTGAGACGAGCTCGACGGCGCAGAGGTCGACGGCGATCCGGGCGGCGACTGCTGAGCAAGGACGGGAGCGACGAGAGCGAGTACCATGACGACGGCTAACACGAGCTTCATTGGCGTTCCTTCCTTCTCGATCGACGGCGTTCTCACGAGATCGCGCCTTCGAAGAGCGTTCGCGTGTGATAGCCGCCAGAATCGTGCAACCCACGTGCCCGGCGCTCCCTGGCGCTCGTCTTGCAAAGGCGGATGATGAGCGGAGTGGGCGCGACGTGTACGTGTACTTCAACAACGACGAGCGCGGCTACGCGGTGGCGAACGCGCGGCGGCTGACCGAGCTGAACGACGAGGCTATGCGGCCTTCTTCTCACGGCGTCGCGCGCGCTTCCTGACCACGGTCTTCGCCTGCCCGGCGGCCCGCGGAGCGGCCAGGCTCTTCCGCAGCGCGTCCACCAGGCTGATCACCCTGGGCGGGCGGCTGGTCTTCGGTGCGCTGACTTTTTTGCCCTCGATCTTCGCCTCGATGACGGCGCGGAGCGCCTCCGTGTACGCGTCATGGTACTGCTCGGGCTTGAAAGGACCGGCCAGCGTCTCGACGAGCTGGAGCGCGAGCGCCAGCTCCTTCTTCGAGGCCGCCGCCGGCTGAGGCATGTCCAGCTCGTCGACCGCGCGCAGCTCGGAGGCGAAGCGCATCGTCGTGAGCATCAAGCCCGGCCCGGCTGGACGGAGCGCGAGGAGGCGCTCGCGCTCCCTGATGACGATGGTCCCGATGCCCACGCGGCCGCTCTCCTCGAGCGCCTCGCGCAGAAGCGCGTAGGCCTTGCGCCCCGGCCCATCCGGGACCAGCCAGTAGGGCGTCTCGAAGTAGGCGAAGTCGATGTCACCGGCGGGCACGAAGTCGCGGATCTCGATCGTGTGCGTGCCCGCCACCCGCGCGCGCTCGAAGTCCTCGTCGGTCACGACGACGAAGCGGCCTTTCTCGTACTCGTAGCCCTTGACGATGTCCTTCCAGTCGACCTCCACGTCCTCCTCGGTGCAGAAGCGCCGATAATCGATCGGCGCCTGGTCCTTCTCGTGGAGGAGGCGGAAGTGGAGCTCGGCCTGACGCCGCGTCGCCGAGTAGAGACCGACGGGAACCGACACCAGCCCGAAGGTGACCAGGCCCTTCCAGAGGGGCCTCATGCCGTGTACCGGAGGCGGGCCACGACGCCGCCGTGCCCGGCCAGCGGCCGGTGGCTCTCGAGCGTGGTCACCTCGCCGCCCGACGCGAGCACGCGCTCGACCAGCGCTTCACCGAGCTCGGTGGTTCGTGTGCCCCGGCCACAGAACGGGCACGTGAAGTGGACGCCGCGCTGAAGCGCGCCGCAGTCCTGGCACACCGCGCCCGGCTCGCGGAACGTGATGAGCACGTACAGGTGACGCACGGCGTTTCGGTTCACCGCGCCCACCGTCGCCGCCACGCCGGCGACGGCCGTGCTCCCTTCCGCGGCATCGGCCAGCGCCTCGTCTACGCGGCGCTCGTCGGCCTGCTGAGCGACCCGCGCGAGGACGCCGGCGGCGCGGTCGGCGATCACCGGCGAGCTCTCGTGTCGGGCTCCGGCCACCACGCCGGCGATCCTCGCCGCCACCGAGTCCGGCAGGTGCTTGCGTAACGCCGCCGCCGAACGCGGCTCGGCGGCCAGCACGATGTGATGCGCGCCGTACCGCTCGGTCCAGGCGCCAATGGCGGCCGCCACCGCCGCGAAGTGCTGCTCGCGGTGCTCGAGGATGTGACGCTCGTAGCGTGACTGGGCGAGATCGGCCCACCCACCGCTCTCGTGGCGGCCCGGCACCTCGGCCTCCAGCACGGTCTCGCCCGTCACCCCGCTCGCGTCGAGGGCGATGAGCCGCGCGCTGACCCCGTCGGCAAACACGATGAGCGCCGGCGGCGTGTCGTCGACGATGCCGGCCAGCGGCCGCACGTAGGGACGCGCGTCGACGACGAAGGTGTCGTCGAACGGCACCCGCAGCGGAAGCAGCTCGTGCAGGGAGGCGCTGCCGCACGCGAACAGCACCGCCCCATGGGCGTCCTCGAAGACGCGCGCTCGATGAGCGTTCCGCTCTGACGCTCGATCCAGTCGAGGTCGTCACGGTTGGCCCAGCGGCGGCCGCGCGCCTCGGCCAGCGCGTTCTTCACGAAGATGCGCACGCGCTCGCGCTGGTGCTCGTCCACCCACTCGGTGTTCAGGTAGACGCTGACGACCGGTGAGCCGCTCGACTCGAAGCGCGCCAGCTCGCGCAAGCGTTGACGGAAGTCCACGGCGCTCATGCCGTGCGGCGCTCACCGCCGCGGGGCTCGACCGGCGGCCCGGCTTCGGATTCGAGCAGGCGCCTGGCCAGGAAGTACTTCTTGGGGCGTCGCCGGCGATCGCGCGTGCGATCGATCTCCTGGAGCGCTCGCCGCTCGAGCGCATCGAAGGCGAGGTCGAACGCCTGACGCGGCGTGGTCGCGGTGTGTTCGACGTGCAACGCTCGCCGGCGAGCCATGTCGATGGTGAGCGCGCAGCGGATGCTGGGGCCGCCCTTGGGGCCGTTTTCGTCAGTGAATCCGACGCGGACGGCGGTGGGTGGTTGTCGGAGATGATCGCGGAGAGCATCGAGCTTCTTGCGGATCAGGCGGCGGAGCGCTGTATCCCCCAGACCTTCGACGACAATCGCCATGATGTGTCAGCCCTCGTAGAGAGGTGGTCGAGCAAGGCATGTGCCGCCAGAGCGCGCCCACCGGGTATTGGAAAGAGTGCACGGTCAGCGCATGGTCAGCAGCTCCAGCGTGCGCGCACAGCGGAAGCATTCCGAGCTCTTGCGCGTGAAGCGCAGTGAGGCTTGCAGGACCCGAGGCACGGCGGCGTGGACGTCGTCGAGGGCAACCTCGAACGCGAAGGCCAGGCAGGCGTCACACAACGCCTCCGGCACCATCTCCTCGATCAGCGCCTCGATGCCGACGTCGAGCTGTGGACGTCGGTTGTCGGCGTCGCCCATGCGGTCCCCCGGCAGAGCGCACAGTGCGCTGGCCGGAGTGCGCCGGCAAGGCGCGATGCGTTATGCGATCCGCGTCAGCGCCGACCGACGGTGAATTAGCGAGGTGCCTCCAGCTCGAAGCCGAGACGCTGAAGGGCGCCGCACGGATCGCTCGCATATTCCACGCGAACGATCGCCGTTCGAAGCGCCACCTCGCGCACCCGGTACGTGCACGCCGCCGCCTGCCACGCGCGGGCTTGTCGCCGCTGCTCGTAGCCCCATGCGATCGGGGTCAGTACGAGCGCGACGAGCGAGATCGCGGCCAGCACCTTGATGAAGGAAGCAACTCTCGGCTCGAAGATACGCATGTCGACCGTGCTGAGGAGCAAGCCGCATGCCGAACGGGAAATTGCGGAGTTGGCTTCGCGGTCGAGAAGAGATTTTCCGAAAGTCGTACCGCGCGTCTAGGCCACGCGCTTCCCGTTCCGCGCTCGACGGACGCGCTCGATCGCCGCAACGGCCAGCGCGAGCTCGGCGGCGGTCTTTGCCGCCTCCGGGGCGCTGGTGGCGACGCGCCGCAGCGGCGTCCGTCCGAGGAGGAAACCGCCGACCGCGGCCAGCGCGGCGACCTCGTAACGCGGGCGTGTCGGAGGAACGCCGACACCGACGTCGGTCACGGGCTTCAACGCCTGTTCGCGACGGCGCGCGTAGACGTGCGCGAACTCCGCGCCGAGGAAGAGGATCTGCGCCGAGTAGTACACCCACACGAGGACGATCACCAGGGAGCCGGCCGCACCATAGGCGGAAGCCATGCCGCTCTTGCCCAGGTAGAGACCGATGATGAACTTACCGGCGGAGAAGAGCAGCGAGGCGACGGCGGCACCCAACCACACGTCGCGCCACGCGATCTTCGCGTCGGGCAAGATCTTGAAGATCATCGCGAACAGCACCGTGATGACGCCGAAGGAGACCAGGAAGTTCACGCCGTGGAGCAGAGAGGGCGACACGTACCGAGCGGTGACCGAGCCCAGGGCAGCCAGGGCTGCGCTGATCACCAGCGACACCAGCAGCAGGAACCCGATCCCCACGACGAGGGTGAACGAGAGGAAGCGGTCCTTCAGCATACGAAGGAGCCCACGGGGCCTGGGCTGGACCTTCCAGATGGTGTTCAAGGCATCCTGGAGCTCGACGAACGCCCCGGTCGCGCCGAAGACCAGGGCGGCCACACCCATCATCGTGGCGACCACCCCACCCGGGCGATCGGCTGCCGCGTTGGCGATCATCGCCCGGATCGCTCCGGCACCCTCGGGCCCGACCAGGTTGCGGATCTCGTGCATCAGGCGGCCCTCGGCCATGCGCTGACCGAAGAAGATTCCGGCCACCCCGATGGCGATCACCAGCACCGGGGCGAGCGAGAAAACCGTGTAGTACGCAAGGGCGGCGCCCATCCGGGGCGCTCGGTCCTCACTCCACTCGCTGAACGTCTCCTTGAGAAAGTCCCAGACGCGCATCGTTGTACTCTCGACTCAGGCAGTGCAAGGGCCACGCCCTCGGATGATCGCCACGCTCCGTTCGTAGCGTTTCTGTAGCTTTTACAGCAGCCTGGTCAGATCGCTTGCGCCGCGGTCACGCGTTCGTTACGCTCACCAATCTCGTGACTGGTTATCTCGTCGCGATCGCTTGCGTCATCGCTGCCACGGTGGTTCGCATCGCGCTCAATCCCCTCTGGGACGTGCACCTGCCGTTCTTCACGTTCTTTCCGGCGGTGGTCGCGGCCGCCTGGTACGGCGGCTTCATGCCGGGCATCGTGGCGAGTCTGCTGTCCGCCGCCGCGGTCGACTTCTTCTGGTTGCATCCGATCAACCAGTTCGGCGTCAGCGCCCCCGCCGAGATCCTGGCGCTCGTTCTCTTCGTGTTCGTCGGCGTTGGAGTCTCCCTGCTCTCCGAATTGCTTCACCGCTCCCGCCGGCGGTTGGCCGTGGCCCAGCGCGAGCGGCTGAGCCTGGCGCAGGAGCGACTGGCCCTCCTCGACTCCACCGGCCAGGCGATCCTGGGCGTCGCCCTCGACGGCCGTTGTATCTTCGCCAACCGCGCCTGCGCCGAGATGCTCGGCGGGAGCCCATCGAGCTTGCTGGGGCGCGACGTGCGCGAGCTCGTGCCCGACCACCGGGGTGAGCGCTCGCCCTCACTGCGAGAGCAGATCATTCACCGGAGCGACGGCACCTCCTTTCTGGCCGAGTCCTGGGCTCACCCGATCTTCGTCGAGGGGCGCATGACCGGCACGGTGGTCGCGCTCACCGATCTCACCGAGCGCCGCCGCACCGAGCTGGAGCGCCGCGAGATCGCGGCGCGGGAGCGGCTCGCGGTGGAAACAGGGCGGCTCGGCCTGTGGGAGTACGACGTCGCGGCCGACCGGGCCACGTGGTCGGAGCGCATGGATTCGATCCTCGGGTCGGTCGACGCGCCGATGACGCGAGCCTCCTTTCTGGCCCGGGTCGATCCCCGCGATCGCCGCCGGATCGAGGCCGCCATCAGACGCGCGCTCACCATCAACGACGCCGCCGCGTACGAGATCGAGTATCGCGTGCAGCCCGGCGACGGCGCCGGCCCGCGCTGGGTGGCCGCGCGGGCCACCACGCTCCGCGATCAGAGCGGCCGTCCCGTCCGCATGATCGGCGCCATGATGGACATCACCGAGCGGAAGCGGATCGAGGAGGAGCTGCGCCGGCTCCTCATGGCCGAGCACGAGGCCCGCGAGCAGGCCGAGGCCGCCGCGGCCACGCTGCGGAAGCTCCAGCTCGTCACCGACCACGCCCTCTCCCAGCTCGGCCTGCACGAGCTCCTGGTCGAGCTGATGCGGCGGATCCGCGAGGTCCTGGCCTGCGACACGGCCACGGTGTTGCTGTGGGACGAGAGCCGGCGCGGGCTGCGCCCGATCGAATCGGAGGGCCTCCGCGAGGAGCTCTTCGAGAACCTCTGCATTCCGCTGGGCACCGGCGTGGCCGGGTGCATCGCGGAGAGCGCGGGCGGCCTGATCTTCAACGACCTCGCCGACGTCGAGGTCGTGAGTCCGTTCCTGCGCAAGCGCGTGCGCTCGCTGGTCGGGGTGCCGCTGCGCTCGGGTGACACGCTCGTCGGCGTGCTCCACGTCGGAGCCGCGACGCCGCGCGTCTTCACGGAGGCGGACCTCGATTTCCTCCGGCGCGTCGCCGACCGCGCGGTGCTCGCCATCGATCGTGCGCACCTGGCGGAGAGCGAGCGCCACGCGCGGGCGGAGGCCGAACACGCCAATCGCTCCAAGGACGAGTTCCTGGCCGTGCTCTCGCACGAGCTCCGGACCCCGCTCACGGCGATGCTGGGCTGGGTCACGCTGCTCCGCACCGGTCGGGTGAGCCCGGCGCAGACCGAGCGGGCACTCGAGAGCATCGAGCGCAACACGCGACTGCAGGCCCGGCTCATCGAGGACCTGCTCGATCTCTCGCGGGCCATCACCGGCAAGCTCCTGCTCGACCTCCGCCCGGTCGCCCTCGGCCCGATTGTCCAGGACGCCGCCGAGTCGCTCGCCGGCGCCACCGCCGAGAAGGGCGTGAAGCTCACCGTCGCACCGGATCCCGCGACAGTGCGCGGCGATGCGCTTCGGCTCGGCCAGGTGGTGACGAATCTCGTCGGCAACGCCGTGAAGTTCACGCCGGCGGGGGGCGACATCACGGTGCGCCTCGAGCGGGTGGGCAACGACGCACGCCTCACGGTGCGCGACACCGGTCTCGGCATCGACCCCGATCTGCTCCCCCACACCTTCGACCGCTTCCGCCAGGCCGATGCGGGCGGCAGCCGGCGTCAGGCCGGACTCGGCCTCGGTCTCGCGATCGTGCACAACCTGGTCGAGCTCCACGGCGGCACCGTGAAGGCCGAGAGTGACGGCCCCGGCCGAGGCGCCACGTTCACGGTGACGTTGCCGTTGGCCGCCGAGACGACCGTCGGCGAGACCGGGCTCGAGACGGTGGAGGTTGCCGCCGATGGGCTTCGGCTCGATGGCGCCTGCGTGCTCCTGGTCGACGACGATGCGGATTCGCTGGAGCTGCTCTCGGCGGTGCTCCGCCAGCACGGTGCCGACGTGACGGCCGTGGGTGATGTGACGGCCGCGCTCGACGGCCTGTCCACGAGGCGATTCGACGTGTTGATGAGCGACCTGTCGATGCCGGGCCGCAGCGGCTTCGATCTGATCCGCGAAGTGCGGCAGGCGCTGCCGCCGCCCGCGTCACGGATCCCGGCGGTCGCGGTGACGGCGCTGACGCGTCCCGAGGACCGTCAGCGCGCGCTCGGCGCGGGCTTCGACGCCTTCCTCACGAAGCCGGTGGACCCGCACGCCTTCGTGCGCGTCGCCGTGTCGGTAGCGGCCAGCTCCGAAAGCGCCTAGCCTCGGTCGACGAATCCGCGAACGTCGTCGCACAACGACACCGGATCGACCGGCTTGCGGATGAGCCCATTGAAGCCGGCGCGCAAGATCTCCTCGTACCCGTAGCGACGCGCGTGTGCGGTGACCGCGATGACGGGCAATCCTTCGCCCGCCTGCGGTCGCAGTGACCGGACCTGATCCAGCAGCCAGAAGCCGTCCTCCTCGGGCATCGCCAGATCGCTGAGCACGATGTCCGGGCCGTACCGAACGACGGCCTGCAGGCCTTCGCGAGCGGAGTTCGACACCATCACGGCCGCGCCGCAGAGCTCGAGCGCGACGCGCATCATGTCGAGCGTGTCGATGTGGTCGTCCACGACGAGCACACGAAGGCCAGAAAGGTCCACGCTCAGGCGGGCCTTGCGCAGGGAGTGGGCATTGGCGCAAAAGGATCACGCGTCGAATTCGCGAACGCAACCCCAGAATCCGGTGGCGAAATTTTTACCTACACAACCCTCAGGCGACGGAGCCGCCGCCCGCGCCGCGAGCCGGCGGCCGCAGCCGATGGTCCGCGAGCTTGTAGAGGAGCGAGCGATAGCTGATGCCCAGGATCCGGGCGGCGTGCAGGCGATTCCAGCCGGCGCGCTCGAGGGCGGCGAGCAGCACGGCGCGCTCGGCTTCGCGTGCGGCCTCCCGCGAGATCTCCTTGAGCCCGCGCACCTCGGCGTCGGTGGCGCGGCCTGACATGGCACCGTCGAGCGCGACGCGCGCCCTCGCGCGGGACCGGAGCTCGTCGGCGACGTGATCGTCGCTGCCGAGCACGGCGATTCGCCGCATCATGTTCTCGAGCTCCCGCACGTTGCCCGGCCAGTCGTAGCCGCGGAAGAGCTCGAGGGTCGCCGCGCTCACGGCCGCCGCCTGGCCGTACTCGGCCACGAAGCGACGCTGGAAGTACTCGACGAGCGCGGGAATGTGCTCCGGCCGCTCGCGCAGGGGCGGGATACGGATCTCGACGACGTTCAGTCGGTAGTAGAGGTCCTGGCGGAACTCGCCCGCCTCGACCGCTGATTCCAGATCGCGGTTGGTGGCGGCGATCACGCGGGCGTCGCAGCGGATGGGCTGGGCACCGCCGATGCGAAAGAACTCGCCGTCCTGGAGGACGTGAAGAAGCTTCGGCTGAAGCTCCGGCGGGAGCTCGCCCACCTCGTCGAGGAGCAACGTGCCGCCATCGGCGTGCTCGAAGCGTCCGCGCTTGCGCGCCTCGGCGCCGGTGAAGGCGCCGCGCTCGTCACCGAACAACTCGGCTTCGAGCAGTTCGGACGGGAGCGCCGCGCAGTTGATCTTCACGAAGGGTCGAGTGCGGCGCAGTGACGAGTCGTGGACGTCGCGGGCGACCAGCTCCTTGCCCACTCCGGTCTCTCCGCGCAGGACGACCGTCGCGCCGGTCGGCGCGACCTTGGCGACCGCGTCTCGGACAACCCGCATCGACTCGCTCTCGTAGAGCGGCGGTGGCGGGCCGGATTTCCGCCGTGACGCCAGAGACCCGAGCAAGGCGCCGACGCCCGGCATCCACTGGAGCGCGATCAAGGCATCGTCGTGATGCTCGAAGAGGAGTCTCGCGAAGCGTCGTGAGAAGAACATGGCGGGAACGGCCAGCGCGACCGCCCCCGCACCCAGCCACGTCCCACGCCCACGGAGCTTCAAGGTTCCGCGCCGCAATTTCGAGGCCGCACCTCTCAGCTTCATGGCGGCCGGGAGGTGTGCAGGAGTGATGCCGGTGACTCGCGGTGGCGTTCGGGAGTCAGCGCGTGCTCAGGCAGCGTCTTCCACGTCGCCCGCGGTGAGGGCCGCCAGCCGCGCGCATCCAGCGGAGTACGCGTCGTCAGCCGAGGGATAGGCTTGCCGGCCCGTCCCCGACTCCACCAGCGTATGGGTTCGCGCGTGACGGATCTCCCAGAACCACGAGAAATCCAGCAAGTTCAGGCGGACTTCGACGGTCAGATCGGCAGTCACGTCGGCGCTCATGGGGCCCTCGGTGGTGCAATTGGGCGGCCAGCGGCGCCGCGAACCTTCACCGGCGTCTCGCAGGCTCGCCGTCGCCACGGGTTCCTTTCAGCGTCGCCGGAACGCGACGTGCAGCGTGGCAGCGGAGAAGATCGCCGCGAAAGGAGACACCGCATCATGGATCCGGTGAAGTGGAAGCCCTCTTCAAGAGAGTCGGAAAGGCGGAAGGGCCGTCCGAACGGCGCCGTCTGATGGACGAGATCGGCGCCAAGCTCACGTTGCACACGAAGATCGAGGAAGAGATCTTCTACCCCGCCGTGCGCGAAGTGCCGACGAAGAAAGCGGAGGAGATGGTCCTCGAGGCGTACGAGGAGCATCACGTGGTCAAGCTCGTGCTGGCCGAGCTACCCCAGGTCGACCCCGAGGACGAGCGCTTCGAGGCGAAGATGACCGTGCTCGAAGAGCTGGTCGAGCACCACGTCGAGGAAGAAGAAGACGAGATGTTCAAGCTCGCCGACAAGATCGATGACGACGAGCTCGAGTCCCTGGGCGAGCGCATGGCCCAGGAAGCCGAGCAGGCCGAAGCAGCTCCGCGCAACAGGCACGCCGCCTGACAGACACGATCGGGGGTTACGGCGATCCGTAACCCCCGACCCGATGGTCAAGGTTTCGAAAGCTTGCCGGTGCTCCCGAATGAGCGTGCTAGCGTGCTTTGATGGGCTGTTGCACGAGTCGAACAGCTTTGGGATGCCGGGACAACGTCAATCGTAGGCGTCCCGGTTGAGCCGAACACGATTCGTCGCGCGCGTGATGTGGTCGACGCCCCTGTTGGTGACGCTGATCGTTGCGCCGACGACCCCGGGGCGCGGTGAGTCGAGCGTCGGGGTCACGGGAGGGCTGACGCTCAGCGGCGACCAGGACGTGAAGATTGTTGAACCCCGCGTGGGCAGCACGGAATCGCACGACGTGACCGCTGCGCTCGGCCCGGTCGGCGGCACGACCGCCTCGCTCTGGCTGACTCACTTCGGGCTGCAGGTCGATGGCCTCTACTGGGGAACCTCGACACCGGGCGTCCTGCCCCGCTCATTGAAACCGGTGCGCGTCGGTCAGGATCGCGGCGCGGTCCTGGGCAGCTTCACCGGGCGCGTCTTCCTGGATGAGCAGAAGTTCGCGTACGGCGGGTTGGGATGCGGGCTGGTGGCGATTGGCGTACGCCCGGGCCAGACCAATGTCGTGCCTGGCCTCGGGGCGATTCTCGGCGTCGCTCTCCCGATCACGTCGCGCCTCCGCCTCCGAGCCGAGGCCCGGTACCTGCTCACTCATGACAACATGGACCCGAGGAACGCACACGGCCTCAGCACCGAGGTGTCCGGCAGCCGCGGCCCCAATCCTGGCCGCGCCGTGTTCGGGCCGCATTTCGACACGGAGTTCGTTCCGCTTCTCATCGGCCTCGATTACGTGTTCCAGCCCTGACGGGATCGACTTCTCGAAGGAGAGCGGCATGCGGCACAGATCGGTTTCGATCGCAGCGTCGTTGATCGGCGTCCTGCTCCTCGCCGGGTGCGCGACGCACGGCTCCGGTTTCCAGCCGGTCGCGAAGATCCCGAGAGGCATGGCGGTGATCTACATCTACCGGACTCCGGAGTTCGCCGGCGAGGCCTTGAGCTACGACGTCAAGGCCAACGACAAGGTCGTCACGACCTTGCGCAGCGGTGGCTATTATCCGTACGTCGTGAGGCCGGGCCTCCTGGAGCTGTGGGCCCGCACCGCATCACGACAGTCGTCCTACCGTCACACGACTCCGCCTCCGGAGCGCGCGAATCCCGATCTCCTGCGCCTCAAGGCCATCGACGATGCGGCGAAGTCAGCCGTGACACTGGACGTCAAGGCAGGCCAGGTCTATTACGTCAAAGGCGAGGCCGGCGTCAGGTACTTCGTCGGCCGGCCACGCCTGCAGGTGGTCTCTCCCGAGCAGGGAGCAGGTGAGATCCGGCAGTGCACGCTGATCCGCGACGAGCCGCGCGAGGCGCGAGACTGAGCGGCGCGGCTCACTTCGGCCACTCGACGGGCGTCAACTCGATCCGCCAGACCGGACCATTCAGGTACATCGCGCCCTGGAATCGCGCGAAGGCCGGGACGTCACCGGCCATCAACCAGTAGCGTAGATCGGGCGGGTCCTTGCCGACCACCGATGCGAGCACGCCGGTCAGCCCGCCGATCTCGAGCTTGACGAGATAGCGCCAGGCCGTCTTCGTGATCGGGCCGACCCGTATCGTGTCCTCACCCTCGTGGATCAGCTCCATCTTGATGAGTCGGGGCTTCGGGCCGAAGACCGCCATTTGGCCCGAGACGCCGGCTCCCGGAGCGGAATTCTTGAGCAACACCAGGGTCATGCCGTTGTAGAGATCGGCCGGCATGTCAAACGGGCCGCTCGCCTCTTTGACCTCGTCACCTTTTTTGTCCTGGATTCGCGCCTGGAAACGGCGGCTGCCGCGGTCGAAGGAAACCTCGCTCGTCGGGAACGACGGACCACGCTGCACGTGCCGGAAGGCTTCGAGCCGGAACACTTTTTCTTGCGAGTAGGTCACGTGCTCGTCCCAGAGTGAGCCATCGGCGAAGTTCAAGGTCAGATGCCCGTGCACGAGTCGGCCGCTGCACCGTTGAGCCATCTCGCCGTGTGCGAGCGCTTTTCCACTCATCGTCCGCAGAACCAGGAAGCCCCGCGTGTGGCCTTCGACCATCCGAACGTTGACTGAACCCGCCTCGAGCGACGAGGTCCCGAACAGCGTCGCCATGACGAGCGTGGCCCAAACCATCATCTTCATGGTCAAGCGCTTTGCCCGGTGTGCAATCGGCATCGTCTTATGACGATCAGCAACGGCCGTGCCGTCGAAGCCGATCGAACGCCGCCGTGAAAGTGTGAACGGAATTGGGGTCAGGTCTCAGCCGTGCCTCTGGTCTTCGCCAGGAAGCTGACCAGCGCCGCGGTGTCGAAATAGAACATCTGAGCCCGCGCGAGCTTTCCCTCCAGGACCTGATAGAGACCGAGCACCGGGCCATCGAATCGGTCGCCATCCGGATTGATCCCCCGCTGACGCCAGAGCACGACGACTTCGTCGTCGCCCGCGGCCACGACACGGGGATCCATCCTTCGCTCGGTCTCGCCAGGTTGGAGGGGGAGCCACGTGTCGCTCCAGGTGGGGCTCGTGCCGGGCCGACCACGTGAAGCCCCACCGTAGGGGAGCGATGGTGGCCAGTGGAACTCCACGTCGGAATGGCAGAGGTCGAGGAAGCGTTGAGCATCGCGTCGCTCGATCGAGCGAAAGATCTCGAGCATCACCTGGACGTTTTCGCTTGCACCCATGCTTGCCTCATTTCCTCGCACGGCGAGCATCGACGGTCCACGGGTCGGCGGGCCGCGTGGCGAGCGCGAAGGCGGCCGCGCAGGCCGAGAAGACCGAGGCGTTGAGCGCCGACTTCACTCCTGTGCCAACGGTCATGCCGAGCGCGAACAACAGCAACAGCACTCCGCTCGAGAACGCCGACCATCGAGTCGCGAGACCGAGGATCAGCGCGCATCCAAAGCCCGTCTCGGCGATGGTGACGATCCACACGATCGCCGGGATCAGCGCCGCCGGAGCCCACGGGTTGAGCGTGGCCGCATAGGACGCGAACCGTTCGAGATTGCCCCAGGCGACGTTCGGGCTTCCTGGCGGTCCCCACATCCCGAAGCGATCGGACACCGCCGCGAGAAACGTCACTCCCAGCGCCAGCCTCAAGAACACCGAGTCATACGTCGTCAGCACGTCGAGGAGTTTCGAGGGGAATCGCATCGTCCGGCCTCACTTCCTCCGTCTAGTCCGGAACACCGAGCAGGCCAATCACGGCCTCATACGTGGTTCGGATCAGCACATCCACATACGGCGGGAGGCTCTCACGGGCGGCGACGTGGCGACGGATGGCCGCGAAGGGCGCTTCGACGACGGCGTACGCGACGACCCGGACCTTTCGCGGGTCCTCGCGGCCACACAGGCGACGGGTGAAGGCGCGCAGCTCGGTCTCGATCTGTCGCCCGAGCCGCTGGGCCCGCCGGCGCATGGCCGGTGGCCATCCGCGGTCGACGAAGTCATCTCGGCGGTGGAGCAGCAGCAACCGAGCCTCATCAGGGTGCTGGCGGGCTCGCTGCGCCATGTGGAGCGCCGCCGCAAGACCGGCTTGCCAGGGCACTGGGCCCGCCAGCCTCGCGAAGAACGCGTCCTGGAAGGCGGCGGCCGCACGCAACCATACCTCGGCCAGCAGGACGTCCCTGGAGTCGAAGCGGTGGTAGATGGAACCCGTCGGCGCCCGCACGGCACGCGCGATCGCGCCGATCGTCGCGCCGGAGGGCCCACGGGTGGCGATCAGCCGTCCGGCGGCCGCCACGATCTGATCCTCGTCGAACTTCGCAGCGCGCGGCACGGGTAAAAGAATCTATGTTCTAATTCAGCCTGTCAAGCCCTCGGGCGGTGGCCGCTGCGGATATTACGTGCACTCGCCCGCGGCATGCGACTGGCGCTCTTTCGGCGGCCTCATCGCTGCACCTCTGCGGGGTCCCGGTTCAAGGGGTTTGCCGGGATTTGACCCTCCCAGTTCCACTTCCACGATCTCATGATGTCGTCGAGGGCGATCACGGTAACGTCCTCGGCGTTGCTCAATGCCTTGCGTGCAGCCCCCTTGCGGTCCGAGCGGTTGAACACGGTCGTCCGAAGGCTCCACGAATGGAAAGATGCATCGAGAGCATCCAGACGCGACCTGAGAGGCTTGTACCGGCGCCTCTCACGATCTCGGACACGCGCGATCAGGGGGCCGATCTTGTAGGCCGCGGAGACTTCACGAGATACGCACCGTGATCCTTATAGTCGAGCGCCACGAAGTCCGGGTAGCTGCCGCGTGCTACTCCCTCGTAGTCCAAGGAAAACTGCGGGCGGACAAAACGCTCAGCCAGCCCGGCTATATAAGCCAGGACTGATTCTTCGAACAGTTCCACGTATCTTCCTCCTCGCCGCAGACCTACCTCGTCTGCGCTCAGCCTCTATCGCTCGGCATATTGCTCTTCTCCGGTGTGCCTTTCTATGCTGTTGCTACGACACCTGCAGGCATCTGGGCACCCTCTGATGACGACACGAGCGAAAGCGAATTGTGTCGCGCTCGTCGCGCTTCTTCGTCGGTGCGTTCATCTTTGTGAGCTCGGCGGCCTCCGGCCGGCGTCCCAAAGGGGCTCCGAGCCCTGCTCCTGGTCGCGACGCTGTTCACCGCATCGCCCGCCCAGGCCCAGACCGCGCTCTGCGGTGAGTGCGGTCAGCAGGCATTGCGCGCATCACGCGTTCGAGTCCCCTTGTGACATGGTCATCCCAGAATTCTGGCAAGCCGGAGAATCCCCGTACGGAGGTTCACCCAAACCGATCGATGGAGACAGAGAACCTCATGGGACGGATGATCAAGATAGTTCAGGACGACATTTCTAGTCTGTTCGCTGAGCACCCTCTCACATTCCTGAATGAGCGCGATTTTGTGTCGGAGTTCCACATGGGCGACCTTTCCGGCTGCCTTCAGCGCAGTCGCGCGGTGTTGGCGCACCCACCCCGTTGCCGCGACGGGGGCTCTTTCGGGTTCGGTCTCGCTAGAATTTTCAATTCGAGGTCTACCGGCCTGGAGGGTACCCTTGGATGGACTGAAAAGCTGGGCTTCGAGTCGAGCTGAAGGGGGACTCTGATGGCGGGGACGAACCAACGCAAGACCACGGGCGTCGCACAAGGTCTCGACGAACCCAGGACCCAAGCAGCGCGGCGGCCGAGTCACGACGAGATCGCCAAGCGCGCCTTCGAGATCTATCTGTCGCGTGGAGAGTGGCCCGGTCGAGACGTGGAAGACTGGCTCGAAGCCGAGCGACAACTCCGGAATCGCTGATGCTCACAGGCCGATGCGAATCCTCGCCTCCAAAAGCCGGCCATCACGCCGACGGGCAGGTCCGGAGACACAGGCTTTTGCGGCCTTCGGTGGGCATGTTGGGCATCAGCCTGGCTGAATCCGGCATCGAGGTCTGCGCGGGGACACTGCACGAGGCGCAGCA
>WNGQ01001145.1_pt1 | contig 27521 bp, 25 predicted proteins | sample 5407661 | NCBI WGS metagenome assembly WNGQ01 (sample SAMN13153382, study PRJNA577476) | soil metagenome | isolation source: 60 cm soil or saprolite under Garry oak tree replicate 2 | place: USA:California | collected 2016-06-15 | reverse complement strand
AACCAGCAAGCCCGTCCGAAATGCAAAAGCTTATTGAATGCGTGCCGAATTTTTCTGAAGGACGCGATCAAAACATCATTCGGCAGATCACGGACGCGATCAGATCGGCGGAGGGCGTTTCTTTGCTGGATGTTGATCCTGGGGCGAGCACGAACCGAACAGTGGTGACTTTTGTCGGAAATCCCAATGCAACGGTGGAGGCTGCATTTCGCGCTATCCAAAAAGCTTCGGAGCTGATCGACATGCGCAAACACAAAGGCGCGCATCCTCGCATGGGTGCGACGGATGTTTGCCCATTCATTCCGATCAGCAACGTCAGCTGGGAAGAAGCAATCGCGTGCGCAAATCAACTAGGAAAACGTGTCGGCGAGGAATTGAAAATCCCGGTTTATCTCTACGAAAAAGCGGCAAAGGATAAGGCGCGCTCGAATCTTTCAGTGATTCGCGCAGGCGAATACGAAGGGTTCTTCGAGAAAATAAAACAAGCCGAATGGAAACCGGATTTCGGTCCGGCCGTTTTCAACGAAAAATCGGGTGGAACCGTAATCGGTGTGCGCGATTTCCTGGTGGCTTACAACGTAAACCTGAACACAAAGTCGGTGCGGCGCGCGACCTCGGTCGCATTTGATGTGCGAGAGCAGGGGAGAGTGAAGACGGAAGACGGCACGGCGTGGGGAAAACCGTTACTGGATGCAAACGGCGAACCGGTTCGCATCCCCGGGACGTTGAAGCACGTCAAAGCCATCGGCTGGTTCGTGAAGGAATACGGGATCGCGCAGGTGTCGATGAATCTGACGAACATCGAGGAGACGCCGTTGCATGTGGCGTTCGACGCGTGCGTTGAAGCGGCGGCTAATCGTGGCATGCGCGTAACAGGCTCAGAAATTGTGGGCATGGTGCCGAAGAAATGTCTGGTCGATGCCGGCCGTTATTTTTTGCGCAAACAGCGATGGTCCGAAGGCGTTTCAGAAGAGGAGCTGATCGACATTGCGATTCGCTCCATGGGCTTGGGCGAACTCAAGCCTTTCGATCCAAACGAAAAGGTGATTGAATTCAAGATCGAATCGGCTGAGTCAAGAAAATCCCTTGTGAAAATGGATGTGCGCGAGTTTTGCAATGAAACATTGAGCGATTCGCCCGCGCCGGGTGGCGGTTCTGTAGCAGCGTTGATGGGCGCATTAGGCGCATCGTTGGGCGGCATGGTCGCCAATCTTTCTGCTGGGAAACGTGGGTGGGATGACAAACTAGAATATTTCAGCGATTGGGCGGTCAAAGCTCAGCAACTTAAAGATGAATTGCTGTCACTAGTGGACGAAGACACGACTGCCTTCAACAAAGTAATGGATGCATTCGGGTTGCCCAGGGAATCCGCCGACGAAAAAACTGCGCGGGCTGCGGCAATCGAAGAGGCGACGAAACATGCGGCGGAAGTGCCTTTTAAAGTCATGGAAACAGCATCGAAATCGTACGCATTGCTCGCGGAGATGGCTGAGAAGGCAAATCCGGCCTCTATCTCGGATGTCGGTGTCGGCGCGCTTGCCACTCGCGCGTGCATTGAAGGGGCGGCACTGAACGTCCGAATCAATCTTGGCCAGTTGAAGGACGAGAAATTCAGAACAGGTCTTCAAGACAAAGTTCGAAAGGGCAGCGTGAATTCCGAGGCGCAATTCAAAACCATCATCCAGGTTGTTGAAGGCAAGCTAGGCAAATCGTGAAGTCACTGGCCGTTCTTCACGCTTCGCAATTGGTCACGCTGGCGGGACCGCAGGAACCGCGCGTGGGCAGCGACATGTCTGATCTTGCGATCATTCGCGATGGTGGAATGCTGATTATCGACGGGAAGATCGACATCGTCGGATCGAGCGATCGAATCGAGAGGAACGCGAGCAACGCGGAGATTATTGATGCTGGCGGGCGTGTTGTGTTGCCCGGATTTGTCGATGCGCACACGCATTTGGTTTTTGCCGGAAATCGTCTCGACGATTTCGAGCGGCGCGCACGGGGCGAAACTTACGAACAAATTGCCAAGGCTGGCGGCGGGATTTGGTCAACGGTAGAAAAAACGCGCGCGGCCAGCGGCGATGAACTTTTCGCCCAGGCGCAGAAACACACAGAATGGTTCCTGCGCTGCGGAACGACGACTGTCGAAGCAAAATCCGGGTACGGGCTGACTGTCGAAGACGAATTGAAGATTTTGCGCGTAATGTCGCGGCTCAATGAAGAAACTCCTCTTGAGATTGTGCCGACATTTCTCGGGGCACACGCGGTGCCGCGCGAGATGGATGCCGATGAATACATTGAGCTTGTGATCGATGAAATGCTGCCGCGAATCGCAACCGAAAAGCTCGCGAAGTTTTGCGACGTGTTTTGTGAGCGCGGTTATTTCGACGTGAAACAATCGAGAAGAATTCTGACGGCAGCCAGGGAGCTCGGCCTAAGGCTGCGAATCCACGCGGACCAACTAACCAGTTCGGGCGGCGCGAAACTGGCCGCAGAACTGGAGGCGACCACGGCGGATCATTTGGAGAAAACAGTTGAACAGGGGATTGCGGCAATGAAATCCGTTGGCGTCCAACCAGTGCTGTTGCCGGGTTCCGTGTATGCGCTTGGATCGACAGATTATCCGCGCGCGCGCGAAATGATCGAGGCCGGGCTCGCGGTTGTGCTCGCGACCGATTTCAACCCTGGTTCGTCACCGACACCGAGTATGCCGATGATTTTGTCTGTCGCCTGCACACAAATGAAAATGTCGCCTGCGGAAGCAACCACGGCAGCGACGATCAACGCGGCTTACAGCCTCAGTCGGGGAAGCAAGATCGGTTCGCTTGAACGAGGCAAGCTTGCGAACTTCTCAATCTTCGACTGCCAGGATTATCGCGAGATCGCGTACTGGTTTGGAATTCCGCGGACGCATTCGGTTTACGTGCGCGGAAAACGGATTATCTGATTGTAGGGCAGGCGCTTGGCCTGCCGAATGGCAACCGGAGCGGTTGCCCTACAAAGCACGCAGCGTAGCGTGTTTTTACAATGAAGGTTGAAGTGGAAAGGCAGCCGGGGTTTGTCTCGAAGCTGCACATTGAATTGCCCCCTGAGGAAGTGGCGAAGGAATGGAATGCGATCGCGAACAGCTTCGCGCGATTCGCAAAAATTCCCGGTTACCGGCCCGGCAAAGCGCCACGCGCCGTGATCGACAAAAGATTTCGCAAGGAAATCCAGGACGAACTGACCAAAAAACTCGTATCGAGAAGTTACCACGACGCAGTCGAAAAAGAGCAATTGCGCGTAGCTTCGCTGACCAATATCGAAGACATCCAGTTCGGCGAGGACAAGTCGATGCGCTTCCACGCGACCGTGGTTATCGCGCCGGAATTCGAGCTGCCCGATTACAAGAATATTCCAGTGCAATTGCCGGACACAAAAGTTTCTGATGCCGAAGTCGAGGAGGCGCTGGAACGTCTGCGTGAGCAGTCAGCTGATTTTGTCGATGTGCCAGGACGTGGACTGCAAATGGGCGATTTTGCGGTGCTTGATTTCGAGGGTTCGTTGGATAGCAAGCTGATTAGCGAGATCGCGCCGCAAGCCAGCAAAAATTTGCAAGGAGGCAAAAAATTCTGGCTGCACCTCGCGGCGGATAATTTTCTGCCGAAATTTTGCGAGCAATTGGTCGGACAAAAGCCGGGCGAAACGCGCCTGGCGATCGTGGAATTCCCGGCAGATTTTCCGGTCAAGGAATTGGCAGGCAAAAAAGCGGATTACGCCGTTACCGTGCGCGAGGTCAAGGAGAAGGTCTTGCCACCGATCGACGACACGCTTGCGGCTAAAATCGTTACGGGGAAAACCCTTGTGGATCTTCGCCAGTTGCTCGAGCGCGATATCGAGCATGCGAAAGAGCATGATGTCGAGCGGGCCAAGGAATCACAGATCATGAAATATTTGCATGAGCGGATTCAATTCGAGTTGCCTCCCGCGCTTCTGCAAAATGAAACGCGCCGTGCGCTGGCCGAATTAGTGCAACGGAACCGCGAGCGTGGGGTTACTGATGAGATGCTGAAGGAAAAAGAGAGAGAACTGATCGATGGCGCCGCAGGCGTGGCGGCGCATCGGTTAAAAACAAATTTCATTCTGCATCGGATCGTGGAGCGCGAGAACATTGAAGTCGCGAAGGAAGATGTCGATCTTCGCATCAGGCAAGAGGCGGCACGTTATGACATTTCGCCTGAGAAAATGCGCAAGGAGTTGCAGCAAAAAGATGTATTGGATGACGTCGCTGAGCAGATCCTGCTGGGCAAGACTCTTGATTTCCTGAAGGCGAATGTTAGCATCGAGCCAGCGCAAGAATCCACTGTCAAAGAACAAAAATCATGAGCGTATCGGACGAAAATGTTTCGCAGGTACTGATTCCGATGGTCGTGGAGCAGACTGGCCGGGGCGAACGCAGCTACGACATTTACTCGCGGCTGCTCAAGGACCGGATCGTCTTCATCGGAACGCCGATGGACGATCACATCGCCAATCTTGTCATTGCGCAGTTGCTCTTTCTGCAGATGGAAGATTCAAAAAAAGACATCAACATCTATATCAATTCGCCCGGCGGTTCCGTGACGGCAGGACTCGCGGTGTACGACACGATGCAATTTCTCACCTGCGACGTGACAACCTATTGTCTCGGGATGGCGGCCAGCATGGCGGCGGTCCTCCTTTGTGCGGGTACCAAGGGCAAACGTTTTGCGCTGCCGAATTCCGATATCATGATCCATCAGGTGTCTGGCGGCGCGCAGGGTGCGGCGAGCGACGTGGAACGACAGGTTGATTACATGTTCAAGCTCAAGAAACGCCTCATCCGAATCATTGCGCAGCACACTGGCAAATCTGAGGAGCAAGTCCGGGTCGATTCAGACCGCGATTACTATATGTCCGCCGAAGAGGCGAAGGCATACGGTCTGGTGGACGAAGTGATCAAGTCGCGAAAGGAAATAAAGTTGCTCGACGGTGCCGTGCCGCCGTCCGGTGATCGGTCAGTAGAAGTCGCGGAGGTGGCGTTACCGCGTAAAGTGTCGGGATAACAGCGCTCATACTCCAAAACCAATATGGCCCGCGCTTCTAACCTCACGATGTGCTCCTTCTGCGGCAAGAGCCACGCAGAGGTGCGCAAGCTAATCGCCGGGCCCGGCGTTTATATCTGCGATAGCTGCATCAACGTTTGCAAGAGCATTCTTGATAAGGAACTCAACGAGGATGCCAGGCGCCAGTCATCCATAATCCGCGTGCCCAAACCGGCAGAAATCCGAAAGGCGCTGGATCAATATGTCATCGGACAGGACATCGCCAAAAAGACGTTGTCTGTCGCGGTGCACAATCACTATAAGCGGGTGTTGCAAACTTCCGCCACAGCCCAAGCGTCCGCCACCTTTCAACCCGATCCACTTGCGGACGTTGAAATTGAGAAGAGCAACATTTTGCTCATCGGACCGACCGGCTCCGGAAAGACTTTGCTCGCGAAAACGCTGGCCAGAATCCTGGACGTTCCGTTTTGCATCGCCGACGCGACTACGCTGACCGAAGCCGGTTACGTCGGCGAAGACGTCGAAAACATCATTCTGCGGCTTTTGCAAAATGCTGATTACGACGTGAAACGCGCGGAGATCGGCATCGTTTACATCGACGAGATCGACAAGATCGGCCGCAAGACTGACAACGTGAGCATCACACGCGACGTCTCCGGCGAAGGGGTGCAGCAGGCGCTTTTGAAAATTTTGGAAGGCAGCATGTGCAACGTGCCGCCCCAGGGCGGCCGCAAACATCCGCATCAGGAGTATATCCAGGTCAATACCGAGAAAATTCTTTTCATTTGCGGCGGCGCATTCGTCGGACTCGACAAAATCATTCAGAAACGCATCGGCCAAAAAGTGATGGGGTTTGGCAGCCCGACGCTCGAAGTGGAGGAAGCATTACGAAAGCAAGCCATCCGCCACGTTGAGCCAGAGGACTTGCTTGCCTTTGGAATGATTCCCGAATTCATCGGACGCCTGCCGGTGGTCAGTTCGCTCGATGCGCTGACCGAAGAAGAAATGGTAGCCATTCTCACCGAGACAAAGAACGCGATGGTGAAGCAGTACACCAAGCTTTTCTCAATGGAAGGCGTGCGGCTATCAATGACCAAAGACGCCTTGCGCGCGCTGGCGGGGCAGGCGGTCACAAAGGGAACCGGTGCGCGCGCGTTGCGCTCGATGCTCGAACGGATCATGCTCGACATCATGTACGACGTGCCGAGTCGCGAAGATATCGCCGAAGTGACGATCAACCGCGCGGTGGTAGAGGGTAAAAAGCTACCGTTGATTCGCAAAAAGCAAGACAAGACCGCGGCTTGATTTTTCGGCAAGCGTCCAACGCTCAACACCAGCTTTCATCATTCAAAGCTGTCATTCTGAGCGAAGCGAAGAATCTCTGATCTGAGATGTTTCGCTTCGCTCAACATGACAGGCGTTGTGGTTGTAGTCTTGCGCGTTGAGCGTTGGGCGTTGTGCGTTGATTGTCCAGTCTGTCATGCGCGCAGCCCTCATCAACACCGGCACCGAGCTTTTGCTCGGCGATGTTCAAGACGCCCATCTTACCTTCATAGCGCGCGAGATTTTTCCGTTGGGTTTGCGCATCGAGGAGCGGCGCACGGTGCCGGACACGGAGGCAATCCGGCATACGTTGGCCGAATTATTTCCACGTTGTGAAATTCTCTTTGTGACCGGCGGCCTGGGTCCAACCAGCGACGACATCACGCGAGAGATGGTTGCTGATTCGCTCGGGTTAGAACTGCATCAAGACGCGCAATTATTGGCTTCGCTGCGGCAAAAACTTAAAATTCGCGGAATCAAATGGGCTGCGGGCATTGTCCGTCAGACCGATGTCCCAGTCGGCGCGCAGGTTCTTCCAAACGAAAACGGAAGCGCACCCGGATTATATTTGAAGGCGAACATCAATCCGCGTATTCCGTCCCCGCACGTTTTTATAATGCCAGGCCCGCCGCGCGAACTGCAGCCAATGTTTAGGAAGTTCGTGCTGCCGATCCTGCACTCGATTGTTCGCGCACCGCTCTCAGTGGAGCGGCGGCTTTACAGGATCGCCGGAGTGGGCGAGTCGCTGGTTGAGGAAACAATCGGCGAAAAGATTCTCACGATTCCGGGAATTGAGCTCGGTTATTGTGCGCGCCCGGGCGAGGTCGAAGTGCGCATCGTCGGAGAACCAAGAGCGATCAAGCAGGCGGATGCCATCATTCAATCAAGCTTGAGAGTCTCGATCTTCTCTACAGCGGATGAAACCCTGGAAGAAGTAATCGTCAAACTGCTCACAAAACGCAATCAAACGCTGGCAACCGCAGAATCGTGTACTGGCGGATTGATTGCGAACCGCGTCACGAACGTACCCGGCGCCTCGCGCGTCTTTGTGGCTGGCTACGTTTGTTACGCGAATCGAGCAAAGACTGACATGTTGGATGTCGATCCAAAGCTCATCGAAACGCACGGCGCCGTGAGTGAGCCAGTCGCGCGCGCGTTGGCCGAACGTGCCGGTGCCTGTACAGGATCTGACTATGCACTCGCAACAACTGGAATTGCCGGGCCAACCGGTGGGTCGCCGGAAAAGCCAATTGGAACAGTTTACGTTGCCCTGGCCTCGGCAGCGTCGGAAACGATCGCGAAAAAGTTCTTTTTTCCCGCTGATCGGGAGACATTCAAACAATTAGCTGCCCAAGCCGGACTCGACCTTTTGCGGCGGAAGATGCTTTCACTCGGTTAGGGTCGGCGCGCAGCGCCGACCGGACGCCGCGGCGCGGCGTCCCTACCATCGGACGGTTCGTCAGTAGTCGCCCACATCCACGGGCGTTCCGACCTTCGCGTAGTCGTAAAATAATTTTGCGCCGTCGGCCGATTGGCGGATGCAGCCATGCGAAGCGGGGTAGCCGGGCAAAATTCCCACGTGCATGCCCACGCCTTCCTCGGTCAAACGCAGGAACCATCTCATCGGCGCGCCGGCGAAGTGCGTGCCGCTCGGAGCTGAATCGATCCGGGCACTGACTCCAGCGCGTACTACGCGGCCCGAAGAGTCCACAAATTCGCCGTACAGATTGGAATGGTGATTCGGGTCTTTCTCAAGCACGTGCAGATGCCCTGTTGGCGACTCGTGTCCGCGTTTGCCGGACGAGATTGGACCATCGGCCACGACTTGGTCGTCGATCATCAGGTAAGCGCGCTGCTTTGGAATCGAGACGACGATGTGTGTATTGTCCGGCGTCGCCTGTTTAAGTATAGATTGATTCACCTTCAACGGCGCTTGCCTGCTGATAAGCTCCGACGCTTTGCGCATTGGTTTTGGCGTGGGCTTTGGTCCAAAGAGACGGAACTGACCGTTGACCGCACTGGTAAGAACAGCCAGTAAAATGCCGAAAAGCAGTATGCGAAGTTTTGGTCGCATGGATTAGCCGCCACTGTAGCCGTTCACGCGCCGAAGCCAACCCGATAACCACCGTGATTCATGACGTTCGGCAGGCGCATTGTGCACGCGTCGAATCAGGGTCGCCTTCGCTGCGCGGACGAATTCATCAACCGCACCGGCGTCGGAAGTGCCGTGCATCGCTTCGAGGACTTGAAGCAAACCCCATCCCTGGCCTTGATAACGCTCCGTGTGCAGGACGCCTTCCCCTTTGAAATTTACGTAATCGACAAGGGCGAAACATCCCTGTGATGTCCTCGCCAGGCGCTCGAACTGTTGCTGTACGTTTGCTCGATCGGCAGGCGCCGCTTCGGCCAGCATTTTAGGCAGCGCGCCCTCCAACCGCGCAATAAGGAATTCAGCCTGAAGATCGATCGTATCGGCAAGAAACTGGCGTAACTGATTCATCTCCGGTGTGTGTTGCGCTCGAAGAAACTCGGCACGCGAATTCCAAGGACATGGCTGTTCGCCGCTCGTCAAGAGTAATGTTGGCAATTTGGCGCCGCGCTTTGAAATGAAGCTTACGAGTTTGGGGAAACTTTCGTCGAAAGGACCGCGCCGTTCCTTCGGATACCAAATGAAATGGCCGATGCCCAGCGATGCGAAGTCTTCGCCTTGGTTCCATGCAGTGAGTCCGGAAATAGTTCCATTGCATTCATTTTGCCAAACTCTTTTTCCGATTCTCAGAATGTCGCCATGCGAGAGCGCGATGGCGCACGATATGTGCGGCCAGAGCGCAATTGTGGCGGCAACGAGCCATCCGGCTAGAAAACAAAAGCCACTCGGCAGCCAGCAACGCTGTTTTCTTGACGGGCGACATTTATCCATTAGCGTGCGGCTTTCTGCGGCGATTAATTTAATTAAAGCGGCGCGGAAAAAACCATCTTATGAAACGTTTTATTCTTATTGTCAGCGCATCCTTACTTGCATTGCCTTTGTTCGGGCAAGAGAAATCACCGCAACTAAAAGACCAGAAGGACAAGGTCAGCTATAGCATCGGCATGAATATCGGATTGAACCTGAGCCGCCAGAAGGTAGACATCAATACCGATGTGCTGGCTGCGGGCATCAAAGATGCGATTGCTGGCAAGCCGCAGCTCACACAGGACCAAGTCAAAGACGTCATGGCGCAATTCGAGAAAGATATGGAACAAAAACAGAAGGCAACCGGAGAGAAAAATAAGACGGACGGCGCGAAGTTCCTCGAGGAAAACAAAAAGAAAGAAGGGGTAAAAACCACTGCCAGCGGGTTGCAATATAAAGCCGTTAAAGAGGGAACAGGACCGCAACCCAAGGCGACTGACATGGTGACAGTAAATTATCGCGGCACGCTGATTGACGGCACGGAGTTCGACAGTTCATACAAGCGCGGCCAACCGGCCACCTTCCCACTTAATGGCGTGATCAAGGGATGGACGGAAGCCGTTCAACTGATGAAGGTCGGATCAAAATATCAGTTGTTCGTCCCGTCGAACCTGGCATATGGCGAGCGGTCCGTCGGTCCGGACATCGCTCCGAATGCGACTCTGATTTTTGAAGTAGAACTGCTGGACGTTAAACCGCCTCCGACACCTGCTCCGCAAGCTTCAGGGCCTGCCCCGCAGGCTGCACCGAAACCTACGCCGCCGCCCAGGCCCTCGCCGAAATAATTCGGCGACCTTGTCCGCCAAACCAGCGCAGCGAATCGGCATTTGGTTCTCAATGTTGATCAACCGGCGAGGTTGATCGAAGTGGCTGCATGCCACGAGCGACCCTCATCGTGCCGCTGCCGCTTCCCATTCTATCCGGGGCGCGTCGCCCCATAAATCTTCCAAACTGTAGAAGGCGCGCTTGTCTTGGTGAAAAATGTGGACAACCACTTGCAGGTAATCGAGCACGATCCATTGGCTGGCAGGAAATCCGTCGATCGCTACTGGTCGAAGCGAATGTTCTTCGCGCAAGCGCGTTTCGATTTCGTTTGCAATCGCTTTCAGCTGAGGCTCAGACGTACCGGAGCAGATCACAAAAAAATCTGTAAATGTTGAGATATCGCGCAAGTCCAGCACAACGATGTCCTCGGCCTTTTTGTTCGAGGCGAGTTCTGCGCAAGTCTTTGCTAGGGTTTCTGGCGTTATTTCGATTGCTCCCGATAAAGTTGTTCGCGCTCAATAATTTCTTCCACGGCTGGCGGTACGAGATAACGAATCGATTGTCCGTGCGCAACTCTCTTTCTGATGTCCGTGGCTGAGATGTCGATCTTCCGGAGCACGACCTCGTAATTGCGTCGCGTTTGTGAGCCCGTGCGATCAAGCACCACAAAGCGCACCATTTTCTTTAACTCGTCGAACCGCCGCCAACGGTCCAGCGCCGCCACGTTATCTTCGCCGATGAGGAGATAAATCTCGGAGTCGGTCTCGCGTTTCCGAATTTCCAACACCGTATCGATGGTCCACGATGGCGGCGGCCGCCGCAGCTCGCAATCGTCAATTGCAAATCCCTCTTCACTTTCGATCGCGGCCTGCAACATCTTTAATCGCATATCGCCGCTCGCTGCCGCGGCGCGCTCTTTAAACGGCGACACCGCGGCAGGAACAAAAATTACTTTCTCCAGATCCAAAGCCTCGCGCGCTTCCCGGGCCAAGATCAGATGTCCGTGATGAATGGGATCGAATGAGCCGCCGTAAATGCCGATCTTTTTCAATGCTCAATGACCTTTCTTTTTGTCATGTTGAGCGAAGCGAAACATCTCTGATCTGAGATTCTTCGCTTCGCTCAGAACGACAGCCTTGAATACGGGCAATTTGCCGTGGATTTTTGCGCCAGACGGACGCGACATCTAGGTTGAAAGCTATGAAAGGCGATTCGCTCGGTCAACTCATCATGACCGGTGTGCCCGGAAAAGAGCTCGAGCCAGCGACGGCCCGGCTTTTCCGTAAAGTGCAACCGGGCGCGTTCATTCTTTTCGGCCGAAATATCGAAAGCGCCGCGCAACTCCGGAAGCTCATCGACGATTTGCGCGACCTGAGCGAAGTCGAGCCCATCATCACCATCGATCAGGAGGGCGGTCGCGTTTCGCGATTGCGTCTGATCGGCAACGAGCCGCCGAACGCGCAACAATTGCGCGACAAAGACGATATCGAATTGATCCGGCGCCACGGCGACATTACCGGGCGTTTGCTGCGCCTCTTCGGATTCAATTTGGATTTGTGTCCCGTCCTCGACATTTCCTTTGATGACGACGCCGACAATTCATTGCGCGGCCGTTGCTATGGGAAAACGGTCGAGCAAGTGGTGCGCAATGCTGCCGCATTTAACGAAGCGATGAGAGGGCAGGGGATTGCGAGCTGCGGCAAACATTTCCCTGGTTACTCGGCTGCGACTTCCGATGCTCACTACCAATTGCCGCGAATCGATCGCACCCGCGAACAACTTGATCAAAACGAACTGGCCGTCTTTCGCAAATTCGTTGACGACGTGGACAGCATGATGATTTGCCATGGCTGGTATCCATGTTTTGAGTCGAAGAAAACGCCGGCCACATTGTCGCGGCGTATCATCACCGATTTGTTGCGCAATGAACTTGGCTTCGATGGTCTCATCATGACCGACGACCTCGATATGGGTGCGATTCTCACCGGATACCAACTCGAGGACACTATTCGTCTCGTCATTGCCGCCGGAAATGATCTCGCCATGATTTGCCACCGCATTCCCGAGATCGAGAATGTTCACCGGATTCTGGGCACATTGCCGCACAAGCAGATTGATCGCGCCCTGAAGAGCGTGGCACGTTTTAAGAAGAATCTTACGCCACCCGACCAATTCTCCGAAGCCGCGTTTCGCAAGGTTGACAGCGAAATCTGGGACCTGCGCCTGGCTGTTCTCGGTGAAGAACGCGCAGCCATCCGCAGTGTCGAAGAAGGCAAACGCTCGCCCGTGGAGCGTTATTAATCACTTTCGATGTTTCGGAGTCGGTCTGCGGCGACGGTTTTTAAAGCTGCCGGAGCTGGCTTTCTCACGGCAATTCTATGCTCATGCACCGCCGCCTCGTCATCCAAGAATAAGATCGCACAAATCCTTCTCAGTACCACCGGAATGGTAAGTTCTCGGGATCTGCGCTAGTCGGATACGGGGACGCGGTTGTTTATGAAAGAGCATTTGGTCTGGCCGACGAGACATGGAAAATCGCCAACACTCCTGCAACGCGCTTCCAGATTGGCTCGTTGACGAAGCAGTTTACCGCCGCGCTTGTTTTAGAACTCGCGCAGAAAGGGCGCCTCAATCTCGATGCTACTTTGTCGGTCTATTTGCCGGAGTATCGGCGCGACGTAGGAGAGGCCGTTACCATCCGCCAATTGCTGGGGCACTGAGCTGGCGTGCCGGACTTGGTCCACAGATCTGACATCATGCAGATCGTGAAAGAACCAGCCACGCCTCAGGAGGTAATTAGTAAATACTGCAGCAACGCGATTGAGTTCACGCCCAGCACCCAGTTCAAATACAGCAACTGCGGTTACTTAATCTTAGGTGCGCTCTACGAGCGGGTGACCGGCGAGACCTACGCGGATGGACTTCGGCGGCTGACCGCTCGCGCCGGCCTGACGGATACGGGTATCAGCGGACCGCGCGCGATTGTGCCTCGGTTGGCCACAGCGTACGTCGTCGAAAACGGTCAGCAAATAAAGGCGCCATACATCGACTGGTCGGTCGCGTTTTAGTCTGGTGCCGTGTACTCCACCGCGCGAGATCTCTGGCGATGGCGCGGAGAACTCCTTGCTGGGCGAGTGCTGGGCGAGAAAGCGACCAACGAGATATTTGCGATCCGGCCGTTTGGCTACTCCTTCGGCTGGCACGTGGGACGGACTAATCCGACTCAACTTCGCACTTTTCTCGCAAGCGACTATGATGCACAACCGGCCCCAAACAGCGCCAACCTGTTGCTTGCATCACACTCGGGCGATCTCCCCGGCTTTCACAGCTGCATGACTTTATTTCTCGATCGCACTTGGACCGTTATCCTGCTCGACAATCACGATAGTAAGTCGCTTCCTAACCTGGCTGCAGAAATCATCAATGCGCTCTTAACGCGAACACCGGAAGCGCGTAGCACCAGTGCTCCTTAAGTCGTGCTTGAAGCCGGAACGGCCGCACTACACAATCCCACGCAAATATGCGCGCCGAACTTACCATTCGCGGACTGATCATAGGAATCGTCATCACGCTCGTGTTCACGGCGGCCAACGTGTACTTCGGCCTTAAGGCTGGCCTCACCTTTTCGACGTCGATTCCTGCGGCGGTGATTTCAATGGCGATCCTGCGCGGGTTTCGCGATGCGACCGTTCAGGAAAACAACATCGTGCAGACAGTCGCGTCGGCGGCGGGCACTCTCTCGTCGATCATTTTCGTTCTGCCGGGTTTGATTATGATCGGTTATTGGACCGATTTTCCGTTCTGGACGTCGTTTTGGATCTGCGCGCTCGGTGGAATTCTCGGTGTGATGTATTCAATTCCGCTGCGGCGCGCGCTAGTGACAACTTCGGATTTGCCATATCCGGAAGGCGTCGCGTGCGCTGAGGTCCTCAAGGTCGGCAGCAGTGGCGATTCCGAGCATGCGCACGATATCGAACACGGTCGCGCTGGTCTACTCGCGGTGCTGTGGGGATCGATCGTATCGGCGGTGTTCGCAGTGATTGTGGCAACGCAAGTTTTCGCGGCGGACGTCGCACAAACTTTTCGCATCGGCCGACGCGGCGCGGTGAGCGGTTACGATTTCTTTTTGTCATTCGCGCTTCTCGGGATCGGACATTTGGTCGGTCTTTCGGTTGGTATCGCGATGCTGATCGGTGCCTTCATCGGCTGGGGCTGGGGCGTGCCACATTTTTCGGCGATGGCCGGGGATGTCACGACGGCCGCGGTCACGCTCGCGCAAAAAACCTGGAGCACGAAAGTTCGTTTTGTTGGCGCGGGCGCGATCGGCGTTTCGGCGATTTGGACATTGCTCAAATTGGTAAAGCCAGTCGCGCGCGGTCTCACCAGCGCGATGGCTGCATCGCGCGCGCGCAAAGCGGGCAAGGCCGACACGCTGCCAATTACTGAACGCGATATCCCGATCGGCATTGTCGGCGTCGTGACGTTGGTCTGCATGCTGCCGATCGGTTGGTTACTCGGCTATTTCGGGACCTCAAGCGGTCTGGGCGCGCATTTGCCGACGCTCATTATTGGCGGCGTGACTTACATCGTGTTGATGAGCTTTTTCGTTTCCGCGGTGTGCGGTTACATGGCCGGGCTGATTGGTTCCTCCAACAGTCCGCTCTCCGGCATCGGAATTTTGGTCGTGATCGGCGCCGCCTTGCTTCTGGTGATGGGAGTCAAACCGTACGTCGGTCCGGATGCGGGCAAAGCGCTGATTGCGTTCGCGCTGTTCACAACGGCGGTAGTCTTCAATGTGGCGGCGATTGCGAACAACAACCTCCAGGATCTGAAGACCGGCCAGCTTGTCGATGCCACGCCATGGAAGCAGCAGGTCGCGCTCGTCATCGGTGTGATCGCGGGCGCGTTTGTGATTCCACCAGTGCTTGATCTCGTAAATCACGCTTACGGTTTCGTGGGCGCGCCGGGTGCGGATTTGCGTCCGCATCCACTTCCGGCGCCGCAAGCGGGCCTGATCTCGTCACTCGGCAAAGGCGTGATCTCTGGCGACATCGATTGGAGTCTGATTCGAATCGGCGGCATGATCGGCGTTGGAATTATTCTGCTGGACGAGATCCTCCGTCGCACGACGAAACACATGCATGTTCCGCCGTTGGCGGTCGGGCTTGGAATTTATCTGCCCACGCAAAGCACACTGATGATTGTGGTCGGCGCGATCGTCGGGTGGTTTTTCGACAGACGCGCCGATCGCACACCAAAACCGGAGGCAACAAAGCAGCTTGGGGTGCTGCTCGCGTCAGGCTTGATCGTTGGCGAGGGCATTATCGGTGTCGTCATATCGGCAATCGTGGTATTCTCCGGGAAGGATGCGCCGCTCTCCCTGGTCGGACCGGCGTACGAAACGGCCGGGATCATCATCGGCGGCGCGGCTTTCGTGATCATCGCCTTCGTGCTCTATCGCTGGATCCTGGGAATGGCTTCCGCAAGGCCTGTCCTGAGTGAGCGCAGCGAGTCGATTGGATCGACATGAAGCGGAGATGGAATTGGCCGATCTGGCTCGGCTTTATTGTCGCCGTCGGCGGATTGTTTTCTTACGAGTTCTTCGCGCAATTTCCGATCACGCGCGATTTCCCGTGGGCGAATCTTTTGCTTTTCGCCATCGGCGCCGCGTTGCTGCTCGTCGGTTTGTTCCGCGCGTTTGGGCGACCGCAAGTTTATCGTGGCAAAATTTTCGGCTCGATCTTCGTAACGATCAGCTTTCTCCTCTTTGCATTTTTCGCCTACGAGATTTTTTACGTTCTGCGCCAGGTTCCGCTCTCAGCTCAGGTGCCGCGGGTTGGGGAAAGGGCGCCGGAATTCACGTTGGCCGATCCAAATGGAAGTTCAGTCGCCCTGGCGGATTTGCTTTCCGGCTCAAAAGCTGTTGTGCTGATTTTTTATCGCGGCTTTTGGTGACCGCTCTGCAACTCCGAGTTGCGGAGTTTTCAGCACCGGCTTTCTGATTTTGATGCGCGCGGGACCCGCATTGTCGGCATCAGCGTTGATCCGCCTGAGATTAATCGGCGGCAATCGCAAAAACTCCGCTACAGTTTCCCGCTGCTTTCGATCCCAGGGCAGAAGTTATTCGCCGTTACGATGTGTTGCATCCCGGCGCAGCACCTAAAGGCGCGGACATTGCCCGGCCCGCCGAGTTTTTGATTGATTCCAGCGGCATGGTTCGCTGGGTCAATCTCACGGAGAACATCGCCGTGCGCTCGCGACCAGAGCAAGTCCTCGATGCCTTCGATCAAATTGCGCCTGTCGTGCAGTGATTGACGCCGCTCCGCCGAGTCAATAACTTCAGCGCACGTGCATTCCGAATTGGAACAACTGCTCATTCTCCAAGATCGCGAACAAAGGATCAGACAGATTCGCACCGAAATCGAGACCGTGCCGCTACGGCGCAAGAGCTTGGAAGCGCAATTGGCAGCAAGCAGGGCGAGCGTGGAAGTCCTCAAGCAAAGAGCGCGACAGGTCGAAATGGACCGCAAGAAACTTGAGCTGGACGTGGGGACTCGCGCCGAGACGATCGCACGGCTCAAGACCCAGCAATATCAGACGCGCAAGAACGACGAATTCCAGGCAATCGGGCACGAGATCGAGCGGTATGAAAATGAAATTCAAAAAATAGAGGACGAGGAGCTCGAATTGATGGTGCTAGCCGACAAGGTGAAGGCGGATCTTGCTGAAGAAGAAAAGAAAGCAGCTGCGGCCAAAGACTCGATCACCCGACAAACAGCTGACCTCGAGGATAAATCGAAAGCTTTGGAATCCCAGCTACAAGGATTAACGACGGAGCGATCCGAGCTGGCCGGAAAAATCGATGAGGATTTGCTCGCTCGCTTCGAACGCCTCTTCCAAAGCAAAGGCGATGCGGCTATTGTTGCCATCGAGCATGGCGTTTGTACGGGCTGCCACATGAAAGTGACGACTGCGACCGCGTCGCAAGTCAAAGCGGGAAAAGAAATCGTTAACTGCGAAAATTGCGGCCGGATTCTGTACGACGCGGCGTAATGTGGGAGGGACCTCAGTGTCCCGGATTCTCGCGGCGCCGAGGCCGCGACCACATTCAATCAGACATTGAACCGGAACAAAATCACGTCGCCATCGCGCACTACGTAGTCTTTTCCCTCCAGCCGCAGTTTGCCGGCCTCGCGGGCCTTCGCGAAAGAACCGAGTGCGGCCAGATCGTCGTAGTGGATCGTTTCTGCGGCAATAAAGCCGCGCTCGAAATCTGAGTGAACGGCTCCTGCGGCCGTGGGCGCTTTCTCGCCCTCATGAATTGTCCACGCCCGCGTCTCCTTTTCGCCGGTGGTAAAAAACGTGCGCAAACCGAGCAGATGATAGGCCGCGCGAATGAGCGCATGCACACCGCTGTCGTCCACGCCAAGGTTTCGTAAATATTCCAGCGCCTCCTGCTCGCTGAGATCGACGAGTTCGCTCTCGATCTGTGCGCTAAGCACGATCGCTTCCGTGGCAAAGTGATGACGCGCGTAATCTTGGACAAGCTCGAGGTGTCGTGCGGCAGCACTTCCTTGATCGCCGGTCGAAATCGCCGCTAAATCGGATTCTGCCACGTTGCACGCGAAAATGGTTGGCTTTGATGTGAGTAAAAAAAATCCGCGCGCGATTGCCTTTTCTTCCGGGGTCAATTCTGCAGTGATCGCCGGCTTCCCGGCGTCGAGATGCGGGGAGAGGTTTTCGATGACTGCGTTTTCGATCTTTGCCGTTTTGTCACCGGCATGCAGCTGTTTCTGTAATCGGTCATGCCTCCTCTGCAAAGATGCCAAGTCCGCGAGCACGAGCTCTGTATTAATCACTTCGATGTCTCGAATCGGATCAATCGTGGCGCTGACGTGATGAACGTCCGGATTTTCGAAACAGCGCACGACCTGCACGATCGCGTCCACTTCGCGAATGTGATGGAGAAACTGGTTTCCCAAGCCTTCGCCCGCGCTTGCTCCTTTGACCAGGCCGGCGATATCGACGAACTCGATCGCGGTTGGCGTGATTTTTTTTGAGTGGGAAATCTCTGCGATTTTTTCCAGCCGCGGATCGGGCACCGTGACGACTCCGACGTTCGGATCGATCGTGCAGAACGGATAATTTTCTGCTGGCGCTTTGTGAGTGCGGGTGACCGCGTTGAAAAGCGTCGATTTCCCGACGTTCGGCAGTCCGACAATTCCAGCGCTGAGCATTCAGCCACAGATGAACACAGATTTACACGGACAAATTTGTATTTTCACCACGCATAATCTGTGTTTCATTCGTGTTAATCCGTGGCTCAAAAATTTCTCGGGCCGGCGGGATTTGAACCCGCGACCTCTTGAACCCCATTCAAGCGCACTACCAAGCTGTGCTACGGCCCGCTGGAGCGAATACTGTTTGCCACTTCCGCGTCTGAGGCAAACGTTTCCGGCCGAGTTGATGAAGTCAGCCATCTCGAAACTTGCAGTTGTCAGTTTCGCCGCAGTTGGAGTTCTTCTCTGTTCGATCGGCGATGCTTTCGCTCAGTCGCGCGGGAGCATCAAGTTAAACGCAGATGCCTTCGCGTTCGCAGCGCGACTCATTAACGACGGACATGTTATCGCGGACCGCAAAGGCGCGTGGAGTGGAGATCGGCCTTCGGCAGATCAAGAGAATGAATTTATCCGTCTCCATGGATTCGGTGAGTATGCAAAATGGCACCTCGGCATTGATGAACGATACCCCGAGAATACGAAGCGAAGATACAAATTTCCTTACGGCGATTTTAAAAGCGTTCATCGATGCGGTCTGCTTGCGGTGAAAGCCAGAGCCCACCAATACGGCTACATCGAAATCGAAAACGCGGCGGCCGAATTGGAGCGCGAAATAAGAAATCAGCCACGGATTAACACGGATTCTCACGGATTTAGAAATTCATCTGTGTTGCAGCCGTGTAAATCTGTGGCGCTAACTCTGCCAGGCCGTTAAAAACGCATCGATCAATTCAGGCAAGTCGTTGCTGTAACCGCCTTCGAGAGCAACAGCGACCGGAATGTCGATTTTACTCAACCACTCGCCGAATGCCGCGAAGTCTTGGCGCTCGAGCGTTAATTGTAACAGCGGATCGCGCGCGTAGGCGTCGAAGCCGGCGGAAACAAGTAGCAGATCGGGCTTAAACGTAATTAGCTTTTCCAGCGACTGCTTTGCAATGCTGACGCACTCATTCCGAGGCGTGAAAGGAGCGACGGGATAATTATCGACGTTGGCGAACGATTTCGCGCCGGTTCCCGGATACGCCGGATATTGATGGATCGACGCGAATTGAATTCGCCGATTGTGCGCCACGATTGCCTCGGTTCCGTTGCCGTGATGTCCATCAAAATCCCAAATCGCAATGCGTTGAGCACCGTTTTCCAATGCATCAAGCGTAGCGATGGCAACATTGTTGAAATAACAGAAACCCATCGCGCGATCTCGCATGGCATGATGTCCGGGTGGTCGCATCAGGCTAAACGTGGGTTCGCCACGCAACGCCATATGCGCTGCCTCAATCGCGGCGCCGGCCGATTGTCGCGCGTATGCCTCGATACTCGGATAATAGGGCGTATCGAGATCAAAATCTTCGCGCCGTTTTGCGACGCGTTCGATATGCTCACGCGAATGCGCGCGCAACAATTCATCGTCCGTCGCCGGGACCGGCTCGCGCCATTCCCATTCAGGATGCTGGTCCTTTGTCAGTGGCGCGGTGCGAGCTATGCGCTCCGGACGTTCGGGATGGCCGGGGCTCGAATATTCGAGGCAGCATGGATCGTAAAAAATAGTCATTGAGGTTGCAACGTGACGATCCAATGGATATTCGACTACGACGATGCTAAACGGCCAGAAAATTGTGGTAGTGATGCCGGCGTATAACGCCGCGCGCACATTGCGCCAGACTTACGATGAAGTCATGGCGCATGGCATTGTCGATGTCGTCATCGTGGTGGACGACGCCAGTCACGATGAGACGGTGGCGATTGCGCGCACCCTGCCAAACGTGCAAGTGGAGGTGCATCCGGAGAATCGCGGTTACGGCGCGAACCAAAAGACTTGTTACCGGCTCGCACTCGCCGCAGGCGCGGACATCATCATTATGATTCATCCCGACTATCAGTACACACCGCAGTTGATTCCAGCGATGGCGGCTCTAGTGGCTAGTGGTCTGTACCCTTGCGTGCTCGCTTCGCGTATTCTTGGCGGAGGCGCGCTGCGCGGCGGCATGCCCTGGTGGAAATACGTCTCAAACCGGTTCCTGACTTTTGTAGAGAATCTTCTCATCGGCGCGAAGCTCTCGGAATACCACACTGGTTATCGCGCCTTCTCGCGCGAATTGTTGGAACGGCTGCCACTTGACTCGAACTCCAATGATTTTGTTTTCGACAATCAGATCCTCGCGCAAATCATTGCTCTCGGCTGCGCCATCGGTGAAGTGACATGCCCAGCTCGCTACATGCCCGAGGCGTCATCGATCAATTTCCGGAGAAGCGTGCGCTACGGACTAGGTTGCCTAGCAACGGCGCTGCGTTTCCGTTTGGCGCGCTGGGGCCTGGCTCAGCCGCTCGTCTAAGAACCCACTGCTCCGGTCCCCGGTCGCCTAATGAGCTGAGATGCCTACTCCGGAGCGCTGGCGGCCGTATTCCTCCTTAGCTCTAACCCAGCGCACCTGCGCGAGCTACAAGGTCAGTAGCCTCGCACGACGTAGTGACCACGGATCCACACTCTCTGACCGTGTCGCCAAGCCCAATGTCCTGGCCTCCAAACGTAATAGGTGTGGCCTACGTAATAACCAGGGCCGTGAACGTAATAAGGGCGATCGCCAACCTCGACCGTAACGGAGCCCGGATAACCTCCTCCATAATAAGGTCCGCCGTAATTCGGTCCACCATAATACGGCCCGTAGCCCGGGGAGGCGCTATAATACCCTTCGCACCCACCTGTACCGAGCACGGCGGAGATCAAAACCAATACTAATAGTGGCCATCTCAGTTTAGTTTTTGTCGCACGCTCCGCGGAAACTGTTTTTGCCTCCGCATAATCAACAAGGTTTGTTTTCATAACACTCATTATACGGATTACGAACAGCTTTCACGCGCCTGTCTTGATCGAAACAGTGTTGGCGCGAGTCAAAAAAGGGCCTCACCGCGAAGCGATTACACGACCCCTTGGTCGAGCATCGCATCAGCGACTTTTACAAAGCCGGCGATGTTGGCGCCCACGACAAGATTACCCGGTTGTCCGTACTCCTCCGCGGTGTCCCACGCGTTTTTGAAGATGGTGGACATGATGTGACGCAACCGGGAATCGACTTCTTCGCGCGGCCACGGCAAACGCATGGAGTTTTGGCTCATCTCGAGACCCGACGTGGCTACGCCTCCGGCATTCGCCGCTTTACCGGGGCCGAATAAGATTTTTTTTTCCAGGAAAAGATCAACAGCAGCTGGTACGCTCGGCATGTTGGCCGCTTCGGAGACCAAATAGCAACCGTTCTCGACTAATTTCCGTGCGTCTTCAACAGAGATCTCATTCTGCGTCGCACATGGAAACGCGCAATCGCACTTGATTCCCCACGGCCGCTGCCCGGCCAGATATTTGGAGCCGCGGAATTTTTTGGCGTATTCGCTGATGCGCCCGCGCCGCACGTTCTTGATACTTTTGACCCAGGCGAGCTTTTCTTCATCGATGCCGTTCTTGTCGTAAATTAAGCCGCTGGAGTCGGACATGGTCAGAGGCTTTGCGCCGCACTGGATTAATTTCTCCACTGTAAATTGCGCAGCATTACCGGCGCCTGATACCGTGCAAACTTTACCTTCAATAGCTTCACCGCGCGTTTTGAGCATTTCCTGCGCAAAATACACTGCGCCGTAGCCGGTCGCCTCTGGGCGAATCAGCGACCCGCCCCAACTGAGCCCTTTTCCGGTTAGCACACCGGTGAATTCGTTCGCCAGCCGTTTGTATTGGCCGAAGAGATACCCGATTTCGCGAGCGCCCACGCCGATGTCGCCCGCAGGCACGTCGGTATGCGGACCAACGTGACGGAACAGCTCGGTCATAAACGATTGGCAAAACCGCATGACCTCTGTGTCGGATTTCCCCTTTGGGTCAAAGTCGGAGCCGCCCTTGCCGCCACCCATTGGCAGACCCGTTAGCGAGTTTTTAAAAACTTGCTCGAACGCAAGGAACTTGATGATGCTGGCACAGACGGTGGGATGAAAACGCAAGCCGCCCTTGTACGGACCAAGGGCGCTGTTCATCTGGACGCGAAACCCTCGGTTTACTTGGATTTGCCCTTTATCGTCGATCCAGGGAACCCGAAACTGAATCATTCGCTCCGGTTCGACCAGACGCTCAAGAATCTTGCCGTCTCGACACTTCTTGCTGCGCTGGATCACCGGCCGGATCGATTCCAACACTTCGGTCACTGCCTGAAGAAACTCAGGCTCGTTGGGATTACGTTTTTTTACGATTTCGAGAACTTCTTGAATGAGGACCATAAGAGTTTGCGGGCTTACTCGCCGCACTGTGAAACGAAAAATCTGGTGCGCGATGCTGGTATCGAACCAGCGACCCCTTGCGTGTGAAGCAAGTGCTCTACCACTGAGCTAATCGCGCGAGTTTTCAGAAGCCGACAAAATAAAGAGCGCGCCGGGGAGCGCAAGCGGAGCACAGGAATTGTAGGGCCCCCCGAAAGCCTTCGGGGTTGCCCTGCGCGGCGTCGCATTTTATCTAGAGACATGTCTGAACACAAAATCACTCTCACTTGGAAACGCGGCGATAAGCCCTTCGAATACCAGAAATATTCACGGGATCACACTTGGAAATTCGACGGCGGACACGAGATGCAGGCATCGGCTGCTCCCGCCTATCTGGGTAATCCAAGCCTTGTCGATCCGGAAGAGGCATTTGTGGCATCGCTCTCGAGCTGTCAAATGCTCACGTTCCTGGCTATTGCGGCCAAAAAGAAGTTCGTGCTTGATGAATACGTCGATGAAGCAACCGGCCACATGGAAAAGAACGCCGAGGGTAAATTAGCGATTACACGCGTCACATTAAGGCCGCGACTCAAATTCTCCGGCGATAAACAACCCACGTCGCAAGAACTCGACGAAATGAATCATGCCGCGCATGAGCAATGTTTTATTGCGAACTCGGTAAAGACCGAAATCGAAATCGAACCGCAAACCTGAATCGAATTGGTCAACAGATTTACACAGATTTCACAGATTGGAGCGAGGCTCTGAAACTGTTTCTCTGGATAAATCTGCGTAAATCTGCGTAAATCTGCGAAATCTGCGGATATTTTCCGATGACCACGCCGACCGACGCCCAGCGCATGGAGAAGATCGTCAGCCTCTGTAAACGGCGCGGCTTCATTTTCCAATCGAGTGAAATCTATGGCGGTCTGAATGGTCTCTGGGACTACGGCCCGCTCGGCGTCGAATTAAAGCGCAATCTGAAAAACTACTGGTGGCGGGTCATGGTGCACGAGCGCGATGACGTTGTCGGCATGGACGGCTCGATTCTCATGAACCGCGCCGTTTGGAAAGCCAGCGGCCACGAAGACACGTTCAGCGATCCAATGGTCGATTGCCGAGTTTGCAAGGCCCGTTTGCGTGCCGACCAGATGATCGAGAAGAAAGGCGTGCGACAATGTCCCAACTGCGGGAGCAAAGATTTAACTGAGTCGCGCCCGTTCAACTTGATGTTTAAGACCTATGTGGGCGCGACCGAAGATGAATCGTCGATTACTTATCTGCGTCCGGAAACCGCACAGTCCATTTTTGTGCAGTTTAAAAACGTGCTCGAAGTCTCACGGAAAAAGTTGCCTTTCGGCATCGCGCAGATCGGCAAAGCCTTCCGGAACGAAATTAATCCGCGAAATTTCACTTTTCGCTCGCGCGAGTTCGAGCAGATGGAACTCGAATATTTTTGTCGGGCTGAGGAGGGGATGAGACTGCTCGAATATTGGAAGGAACAGCGGCTCAAGTTTTATGAAAACATCGGGATCCCGCGCGACACACTGCACGTGAAAACCGTTTCCGACGAAGAGCGCGCCTTCTATTCGACAGGAACCTATGACATCGAATACGATTTTCCTTTCGGCCGGCAGGAGCTCGAAGGCGTTGCTTATCGCACCGATTACGATTTGTCCCAGCATCAGAAAACCAGCGGGAAGTCTCTCGAGTATTTTGATGAGGAAACGAAACAACGATTTATTCCGCACGTTGTGGAGCCGAGCGCCGGCGTCGATCGCACAGTGCTGGCCCTGATTTGCGAGGCGTATTCGGAAGACGAAGCGCCCGACGAAAAAGGCAAAATGGAAACGCGACTTGTATTGCGTTTCCATCCGCGCATTGCGCCGATCAAGTGCGCAGTGTTTCCGTTATTGAAAAACAAGGAGCAGCTTGTCGCAAAAGGAAAGGAGATTGTCGATCTTCTGCGTCCGCACATGAATGTATTCTATGATGAGAGCGGCGCGATTGGGCGTCGCTACCGCCGCCAGGACGAAATCGGAACCCCGTTTGGAGTCACGATTGATTTCGAAACGCTCGGTGAGAAAGACGCGAGCTTGCGCGACACGGTGACGTTACGTGACCGTGATTCTATGAAACAGGAGCGCGTCGCGATTCAGGACCTGGCGGCGATCCTGCGCGCACGGATCGCCTGATGGATCTTGCGCAGTTTCGCGAATACTGCCTGAGCAAACCTCGCGCAACTGAGGGCACGCCATTCGGGCCCGATGTTCTCGTGTTCAAGGTCGGCGGTAAAATGTTCGCATTAGCAGCTCTCGACGAAGTGCCGACCACAGTGAACTTAAAATGCGACCCTGATTTGGCGCTCGATCTCCGTGATCGTTACGAGCAAGTCACGCCCGGTTATCACATGAACAAGAAGCACTGGAACACCGTCGAGATTGAGACCGGCATTCCTGATGCCGAGCTACGAAAAATGATCGACCACTCCTATGATCTTGTGGCCAACAGTCTGCCAAAATCTACGGCAAAGATCGCAGCTCGATCTCGCCGAAGCTCAACTGCAGCGCGTCGCGGGCGACGTTGAGGAAATTATCGGCCGCGTCCGTCAGAGCGACATGTAGCTCACCGCGATTTAGCCGGGCCGCGCGAAGTGATTGTCGATCCAGCATTTCTTCCACAGCATGCGCACAATTTTGCGCGGAATCGACGAGCATGATTTGGCGCTTGAGTATTCGTGCGATCGCGCCTGTGAGCAGAGGATAATGCGTGCAACCAAGCACCAGCGTGTCGATCCCATCTGCAAGTAGCGGCTCAAGATAGCGCATGATCATTCGATCCGTCACGTCGTCGTCGAGCAAGCCTTCTTCGATTAACGGGACGAGCAACGGGCATGCGCGACTGCTCACGCGCACATTATTGTCGGCCGCGCGCAGCGCCTTTTCATACGCGCCGCTGCGAATCGTCGCACGCGTTCCGATCACGCCTATGTGCCGGTTGCGTGTCGCTTGCAACGCAGCTCGCGCTCCCGGCTCGATCACCCCAATCACGGGCACTGAAAATTTCTTTGTTAACAACGGCAGCGCGACTGATGAAACCGTGTTACACGCAACAACCAGCACCTTCGCGTTTTTCCGCATCAGCATCTCCGCCAGTTCCATGGCGTAGCGCTGCACGGTTTCCGGGCTTTTCGGGCCGTAAGGAACACGCGCTGTGTCGCCAAGATAACAAATGTCTTCATTTGGCAGCAAATCACGCAGCGCCTTCACGACGGTGAGTCCGCCAATGCCGGAGTCGAAAACGCCGATGGGTCGCGGGTCGCTCATGCAGCGGGAACGTGACGGTTCTCAAGGGAAGCCGCAAGTGCCTTGTGGTAGGGACCTGCGCCGTCCGTCGCCGCGCGCCGACCCTACCCTTGCAAACCCGCCACGCTTTCGGATGATTGATCGCGATGGCTGAACTCCCCAAAAGGTACGATCCAAATTCGGTTGAACCGAAATGGTATCGACGCTGGATTGACGATGGCGATTTCGTTGTGAATTCTGAATCGTCAAAGGCGCCGTTCTCAATAGTGATGCCGCCGCCGAACATCACGGGCGTGCTCACGCTCGGCCACGTTTTGAATAACACCATTCAGGACATTCTCTGTCGTCGCGCGCGCATGCAGGGCTTTGAAGTCCTTTGGTTGCCGGGCACAGATCACGCTGGAATCGGGACGCAAACTGCAGTCGAGAAACATTTGAGGCGGACTGAAAATAAAACGCGCCACGATCTTGGCCGCGAAGAATTTTTACGGCGCGTTCTGGAATGGCAGGATAAGCACGGCGGCATCATCATCGAGCAACTCAAGCGGCTCGGTTGCTCCTGCGATTGGTCGCGCCAACGCTATACTCTGGATGAGGATTACGCGCGCGCAGTCCAAAGAGTTTTTGTTGATCTTTACAACAAAGGTCTGATCTACCGCGGTCGCCGGATGATCAACTGGGATCCGTCTGCGCAAACCGCGCTCTCGGATGAGGAGGTCGTCTCCAAGCCGCAGAAAGGAAATCTCTATTTCGTTCGCTATGAGATCGTCGAAGAACCGGGTCGTTTTCTCGAAGTCGCAACCACGCGGCCGGAAACGATCATGGCCGACACAGCGATGGCTTTTCATCCAGGCGACGAGCGATACGTCAGTCTCCTGGGCAAACACGCATGGCGCCCGCTCGCCCGCGAAAAAATTCCCATCGTAGCCGACGACGCAATCGATCCGGAGTTCGGCACTGGCGTTTTGAAGGTCACGCCCGCGCACGACGCGCTCGATTTCGAAATCGGCCAGCGTCATAACCTGCCGATTGTCGATGTTCTGCATGCGGATGGGCGAATCAATTGTCCGGCAGTTCCGGAGTTAGATGGGCTTGATCGCTTCGAAGCGCGCAAGAAAACCGCAGAGCTATTGCAGGCGAGGGGAGCGCTGGCGAAGAGGGAGCCGTATGAAAACAATATCGGGTTCAGCGATCGCAGCGATGTGCCGATCGAGCCCCGCATCAGCGAACAGTGGTTTCTGCGTTATCCCAAAACGAAAGAAGCGCTCGCCGTTGTGCGCGATCATCTCATCCACTTCTTTCCCGTGCATTGGGAAAAAGTTTACGCGCAGTGGCTGGAGAACATCCGCGACTGGTGCATCAGCCGGCAGGTGTGGTGGGGACATCGGATACCGGCCTGGTATCGCAAACAGAAGTCAGAAGTCAGAGGTCAGGAGTCAGAGATTTACGTCGGCGTCGAGCCGCCGCCTGATCCGGAGAATTGGGTCCAGGATCCCGATACACTCGATACGTGGTTTTCCTCGTGGCTATGGGCTTATCAAACCATGGATGAAGAGACGCGCAGGAAATTTTATCCAACCAGCGTGCTCGTCAC